>Ga0070698_100002174_pt1 | contig 21737 bp, 15 predicted proteins | sample KBSK1502metaG_FD_65477 | JGI IMG/M metagenome (GOLD analysis project Ga0070698, IMG submission 65477) | Corn, switchgrass and miscanthus rhizosphere microbial communities from Kellogg Biological Station, Michigan, USA - KBS K1-50-2 metaG | ecosystem: Host-associated > Plants > Roots >...
TCATGATGAAAATCTCCTTTCCATGGCGGCAACTTGCCATCATCAGCGGTCCATATTGCCTGTAAAGAGATCGGTGGTGTATTGCTTCTTGCCACACAACCGAATTTGTACATATCCAGATAATACTGTCGTTCAAGAATTGGATCAGGTATTGAAACAGATGAACGCTTCCAGTAATCATTCCACCATGCAATATGTGAAGGCCAGCCGGTGGGTTCTTTAACCAATACATTTAATTGAGGAAGTGATGCTGGTTTATTATTTGTGATCGTCCATTGTCCAATAATTCTTTTTCCCGGGAACCTATACCACTTTATCAGTACTTCATAATAATTATTTTTCCATGTTGGCTGATGATAAAGAATATAATCAAAGCCCTTCTTCAGAGTTCCTTTCTCGTAACCAAGGCGTTCAAGACTTTGAGCGGAAACACTGTTGCCGGCTTTTCCGGTATTTCCTGTATTGTAATTCGGAATAACAAGCTCAGGAAAAATATCATCACTGACATTTTCAAAACCAAAATAACCGACCTGTCTTGTAGCATGAATATAATTATTGAACTTAATTCCATTTTCAAATTCCACAATACTTAATCCATTTGAAATATCAAGAGAAACTTTTTTTACTTTTCCAATCTTATTAAGGTCAAACTCAATTGCAGCACCCGGAATTTTTGTAGGTGCAGGATATTTTTCATAAGGCTCATCTCCTATTTTTTGCACTGAATCATATTGATTCAGTTTTACTTTTTCCACAACCCATTTAAATTTTAATTTATCGATCTCAGGCATTGGCCGATCATCCCAAAGATCAGCTCTATCCAATGACATTCTCAGTTTATTGTCTTTTTGCCAGACCAATGCACCCAACCATCCATTCCCTAATGGGATTCCTTCATCCCATCTTTTAGCTAATGAATCAAACACAAGATTATGTTGTGGTTTAGGCTGAGAAGAAACATCAAATGAGTGGAGAAAAAAAACAATAATGAAAACCAGTCGTATCAATTCTTAATTATTAATTGTTAATTTTTAATTCTTCTTCTCAGGAGGTTTAACTATAAGAGTATCTGTTTCAAAAAGTGGTACCACATATCCACCGCTATCTAAAGTTACTTTAGGAAAATTGTTTTTCAGTACAGGCCAATCTGAAAAAGTGATAAATGTTTTATAAAGATATAAAGCTTGTAAGCGGGAAAGATTTTTTAATTGTATGACTCCTTGTGCGGTCACTTTTGTTCCCACAAGATTCAAATATTGAAGACTCACCAAAGGCTGTAAAGATGCCAGCCCTTTATCAGTTATTGGTGTATTATCCAATTGCAACCTTGTAAGATTAGAAAGCTGCACTATTGTCGCTAATAAGCTATCGGAGATATTTTCTCCACTCAGCTTTAACCATACTAATTGCCTTTTAATTGGTAACAATAATTGAATATCATTTTTAGTTACTGAATCAACCGTAACAAAATTTGCTTTTAAATAATTGCTATTTTGAGCAACAGGTAAAATAATAATACCTCTTTCTTTTAATTTCTGAATTGCTTTTTCATCAGCTTTCTCAACCAGCGTTTGCGGCACGTCCGGCGGAATTTTCTTTACTTCTTTTTGCAAAGCAAGTAAAACAGGCTTTATTTTTTCCGGTTGCTCTAACTCTTTTGTTTTTTTATCAAATGATACACCTGTAGAGATCCACCAATGTATCAATGCTATTTCATTATCTTTTAACTGTGGTTTTTCTTTTGGCGGCATGTGATCTTCATCATTGCGTGGCAGCAGTAATCTTCTGATCATATCACTTTCATCCGCATTGCCGGGTTTAACTACTTCGCCATCCTTTCCCCCCTTTAAAATAAATGAAGGTTCATCCAATCTTAGTTTGCCTTTCTTTTTGCTTTTGTTATGACAGCCATAGCATCTATTTTCAAAAATTGGCTGTATTATATCTGTATACACATTCGCTTCCTGTACATCTGCAATAGGTTTAATTTCTTTTTCGGTTACACTATCTTTTTTAGAAAACCCTTTAGTAAGATAACCCGAACCATGTGTAAGCGTTCCGCCAAGATGACCTGTAATAATAATTAATGGGATCATTAATAGTATCACCCATTTTGCAAATTCATTTTCCCACCGGTTAAATAAATACGCAATGAGTGAAACTGATGCAGTTGCTATCGCAAACCATTTATGTGTATCAACTAATTCCTCATCATAATCGCCGCTTTGTGAAAGTAAATAACCACTGATACAGGAAGCAATAGCGCTGATCATTCCCCAAAACAATGCAATGCTTGTGGCAGCATGCAACGATGCAAATTTTGGCTTAAGTGAAAGCAATTGAAAACACCCGGCCAATAGCAAAATTCCAATTGGTAAGTGTACCAACGCCGGATGTAAGGGACCAATAATTTCTGAAATACTCAGTAATAAAGAAACAATAATCATTAATCAATAATTAAATCAGGCATATCGTTTACGAAGTAGATTCATCATATACATATTGATCTCCCATTGATTGGCCAGCGGTTGCCTTGTATAAGCCGTTGTCGGCATATAATCAGGTGGGCCAAATTCGGTTAAGAAAGTCATTCGTTCTCCATTTTTCTTTTTTCTTTCAACTACTTTATCCCACCAGGCAAAATGTGCTTTTACTGCGTTTTCCCATTCCGGTGCCCGGGGATCATTTACCTGCGGGCCTTCCGGATGACCGATCCTTGCATGAATATGCTCAACCCTTTCCAATGTCATGTTTATGGTTTCCTGCTGATCTGCTAATAAACTTTCATGCACATTGCACCAATGCGATACATCAAAAGTGATCTTCAGATCAGGATATTTTTCCATGAACTGTTTTGCAACAGGTGCTGCATACAAAATGCGAGAACGATGTGTTTCATGACAAATAGTAATTCCCGTTTCTTTGGCAAGAGCAAGAGTATGTTCAATAAATTTTTTATTATCATCAAAACTAAAATGATCTCTGCCCGAATGATTATTGATATAAAGTGGTCGCTGGATATTTTGTTTGGCTGCCGCATCAACCATCTTTTTATAATAATCCAAATGTTCCTTCGGATCATTTTGCCAGCCGCCACAGAGAAAGCCAACTTCTAATCCATGATTTTTTAACGCGGCAAACAGTTCATCTTTTTTATTATCAGCCGGCCACCAAATCTCGATCCCATCATAACCTTCTTTTTTAGCTTTTGCACAAAAAGCATCAGTGCTGCCATCAAAGCCCCAGTTGGTGGCCATTATTTTTAATTCATAATTTTTATTCATGGAAAAAGATGGTTTAGGTAAATAAGAAGATATTGTTGAAAACAACAAAGCAGAAGATGAAAGATTGATAAAATTTCTCCGGTCAATAGATTGTTTTCCCATCCTATGAATTTATAAAGAATTCTGTTTTTGAAGAGACCATTCCAAAGTTGTTTTGTGGGAAACCAATTCCCATCTGTTTGTTCGATAAATAAAAATTCGTACATACCGTGAACTATATAGACGTTCAGCGTTTTTTTTATTTAATTGTACAGTCATTGTCCCGGTTATTATTGTAACATCTGGATGGCTTTCTTGAGATGTTGAATCATGGCGGCAAGAAATATACTCTATTAGGTTGTTTTTAAGAGTTCTGATCCATGTTACCTTATCAACAAAAGTGCCATTGCTTTGAGTGAGTGCAAAATCTTTCGCATACAAAGTATCAAGTGCTTTAAAATTCTTCTTAACTATACATTGATCGATAAATTTATTCAGAGAATCCAAAAACATTCCCACGCCCCTTCCTCCAGGGCCAGGTTGTTGTGCAATCGATGTATCTATTTTTAAAATGAATACTAATAAAAAAAGAATATTCGTGATTCCTCTCATAAATCTTTTTAAGTTACTACGCCAATATTTCCTGGATCACTTTCCCTTTTACATCCGTCAATCTAAACGGCCTTCCCTGGAATTGATAAGTGAATTTTTCATGATCAAATCCCAATTGATTCAGGATCGTTGCCTGTATATCGAATGCTTCTAATTTTCCATCTATAACTGTGTAGCCGATCTCGTCTGTTTCACCATAAGTTGTACCGCCTTTTATTCCTCCACCGGCCATCCACATACAAAATGCATCTGTATGATGATCTCTTCCTTTGAAAGGCGCCGTTTTTCCTTCACGGTTTTCCTGCATCGGCGTTCTGCCAAATTCTCCGCCCCATACCACTAACGTTTCATCCAGCAAACCTCTTTGTTTCAGGTCAAGGATCAGCGCAGTCATTGCTTTATCTATCTGCCTGCATTTATTTATCATCCCAATATCTACTGCTGTTTGCGGATCAGTACCATGACTGTCCCAACCCCAATCAAATAACTGCACAAAACGAACACCTTTTTCAACAAGGCGGCGTGCAAGCAACACATTATTAGCAAAAGAAACTTCACCCGGTTTTGTACCATACATATCATGTATATACTGCGGCTCATCATTTATGTTCATTACTTGCGGCGCAGCGATCTGCATTTTATATGCCATCTCGTATTGTGCAATACGTGATAATGTTTCAGGATCTTTATATTCTTCATGCTGATGCTTATTGATTTTATTAATAGCATCAATAGAAGCACGACGCAGGTCACGATCCATTCCATGCGGATCATTGATAAATAAAACGGGATCACCTTCACTTCTGCATTGAACACCTTGATACACACTCGGCAAAAATCCGCTGCCCCATGCACTCTTGCCGGCATCAGGATCATTACCGCCGGATGTTAAAACAACATATCCGGGTAAATTCTGATTTTCAGTTCCCAAACCATAGGTAACCCATGCACCCATAGCTGGCCGACCGAGCCGTGGCGAACCCGTATGCATAAATAATTGCGCCGGCGCATGATTAAACTGATCAGTAGTTACACTTTTTATGATCGCTACATCATCAACAATGGTAGAAAAATGCGGCAGGTAATTACTTAACCAGGTTCCGCTTTCACCATATTGCCTGAATGTGGCCTGTGGCCCCAGCAATTGGGCTTTACCACGAATAAATGCAAACCGTTTTCCCTCCATTAAACTTGGCGGGCAATCCTGACCATCCAATTTTATTAACTCAGGTTTATAATCAAACAATTCCAATTGCGACGGGGCACCTGCCATATGCAGATATATAATTGATTTCGCTTTTCCGGGAAACATTGGCGGCCGCGGCGCAAGCGGATTTACCGGATCAATTAAAATATTTGATGCTTGATACGAAGAGCTCCTTCCGCAACTATTCAATATCGAACCCAATGCCAATGCACCCAAACCCATTGCACTTTCTTTCAAAAAATGCCGGCGGGTGTGTTGACGAAGTACTTCTCGTCTTGCTTCTTCAAATAATCTTTTGTTATGTAATTCTTGTCGGGTCATTTTTATTTATGTTATCAGCATTCACAATTCTTATCATCGTTCCTTGCGACGCTCCATTCAAATTTCTCTTCGCTATTCAACAATTAGCGTCGTCCCGATTTAATCGGGAAGCTTGTCGGAGGGTCGCACACTTTTACTTCAATAATTCTGTTCGGCATATATAATCTATATCTCTTTTATCGCTTCTATGTTGAACCCCTACGGGGTTCTATTAAAATCTTTCTTTTGATCCCCGGGTTAAAAACCCGGGGCTACAAATATTTTGCTCCTACAGAGCAAATAAATATTCTAATAATAAAGAACTTTTCAAATAAGTGGGCCTTGTGTACTGGCAAGCCCCTTTAGGGGGTTTGGGGTGTTCTACAATTTCGTCACCACCTCATCCAGATTCAATATCGCATTACATACTACCACCATCGCCGCTGTTTCCGGGTTATTATGTTCATCATTTACCCCGATCATTTCACATGCTTTTTCTTTATCTGTATTAAATTTTTCCAATGCATTTTTATACAAGCCAGATAATATTACCAGGTCTTTATTATCTATTGCATGGCCGGTTGCCAATTCATATCCTCTTTTTATTTGCGAATTAACATCTGCACTTGCATCTTTTTGTAAACGATAAGCGAAATTTCTTGCCATTTCAATATAAGCAGAATCATTTAAAGTAACCAATGCCTGGAGCGGTGTATTGGTTCTTATCCTTCTTGCGGTACATACTTCCCGTGATGTACCATCAAATGTCGTCATCGAAGGATAGGCCGCTGTTCGTTTCCAGTAAATATATACTCCACGCCGGTATTGATCTTCACCTTTGCTTTGTCTCCATTGCGCAGGACTATAAGGTGAGTTCCATATTCCTTCGGGTTGAAAAGGCATTACCCCCGGGCCATACATTTTTTTACTCAGTAAACCGCTAATGAATAAAGCCTGGTCACGAACCTGCTCTGCAGATAATCTTACTCTTGGTCCTCTTGCATAAAACTTATTATATGGATCTTTTTGCAGCAGATCATCATTCACTTTCGATTGCTGCCTGTATGTAGCCGACATCAGCATTGCTTTGATCATTCTTTTTATACTCCAGTTATAGTCATTCATAAACTGCCAGGCCATCTGGTCGAGCAATTCTTTATGCGTCGGCGCTATTCCCTGCGATCCAAAATCTTCCAGCGTTTCTACAATTCCATTTCCAAAAATTTGTTCCCATAATCGGTTCACCATTGTTCTTGCGGTCAACGGGTGTTTTTTATCAGTTAACCATAAGGCAAGATCCATCCTGTTCTTTCTTCCATTCTTTTGAATAGGTTGAAATAATTTCGGAACATCGGGTTCTACTTTATCTCCTTTCACCAGCCAATTACCTCTTTCAAAAACATTAGTTTCTCTTGTGAGATCAGTTGAGTTATCAAACATTACAGGTGTTGTCTTCACCTGCTTATTCAGCAATCGCATATAACTGCTGTAAGTGCTATCATAGCCTTCTTTACTTTTTCCAGGAAATGGCTGTCCAAAATAAAACCAATCGAGCACCAATGAGGTAAAATCTTCTTTCTCTAATTTTTTACTGAAATAAGAAAAATACAGGTCATGTTTACCAACAACAGGACTCACATCGACTCCGTAAATCTTACTTTCTCCTTTTGTTTCGGGAACATTTATAGTTGTCCATACAGGACCATTCAAACTATCAAGGTGAATGGTCCAAATTCCGTCCTTAGGGTATCCTTTATAACGGAACATCAGCCACGTCTTCTCTGAAAGATCGATTTGCTGCATTCTGAAAACTGATCGTTTTCTTATCACCAACCATTTTGTATCTCTTAATTCACAGTTATCATATTTATCAGTTCGTTCAAATGAAGTGGTTGTAGGTTCCCACGTCTTTAGTAAAGCATAATATCTTTTTGCTTCATCACTTGTTGCATTTTGTTTTAACCATTCTTTTATTCTCAATACTTCAATACTGTCATCTTTTTCATAATGACGAAGCAATGGATAATCCTCTTCGGAATCAACATCACGGCTATTATTAAAAAATGCCACGAATTTATAATATTCATCATGCCGGATCGGGTCATAAGGATGACTATGACATTGTACACAGCCAAATGTTGTACTCATTACTGCCGTCCATGTTGTATTCACTCTGTCCAATACAGCCGCAGTTCTGTATTCTTCATTATCTGTGCCTCCTTCATCATTTGTAACTGTATTCCGATGGAAACCTGTAGCGATATATTGCGCATCAGTGGGATCAGGTAAAAGATCACCAGCCAATTGTTCAACTAAAAATTGATTATACGGTTTATCATCATTGAATGCCCGTATTAACCAGTCGCGGTACTCCCAGATATTTCTTCCCGGATCTTTTTCGAAACCTTTTGTATCTGCATAGCGGGCAAGGTCGAGCCACATAGATGTCCACTTTTCACCATATCGTTGTGATGCGAGCAAGTCATCGATAAGATTTTCGTAGGCCTTATCACTGTTATCATTTAGAAATTTATTTGCAATACTTTCCTCTGCAGGCACACCGATAAGATCCAGACTTACTCTTCTTAGTAACGTTTGCTTATCTGCCTCAGGTGATGGCTTTAATTTTTCTTCTTCTAATTTTTGATAAACAAACTGGTCGATCTCATTTCTTATCCATTTATTTTTTATACCGGGTAGTTCTGGTTTTTTTACAGGGATATATGCCCAATGTTCTCCCCATTCAGCACCTTGCTTTATCCATTTTTCTAAAATTGAGATCTCCTCCTTAGTAAGTGGGTCATGCTTATAAGGCATTCTTTCATCTTCATTTCTTTCGGTTATCCTTCTTATCATTTCACTTTTTCCCGGATAACCGGGTACAATGGGATACTTACCAGATTTCGCTGGTTTCAATGCATCTTCTCTGAATAACAAACTGAAATTGGATTTTGCTTTTACTCCACCATGGCATATAATACATTTTTTGTTGAGGATTGGCTTTACCTGTGTGTTGTAATCGATCTTTTCAGAGCTACTTGAAAAATAATAGACCAATCCCCCAACTACTATCAAAACAAATATTACGAGAAATCTTTTTATATGAAGCATCGTTTACCTCAGCATTTGTGATGCTTAAAGTTAAGAAGTTTTGTGAAGCTGACTGTTATAAAAGTCACAAGTCAGACAATGTTCAGATCCATTTATTTTTATGAGCAAGGTTGATGATCTGTGCACGGGAGTTTACATGCAGTTTTTCATAAATATTCGCAGTATGCTTACGAACCGTCAGTGGACTGATAAATAATTTTTCACCAATTGCTTTATAATTTTTTCCCGTTACCATTTCTTTCAGTATTTCCATTTCACGGTCGGTTAAAATAGATTCAGTTTCTATTTTTTCTGATGCTACGGGTGCCGGTGCCTGTTTTAAGAGTTCCATTGTCTTTCTTGCAATGGCTGGGCTCATTGGGATGCCATTATACTCAACCACATTGGTAATTGCATCAATAATGTTTACTGCTGAATCATCTTTTAGCAAATATCCGCCTGCACCGGCTTTGATGGCTTCAAATATTTTTTCATCATCTTCAAATACAGTGAGAACAATGAATTTTATATCAGGATAAGCAGCTGTGGCTTGGGCTATCGTTTGAATACCATCCATAATAGGCATTTCAAGATCCATTAAAACAACCTGCGGGTGTTTTTCAACAGGCAACTGTTTTAGTTGCTGCAGGAAATCATGTCCATTCTTCGCTTCAATTACCAGTTCAATTTCATTAAATGATATTAGTTTTTCCTTTACCGTGGTACGGTTGATCTGTTTATCATCAGCTATGGCAATCCTTGTTGGCATAAAGCAAAATTCAAATTCCCGTTCTCAAAATCCTATACTCTCCAGCGATTATTTTTTTCAGCTTAAATTACTATTAATTTCCCTGCCTCTTGCATCGTTTAAAATATATCGTCTTTTATACCATGACATTCTGCCTCATGGTTGCGCTGTTGCCAGCAACTTATTTATTTGGTCAATCTCAACATCCTTTGATTGAATATACCACTGAAAATGGATTAAGCCTTAATTCGGTCAATGACCTGCTTTTTGATAAACAGGGATTTCTTTGGGTTACCACTGCTGATGGTTTGCAAAAGTTTGATGGTTATAGTTTTCAAACTTTTAAACATAATGCAGTGGATAATAAAAGTATTGCGGAAAGTTCAATAGCAGAAATATATGAAGATGAAAACGGAAATTTATGGATTACTCATCGTACAGGAATAGCATTTAAACCAAAAGGTAAAAATGAGTTTACAGAACTTACGGGTAAAATGCCGCCTTATGTTTTTCGTTATCCAATGTCATGTGTAAATGAAACAGACTCTGCTGTGTGGGTTATCAACTACCCGGCAGGCATTTTTGCTATAAACAAATTTTCACTACAGGTAAAACTTATTTCGTCTTTTACAGGCTTCTACGCAAAGGATGCCATTTTTCCTATGTCGAAAATGCATAATAAAGGAGAACAGGCATGGTTTAGAAAAGGATTAGACAGAAGGGGTGACTTATATCTTGTATCCGATAATGGATTAAAAAAATTCAGTAACACACAAAAAATAAATTTATTTTTTTTAATCCCTGAAAAAAATGACAGTCTTGTTGTAATTACTGATAAAATGCTGTTTAAATCGTTATCAGGAGATCCTTTTAAACCGGTAAGAATTTTAAAGTATCCTTTTGATGCAACTGCTTTTGATAATAAATACCAATCATTGGCGCTGAAAATTGCCAATAATCAATACCTTCTGAAGGGCATAAAGAAAATAATGTTTTATGATGGAAATAAAGAAATGGTTTCAGTATTTCCTCACAATGAATATTTTTCAAACGATTTACTGCGTTACCTGCATAATACCACCAATGATCGTTATGAGAACAGCTGGCTCGGGTATAATGGCATCGGTGGTGTAAAAGTTATTTCGCGGCAGAAATTTAATTTAACTAAAAGACCCCTCAGGAACGCATTGCCATACACACTTACTGCCGATGGGCAGGGCAACCTCTATGCCGGAATTTACCTTGGCGATATTGAAGTATATGACAAGGATGGCAATTTTTTAAAAATTATAAAAATGCCGGATGCAGACAAAAAATATGGAAGCCCCAGGGCAATGGCAATGATTGACTCTGTAACCATAATGGTAAAATCAACTTTAGATAAATTATATGCAATTGATACCCGCAGCGGGAAATTGCAGAACTTATCTCACTTGTTACCACCCGATCCGGATTCTCTTACCCAGGAATTTGAAATGGATATGAAAACTGTTCACCCTGGAGAAATATGGTTCAGTTTCAGAAACCAGGTTGTTTCCCTTATAAAAAACAAAAACAGCTTCAGCAGTTCAATTATATGCACCCTTCCGGTAAAAGAAAGGATAAACAATTTTTTTTATACTGCGGAAGGACAGTTATGGATTGGAACACTTGCAGGTGTATGGGTTTTTGAAAATCCGCCAACTGCCGGATCAAAAATTGAAATGCCGGTATGTTATGTAAAAAACATTAACCGGCATACAAATGGAAATTTTTGGCTAACCACAGCAGATGGAATTTATATTTTAAAAGATAAAAAGCCATTCAAACACTTAGATACAGAAGATGGATTGCCAAATTCATTTGTGTACAGTGTGCTGTTTGATGAGGAAGGAAACGGTTGGGTAAGTACTAATCGTGGGCTTGCGAAAATAGATTCCACATACAGGATTACAACTTATTCGGCCAAAGAAGGATTGCAGGGCGATGAATTTAACACAAAGGGATATTGTAAAGGAGAGGATGGCACTTTATATTTTGCTGGTGTAAATGGAATTAATTTTTTTAAACCGGAGAGCTTAGTAAGTAAAAGTGGCCCTTCGCCAACCATGCTTACTGAAATAGAAGTGAACAATAAACCGTATTTACCCAACCTGCAACCTGAGTTTATTACTACCATCAATTTACCCTACCTGCAGAATAATATTCGTTTGTCTTTTTCAAATATGGATTTTACGGTGCCTGAAAAAAATCAATACAAGTTTTGGCTAAAAGGATTTCAAAGCGACTGGACGCTTCCTCAAACAAATAACACGGTTCAATATATTTTGCCTCCGGGAGAATATCAATTGCATGTATTGGGTGCAAATTATGAGGGTGTTTGGAGCAAAGAACCATTGATCCTAAAAATAAATATTTTGCCACCATGGTACCAGACCAACTGGGCTATAACAGTTTTTGCATTGCTGATACTGGGAGCGGTTGCCGGGGTCTTTTATTTTATTTCAAGAAACAGGTATCAAAAGAAACTCAGAAAGCTTCAGATGGAGCAGGAAGTACAAAAAGAAAAAGAACGGCTCAGCCGCGACCTGCATGATAATCTTGGCTCGCAGATAACCTGGCTATCTAATAACATTACGCAATTAGAAAGAGAAGAAGAAGAAAAGCAGCCGGTTGAAAAAAGGCTAAGTCAATTGAAAGATGGAGCCGGCGAATTGATGCAAACATTAAGAGAAACTATCTGGATACTAAATAAGGACAAGATCCGTTGTGTTGAACTCGTTGATAAAGTTGTAAGCCTTGCAGCCCGTCATATTGAAGTGTGTCCACCCATGCAATTGCTAACAGAAGAAAATATTTCTGATAACATCGAATTAAATTCAGGGCAGGCTTTACAAATATTCCGTATTTGCCAGGAAGCAATTAATAATGCCTGCAAGCATGCACAGGCGTCAGTATTAAATATTAAAGCAGATTCCTCCAACAATTATTTCACCATTCAAATCAACGATACTGGAAAGGGATTTGATCTTACCAAGGAAAATCCCGGTCATTATGGTTTACAAAATATGAAGCAGCGGGCTGAGGAATCTAACCTGCAGTTAAGCATTGAATCTTCACCAGGCAAAGGAACATCTATCAGTGTCAGGTTACGGCAGTAATTGTGGAATTTACTGAAAATAATTATTTACTGTGATGGAATTTCAGTTTAAAAGAGTAGGAGTTATCGTCTTCTGAATAGTGAGTTATTAATGTAACATCGTTTTTGTTCCCCAAATTATTTCCAAGCTCATAAAACGAATAGTAATCCGATTTCAGATCAGGATCATTGTCTGAAATAGTTTCAAACTCCCATTTATCTAAAATTACTTTAAGAAAACGCAAAATTCTATCATCAAGAAGCATTAGATCGGAGAGCTTTCCTGTGTACCATTTACTTTTAAATTCAAACGTAATTGTAGTCTGGTATTTATCATCATTTAATTCACCCTTTTGATCACAAAGCTCAAGATTGGATGAATAAAGAATGTAGTCACCATCTTTGCCGGTTTCCTCATTTTTAAAATCCAAAAGATTGCCGGATGTTGTTGCTGTTTTAATAAGCTGGAGTACTGCTTTCATGTCTGTGCAGGCAGGAATTGGTTTTTTTTCCTGTGCTGAGACAAACGAACAACAAAAAAATAATAGGAGAGCAAAAAGTTGCTTTTTCATAAAAATGCTTTTCGTAAATCTAATAAATCGAAGTGTAGCTAATCTATACTCTATAAGGAGTATTTTTCTGCTTCAGCCAAACAAAAAAATACTCTCCCTGGAGTATTGGTTAGTTGATATCAATAAAATACTTTGCCTCTTACAAGCCACTATTTATGACAAGTTTTTTATCCATTGATGCCGAATCTGCAAAAAATCATTCTTACTTCTGGCTGCTTGCTGCACCTCTTCCACCTTTGCTTTATGATGCAACCAGGAAAAGAAAATTGAACTTCCTTCAGCGATTACTTTTAAAAATAACGTTGAAACGATACCGCAAAAAAGGTAGTAAAAGTGAATGGGGAACATTTTTTATTAAACTTCTTGTTTGCCTTGGAATTTTTGGGTTGTTGCTGCTATTTCTTGACTTCGGTATCGCTGCAGCGATCATGATAGGTGTGGGATGGCTTATAATGGCTATGTAATTTAAAAAATGTTTCCCCGGGAGTATTGATTTGATCTCTCCAACCAAATTGTTTTGAATATAAAAGAATTCAAATTAATAAATCTAATGCTTCGATATATAAAAACTCCGGTTATGAAAAAGCTATTTGCCTTCTGCCTGTTCAGTTTAATTTATTCTTTCTTAACTGCCCAAAGCTCAAAAGTTAAAGACATTTATATCGCCGGGTATGAATCTAACGGTACAAAAAGCGTAGCTAAATACTGGAAAAATGGAATTGCAACCAACCTGTCTGACGGCACAAATGATGCTTTTGCAGAATCTATAGTTGTTTCCGGAACCGATGTGTATGTAGCAGGATATGAGTATAGCGGTAAAAAAACTATAGCCAAATACTGGAAGAATGGAGTTGCTACCAATCTGACTGACGGTACAAATATGGCTTACGCATATTCTATAACTGTTTCCGGAAACAATGTGTTTGTAGCCGGGTATGGATCTAACGGCAAAAAAGATGTAGCTAAATACTGGAAAAATGGAATTGCTACCATTCTATCTGACAGCACTGAAAATGCACAGACAAAATCAATAGTTGTTATTGGAGCCGATGTATATGTGGCCGGAATAGAGACGAAAAATCACATATGGGTAGCGAAATACTGGAAAAATGGAATAGCAACAAACCTAACTGATGGCACTAAAAGTGCTGATGTATTATCAATGCTTGTTTCCGGAAAGGACGTGTATGTAGCCGGATCCGAGTCTAATGGCAAAAAAGATGTAGCTAAATATTGGAAAAATGGAATTGCAACCATCCTGTCCGATGGCACTGCAAGTACTTTTCCACACTCCATAGCTCTTGCCGGAACTGATGTGCATGTAGTCGGTATTGAGTATAGTGGTTCTCATGTTATCGCCAAATACTGGAAAAACGGAGTATTAACCAACCTGCCTGACGCTACTAAAGATGCCAATGCAAATTCAATACTTGTTTCCGGAAAAGATGTGTATATAGCTGGATCAGGATATAACGGAAAACATACTGTAGCTATACTCTGGAAAAATGGGGTGGCAACCACAATTACTACTGATGCAAATTTATCCTCAAGTGCAACGTCTCTTTATATAACCAAATAGAATAAATTTTATAATGAAGCATGTAATAAATACTTTCTGCTTTTACAGAGAAAATAGTTTCGTAAGGTAAATGTTATGCTTCAACTGTTGCGAACGTGTAAACTTAATATTTTACGAACTGATTTAAAACAAAAAAAATGAAACCAACATTATTTACCCTGCTTATTGCAGCAACATCAATAGCGAATTTATATGCTCAAAATGTAACACAAGCTGACTTGGATAAAATCGCTCCTTATTTCCAGGAAAAAAACTGGACGAAAGTTTTCGATTTATCATCTGAAATCCTGAAATCAGCAACCGGGGATACAAGTATTCAAAGAGCTTCGATGGTTTATTATAATTTCTATTCTGCAAGCTATCTTCTTTTTGAAGATAAAATGAGTTATAGCAAATTGACCAAGGCTGTCAAGAAATTTGAAGGGCAAAAAATTTTAATACCACCTATCCAAAGAGTATGGGATATGGCAAAAGCCAAAAATGGCATCGTTATGCTTGGTGCTGTTGGTCAAGGGAAAATCGTAAGCGAAACAGGACAGAAATTATTCGGACTTGATATACGAATGCGTAGCTTAGATGAGGTAAAAGAACCGAAACCTCAATTCTATGGAACTATAGAAGAAATTTCAATCTCACCACCAAAGATTAAAGAAGATACAAAGTATTGGGGTAACGGTTTAAGCATTCAGATAAACGATGTTGTTCTTATCAAATAGCAAAGGGTCCTCAATAATATTTTCATCTTTCTTGGTTTAATAAATACTCTCCCGGGAGTATTGTCCTGATCTGTTTAATCAAATAGTTTTAACAATAAAAGAATTCAATGAACAAGTCTTATCTTCTTATATCCGTTTTTCTTTTATTCAGCATCGCCGGCATTTCTCAATTTCAACAAGTAGATGAAACGCAGAAAATATTTGGCCTTCACCTCATGGCGCCGGTTGACTATAAGCAACTTGATTATTATAAAACAGCGAACAATAACTCATTCAACATTTACACAATTGTCAACAAAAAAAAATTTACCGGCAATGGTTATACCATTTCAGATGCTTATGTGATCGTTGAAAAGGGATTGATCTGGTATATAATTATACCGGTTGATGACAGCCTGCTGCAGAAAAAAATATCGGATGATTTCATTGCCTCCGGCTTTAAACAAGATTTTATATCCTTCGACGGAAAGAATATCGGGGTCGCCTTATTGCCTTTTGGTTCCGGGGAGGCTTTTTGGATATCTCCGCATAAATCAATTGACAGTATAATTGCAAAGGATAACAGCGGTATTGCTGACCTGATCGGCAAAAAATTTTCAGATCCCGCTGTTCAGCAATTTATATCTTCTCTTGCAGAAAAAAATGAAAAAAGAGAATATGAAGGAGGTTATGAATTGACCGGACAGGGCTTTTATACGCAATTCAAGGGTAATGGAGAAGAAGCAACATTAAAAACAATTACTATTTATCTGGCAAGAGATAACTACTATTACAGTAAGTCGGCTTTCAAAGCAACGATAAAACTCCCCTATGATATTTCTGCCACCACTACCAGGGAACAATTGATAGACCTTTTTGGGGAGAAAGATAAAGCGGACTATAATAGTTCAATGAATTTTCGCAAATTCAAGATAAAGACGACGTTTGGAAAGATCTATGCTAAAAAATCGGGTGACGACGAACGTTTGATCTTCCTGACTATAGAATAACATAAGGCGAAAAAATTAAAATACTACATCGGGAGTATTGTCTTGCCCTCAAAGAAAAAATAGTTTCGTAAGGCTAAAAGAACTCATCATGAACAAGCCATCCATCCTCTTTCTTTTCACCTTTATCTGTCTTCAAACAACAGCACAAACGCTTATACCTTATCTAAAGCTGAATGGTAAAATCATCTTTGTTGATTCTTCCACCATGAAGCCTGTTATTGAAAAGGAGTTTGAGGAAGCAGGTTTATTTCAGGAGGGCTTATCCTGCGTCCGCTTAAATGGTAAATATGCTTTCATTGACAAAACAGGAAAAGCAATCACTGAGTTTAAATATGAAACCGCTTTTTCATTTAAGAATGGAATGGCAAAAGTCATCTTTAATAATAGAAATGGGTTTATTGATAAAACAGGCAAAGAAATAATTTCTCCAAAGTATGAGTACATAGGAGATTTTCATGAAGGACTCGCTTTTGCCGAGCTGAATGAAAAGTTTGGATTCATAGATAAACCAGGCAAAGAAATAATTCCCTGCCAATATAATGAAGCCGGTAATTTTTCTAATGGCCTTGCTTGGGTAAAACAAGGTGATAAATATGGCTTCATTGATAAAACCGGAAAATTAGTAGTGGCTCTAAAGTATAAGAAAGCTGAAGATTTTAATGGAGGTCTCGCAAAAGTTTTGGATAAAAGATATGGATGCATAGATAAAACCGGAAAGGAAGTAATCCCTACGGAATATGATTTTATTTATCCATCAAAAGCTGAATTGATAAAAGTTAGTAAATGGAACGGCAAAACTTTTGATTGGGGATTTGTTGATCGCAAAGGTAAAATGGTCATTCCTCTTGTATACAGCGAGCCTACTGAATTTACCAGCGGAATATCAGTTGTAATAAAGGATGGCAAATTGCAATTGCTTAATAAGCTAAACAAGCCAATTGCCGCATTGGAGAATTACAATTACTATTATTTTACACCCAGCGAGGGATTATTTTTTGCTCACACCAATCCAGCAAATGGTGGGAAATATGTTTTGCTCGATAGCACCGGAAAAAGAATTGGCGATTTAGTTTTTGATGAGGTGAGACCATTTACAAATGGGTTGGCACGTATAAAATCAAATGGCAAATGGGGATGGATTGATAAATCAGGTAAACAATTTATCGCAGCAAAATATGTTGATGCCACCGGTTTCACCAATGGATTAGGAAGAGTTCAATCCAATGATAAATGGTTTTATATTGACAGAACAGGCCGGGAATACAGGGAAGTGCTGCCGCCATTGGCAGCCGGCTGGTTATTTTATGATGATTTTACAGATAACCGGAATCAGTGGGAGATTGATAGTACCAGCAAAGAATTTCAAATGGTTATCAGATCAAGTGGCTATAATATTTGGAACAGAACTAAAGACAAAGGCGGTACTATTTTGAGAAAGATCAGCAATTTCAATGAGAAAAATAACTACAGGATCGAAATGACCATTAAATATAATTCAGTCGGGCCTGATAATGTTGGCAATGGATTGCTCATTGGTTGTGATGAAAAGATCAGCAACTTTTACCGGTTCTTGATCACTAAAGATGGCCAGTTCAAAGTGGATGAATCAATAGTTGGATTAATAGTTCCGCTGCAGGACTGGAAAGTGTCGAATGAAATTTTAAAGTATGGCGACAATAAACTCGGGTTTGTTCATTTAAACGGGCAATGGATATTTTATATAAATGAGAAACCAGTTTATGAAACCAAAGCAAAAGAATTACCCGGACAACAAATGGGGATCCTTATCAGCCCCGGGTTTGATTTTTTGTGTAAAACTTTTAAAGTTTATGACTGGACAAAAGCTGCCAGCGATCCCACTGCTGTTAAAGAACCTCTTTACGAAGTGCAGACTTACGATGATTTTAAAACTAACAGTCATGACTGGGAAATAATAAATGACAACGATGTAACCAGTTCATTTACCGGTGAAGCATACAGAATAAAAAATAAATTCACAGGATACTTTATGCCTTCGCTTCGTTATGGAGATGCGGATATGCCTGCACACCGGGTAGAAGTAGATGCCCGGCACATTGACGGCGTAGACGATTATGGCTTTGGTATTGCCTTTGCAAAAAAAGATGTAAATAATTCCTTTGTATTTTATATCTCTTCCAACGGCTATTTCACTGTGGGTAAATTTGAAAACGGCAACTGGAATTCTTTACAAGACTGGACAGAAACAGATGCGGTGAAAAAAGGAAATAATGCAATTAACAGGCTACGATATGAAAATGATCAGAAAGCATGGAAATGGAATTTTTATATTAATGATGTGTTGGTCTATAGTCATTATGCAATTAAAAACGTTCCTGGTAAATTTTTCGGTTGCATTGTCGAAAACAAACAAACGGTGGATTTTACAATGTTCAAATTTGCGAGAATAGTGTACCCCTGAAAAAGATCTTTATTAATGGATACAGAACCTGGTAGCACCTGTGACTACTCATTTCTTTTTTTTAGAGAAACTGCAAAAAATGAACATTTAAAAAGTTATAAAGTCGTTTTGACTTCTCCTATAGTGCTCTTTTGTCAGACATTAAAAAACAGTGGGCTTATGACGTTTTTCTGATCTTTAATTAAATGATAAAACGATAGCTCACGAAAAACAGAATTACAATATACTACACAGGGAGTATTGATTGGAGTCTGCCGACAGCATAATTTGCCATTCATACAAGCCACCATTTTATGTTTAATTTTCTATTATCCATTGTTGCTACTGCGCCAAAAAATAATTCTTATTACTGGTTACTTGCAGCATCTCTTCCACCTTTGCTTTATTTCTTTGGCAAAAAACAGAAATTAAGCTGGCTGCAGCGCATCCTTATAAGACGAAATGAAAAACGAGCCAGGAATGGAAAAAAAATGGTTAGTGATAGTGATAAAACAACTATAGGCGTATTCATTGCTCTTGGTCTTATAGGAATGATCGTTGGTCTCTTAGTAAAATCAGGCGGCGTTACTATTTTTTCGTTTTGTGTTTTAGTATGTGGTCTTGGCTGGCTGCTTGCTTCAAAACATTCACATTAATAATATTGAGCTATTGACAACCGATCGCACCGTTATTCTATCATGTAAATTACTGGTCCCCGGTTCGTGCGTATTGAAGTAATTTTAATTTTTACTCAGTTATATGAAATACTTTTTAATAACAACCACTATCCTCATCCACCTTACGGCGACTGCTCAGTCGCCGTATTTATCTATGCTTGTAAAAATGGATTCTACCAAAGCTGACGGAAAACGTTATAAAATTGAAATGAATATATGCAAGCCGAAGAAAATGACCGAACGGGGAAGTTGGTTCAGCCATGATACTTCAACTATTGATTTTACATCATTGAAATCTAATGATATTGAGTGTGGAGGATATTTTGATAAAGGAATGCCAACATTGATATCAGGCCCGGAAGAAAAGCCTCCTTTCAACCAGTTTCAATTTAGTGGCCAGGTATTTGTCTGGGAAGAGATCTACGTTTTCAAAATATCCGATCAGTCATCAAGAGGCTGGAACCCGGAAATGTATATTGTCATTCCCATGAAGTACAAATCTTTCTGGACTCACATTGATATTAGTGATATTGAATTTCAATCGGGCAAAGTAATTTTTCTTACAAATTACAATGCTTCTTACCATACTTCTCAGGATGAAAAGTATCTGAACATTGATCAATCATTGAAAAATCATATCGGTGTCGATGTAAAAACTTTTCCGCTTAAAGAATTGCTGGAAGGAAAATAATTTATTTTTCTATTAGTTTTTCATCAATCAAATATGCGGCAACTTCACTAAGAACCGCATTGCTTTTGGATTCTTTAATATAAAGCAAAACAGAATCAACACTAACTGCAGGAAATGTGATAATTCTTTTTCTTCCAACCGTTGTAATATGAAGATCTTTAATACCAGTATTATCATGAATTAAAATGATTTCCATTTCTTTTATTTGCTGACCCTTACTGATTGCCTCCTGAAGAACCAAACAATTAATCTTTGTCTCAGAGTTGAATTTTAGTATAAAATTTGGTGGGCTATCTCCACCTTTTGAAATTCTTGTAGTGACATAAGTATTGCTATTCTCATCTGTAATTAACTTCGTTAAATTCCCCTTCAAATTGTTATAGACAGTTGCAATGTTTCCTTTCAACAAGTTTCTTTCAAAACTTTTATCTCGTATTTTTTTAAACTCTACTAATGCTGTAGAATCATTTTCATTGATCAAACCTCTTCTGTCTGGCGGCACATTTAATAAAAGATTAGAACCACGGCCAACAGATCTCAAATAAAGATCAAATAATTGTTCCGGCATTTTTACTTTATCATTTTCATTGGCATGCCAAAACCAACCCGGGCGAATACTTACATCACATTCAGCAGGTATCCATGTTTTTCCAAACATGTTTCCTGTATTCAATATATCTGTTGATGGCGCCCCAAGGCCCGGAGTAAAGCCAACAGTATCGAGATAATTCCAATTTGTTTTTCCGGCAATACCATTTTCATTTCCTACCCATCTTATATGCGGACCAACATCGCTAAACACAACTGTGTTTGGAGAAAGAGTCTTTACTGTTTTTTTGAATCTGTCCCAATCATATACTTGTTTTTTTCCATTCGGCCCTTCACCATTTGCGCCATCCCACCATAATTCCCAAATGGGACCATAGTTTGTAAAAATTTCTTTCATCATATTTACAAACACATCATTATACTGCGGCGTGCCATATTTTGGATGATTGCGATCCCAGGGAGAAATATATACACCGAATTTTAAACCATATTCTATACATGCCTGCGATAATTCTTTCAGCACATCACCCTTACCATTCTTCCATTTACTTTCACGAACGGTATGCGTTGAATATTTACTTGGCCATAAGCAAAAACCATCATGATGTTTTGCAGTAATAATAATTCCTTTTGCGCCTGCCTGCTTTGCGATTCTTGCCCATTGCCGGCAATCAAGTTGTGTAGGATTGAAAACATCTTCGGGTTCATCACCATGTCCCCATTCTTTATCAGTAAATGTATTGGGACCAAAATGCACAAAGAAATAAAATTCCATTTCATGCCAGGTCAGTTGAGCTTTTGATGGCAATGGCCTATCGCTTTGTGCTTTTATATGTACAGAAAGAAAAAAATAAAAAATAAAAAAAAGATTGAAACGGATACGCATCATTTTTTAATTACAGATTTAATTTCAGTTGAAATAGGATGACTTGCTTTATACGTATAACCCAACAATTTTGCAAAGGTTTGTGCAAACTGTTCCTGGAACAATTGAACATTATTTTTTTGTTCACCTGAGGAAGGAATATTCGGTCCCATTGCTGCAAACCAAATTTCATACGCATCAGCAATGCCGCTTCCATGACTTGTCCATTCCTCCTTATTTATATCACCCCTGCCATGATCGGTTGTAATAAAAATGGCGGTTTTATTTTTATACTGCGAATCACTTTGCACATAAGTCCATATTTCTTTTATCCATTTATCT
>Ga0070698_100002175_pt1 | contig 21736 bp, 22 predicted proteins | sample KBSK1502metaG_FD_65477 | JGI IMG/M metagenome (GOLD analysis project Ga0070698, IMG submission 65477) | Corn, switchgrass and miscanthus rhizosphere microbial communities from Kellogg Biological Station, Michigan, USA - KBS K1-50-2 metaG | ecosystem: Host-associated > Plants > Roots >...
AGATATGGCTTAATTCGGCAGTGCAGCCCGTTGTGCGGCGCGGCTGGCCGTGCTGAGCCTCGGCTAGCGTGTTTGTTCCGAAGCCTCGCGGGTCAGCCGCGGTCGCTGGCGGTGCCACTTGCGGATCGTGGCGGGCCGCCAGACCGGCTCTCGGCCGATCCTGCGGTCGGCGCTGGGCATTTGGCCGCGTGCGACGTAGGCGCGGATGGTGGAGGGCGTGACGTTGAGGAAGGTTGCCACGTCGCGTGTGGTCCACCAGTCGGTTGGGAGCGGCTCTGCCACGCAGCCAGAGTACAGCGCTTACGCTGCCTGGTCTCGGCTGGCGCCTTCCGGCCAGATCACGGTGACCGGGATTCCGCGGTCCCGTGCCTCGGCTACTACATCGGCGGTGCCGCCGTATCCGCGGGCGGGCTTGCCGTCCCAGACCGCGAACAGGCGGTCGGCCCTGTCGAGCATGGCTTTGCTGGCCTCCATGTGCGCATCCTCGGTGGATTCGGTCCGGTCCAGGCGATTCACGCTGGCGGCGCGTGACAGGAGCGCGTCGTAGGTGGCGTGGGCGGACTCGGGCAAGCCGTCCCGGTACTTCGCTGCTGGGACGATGACGTCGAGCTGTCCGCCTGCGTCGAGGACGGCCTGGGCAAACAGCTGGTCGGCTCCGTCGGCGAGGTTGCTCACGCCGATAAGGTCGCTGCCTGGGTAGGCGGCGAGCTGCGCGCGGATGGCCCGATCCACGAGGCACTCGGTCGCGGCTGGCAGTCCCCGGTGCCCGCTGATCGCGATGCGCATCAGGTGGCCCGTATCGTGTAGGCGCTGTGCAGCCGGTCGTCCAGCTCGGCTGTGATCCGCCCCGGTGCCTGGGTGCCGAGACTGGCGCGGAAGTCGCGGACCGCCTGGCGGACGCGCTCGGACTCGTAGGCCGCTCCGATGTCGTAGGCGGCGACGGCCATGGCGCACGCCTGCTCGAAATGCCGCTCAGTGGCCACGGCTCGTGCCTGTTCGACGGTCACGAGCGCGGCCTGCTTGGGGCTGCGCACTGACCCGTCCGTTTGGCTGAACGCGTCGGCTGCGATCTTGGTGAGCCCGAGGCGGGCGGCGGCGATCGCCCGGTAACTGGCGATCTTGGACGAGTCGAACTGGAACACCCAGGGCCAGACCGGATCGTTGCTACTGCCGGTATCGGCGTGCCGCTGGGCGTCGCCGAGGACCTTGAGGGCTTCGCGGTCGCCGAGGTAGCCGAGCGCGATTCCTTCGAGCGCGGCCAGCCAGGCCCGCGCGGTGCTCGGGGCCGAGTGCGGCAGCCGCGCGGTGGCGTCCCGGAGCAGGCGGAGCCCGTGGATGGGGTCCCCGGCGGTGGTGGCGTACTGGCCGAAGCTGCCTTGCATGTAGATCGCCAGCAGCGGGTGCTGGGCCTGCTGGGCGGCGGCGATGGACATCTTGTAGTAGTGCCGGGTCTGCGCTGGCTCGGCGAGGTCGGCGTGCAGCCAGGCCGCGAGCCCGGCAATCTCGGCCACGGCGGCCGACAGGCGCGCCCGTTGCTTCCCCTCGGCCCGCCGGGTCAGGTCGCCCGCAAGAGACAGGTGAGCCGTGACGGGCCGGGCTAGCGCCCTTGCTGGGGTGCGCTGCTCAAGCTGGCGGTAGCTAAGCGAGGTAGCCATCAGCAACTGCTCGTCGCCGATATCGCTGTGTGGCGCGGACACGGCAGCGAGGACACCGAGTGATCCGCCGAGGAACTGGCGCCGGTTCGTGTCGTCCTCCTGGCTGGCGTCATCTAATAGGCCCGCGAGTCTTCTGGGCACGGCTAGCCCGTCGCACAGGGCCTTCATTGTCTTGATACCCGGCGTCTTGCTCTGCCCGCTAGCCAGCCGTGAAACCTGGGACTGAGACAGGCCGGTCTGCGCCGCGATCGCGGTCTGCGACAACCCGGAGTCGAGGAACGCCCGCAGCACGGTCGACCAGTCCCCACGTGCCAGCGCGTCCTGCACATCGGGCCTGCCGCAGACGACCACGGCGGTGCTGTCGTCGGTGATTGTTCCGGCCTCCTCGGTCACACCCCTATGCATCGTCGCATAGCGGGCGCGGTATATGCATGCATCCGCGTCACCGTGCCGCTACACCGCGTTCAATGACCGTGCTCGGCATCCTACGCTCCCAGAGTGGACGAATACAGCGTTAGAGCTGTACGATTTACAGCGTCAGCGCTGCAATGAGCGCGCATGGTGTCGCGGCCACCCGGGCCGTGACCCGGACAGAACGGAGGCAAGGGCATGGCCCTCACCAACGGAGCACGGCTCCCGATCGGCATGGCCGAGGTGTTCCCGGCCGGGTGCCACCTGGTGCCGGACTCGATCACCGAGGCGCAGGACTGGGACGAGGCGACCCGGGTCCGCACCCCGGCCGTAGACAAGATCAGCGGCAGGCGGGTTTGGCACTTGCGGGTCGTGGACATGGACCCCACCCTGGAAGGCCGGTCCCGCGAGGTCGTGGTCAAGATCGCCGCCGACCGGATGCCGGTCCCCCCCACGAGGCAGCCGTTTGAGCCGGTGGAGTTCGAGAACCTCACCGTCACCCCGTACGTGGACACCGGCCGCTGCCAGGGGCGGGGCCGCTGCGCCGCACGGATGGCGTTCTCCCTGCGCGCCACCGGCCTCAAGGCCGCCCGCCCACCGGTTCCGGCGCCGAAGGATGCGGCGTGATGGCCCGGCTTGCCATGTCGGTGTGCCTGCCGGTCAGCGCGGGCTCGGTGGTGGAGTTCCATCGCTATGGGTCGCGCACGCCGATTCTGACGATCCGGGCCGGGTACCCAGCCGCCCTGGTGACCTTGACCCTGCCCCATCACATCGAGGCCGGGCATGTGGAGTTCGCCCGCCAGCTCGCCAAGCTGGCCGCCCGGTACGCCATCGAGGTCGAACGGTCCTGGCGGGGCCTGCCCGCCCTGGCCCTGCCCCACCAGGACCTGCAGGCGGTGGCGTCATGATCCCATCCACCGCTTACGTCTGCTACCGCCCGGACGGCCCTGCCCAGGTGAATGCCTCGCTGCGGCTGACCGGCAAGTCGCACATCCAGTGCTCCACCTACGAGGACTGCCCGGCGATCTTGTCCGTCATTGACGCGCACGTGTCGGTGTCGGTCACCGTGCCCGACTCGGACAAGGTCACGGTCGAGGATCTCGATGTCGCGGTGCGCCTGGCCGAGGCGCTCGCCGACTACATCACCGACCTGCGGCGGCGCCTGGCCGCCCAGGACCAGGCCGCGGATGCGGCATGACCAGCGGGGCGGCCCGCAGATTGCACCTGCCGGGCCGCCCCTCTCTCCCGAGTTGCCCAAGGAAGAGGTGAACATCGTATGCGCGACCCGGTAGTCGGCGAATACCTCGCCCAGGTCCGCAACCCCGATCCGTTCGCCGTCCCGGCGTGGCGGTCCCCGGTCTACCGCACCCCCGGCTGGATCATCACCCTCGTCCAGCTCACCCGGCTCCTCTGGCAGCTGGCCCGGTTCCTGGCCCGCCACCCGGTGGCCACCACGACCGCGGCTGCGCTGGCCGCCGGGTGGGTGTATCTCGGCTGGCCCGCCGTGGCCGGGCTGATCACCGGGCCGGCCGTGCTGCTGGCGGTGTGGCGGTGGCGCTGGCCCAGCTCCTTCACCCGGTGCGTCGCCACACTTGTCCGGGGCCGGTGGCGGGCCTGGTATTACCGGCGGCGGTGGATGCCGGTGATGACGATCGGCAAGCTCGCGGTCACCTACCAAGGCCGCGTCCTGCTCCCGGTGCTGGGTAAGGTAACCTCCACCGGCTACACCGACCGGGTAGCCGTTGCGCTGGTCTCCGGCCAGTCGGCCGCCGACATCGCGGCCCGGGCAGACAACCTGGCCCACGGGTTTGGCGCGATCTTGTGCCGGGTCCGCTCCTCACGCCCCGGCGCTGTGGTCCTGGAGCTCGTCCGCCACGACGCCTTGGCCGCGATTATCCCGGCCCTGCCCATCCCCTCTCGCCCGGACCTGCGGGCACTGCTGGTCGGCCGCCGCGAGGATGGCCAGCCGTGGGCTATCCGCCTGCACGGCACGCATGTGCTGATCGCCGGGGCGACCGGCGCCGGGAAGGCCTCCCTGCTGTGGTCGATCGTGCGTGCCTTCATGGCCGCGACTGTCGCGGGCCTGGTCCGCCCGCTCGCCGCGGACCCCAAGCTGATGGAGTTGGCTTACGGGCGGGCCATCTTCGACCGCTACGGCGCCTACGCCGCCGACCCTGCTGATATCGCGGCAATGCTGGACGCAGAGGTCGTCGCGATGCAGGCTCGGGCCGCTCAGCTCGCTGGGAGACATCGCGTCCATGTGCCCACGGTCGAGCATCCGTTCGTGGTGATCTTCGTCGATGAGGTGGCGTTCCTCACCGCCTACCACCCCGACAAGGGCCTACGGGAGCGCATCCGCTCGGCGCTGGCCACCTTGACTACGCAGGGCCGGGCGGTCGGGTACTGCGTCGTCGCCGCGCTGCAAGACCCGCGCAAGGAAGTCCTGCCGATCCGCAACTTGTTTCCCGACCGGATCGCCATGCGCCTCGACGAACCCGAGCAGGTGGACATGGTGCTCGGCGACGGTGCCCGCGACCGCGGCGCCCTGGCCGACCAGATCAGCACCGACGAGGCCACCGGCGCCGGGGTCGCCTACGTGCGCCTAGCCGACGATCCCGACCCGGTGCGCGTCCGCGCCGCCTGGGTCTCCGACCCCGACATCCGCGCCATGTGCGACACCTACGCATCGGACCCTGAGCCTCTGCCCGCCCGGCCAGCGATCGAGGTGGGTGCTGCCGCATGATTCCTACCGCTGTCACCTGGCAGACCGATGACCTGTGCCCGGCCTGCGGCTCCGGCCTGACGTTGACCGGCGACGATTCTGTCCGGCCGCGCCAGGACTGCCCGGCGTGTGGCTGGTCGGTCACCTGGGACGGGGGCGCCGATGGGTGATCGCACCACCAGGGCCGAGCGGATGTCCCGCCCGCACATCCGCGACGTTGCCCGGGCCGTGGCCGAGGAGCACGGGGCCTGCACCCGGCCCATCCAGCTCCGCAAGACCAACCTGGACACTGGCGAGGTCGAACAGGTACTCATCCCCTGCGGCGCAACCCTCGCCTCGGTCTGCACGCCGTGTGCCGAGCGGACCAAGGTTCTCCGGGCGGCCCAATGTCGGGAAGGCTGGCATCTCGAGAACGAGCCCATCCCTCCGCCCGCCCCGCCCGATGACTACCTGCGGTGGCTGACCGAGCAACGCGCCGACGCCCAGGCCGCCCGCGACCAGGCCGAGGCCCGCGGCGATTACGCGGCTGACCTGGACGCCCTGATCGGCGAGCTGGACCGCGAGCTGCGCCGCCTCGGCATCCGCGGCAACCTCGGCACCGGAACTCCGAAGGCCCGGCGCAGGCGGTCCACCAGGCGCCGCCAGGACGCGCCCGACCTGCCAAGACGGAAGATCGCCGACCGGACGATCGGCCGCACCTACAGCGCCCTGGACGGCAAGACTTACCGGCCGTCAATGTTCCTCACCCTGACCTGCGACAGCTACGGCCCGGTCCGCGACGACGGCACCCCGGTCGATCCTGCCTCTTACGACTACCGGCGGGCCGCCCGTGACGTGCTGCACTTCGCCGCCCTCGCCGACCGGTTCATCCAGAACTTGCGCCGCGTCCTCGGCTACGAGGCGCAATACTTCGGCGCGGTCGAACCACAACGCCGCCTGGCCCCGCACCTGCACATGGCCATCCGAGGCGCGGTGCCCCGGGCGGTGATCCGGCAAGTGATCGCCGCCACCTACCACCAGGTCTGGTGGCCATCTACCGATCAGGTCCGATTCGAGGGTGACCTCCTGCCGGTCTGGCATGAGGACTCCGGCCGCTACCTCGACCCCGCCACCGGCGAGCTGCTCCCCTCCTGGGACGAGGCCCTCGATGCGATCGGTCCCCACGACCAGCCATTGCACGTCGCCCGCTTCGGGTCCAAGTTCGACGCCCAGGGCGTGCTCGCCGGGTCCAAAGACGCCTCCCGGTGCATCGGCTACCTGACCAAGTACCTGGTCAAAGACATCGGCACCTGCCACACCCCGGACACCGACGCCCAGCGTGACCACGTGGCCCGCCTGGTGGACGCACTGCGGTACGAACCATGCTCGCCGACTTATGCGAACTGGCTGCGCTACGGGATCACCCCCAAACTCCCGCGCAAGGGCCTGGTGCCCGGCGCCTGCAAAGGCAAGGCCCACCGGCCCGACCACCTGGGGTACGCCGGGCGCCGCGTGCTCGTCTCCCGCAAGTGGTCCGGCAAGACCCTCGCCGACCACCGCGGCGACCGCAAGCAATGGCTGATGGACGCCCTCGGCCTTTCGGCAACCGACGACGCCGGGCGCTACCGGTGGGAGCAAGTCACCCCGAACGACGCCGACTACCTACCGCCACCGAAACGGCTCGTCCGGGTCGTGGCCGAGCGAATGCGCTGGAAACACGCACTCGACGAAGCCAGACGGCGAGCGCAGGAAGCCGCCGATCCCCCGGCCATCGGGAGGGCGGCATGACCAACACGCACGCTGACCGCCTCCTGACCGTGGACGAAGCGGCCGACCGCATGAACACGTCCGTACGGTTCGTCCGTCGGCTCATCACCGAGCGCCGCATCTCCTACGTCAAGCTCGGCCGCCATGTCCGTATCGCGGAGGCCGACATCGCCGTGTTCATCCAGGCGGGCCGGGTCCCGCCGATGGACGCATCGGGCATCTGGCGCCAGAACAGGCAGGTCGCATGATGGCCAACAAGCCAGGGCACCGCCGTTTCGGCAACATCCGCCAGCTCCCGTCCGGCCGTTACCAGGTGCGCTATCGCGGGCTCGATGGCAAGCTGCGCAGCCACGCGGTCACCTTCGCGCGCAAGGCGGACGCCGATCGCACCCTGACCCTGATCGAGGCCGAACTCACGCAGGGCACGTGGACCGACCCGGACCGGGCCAAGATCAAGCTGGCCGACTACGCCGAGGTCTGGATCGCGCAACGGCCGGGGCTGCGTCCCCGCACGATCGAGATTTACCGTGGCCTGCTCAGACGGCATGTCGTGCTCTACATCGGCAACGTCCCGCTCAGCACGATCGACACGCCCATGATCCGCGATTGGCGGACCCGGCTCTTGCACCAGGGCGTCTCGGCGTCCGAGGCGGCGAAGGCCTACCGCTTCCTGCGCGCGGTGCTGATGACCGCGGCCGATGACCGGATCATCCCGCGTAATCCGTGCCGGGTCCGTGGCGCAGGTGAGGAGAAGCCGGAAGAACGGCCCGCGCTCACCGTCCGTCAGGTGCACGAGCTGGCCGACCGGATGCCCGGCGAGTGCAAGCGCGTCCTCGTGCTCCTTGCTGCCTTCGCAAGTCTGCGGTGGGGCGAGATAACCGCGCTGCGCCGCTGCGACATCGACATCAATGCGGGGACGGTGACCGTAGTCCGGCAGCACGTCCAGCTCGACACCGGCGCCGTGGTGGTGAGCTCGCCCAAGTCCCGGGCTGGCCTGCGCACGGTGGTGATCCCGCCCGCGATTCTTCCGGCAATTCGCGGCCACATCGACGGCTGCGTGGGCAAGGACTCCGGTTCCCTGATCTTCACGGGCTCTCGCGGCGGGGTACTGCGGCGAAGCAACTTCCGCCGGGCGGTCAAGTGGTCCGAGGCCGTCGCCGCGATCGGCGCACCCGGCCTCCACTTTCACGACTTGCGCCATACTGGCAACTCGCTGGCTGCGGCCACCGGCGCGAGCCTGCGTGACCTGATGGACCGTATGGGCCACGACAGCGCCCGCGCCGCACTGATCTACCAGCACAAGACGGCCGCCGCTGGCCGGGCCATCGCGGACGCCCTGAGCGCCCAGATCGACTCACTCGACAAGCCGGACAGCGACCACCCCGGCACCCGGTAATGGCACGCTAATGGCACACCAGGTCGGTTTCACGATCACGTCAGGGACGTTTGCGCTGGTGGGCGCAACTGGGTTCGAACCAGTGACCCCTCGCTTGTAAGGCGAGTGCTCTACCCCTGAGCTATGCGCCCGTGCCTTCCGCAACGGGAGAACCGGGCTCAGCGTACCGGCTGGGCGGCCCGCCGAGGTGGCGCGAGGCAGGCGCCGCGATCCCGTCCCTACCCCTGGGCGCGCCGCGGCCCAGGACGCGCTCCAGGGCGAGAGCAACCTCTTCGGACAGCCCTGGCGCGCGGCCGCTGGGAGCGGACTCGCCCGGCCCGGGGGCCAGGAGCGCCGCGGGCACCACTCGCTCAGTCAACGCGGCGGGCTCGGCAGCCGGGGGAACCACCGCCCCGCAGTCGCGGCACTCCACCTCGCCCAGCCGACGGACCAAGTGCACGCCGCCGCACCTCGGGCACTTGTCCATGTCCGCCGCCCAGTCGCCGGTCGCCTGGCAGTTCGGGCATACCAGGACCTGCTGGTCGTCACGGACCGCACGCCGCCACGGGCTGTGCCCGCGCACCGGGTCAACCTGCCGTGTGCCGCAGCGATAGCAGGGCATATGGACCCGTTTCCTCCGCTGACCCGAACGCCGCTTGGGGGCTCAGCCGAGCGCGGCGAGCGCCTTCTGGTAGTCAGCGATGTCGCGCGCCTGGGAGGTCGGATTGACTACCTTCCACCGGACCACGCCCGACTTGTCGATGATGAAGGTGCCGCGGACCGCGTAACCCCGCTCCTCGTTGAACACACCGTAGAGCTTCGCCACGCCGCCGTGCGGCCAGAAGTCGGCGAGCATGCCGAAATCGAAACCATCCCGGTCCGACCAGGTGCGCAGGGCGTACGTCGAGTCCACCGACACGGTGAGCAGTTCCACGTCGTCGCGGCTGGCCTCGGGGAAGTCATCCCGCAAGACGGCCATCTCTCCGGAGCACACCCCGCTGAACGCCAGCGGGTAGAACACCAGCACCACGTTCTTCGCCCCGCGGAAGCTGGACAACCGCACCGGCTTGCCGTGCTGGTCCTTCAGCTCGAAATCGGGGGCCTCCTGGCCCACCTCGACCGCCATTCCAGGTCCCTTCCGCCGCGACAGCCACCCACGCCGGACGCGCTCGGGCACGCCGAACGCACCGACGTGCCCAGTGTGCCACCATGCGCGACGGGCCGGTGACCCGGTTCCGCAGCGGTTAGCCGCTTTGCGACCGCGTTGCGTGGGGACCCTCCCGGAGGGCCTTCGTCAGCGGCGTGCCCTCGGCGTGACCATGCGGGTGCCAAGCCAGTCGCGCCCGGCGCTCAGGCTTGACGTCTGTGACAGCCCGGCGGTCGGCGCGGCCTCTCCGATCTCACTCGGCTCGACGTAGTTGTCCCGGCCCGGTTTGGGGGTCAGGAGCCAGATATAACCTCCGTCGGCGAGCGGTGTCAGCGCGTCCATCAGGGCGTCGACGAGGTCACCATCGCCGTCCCGCCACCAGAGCAGGACCGCGTCGACCACGTCGTCATAGTCCTCGCCGACAAGTTCCACATCCCGTTGCTGGGCGATGGCGTCCCGCAGCTGCTCATCGCAGTCTTCTGCGTAGCCGATCTCCTGCACCACCTGACCCGGTTTGATGCCGAGTCGCTCGGCCAGGCCCGGTTGATCCTGCGCCTGGCGCGCGGTCGCGCTCACTAACCCCTCCTCAGGCCCTTTCTCACGGCGCCAAGCCTCGCCCCTGGCTGCCCGCCCGAACCACGGCCGGGATGGCGCACCAGGCGCGGCTACGGCCACGCCGGCACTTCTTGCCCGCACAGTCCACACTGGGTCGGGCCCCCGCGCAAGTGTTAAGCGGCCCAGAGACGAAATCTGGCCACACGAGGAGCGTTCCCAGTTCGCCCGCGGCCTACCCGAGGAAAGAGACCCGTACCCGTCTGTCTGAATTATCCACATTCAGGTCTACCACTGCGACCGACTGCCACGTGCCAAGCGCCATCGAGCCGCCCACGACCGGGATCACCAGGAACGGCGACAGGAACGCGGGCAGCACGTGCGACCGGCCGTGCCCGCGCGACCCGTGCGCGTGCCGCCAGCGGTCGTCGGCGGGCAGCAGCCCGGCCAGCACCGCGAGCAGATCCTCCTCGCTGCCCGCCCCCAGTTCCATGAGGACGAGCCCAGCGGTCGCGTGGGGCACGAAGACGTGCAGCAGCCCGTCTCCGCCGCTGGCCGCGCGAGCGGTGAACCGCGCGCATTCGCCGGTGATGTCGTAGACGCGCTCCCGACGCCCGGTTGCGGCCTCGATCACTTCACTTTTCATGCCAAACGATTTTCCCGTACCACCCGGGATCCGCACCCCGAGCCCCCTCCGGGGTGCGGAGGAGCAGGCGTCCTTGCCCGGGGATGCGTTTACGTCCAACGGGTATGAGAATTGGTCTGGACAACCCCTCACGTCGGAAGGCGGGATCGCAAGTGGCTGCCGGTCGTCAGCGTTTCTCCATCATCAGCGACGGGCTGCCCACCCAGCTCCCGGACATCGACCCGGACGAGACCAGGGAGTGGGTGGACTCGTTCGACAGTGTGGTCCGGACCCGGGGGCGCGCCCGCGCGCGCTACGTGATGCTGCGCCTGCTCGAGCGGGCCCGCGAGCAGCAGGTCGGGGTGCCCGGCCTGCGTAGCACCGACTACATCAACACGATCCCGCCCGAGCGGGAGCCCTGGTTCCCCGGCGACGAGTACGTGGAGCGGCGGATCCGCGCTTACATCAGGTGGAACGCGGCCGTGATGGTGTCCCGGGCGAACCGCGCCACGCTCGGGGTCGGTGGGCACATCGCCACGTACGCCTCGGCGGCCAGCCTGTACGAGGTGGGGTTCAACCACTTCTTCCGCGGCAAGGACCACGGCGAGTCCGGCGACCAGGTGTTCTTCCAGGGCCACGCCGCGCCGGGCATCTACGCCCGCGCGTTCCTCGAGGGGCGGCTGACCGAGCAGCAGCTCGACGGCTTCCGGCAGGAGCTGTCGAGCCCCGGCGGCGGGCTGCCTTCCTACCCGCACCCACGGCTGATGCCCGACTTCTGGGAGTTCCCCACGGTCAGCATGGGCCTCGGCGCGCTGAACGCCATCTACCAGGCGCGCTTCAACCGCTACCTGCTGGCGCGGGAGATCGCCGACACCAGCCGCTCGCACGTGTGGGCGTTCCTCGGCGACGGCGAGATGGACGAGCCCGAGGCAATCGGCGCGATCGGCCTGGCCGCCCGCGAGGAGCTCGACAACCTCACCTTCGTGATCAACGCCAACCTGCAGCGCCTGGACGGGCCGGTCCGCGGCAACGGCAAGATCATCCAGGAGCTGGAGGCGGTGTTCCGCGGCGCGGGCTGGAACGTCATCAAGGTGATCTGGGGCCGGGACTGGGACCCGCTGCTCGCCCAGGACACCGACGGCGTCCTGGTGAACAAGATGAACACCACCCCGGACGGGCAGTTCCAGACCTACGCGGTGGAGTCCGGCGAGTACATCAGGGAGAACTTCTTCGGCGGCGACCCGCGGCTGCGCGCGATGGTCGCCCATCTGAGCGACGACCAGTTGCGCAACCTGTCCCGGGGCGGGCACGACTACCGCAAGGTCTACGCCGCCTTCAAGGCGGCCACCGAGCACGTCGGCCAGCCGACCGTGATCCTCGCCCACACCATCAAGGGGTGGACCCTCGGCCCGGACTTCGAGGCGCGCAACGCCACCCACCAGATGAAGAAGCTCACCGTCGCCGAGCTGAAGGAGTTTCGCGACCGGCTGTACCTGCCGATCCCCGACGCGGCGCTGGAGGCCGAGCTGGCGCCTTACTACCACCCGGGCGAGAACTCCGACGAGATCGCCTACATGCAGGAGCGGCGGGCCGCGCTCGGCGGTTACCTGCCGCGGCGGGTGGTCCGGGGCAGGCCGCTGAACCTCCCCGGCGAGGCCGTCTACGACGAGCTGAAGCAGGGTTCGGGCAAGCAGTCGGTGGCCACCACGATGGCGTTCGTCCGGCTGCTGAAGGACCTGATGAAAGACCCGGAGATCGGGAAGAGGTTCGTGCCCATCATCCCGGACGAGGCGCGCACGTTCGGCATGGACTCGCTGTTCCCGAGCGCCAAGATCTACTCGCCGCACGGGCAGCGGTACGAGGCGGTCGACCGGGCCCTGCTGCTGTCCTACAAGGAGTCGGAGACTGGGCAGATCCTGCACGAAGGCATCAGCGAGGCCGGCGCGATGGGGTCGGTGATCGCGGCGGGCACCGCGTACGCGACGCACGCGGCGCCGATGATCCCGGTGTACGTGTTCTACTCGATGTTCGGCTGGCAGCGGACCGGGGACCAGATGTGGGCGCTCGGCGACCAGCTCGGCCGCGGGTTCCTGCTCGGCGCGACCGCGGGCCGTACCACGCTGACCGGCGAGGGGCTGCAGCACAACGACGGCCACTCCCAGCTGCTCGCCTCGGTGAGCCCGGCGTGCGTGGCCTACGACCCGGCCTGGGCGTACGAGATCTCCGTGATCGTGGCCGACGCCCTGCGGCGGATGTACGCGGAGAGCCCGGGGCACCCGCACGGCGAGGACATCTTCTACTACATCACCGTCTACAACGAGCCGTACGTGCAGCCGGCCATGCCGGGCGGGCTGCCGGGCGGCCAGGCCGCCGTGGAGCAGGGGATCCTGCGCGGGCTGTACCAGTACGCGCCTGCGGACGACGCGCCCGAGGGCGAGCGGCCGCGCGCCCAGATCCTCGCCTCCGGTGTGGCGGTGCGCTGGGCCCTGGACGCGCAGCGGCTGCTGGCCGAGGACTGGGGCGTGTCCGCCGGCGTGTGGTCGGCGACCTCCTGGACCGAACTGCGCCGCGACGCGCTCGCCTGCGAGGAGCACAACCTGCTGCACCCGGACGGCGAGGCGCTCGTGCCGTACGTGACCCGGGCGCTCGACGGTCACCACGGGCCGGTGGTCGCGGTGAGCGACTGGATCCGGGCGGTTCCGGACCAGGTCGCCCGCTGGGTACCCGCCCCGTTCACCTCGCTCGGCACGGACGGGTTCGGGTTCTCCGACACCCGCGCGGCGGCCCGCAGGTTCTTCCACGTGGACGCCGAGTCGGTCACGCTGGCGGTGCTCGGCCAGCTCGCCCGCACCGGGGAGGTCAAGCACGAGGTGCTGGCGCAGGCGATCGAGAAGTACCGCCTGGACCTATCGGTCAGCGAGGCCCTAGCGGCCGGCCGGTAGGCGGGTTTCCGGTGCACCGGCGGACCCTGCTCCTGGCGGCCGGTGCCGCAACGGCCCTGGCCTGCTGTCTGGCTCCCGCCACCGCGGGCGCACGGGTCGGCTGACCAGAGCCTCATCGAGCACTGGAACAGAACGGCCTGGTCCCTCATGCCCTGAGCCGGGCTTGATCGCAGCAGCGCTCTAGTCACCGCCGCGGGCCGGGCAGCGGTGCCGCGGGCTGCGGAGTGTGCAGCGCCCGGTGGACGCGGGTGAGCAGGGCGGCTTTGGTGAAGGGCTTCTCGAGGATGTCCATGTCGGTGCGGGCCGCGCCGTGCGTGTGCAGGATCGGCTGGGCGTAGCCGGACATGAACAGGACCGGCAGGTCTGGGCGCTGCTCGCGGATCTGCTCGGCGACAAGGGTGCCGAGCATGTCGGGCATGACGATGTCGGTGAGCAGCAGGTCGATCAGCAACGCGGGGTTGCTGGCGAGGTATACGGCGTGCGGGGCGGACGTTGCCTGGCGAACCTGGTAGCCGTTCTGGATCAGGATCCGGTGGGCGAGGTCCCGGAGGCTTTCCTCGTCCTCCACGAGAAGGATGGTCTCCCCGTGTCCTTTCAGGTCCATCGCCGCGGGCGGGGTACGGGCCGTCTCAGAGCCGCCGGCGTCGCTCGTGGCCGGGAGGAGAGCGCTGATGGTGGTGCCGAGGCCGGGCTCGGAGTAGATCTGGATGGTGCCACCGGACTGGGTGATGATGCCGTAGACGGTGGCCAGCCCGAGCCCGGTGCCGTGGCCCTTGGGCTTGGTGGTGAAGAAGGGCTCGAAGACCCGGGCGAGGGTGTCGGAGTCCATGCCGATGCCGGTGTCTGAGACGCGGAGCCGCACGTAACGGCCCGGCTCCAGCCCCGGGCGGGTGGTCGCGTAGACCTCGTCGACGTCGGTGTTGCCGGTGTCGATGGTCAGCTTCCCGCCGCCCGGCATGGCGTCGCGGGCGTTGATGGCGAGGTTGACGAGGATCTGCTCGAACTGGCCGCGGTCGGCCCGCACCGGCCACAGGTCGGAGCCGGGAACGATGGCCAGGTCGATGTGCTCGCCGATGGTGCGCTGCAGTAGCTGCTGGACGCCGTGGACGGCGTCGTTGAGGTTCAGCACCTCAGGCTTGATCACGTCATGGCGGGCGAAGGTGAGCAGCTGCCGGGTCAGCCGGGTGGCCTGCTGGGCGGCGTCACCCACCTGGCCTATGTCGGCGGCCACAGACTGCAGCCGCTGGTCGGCGGCGGCGAGCGCCCCGATCTCCTCCGCGGCGAACTCGGTGTAGCCGGTGATGATGTTGAGCAGGTTGTTGAAGTCGTGAGCGATGCCGCCGACCAACTGGCCAAGGCTTTCCAGCTTTTGTGCCTGCTGGATACGCCGCTGGTTGCGCTCACGCTCGGCCTCGGCACGCAGTTGCTCCCGCTCGGCCTCGAGGTCCAGGCGCTCGGAAATGTCCCGCGCCGTCGCGATGACCAGCAGGCCCTGGCCGGCCGGCAGCCCGTTGAGGCTGATCTCGACCGGGAACTCGGTGCCGTCCCGGCGGACGGCCGACAGCTGCAGGCCGGCCCCCATCGGCCGGGCATGCGGGTCGGCCGAGTAGCTGGCACGGTGCGCCGCGTGGGAGGCGCGGGCGGCTTCGGGGACGAGGGCCTCCACCGGCTGGCCAGCAAGCTGCCCGGGTGGGTAGCCGAACATCAGGCCGGCCTGGGTGTTGGCCATCACGATGATCCCGTCCGGGCCCACCGCCAGCGTGGCATCGGGTGCCGACTCGAACAGGCGGCGGAAACCTTGCTCGGCGTGCTCCCAGCGGCGGACCGCCGCTACACCACTGGCCGTAATGACCACTACCAGCACGCCCATGGCCAGCAGGGCGGCGGCGAGCATGCGCTGCGTGAGCGCGATGACCAGCACGGCGGCCGTCACGGTCAGTGCCACCGCGGCGATGGCGGTTACCCGCCGCGACACGCCAGCTCGCCACGCCATGGTGCCCCCAGCCAGTGCGATCTCGTTCAGCCCCGCGGCGCCGGGGCCAGCTCTAGACGTCACTATGAGTAGTATAGAAACTACTTAGAGTACACATTGCGCCGCAGGTCCCGGCTGGCCTGCGCGCCGGTAAGGAGGCTGGATGGGCGGCGCCCACGGCGCACGGGCAGATGGCGGCCCAGGGCGCATCCGGGTCTTCTTGCTGGACGACCATGAGGTGATCCGGGCGGGACTGCGTGATCTGCTGGCCGCCGAGCCGGACATGGAGGTGGTCGGGGAGGCGGCGACGGTGCGCTCGGCGGAGAGCCAGGTGCCGCAGCTAAGGGTGGACGTCGCGGTGCTAGACGTGCGGCTGCCGGATGGCAGCGGGGTCGAGGTGTGCCGGACGCTCAAGTCGGCCAGCCCTGGGACGGCATGCCTGATGCTGACGGGGTTTGCGGATGACCAGGCGATCTTGGCGGCCGTGGCCGCGGGCGCGGCGGGCTACGTGCAGAAGCACGTACCGGCCCAGGACCTGGTGGACGCGGTGCGCGCCGTGGCGGCCGGACGGTCGGCCCTCGGGCCCGAGGCGGCACAGCGGATGATGGCCCTGCTGCGCGCCCAGGAGGAGACGGGCGGCCCGCTCGCCGCTCTGTCCAGCCAGGAGAAACGGGTTCTCGAGCTGGTCGGGGAGGGCCTGGCCAACCGCGAGATCGCGGCGCGGATGCTCCTGTCCGAGAAGACCGTCAAGAACTACGTGTCGTCGGTGCTCACCAAGCTGGGCATGCAGCGGCGGACTCAGGCGGCGGCGCTCGCCGCGCGGATCACCGACGGGCCGGGCGGCGGCTGACGAGCTCCGCCTCAGGTGACCCGAGCGGGAGCTTGTTTCTATAGTCATGAACCGGTAAACCCTTGTAAGGGGCTCGCCGTCTAGCAAACACATAATGAACGGGGTTCCTGGCCGGGGCGAGCCGGCCGTCCATTACCACGTCACGAAGGACACGCCGATGCCACAGTGCCAACAGTGCAACGCTGGTCTTCCCCCAGGTGCCAAGTTCTGTGGCCGCTGTGGCGCCGCGGTGGCCACCCCGCTGGACACCGGCCTGACCATGCCGGTCGCAGCCACGCCCGAGCCCGAACCCGCCGCGCCCCTAACCCAGGACTGGCGGTCCGGCTCCGGCCTGGGCACGGGCGGCCCGGTGGGAAGTCGTGAGGAGCCCACCCGCGCTTTCGGTGGCCCCCCCCAAAGTCCCGGCGGGCCCGCGCAAGGACTGACCGGCCCGGGGCAAGGAGGCAGCCCCACGCAGGCCGTCGGCGGCCCTGCGCAAGGTTTCGCTGGCCCGGCGCAAGGTCTGGGCCGCCACGCGCAGGGAGCGGCTGACGCCGCGCCAGCCCTGGGCAGCCCTGGGCCAGGTCTGGGCAGCCCCGCCCAAGGTCTGGGCAGCCCCGGGCCGGCTCTGGGCGGCCCGCCGCAGGGTTTGGGCGGACTGGGATTCAGCGGGCCGGCCGCGGGCGCGGCCGGCCCTCCCCAATGGCAGATCACGCCTGCCGCGCCCGCGCGAGCGGTCCCCCAGGTTCCATCGCAGCAGGGCTCCGCCTCCGGCCAGGCGATCGTCGGCGGCGTCATTGCCTTCCTCGGGGCGATCGGGGTCATCGTGGCCTGTGCGGTCCCCCTGATCAAAGGTCCCGCGGGCGCGGGCTTCGGCAGCACCTCGGTAACGCTGTTCAACCTGCTCAGCCACGGGCCCCTGAAGTGGTTCCTCGCCGAGCCGATCGGCGTGGCCGTACTCTCCGTGGTGGCCGGCCTGGTCATCATGTCCAGCCGCAGCCGCGCCGTCCCCGCCGTGGCGGCCGGCATCCTCATCGGCATCGGCATTCAGACCGCGGCTCTCTTCTTCGCCATTCACTCTGTCGTGTCCGGGCTCGTGGGCGGGATCGTGTCCGGGCTCGGGTCCCTGTCCGGGTCCACGGGTGCGCTCGCGCTCGGCATACAGACGGGACCGGCCGGCGTTGTCGGCCTGCTCGGCGGGGTGCTGCTGATCGTTGCAGGCGTGGTGGCGGGGGTGGCGGCCGCCCGACGCGCCTGACCTGGTGACACAGTGGAGCTGTGACACCATCCCAGCGGGCGCAGGACGAGGGCGGGCGCAGGACGGGGGCGGGCGCGGAGCGCGGGGGCGGGGAAAGCAGAGCGCGGGGGCGGGGAAAGCAGAGCGCGGGGGCGGGGAAAGCAGAGCGCGGGGGCGGGGAAAGCAGAGCGGGGGCGCGCTCCAGGCCGCAGAGCCAGGTCCGGGCCGAAACCGTCCAGCAGCTTGAACGCGCCATGGGCGCGCTGGGCACCGCCGCTATGGCGTCCATGGAGGAGCGGCTGCCCTGGTTCCGCGCCCTGCCACCGGAGGACCGCTCCTGGATCGGCCTGGTCGCCCAGGCCGGGATCGCCGCGTTCGTGGACTGGGTCAAGCACCCGCAGCGCCGCCCCGCCGTGGCCGGTGAGGTCTTCGGGACCGCACCCCGGGAGCTGGCCAGGGCGGTGAGCCTGCAGCAGACGGTGGAGATGGTGCGCATCACCATCGACGTGGTCGAGGCCCAGGTCGACGACATCGCCGCGCCCGGCGGCGAGGCCGAGTTGCGCGAGGCCGTGCTCCGCTACACCCGGGAGATCGCCTTCGGGGCCGCCCAGGTCTACGCCCGCACGGCCGAGGCCAGGGGTGCCTGGGACGCCCGGCTGGAAGCCCTGGTCGTGGACTCCCTGGTCCGTGGCGAGGTCGGGGAGGGCCTGCATTCCTGGGCGGCCGCGCTGAACTGGTCCTCATCGCCGGTCGCCGTGATCGCGGGCACCGCCGACGTCGAGCCGGAGGGGACCATCGACGACCTGCGGGCGATCGCCCGCCGGTCCAGGCTGGACCTGCTGGCCAGCGTCCAGGGCAGCACGCTCGTGGTCGTCCTCGGCGGCAGCGCCGACCCACTCGCCGTGGCGCGCCAGATCGCGGGCAGGTTCGGGCCCGGCCCGGTGGTGGTCGGCCCGTCCGCCGCCGACCTCCAGTCCGCCGCCCCGTCCGCCACCGCGGCGCTCGCCGGGCTGCGCGCCGCCCCCGCGTGGCCCGACGCGCCGCGCCCGGTGCTGGCTGCGGACCTGCTGCCCGAACGCGCACTCGACGGCGACGCGGCCGCGCGGGCCGAGCTTCTGGCCGACGTCTACGAGCCCATGCTGAGCGGCGGCTCGGCGCTCGTCGAGACCGTCACGGCATACCTGGAGCAGGGGTTCTCGCTGGAGGCGACCGCCCGGCTGCTGTTCGTGCACCCCAACACCGTCCGTTACCGGCTCCGCCGGGTGACCGAGCTGACCGGGTTCTCCCCCGTCACCGGGCGTGGCGGGTTCACGCTGTGGGTGGCCGTGGTCCTCGGCCGGCTCGTTCACAAACGAACGTAGACTGTAGGAATCCACCAAAGTCCGGCCCGACAACTTCGTTGTATCCGTCACCCATCTGGCGGACTTCTACAGGCAAGGTAGAAAGATGCTCGTCATCGCGGCTCCGGGGCAGGGTGCGCAGACCCCCGGCTTCCTCGCCCCCTGGCTGGACCTGCCCGGCGTCGCCGACCGCATGGCCGCCTGGTCGGACCTGGCCGGCTGCGACCTGATCGCCTACGGGACCACCGCGGGCCAGGACGAGATCACCGACACCGCCGTCGCCCAGCCGCTGCTCGTCGCCGCCGCGATCGCGGCCGCCGAGGCCCTCGCCGGCGACCTCGCCCAGATCCGCAAGCAGGTCAGCGTTGCCGCCGGGCACAGCGTCGGCGAGCTGGCCGCCGGGGCGATCGCCGGGGTGATCTCCGCCGGTGACGCGATGCGGCTGGTGGGCGTGCGCGGGCGGGCCATGGCCAAGGCCGCGGCCGCCGAGGCGACCGGCATGACCGCGGTCCTGGGCGGCGCGCAGGACGAGGTGCTCGCCGCGCTCGACGCCCACGGGCTCACCCCCGCGAACGTCAACGGCGCCGGCCAGATCGTGGCCGCCGGGACCGTGGCGCAGCTCGCCGCGCTGGCCGCCGACCCGCCGGCCGGCGCGCGGCTGCGCCCGCTGTCGGTGGCGGGCGCGTTCCACACCGCCCACATGGCGTCGGCGGTCGCCGCGCTGCGGGAGGCGGCAGCGGACGTCACCACCAGCGACCCGGCGGTCGTGCTGCTCTCCAACGCCGACGGGCGCGCCGTCGCGTCGGGCCCCGACTGGCTGGACCGGATCGTCACACAGGTCAGCGCGCCCGTCCGGTGGGACGAGTGCATGCGCTCGATGTCCGCGCTCGGCGCGACCGCGCTGATCGAGCTGCCGCCGGCCGGCACGCTCACCGGCCTGGCCCGCCGGGCCCTGCCGGGGGTGGCCCTGGCCGCGCTGAAAGCCCCTGACCATCTCGACGCCGCCCGGTCGATGCTGGCGGAGCACGGGATGCCAGTGCCCCGCGATGGCCACGTCCCAGAATGGCGGCTGCTTGTCTCCCCGCTGGCGGGCACGTTCCGGGCCGGCGCCCCGGACCAGGACGCGGCTCCCGGCTGCCACGTCCGCCCCGGCGCGCCGTTGGGTCACGTGGAGGTCAGGAGCGGCCAGCACCCGGTCACCACCGCGTTTTCGGCCACGATCCTGGAATGGCTGGTGGAGGACGGAGACCCGGTCACCGCAGGGCAGCCGCTGGTCCGGTTGCAGCCGGAGACCGCGTGAAGGCCTCGGCGCGGGTCAGCGCGGCCCGCAGCGAGCAGCCGACAGCGCGAGGAAGGATGAGCCACTGATGCGACTGACCGAAGGTGCCAGGGGTGCGCGGATCCTTTCGTTCGGCAAATATCAGCCGGCGCGGGTCGTGACCAATGATGATCTCGCGGCCACCATCGACACGAGCGATGAATGGATCCGCAGCCGGGTCGGGATCGCCAGCCGGCGCATCGCGGCGCCGGACGAGACGGTCGCAGACATGGCGGTCGCGGCCGGCGGCAAGGCCCTGGCGGGCAGTGGCCTCTCCGCCGCCGACATCGACCTGGTGGTCGTCGCGACGTGCACGCCGGAAGTGCCGATCCCCAACACCGCCGCAACGGTCGCCACCCGGCTCGGCATCGTGGCGCCGGGCGCCTACGACCTCAACGCCGCCTGCGCGGGCTTCTGCTACGCGCTGGCCACCGCCAGCGACGCGGTGCGCGCCGGAACGGCCCGGAACGTGCTGGTCATCGGCGCCGAGAAGCTGTCCCAGTGGGTTGACTGGACCGACCGCTCCACCTGCATCATCTTCGCGGACGGGGCCGGGGCGGCGGTCGTCGGCCCGGTGACCGGCGCAGGCGAGAGCCCGGGGATCGGCCCGGTGGTGTGGGGCAGCGACGGCGGCATGGCCGACAAGATCTGCATCGCCGACCGGAACTCGTTCATCGTCCAGGAGGGCCAGGCGGTCTTCCGCTGGGCCACCACCGCGCTGCACCCCGTCGCGAAACAGGCCTGCGCGCGGGCCGGGGTGGACCCCGCCAGCCTGGCCGCGTTCGTGCCGCACCAGGCGAACCTGAGGATCATCGAGTCCATCGCGCGCAAGCTCGGCGCGCCCCAGGCACGGGTCGCCGACGACATCGTGCACTCGGGGAACACCTCATCCGCGTCGATCCCGATGGCGCTGTCGGCGATGATCGAGCGCGGCGAAATCGGATCCGGCGACGCGGTCCTGCTGCTGGGCTTCGGCGCAGGAATCAGCTATGCGGCGCAGGTGATCACCATCCCCTAGCCGGACTGGCGCCGGGAAGCGCCCGGTGCCGGCACAACCCAACAACACCGAAGGAGAACACGCATCCCATGGCTATGACCGAAGAGGAAATCCTGACCGGCCTCGGGGAGATCATCGACGAGGTCGCGGGGGTTCCCGCCGACGAAGTCTCGCCGGACAAGAGCTTCGTGGACGACCTCGACATCGACTCGCTGTCGATGGTCGAGATCGCCGTGGCGGCTCAGGACAAGTTCGGTGTGGAGATCCCCGACGACGAGCTGAAGAACCTGAAGACGGTCCAGGACGTCATCGACTACGTCCGCCGCGCGGACGTTTCGGCCTGACCGGGCGCAGGACCGCGACATAGCGGGCCGCACGCGAGACGCGGGCGGGACCGCAGCGGAAGGAGGTGGACCGTGCGGGCAGAACAACCACGCGTCGTAGTCACCGGCCTCGGCGCGACCACGCCCCTGGGTGGCGATGTCCCCACCACTTGGGCAGCGCTCCTCGACGGGCGCAGCGGCGTCCGTGCGCTGACCGAGGACTGGGCGGCCGAGCTGCCGGCCCGGATCGCCGCGCCCGCCGCCGTCGACCCGGCAACGGTGCTCGACCGGGTGCTCGCGCGCAAGCTCGACCGGTGTGAGCAGCTCGCGATCGTCGCGGCCAGGGAGGCATGGGCGAACGCGGGTGCCCCGCAGGTGCCTCCGGAGCGGCTCGGGGTGGTCGTGTCCAGCGGCATCGGCGGGATCGCCTCCACCCTCGCTGCCTACGACACGCTGCGCGACCGCGGTTGGCAGCGCCTCTCCCCGTTCACGGTCCCGATGCTCATGCCGAACGGATCGGCGGGGTGGATCGGCATCGAACTCGG
>Ga0070698_100002177_pt1 | contig 21730 bp, 15 predicted proteins | sample KBSK1502metaG_FD_65477 | JGI IMG/M metagenome (GOLD analysis project Ga0070698, IMG submission 65477) | Corn, switchgrass and miscanthus rhizosphere microbial communities from Kellogg Biological Station, Michigan, USA - KBS K1-50-2 metaG | ecosystem: Host-associated > Plants > Roots >...
TTCCGTGATCAGATGGTCGCGTGTCATCTCAGCGAGATCTTCATCCATCATTACCTCCTACAAATCTCGTTTCAATTAGCTGATTCCGTAGATCAGGCTTACAGGCCCATCTTGCAGTTGCTGAACCTTCCGTAGTTCAAGCCCTCGAGGATTTTCCGTCGTCGCAAAGAGCGCTTTGCCTTCACCTGCGATCAGCGGATAAACAATAAGCCGGAGTTCATCCACCAGCCCGGCAGCGATAAGGCTCGCCGTAGTTCGAGCACCGCCCATGAGATAAATGTCCTTGCCGGGCTGCTGCTTGAGGGCAACAATGTCGTCCAGGTCCCGCAAGAATCTCGTCTTTGGCCACTGGGCCGAAGTCAGGGTGTTCGACAACACATAGTGCGGAGTCTGCGCGGCGAAGCGGGCCCACTCGAGCTCAGTCGGTAAAGGCAACCTGTCCCTCCAAGGAATTGGCTTGTCTGGTTCGTTCTGTATGATGGTCCAACGTTGCTCGTAGCCCGGATACATCACGGCGCCAACCAGGCAGGCGTCTATTTGTGGGATCAAGCCGTAGTCATCCGACCAAGCGTCCACCCAATCCGCGTAACCCTCAGGCCCCTCGATCTTCCCATCAACAGAAATCTTCATTCCAGCGATCAACTTGCGCATACCAACCTCCATTTTTCCGTTTGAGCTAGCTGCGGTTTATCAAGAGGCTAGTAGAGAAATCTTGATTACCTTTTGGGATGACTTTGTAGGTTGCTGTTCTCGACAACGAGTTGTTGAAGCGACTCCTGTGCGACTCTAAGTAATGATGGCGGGGGTATGCGAGTCAGCTTACAATTAGAAAAGGACCATCACAAGGGCCAATTTCTACCACATTTGACCAGTCCAATGCTTGCGGTCAACGCTGCCGTTGCTAGCGAACTCGAAGGCAGCATTTATGTGCACGGCGGTGGAATTGATATACGAGACGTCATCGTACTTAAAGGTCGCAAGCATCTTCTCCTTCTGAAATGCAAGCGGTAACTCAGTGCACGCTAAGCACACTACCGGCTGCGCTATGGACTGCCGCTCAGATGAGATTTTCGCGATCCGCCCGAGTCGCTCCGACGCCCCGTCCAGATGGCCGCACTGCAAGGCGCTAATCAATCGCGCTGTTTCAGCCCTCGTCGCCTCGTCCCGCGGGCCTGCCCCTTCAATTCCATACTTTGCAAACTCCTCGCGAAGTCTTGCCGATCTCATCGTCAGCGGAGTACCAAGGATCAGAACTTCCTTGGCTCCCATTCGAGCACACTCCTCTGCCACCACTTCAAAAACGCTAATGATGGGCATTCGAATGCCGCTCACGATGGACGCAAAGCGATGGTGAGCAGTGTTGCTTGCAATGACCGCGAAATCTGCGCCACTCGTCTCTAAACGTTGCAGAGCTGCGCGATGATAATCGTCAAATTGCTCCCAGGATTCTTCGTCGCCGTCGATACCGAGGTACGAAACCGCCTTGTTCACGTCTAATGATTCGATGCTCATCTCTGGTGTCGAGGAAACACCTTGCGGATTCCGGGCAAGGTGCCATCGTTCGCTTCGACGACAGAGCTCTGAGTAATAATGCACTGTCGATGGCCAAGCGACACCGCCCACGATTCCGATCTTCTTCATAGACTCACTCGGTTCCATCTTCCGAATTTCGCGGGCATCAACGCTTGATAGTCGCTGCCGGGGTAAGGGCGAATGTTCCCTCAACTACTTCGACGAAACTTCTTTCTTCGCGGAGAATAAGACGCTTGGTCTGGGCCATCGCAAAATTCTTATGCGCTTCAGCATCTGACTTCAAGCGTGTTCGGTAGGTCTCATAAGCGGCGAGGCTATCGAACGCGATCAAACCCCAGCCCACATCATTCGTGCCTTCACTAGGAAGAAAATATCCGACAAGGTGGCCCCCGCACCGAGGAATGATGCGGCCCCAATTTTCGGCGTATTCCTTGAACGCATCTCGCTGGAACGGATCAATCTGGTAGCGTATAAAGCACGTAATCTTCATTGGTATCCTCCTGGTTGTCGGTCCAGCCACTGAGTCGCCATAGCTCAGCCTGAGCGCCGCACCCGTCGCCATGATCACTTCAAGGGCTTTGCGGCGGCTTATTCGCCCGGAAGAGAATCCATTTGGCTGCATTGTTCGACAGTATGCCGATTGCTTAGCATTAACACTTCGTCTACAATCAAAGTATGGATGTAGAATACGATGCTGACGCAGGGGTCTCAAGAATTGCGGCGGCCATCGGTGAGCCGGCACGAGCTCGCATGCTCTTCTGCCTGATGGACGGCCATGCACGAACAAGTACCGAGCTTGCTGTTGTTGCTGACGTGAGTCCGTCAACGGCGAGCGCACACTTGAATCGACTGAAGACAGAGCACCTAGTCAAGCTTCTTGTTCAGGGAAAGCATCGCTTCTATAGTTTGGAGGGCCCCGATGTGGCTACAGCGCTGGAAGGGCTGAGCGTCCTTGCCGGCGGCGCTCGCAAGACCTTCGCGCCAACCGCGCCGAACCGGCTACGTGCAGCACGGACTTGCTATGATCACATGGCGGGAACAATAGGCGTATCGCTCCATGACCGCTTCAAGTCAATGGGGTGGCTCTCAACCGATTCGACGGGCAGCGACAATTCATACGACCTCACCATAGACGGAACAAAGGCGTTTGAGGCTCTCGGCATTGACCTCGATGCAACTCGGACACTGCGCCGCCGGTTCGCGTGCGCCTGCTTGGATTGGAGTGAGCGGCGGCCACATGTCGGCGGTGCGCTGGGGGCAGCCCTCCTGAAAGTCGCGCTAAAGAGAGAATGGTTGGTAAAGGATCTCGATAGTAGGGCCTTAAGCATCACAAGTCTTGGGAGACGGGAAATACTGGCTCGATTCGGCCTTAATGCCTGATGGGCTTCAGCGGAACTTTGCCGTTCCGATAATAGTCACGTTCATTCGCTTTTCTCCTAATGTCGGATCTGCTTCCGATCCGGTGAGAGCAGGCGCGAGAAGCGTTTTAGCACAAGTTTGTTCTTAGCTTCTGTCAGGGTTGCTGTCAAAGGCCCTACAACGACTAAGGCCACCGGAACGGTGGCCCTAAGTTGTTGATGTTATTGGTGGAGCCGAGGGGGATCGAACCCCTGACCTCATGACTGCCAGTCATGCGCTCTCCCAGCTGAGCTACGGCCCCTTTCACTAAAGACGTCTAATCGTCAAAGCTTGATGCAGAGTAGCGTAGCGTTCCGAAGCGGGTCAAGCGACCGCTTGATTCGCGGCAGTGCATTTCAAGAAATGTTGACGACCGGAAAAAGAGTTAGCCGCGAACAACCGCTAAGCAACAGCAAGAAAGCCAGGATGATGGCGATTGTCAGGAGCGTCTTGACTGACTGCGCCAACCACCGCAATCCTCTTTGGTGGGTTATATTGAACTTCTCTACTATTCATGACAGCCCGCTCGATAGGAAGATCCGAACCCTTTCATGTCGAATCCACATATATTGCAAGGGGTTCGGCAAGTAGCCCGGACCCAACCTGATACACCTCGTTCTTTGCCAACCATTTGATTGGATTGCCGTAAGCATCATGTCCCTTTATCAATGCAATTTGAGCTGCGGTATATACCGCCTTCCCCAATTAATCAAGGGTCAAACCGCTGCCTGTATTCGCCGGAAACGATAAAAGCCTTAACCATTTCAGCCGCTCTGAAATCGCCGTTGAACTGATTCAACTTGTTAAGCCAGAAATTGTAACCAGCGAAGTCGCGGGTCAACTCCGGAGCGTCGTCAGGGTTGCGACGCAGGTATCCGAAGTACTGCATCAACACGAAGGCTTTGTTGAGTTCCTGATTCTTAAGCTGGGAGTTTTCCGCCACCATACGGAGGACACGCGAGCGCGCGGCATTGTTAGTCGTGTCAGATGCTAGACCAAACTGGGCAATGGCGGCGAGGCGTTCGATATCAGAGGGCGTCACTTGCGCCTTGGCGTAGAGCGCGTCAACAAACTGAGTCGGCGTCAGCGTAGTTGGAAATGCATTGATGAAGCGTGGACGGGTAACAAAGTCGAGCGCGTAGGCCTGCTTGTTTGTTTCGAGTTGGACCAGCCAATCACCGATACCCACTTGCACACCCTGGCCAATCTGCTGAGTATCAGGAAGAAACTCCGCGAATCTTACCGGTACGGGCGCGCCGGGAATATTGCCGTAGGCCGATTTGTAGAAGCGATAGGCGAGGTAACCCGTCTCCTGAAACTCGATTGACAGGAAGAATGCAGCCGAGGTATCGACGCGCTTAGCACTGCGGCAGTTTGTGTCTGAGCCGCAGAGTTCGATATTGGCGACCCAAAAGAGAACGCCGGCTGTGTCGCCCTCGCGGTTTAAGAAATCGCGATAGTGCTGGCGGACAAAAAAGTCGGAAGTATCAATCTGAGAACCCCTGGTCGCGACAATATCGCTAAGCGAAGCCGAGCCGCTGGCTGTCAAACTTGGCGGGTTAAAGACATAACTCTGTTTCTCTGGAGTGATCGAGAAAGCGACTCCGCGACCAACGTTCTGGAAATGGTAAGTGCCGTCGCTGGCCGTAACCGTGGTTCGCGTCGTGCCACTAATCAATTCGCGCAGGGTGATGGTAACGCCCGCCAGGCCCAGGTTGTTTTCCAGTACCCGTCCGAATGGGTTGATTACTTGTTGCGTAGCCACAAAGTTTGCGGTGTGGTCAGCATTGAGGTTTGTAAAACTAATGAAGGGTGGCGAGAAATCCCAAAACTCATTGCTTGGCGTAACGTTGTAATTTCCTCCCTCGGGAAGGTCATAGATATAGTTGCCGTTGCTGTCGGTGAAGGTTGGCAGAATTGGTAGTCCGCCGATTGGAGTGGTGGATCCCGGAACCTGAATTATGGCGCCAACGCCGACGCCGTTTGCATCTGCGATCCGCCCGCTTATTCTGAAGGTTCGCAGTGTCGTGCGCAGAAAATTGGCGGTTTGGTTCGAAGTAAGATTGTTGAAGGTATACGAGGATGGCGTGAAACTGGTCAGCCCACCCTGAAAATCGGGGCCGAGTGTGTAGTTGCCTCCAACATGCAGCTGCGAAAATATGAAATCGCCATTGGCGTTGGTTACGGCAAGCGTACTAGCAGAACCGGAAATAAATATTTGCAGACCGCTGACTCCGGTTCCGTCAGGATTAGTAACCCGTCCGGCAATTTGAAGCACATTATCCGGTGACCAATTCAGCGTGACGTTGCCGGTGTCGCCGCGAAAACCGGCAACAGCGATTCGGTAAGTAGTTCCGGCTGCCGCTGCGAACGTGACACTGCTGTGAATAACTATCCCCAATTCAACGTCGTCGTTTGCTGCAACCAGGGTGAGTGAGTTGACGGCGTTACCCGTGTAGACCGCTAGCACGGTGTCGTAGTTGCTGCCGCTGGTGTTGAAGTTGGCCGAGGCGCTGGTTGTCGCAGTCCAGCTGTACCAGATCGATTCCCTCGACGCACTGGTTGAACTTGCATGGTCGGGTTCACCTGGTTCGCCGGTTGAACCGAACGTGGTGCCGGTGGTTGAACCCGAAGCCCCGCTCAGCGGAGTGGCGGCAGAAAAATTGTCATTCGCCGGCGCTGGCGGTGGCGGGGGAGGCGGCGGCGCGGTACCGCCAATCATGTAGCCAAAGGTGTCGAGCGCACTCAAGTCATTGCTGGTGATTGTTTCCCGCTGGCCGCTTGCCAGCGTCGGATCCATGATGCCAATGAAGCTGGTGAAGGTATCGTCCTTCCAGTGACTCGACTGCTCGCCATCGCCTCCCACGCCATCCGAACCACCGGTCGAGAGTTGCAACTCCAGGGTGCCGAAGGAATTGGTGCGGCTATTGAAAAACACTTGCTCGCCGCCTTCCGACATTACGCGTGCAGCGGTGGCGACGGTGCCCAAAGAAGCTGCCCCCGGACGAAAGCGGAAGATGTCCCACAGTGACAGCGGTGAAGAAACTCCGTTGCCCGACCCGGAAGTGAAGCCCAATGCGTGACCCATCTCGTGAACCACCACCGCGTCGAAGTCTAATGTGCCGGCGCTAATTCCATTGCTCGGATCAAAGTCGAAGGCATGGGCGGAATTGAACCCGATGCCGGCGTCACCTTGTCCGATTACAAGAGAGTCAGGATTAGTAACGTCGGGCACAAAACCGATTGCTCGTGCTACCGATTGGGTTGTGCGGACGAGTGACGCATTTGTGGTGACGCCGTTTAGTTCGACCGGGACGCCATTTGCCGGCAATGCGTTATAAAGCTGAAGTTCTTCGGCGCCCGGTGCGTTTTGAATGAGCCGACTCTTGACCTCGGAGAACGGCAGGTTGATGTTCGCCGTTCCCGTTGCGCCGAGGATATTGGGACTACCCCACGGTTGACCAAAGAACGTGGTACCAAAGTCGACATCAACTACCACGGTGATCGGAGTCGAAACCACTGCTTCCCAACGGTTCGCTGCCACGATAAATGCGTCGCGCGCAACCGGATTGCTTTGCAGTTGACTAGTCGCGTGAAGAACTATTCGCAGACCAGCTGACGGCAGTAGGGCCGTCCCGCTCTCAGTCGTCATTGGACTGTAACGCGCATCCTTTACGCGACGGCCGCCGGCGTAGATTGTATTTACAGGTCCGGCACCATTGCGTTCGCGGAGTTGTACTTCCTCCGCTGGCGTTGCCCGACGGCATACCGATTCGCCTTTGGCGTCACGGTATATGACGAACACTTCGGAGTTATCTGCGCTCTTATCAGTAGCGGCCGCCTGACTTGGAACCGGACCGGTTTGTTTGGCGAAAACAAATACAGGCAGGTAAGCGACCAGCGCCAGCAGCGCAATGACGAGGAGCGCGCGTAATCCTGAAGACAATCCTGGTTGTTTATGGGTAAGACGTGAGGGGTAACTCTTCACGGAAATCTCCCTTGATAAAACGGAAAAACTTATGATTCCTTGATAGCGGCCGTAAGAATGGTTTGGGAGAAACCGCCAATCTCAGATTCGGTTGGTTCCCGGAACGTTGCCGGGTTAGGTGAAAGATTCACCCGGACGCTTCAATAACGCTCAAAAATACGTGCGCATTTTAGCATACCGATGCTGAACCTCAAATGTGCTGTATCTCCTTGCTCTACTGGCTCGAACCCTTGCCTCAAGTACAACAATTCCTTCGCCAATCGGAAAGCCGCTCTGAGTTTTGCAACACCAGTTGCTCGCAATCAGTCGGTAGTCCAGAGCTTTCAATGGATTCAGACAACCGCGTTCCTGGCGATGACTTCGCGATAAAATGCTGCGCTCAGTTTTGGGGTTCTCTTTTGAGTGGCATAGTCGACGTAATGCAGTCCGAAGCGGTTAGTGTAGCCATCGGCCCACTCAAAGTTATCCATCAGACTCCATAGGAAGTAGCCTTTCACGGGAACACCGTCAGACGTTGCTCGTTGGAGCTGACTGAGATAATTGCGCAGAAACATCACTCGGTCCGTGTCGTACACAATGCCGTCCGAAGCGGGAATATCCGACGACGAACATCCGTTCTCGGTGATGTAGATCTCCTTCGCATTCCAAATATTCGCCACGTGCCGCGGTCCCCAATAGAGCGCCTCGGGTCCGATATTCAGCCACCCTGATGCCATGTGCGGGTATGACTGCGGGTTCGGAACGACAGCGAAGCCAATTGGTGAACTGTCCGCGCGGACGTGGGTGGGCGTGTAGATATTGATACCAACGAAGTCAAGCGGACTGGAAATAATCTTCAAATCTTCCGGTGTGAACTTTGGCGCGTCGGCTCCTGCGGCGGCTAGGTACGCGTCGGTATACTTGCCTTCCTGGATGACGGTCATGTACGGAGCATTCAGCTCACGCGTCGCCCGCGTAGCCGCCTCAATGTGCTGCGTTGTCTCGATGACGGGGACACAGATGTTCATATTTTCGGCAAGTCCCACCTTCGTACCTGGCTTTGCACTGGCACGAATCGCCTGGACGGCGAGGCCATGGCCCAATACTGAGTGATGCCTGGTTTGGTTAAAACGACCCGGCGGCAGACTCAGCCCGGGGGCGTGAATGCCCAAGCGATATCCGAGTTCCACGTAAGCGCCGAACTCATTGATCGTGAAAAAGTGCTTCACGCGGTCCGACAGATGTTTAGCAACGTAACCCGCATAATCCCCGAACGCTTTCGACGTATCGCGCGACTCCCATCCGCCTCCGTTGTCCTGGAGCGCCTGGGGTAGATCCCAATGGTAGAGCGTGGCGAATGGCAGAATATTGTTGGCTAGTAATTCATCCACCAGTCGGTTATAGAAATCGAGGCCCTTAGGGTTCGGCGCGCCGTTCCCTCGTGGAAACACGCGAGGCCACGCCACCGAGAAGCGGTAAGACTTCACCCCCAGCGACTTCATCAGCTGAACATCCTCTTTGTAGCGATGGTAGTGGTCATCTGCGACATCGCCGGTGGCGTTGTTAACGACTTTGCCCGGAGTGTGTGAGAAAGTGTCCCAGATCGACGGTCCCCTTCCATCCTCATTGAATGCCCCCTCAACTTGATAAGAAGCGGTTGCTGAGCCCCAGAGGAAACCCTTTGGGAATTCTCGGGCCGGCGGTCCTGGCTCCATGCGATTAGCGGGGTGCGGTTGTGCAATAGCCGAGTTGAGCATGCTCAACGGCATGGTGGAAGCAAGTCCTGCAGTGCCTGTGAGCTTCGCAAAGGTTCGTCTGGATATTTTTGTCATAAAGGTGGTCTCCTCTAACTTCTGTTTTCGCCCCGAGCGCCGCCCAATGTACACCAATATCGTGGGACTGAGGCAGGTTTAGGCTACAAGCTTTACCTTGCCGCCAGGGAATCAGCAACCTAAAGGCTGGACTCTGAACTTCTCGCCTCAAACTGCAGTACCAACTTAGCAGCAGACTTCCCTCTTGCAATAGTTCATGTTATAGACTCCGCATGAGACGGTCACAACATCTAACACGAGTTTTGTTGGCACTACTGATTTGTCCACTTGGTTTGACCTACTCGTTGAATCGCGCCGGCACGCTGGGCCAACCTCCAACCGCAGTGGCGTCCTTTAAAGGATCGCTTGGTCTGCAGCTCTACAGTCTGCGCGAGCAGTTTGCTAAAGATGTCCCGGGGACGCTGGACCAGGTGCGCAGCTTCGGCATCACTTACGTCGAAACACACGCTACTTATGGCCTCACTCCAGAAAGATTCAAAGCAGAACTCGACGCCCGGGGACTGAAAGCTGTCAGCGGGCACTTTGGGTATGAACGATGTCGCGATGATATCGAGGGCATTGCAAGGGACGCTAAAACGCTCGGTCTGCAGTACGTCGGCTGTGCCTGGATTCCGCACCAGGATCCGTTTGACGAGAAGACCTGCCGCGCGGCCATTGGCGTCTTCAATCGGGCCGGTAAAGCGCTCGCCAAACATGGACTGAAGTTTTTCTACCACACGCATGGTTATGAGTTCCTGCCGTATGGCAAGGGCACCTTCTTCGATTTGATGATGGCTGAGACCGATCCAGAGTTCGTTAGTTACCAGATGGACGTCTATTGGGTAGTTAATCCGGGGCAGGATCCGGTGAAGCTGCTTGAGAAATACGGTAAACGCTTCCAGCTCATGCACGTCAAAGATATGAAGCCGGGTACACCGAGCGGATTTACCGGACAATCCGATGTGACCAACAACGTGGCTCTCGGCGCCGGCGTCATGAATTGGCCCGCTATTTTCCGCGCTGCAAAAAAAGCCGGCGTAAAGTGGTATTTCATCGAAGATGAATCACCAACTTCCGTCACCCAAATTCCGCAAAGTCTGCGTTACCTGGAAAAGATAAAATTCTAGCCCGCAGTAGCGGGCGACAGCGTAAAGCCTGGGGTGGAACGCAGCGTAACCCCAGGATAGCTGCCGAAAAACAACGGTAGCCCGCGGAGCGGGCGATAGGGGTTCCGTGATTCGGGGCTGTCGCCCGCTCCGCGGGCTTGGGTTCTTTTGGTCTGCGGTTCGTTTGTCATTTCATGTCGGAATTACTGACAAAAGCTATTCGCTTACTGTCCGGTGACCAGGAAGGAACGTTGATCGTACCCTGACCGCCGTAGACATACGCAATGACTTTTGGCTTACCCCCGGCTGCAGGCATTAACCGGATATATACATGCTTGTAGAAGGGATGATCCGCTGGAGCGACTTCTGATTTCAAGAAGGACAACAAGACGATCCACTTACCGTCAGGAGAAATATGGGGAAACCAATTATTGTATTCGTCGTCGGTAACCTGCTCCTGACCACTTCCGTCCGGTTTCATTCGCCAGATTTGCATCATCCCTGAGCGCGTTGAGTTGAAGTAGATGTACTTGCCGTCGGGAGTGTATTCGGGTCCATCGTCCAATGCTTTGGCACTGGTGAGCCGGAATTCCTTGCCCCCGCTGGAGGAAATTCTGTATACGTCGAATTCGCCGTCCCGGCCACCGGTGTAGACCAGATATTTGCCATCCGGCGACCACCCATGCAGGTAAGAAGGTCCTTTAGAGGTGACCCTGCGGGGGATGCCTCCCCTAACCGGAACTGTATAGACGATGGAGGCATTCTCGTCGTCCTTGCTGTGATTGCTGATGGCGAGCATCCGGCCATCGAAAGAAAGCACATGGTCGTTGTTGTTGTTTGTGGCAAATCCCGTATCGATCGCAACCGGTGTTTTCTTTGCGAGATCGAAACGATACAGCCGGCCATTGCTGTTGTAGATCAACGCCCGGCCATCTTTGGTCCAATTTGGCGCCTGAAAAGAATCCGTCGCCTGATAGAGAATTTTTCGATTGCCGGTGACAACGTCCATCACTTCAAGATTGCTGCCGATGTAGTCGCGGTAGGGAACAAAGCTATCGCTGGCCGGTACGGTAATTCGCACATCACGAAACACCGCCTTCTCGACCACAGCCGGGTTGTGGGAACACACAAATAGACCGACGTACACTTCGTCGCCAAGAGCTAAGGAGACCTGTTCACTCACAAACGGTTCACCGAAACGTGCTACAGACATGATGAACGTGTCGCCTTTTCTCTCGAGTTGGATGACATCCGCAGCCTTGACTGATGATCTTACTTCCTCAGTATTCGCCGCTCGGGCTCGTCGAAACTGGAGGGCTGTGAGACCATCGCCGTGTACGATTGCGGTGGCATGAGAAGCGTCTGCGTCCAGACTGGACCGCACAGTCCAGCCAATTTTTCTGTGCGCCTCCACTCCTTTGCCGATAAACTCCGCCCGCGTCGTCAGGATGAAGTTTCCCTTCAGTCGCTGCCACACGAAATGAAACTCATCGCGACCCACCCACATGTTGGTGCCGGAACCGGCAACGGTGTATTCCTGTCTTTCGGGATCATAGGTAACGGAGCCAGGCTTGCTCGGGTTACCGACATCGGTTTGGCCCGCGAACGCGGCCAGGGAATCTTGCTGCGAAAGAGCCGAGATGCTCGTTAAAGAAAAACATAGAGCGACGGTCAACAGGACAGAAATTAGATTTCGATTTTTCATGTGATGGAACCTCAGTGGTTTCTTTTGGCGTTTAGCCCGGCTCTCGTCCGGCCACCTTGTTCGATTGTTCGTTACAACAATAGTGACACAAAAACAGGTGGAGATGTCAGAATGTGCGGAGCAATTTTGTCGGACATGGTCTGGAAGAGCCGCAACCAAATGAAGGACGGATTCGCGTCGATCAATACCTGTCATCACGCGGAGCGATCTCATTCACACCGTGGCTTTAGCCCGGTGGCCATGACCTTAATCTAAACGCGAAACCGTTTCAACGGCAATTACATGTTGGCTCACCTGAGCTGTGATTCAACTAGTGCCTGAACAGCGCCGAAGGCGCGGAATTCAATAGCCGCGGCCGTAAGGCCGTGGATCAAAACCTCGAGTGAAGTTAAGGCCCGCAGGGCCGGCACTCTTTGCTTTGACATGCGATTTAGTAACGCGCCTTCGGCGCTCAACCATTTTTCTTTCGATTATCCACGGCCTCACGGCCGTGGCTATTTACTGACGGTCCTTCGGACCTCAAATCCGGTTTTGCATTACTGAGAACCTAATGCTAATTCGACAGACTCTGGATAGCGACGATCTAAACCAACATAGGAGGCGTCTCAATCGATGGCTGCTAACAGACTTGGAATAGGATTCATCGGTAGTGGATTCGTCACTCGATTTCATCTTCAGGCATGGCTTGGCGTTCGTGATGCTGATGTGCTCGGTGTGTACAGTCCAAATCCTGAGCATGCGACAGCGACGGCCGACCTTGCGCGTGAACTCCGTGTGGGTAAGGCACGGGCCTTCAACTCGATTGAAGAGATGATTGCCGCGCCGGAAATAGACTGCTTGTGGCTTTGTGGACCAAATCATCTGCGGTTGCAGAATATGCAGAGCATCTGTGACGCCCTCCAGTCTGGAAAGGGGAAACTGATCGGTATTGCCTGCGAGAAACCACTGGCCCGCAACGTTGCTGAGGCGCGTCGCATGATTGAAATGGTAGAGCAATCCGGCTTGCTGCATGGTTATCTCGAAGACCAAATGTTTGCGCCGAGTGTCACGCGTGGAAAGCAGATCCTCTGGGGTCGGGCCGCAGCGCTCACCGGTCGTCCTTATCTTGCGCGTGCAGCCGAAGAACACAGCGGCCCGCATTCGCCATGGTTTTGGCAAGGCGAGTTGCAAGGCGGAGGAGTGCTCAATGACATGATGTGCCACAGCATCGAGGTCGCGCGATTCATGTTGACGAAGCCGGGCGCGCCGCGTTCGAGCATCCATCCCGTAAAGGTATCGGCACAGATTGCCAGTCTGAAATGGTCCCGTCCCGAGTATGCGAAAGAACTTCAAGAGAATATGGGCAAGGAGGTCGACTACCGAAATAAACCCTCGGAGGACTTTGCTCGAGCCACAATCAACTATCTGGACGAAGACAACAACCCGCTGATAGTCGAAGTGACAACATCCTGGAGCTATGTGGGTGCGGGCCTGCGTTTGAGCCTTGAGGTGTTGGGACCTGAGTACTCACTTTCCATGAACTCGCTTGACAGCGGACTCAAGCTGTTCCTGAGCCGTAACGTTAGGGGAGAGACGGGTGAGTATATGGTTGAAAAGCAAAATGCCGAGCAGGGCCTGATGCCGATCCTTGGCAATGAAGCTGCCGAGTATGGTTACGAATCTCAGGACCGCTATTTTGTTCAATGCTTTCTCGCCGGCAAGCAGCCAGAAGAGAGCTTCTACGATGGCCTTGAAGTAACCGAACTACTGATGACCGCTTACATGAGTGCCGAGCAGGAGCGCACCATCGAGTTCAAGCCGGAAGGTCTCGACAGCTTTATTCCGCTCGTAGCGCGGGGCTTGTGGAAGGGCCGTTGAACCAAACTGTAACGCAAATGAAAAGTGAGGGAACACTTTGACATCACAACAAACGAAGTCATTTTCCAGACATGGCTTATTGCTCATGATCATTGCCTTCTTCGGCATTTTTGTTTATGGATTGTTGGCGGCACTCCCCGGCTCAGTGCTTCCCACGCTCGAGCGCAACCAATATCTATCAAACGATAGCGCGGTCGCTACCTTCCTGCTGATCAATGCGATTGGCGCTGTGTTGGCATATCTGGTGAGCGGTCCGATCATCGACCGCTTCGGCAAGAAGTTTGCGCTCTTCTTTGGCGCGGCCCTGGTAATTACCTCAATGGCCGGTTTTGCTTTGACGGTAACCAACGTGCTGGCTGCGGCGGCGCTGTGGCTGATCTTCAGTTGTTCATTGGTGCTTGGTCTGGGGGCAAATGCCATCGTCGCGGCAGCGCATGCGTTAGTCGTTGACGTGGCCGCTGCCTGGCGCAATGCCGCTCTCAATTTGCTCGACATCTGCTTCGGACTCGGGCTCGCGTCGCTGCCGCTGGTCGTTCAAAGACTACAACAACGGGGTGGACTGGGAATGATCTTTTGGTCGCTCGCGGGAGCAGCTTTCGTCCTGTTGGCGCTCGTGACCGCTGCCCGTTTTCCTACGCCTGTGCTTTCAGAGTCGTTTCCGATTAGAGAAGCGAAAGGACTCTTTTGTAACCCCTCGTTCCTGCTTCTGGCGGCTGCCCTTTTCATGTACGTCGGTACGGAGGTGTCAGTCGGCAAATGGCTCGTGACCTTTATGGAGCGCGACGCACGCGTCCTGGCAAGTCAGGGGTTGGATGGCAACCAGCTACAGTCACTGGCGCACGCGTCACCAGAGGTGCTCAGCCGGTTCTTTGAGAATGATCCGGCCGGTATGGCAATCGCTGGTTATGCGCTAACAACCCTGACGCTGTTTGCGATGGCGCTGCTCGGCGGACGACTGGTATCGAGTTTCGTGCTTGGGATTTTGCGCCTGAACAGTTTTCTTATGATTAGCGCAGGCTCCCTACTGACGACAATTTCATTGCTTATTGCCTTCACTGCAAACACTTCAGGAACGGTTCGCCTTGGGTTGATCGCAGCCGGCTTTGGTATGGGACCGATATTCCCCACTTCGGTTGGCCTGGCATCAATGATGATGCCCAGGATTGCCGGTACCGCGATGAGTTTGATAATGGGTATTGGCTTCGCTGGACTCCTCGTAATTCCGCCGGCTGTCGGATATCTCTCCAGCGCCGCCGGCGGCGCAACGGGAGATGTGCGTACTGGACTAGTGGCGGTGATGGCAGCCTCTGTGGCGATGCTGATTCTTCATGTCATACTGACGCTCCGCGAGCGCCGGCGTTCATTCGTCAGCTAAGAGGCGAACGGTCCCCAAGTGAAGCCCACCATACAGCAGCTCAGGTCTTTTGCGATATCGCATTCCCTCTTTCGACCCACCACTTTGCGAGCGGCGTTTGATCGACTCGGCTTTGTACAAGCTGATCCAATAAGAGCACCTGCCAGGGCCCACGACCTCATTCTTCGCCAGCGAGTTAAAGGCTATCTCGCCGGCGACCTCGAGCGGCGTTACGCTTCGCTCGAGCTTGAGGAGGATTGTCTTTATGCGTATGGATTTCTAACCAGAGAGCTCTGGCAGTTAGTGCACCGCAGAAGCACTGCTGACCTTCCCGACTTTGAAAAGAAGGTACTCAAAGAAGTCCGTCGCCATGGCGCCATGCATCCGAAACAACTGGCGCAACTCTTTGGCAGTGAGCGAAGAACAAACAACTGGGGCGGGTACTCCAGAGTGACAAAGCTTGCCCTTGAAGACCTGCACGAACGCGGCCTCCTGAGAATTGCCGCACGTGAAAAAGGAGTCCGGATCTATGCCGCCGCCTCACTTCCGGGTAAACAGATATCCGAAAGAGATCGTTTGCGTAAACTACTCCTGGCAATCGTGAACATTTTGGCGCCGGTTTCTGAGCGAACGCTTCGTGACGCTGTGCGATCGATGCGTGAGCTGATCGCGAACTTTTCCGAAGTGCTGGCTGGTTTGGTTGGTTCGGGCGAGCTACAGAAGCAAGTAATCGACGGAGTTAATTACATCTTGCCGGCGAAAAAAATGACTCAATACAAGGGCGACCCCCGAGTTAGTTTCCTGGCGCCGTTTGATCCTCTGGTCTGGGATCGGCGGCGTTTTGAGCACTTTTGGGGCTGGCCATATCGGTTTGAAGCCTACACACCGAAAGCTAAGCGGCTACGCGGTTACTATGCGATGCCGCTTCTTTGGGGCGAAGCCGTGGTGGGCTGGGCGAACGTGGGAATCGTTAAAGGAGATTTGAATGTCGAGCTGGGGTTTGTTGAAAAACGTCCTCAGGAGAAGCTCTTCGACTTAGAACTCGACGATGAGATTTCTCGCCTGGAAGACTTTCTCGACTTGCAGAATGCAAACGAACACACCGAGCTTCAGCCTACGAAGAACCCGGCGGTGCTTTAATTCAATCTCTGTGTGCCATTGCCGATTTAAGCATCGCCGTCTTTTGGATTAATGAAGTAGAGGAACTTGCTATCGAAGTGGATAGAATCAAGATATGGCGGCGGCGGTACGGGCGGCGGTCCTTCGATTGGAACGCCCATGATCTCCGGTGGCGCATCAAACTCATCGGCTTTCCGGTTGAGTGCGCGCTGGACTTCCTTCTCGACCCACTTCGAGTTTTTAGCTGCAGTTGACCAGAAAAGAAAGAACACGTCGCATTCATCAATATAACGATAGATCGCCGGTTCCCATTGCTCTCCTGCTTCGAGACTGAGCAGGTCCTGGAAGTACTTAATTTTTGCCAGGTCCAGCATCTGAACGCGCTTCATAACCTCACTGCGATCCGCCGACGCATACGAGATAAATGCCAGCTTATATAGGGTAAAATCCCGATGTGCGTTGAGGCCTGCATCGGTCACAGCGGCCTGGGGTACCACCGCAGAGACTTTGAAGTTGAATTTGACGTGACCAACGGGAACGCCATGCCGGCTGACAGAAAGCTTGCAGTTAATACTACGAGGCTTGAATGTCTCCGATACAGAGACGCCAAATTCCAACGACGCAATCTCACCGAGCCAGTCCAACGACTGCGACGCTGCGTCAATTTCAAGGCCCGGCATCTCAAGGTAAAAGCCTAGTTTTTCTCCGCGCGTAATCTCTCCGAGTTTCTCCGAACCGCGCTTAGCCGTGTCCCTGTCCGCCTGCTTCGCAATCTCCGTCAACAGTGGGGCTTGCTCCGCAAGGTGCGCGAAGGCTTGAACAAGGAAGGCGTCTCCCGGAGTCGCTTCATACGGAGCGAATACCGTGCAACAGACGTCTTCGTCCGTCTTCCCCTTCGTGCCTAATATGAGCGCAGAAAGTTTTTCCTCTACGGCTGCCTTGTCCATTTCAGATGACTCAGCCCCTTCAAACGCGTCATCAAGTCCCACGTCACCCCCGCCACTCTCGACCAGCTCCGGTGCCGAGCCTCGCAAGGCTAGCCACAGTGCGGCAACTGCAATCGCTAAAGTCGCAAGCACGGCGGCGAGGATCAAGGTCCAGTTGGTTGTGGTGCCCTGATTGGTCGGCGGCGTGGTCGAAGGCGACGTTTGGGGCGATACGGGTGGAGATGCATCTGGAGTGACTCCGGAGATTATGGGTGATGGTGTTGGGGAGACTAACGGGGAAGCTGTGGGCGAGGGGGAGGCGGGCGGCCCGGGTGTCGGCGTATCTGGCGTTGGCGTATCTGGCGTTGGCGTATCTGGCGTTGGCGTATCTGGCGTTGGCGTGACGGGTTCTACGATCTTTTCACGCTGATCCAATCGAAATGTACATCTCCTCGAGCATTTCGTGCCGAAGCCAAAGAGTTCCAGTGTTACGGTCACTGACTTTTCCTGAACACCTTTCGTACTCAACGTCATTGAACGCGAGCCCTGTCCCTTAATGATCTTCCCCGCGGAGGCAGTCCAAAAATACGTCGGCGTAACGCCAGGCGTTCCGCCATTCCATTTTGCCGTCAAATCCACTTCACTTCCCTCGACTACCGCCTCCGGGCAGTTCATCTCCATGGATGGACAGACAGGTTCTTGTTTCTTATCTGATTTCCCTAGCTGCTTTGAAGAAGTGATTGTGGGTTCTTGCGTGACCTCAGCCGGACGCCTTTTGGTCCGCCGAGTTTGCGCGGGAGACGCATGGATAGTGAAAACTGAGACTGAGGTCGAGTCGACTGGATTGTCAGCTTTTCGGACCGCGAACGCAGCAAAGGAAACGAGCATGATCGCCGCGAGGACGAACGATCCTGCTGCTCTCGATAAACCGCACGCCGGCAGGTGGAAAGAGGATTTGTTCAGCGGGGACATGGTGTAAGGCCTCCCCCGATTCTAAGTGTTCGCGCCCGGTCGCGAATTGTAGTTTAGCGCCTGGCAGAGGTAAAGGGACAGGTAAGGCTCATTCGACCACCAGGGGGAAAATTCGTCAACGCTTGCCTGGCCTCATTTGCCTTTGAACGCCGGCTTGCGTTTCTCAAGAAACGCGCTCACTCCTTCGTTCTTGTCTTCAGTAGAGAAACAGAGCGCAAACAAATCAACTTCACGACGCAGGCCCTCATCGAGATTCGAGCGCGAAGCTAACTTCACGGCTTCCTTTGCCAGGCTGAGCGCAATTGGACTCTTCTCGGCAATCCGATTCGCAATTTCCATCGTCTTTGCTTCCAACTGATCCGCCGGCACCACCGTGTTAACCAAACCAATGGCGTAAGCACTCTGCGCATCAATGATATTGCCCGTCAGAATCAACTCCATCGCCTTGCCTTCGCCGACAAGTCGAGTCAAACGCTGCGTGCCGCCGCCTCCGGGAATGATGCCAAGGTTGATCTCCGGCTGGCCGAATGACGCGGTATCGCTGGCTATGCGCAAATCGCAAGCGAGCGCAAGTTCACAACCACCGCCCAGGCAATAACCATTGATCATCGCAATGATCGGCTTCGGAAATGTATCGATAGCTGTAAAGAGGGATCGCGCGGTCATCACGTCGCGCTGCATCATTGCAGTGCGGCCGGCAAACTCCGCGATGTCGGCACCGGCGATGAAAGCCTTGTCACCCGCTCCGGTGATAACAACCACGCCGACAGAAGTATCGTTACGCAGTTCTTCGAGCAGCGCCGCGCCTTCTTCACGTGTCTTGATGTTCAGGGCATTTCTCTTATCAGGACGATTAATCGTGATGATGGCGACGCGATCGCGTCGCTCGACCAGCAACGTTTCATAAGCTTGTGGCATTGCTTGCGACATCTATTTTTCTCCGGGAAAGTTGTTGTAGTTGCAAAGAATCCTAAGCGTTGGTTCGGCAATCGTCAAAGACAGGAGGCAGGGGCAGTAAGCAGACGGCAGGCTGAGCGCCTTGAAAATCAAATGGTGACCAGGTTTGTAATTCTCTGTGCATTCGCCGTGTTCTCTGCGCCTCTGTGGTAGGTGTTTGTCGAGCAAAAAGCTGAATTAATGCCATCGGAAATCTATACAAAATGCCTTGCATTGTTTTATGATCCGGCGAGTTTCATGCCAGATTTTTTGCAAGCAACCAGGGTAAAAAAGAGTCGGCGATAAGGCCACTTTGTCATATTATTTGTTCATGCGCGAACTGCAATTACTCCTTCTAAGCTTAGCTACTACCGCGCTCCTGTTTTTCGGTTTTGCCTCCAGCGCCTCTGCGCAAGCGGATCCTCGAAATCCGACAATGACGTCGCAGCGCTTCGATAGAGACAAGGAAAACCGTTACGCCTATTTTTTAGAGTGCAAAAAAAGTCCTAGTCTGGAAAAGCGAAAGCGGGCTTACCAGGCTGCGAAAGATTTTCTCCGCATCTATGGGGGTGATCAGGATTACTTCACGAAAGAAGTAAAGCAATTCTTAACTGAATACGACGCGCAGGCGAACCAATTTGAACTCTACACCGCATTTGACGCCAAGAATTACGCGAAGACGTTTGAACTTGGTCGGCCCCTGCTGGCGTCGCAGCCTGACAACTTTCTTGTGCTGGGCTTGCTGTCCGAAGCCGGTTATGAAAATGCGCTGGCGGGAAACTCGAGTCTAAACGACGAGACGATCGATTATTCGCGAAGAGCTCTTAAACTTATTGAAGCGGGCAAAATTTCCAAACCGGAGCCATTCAAGGACCTGGAGACAGCCACAGGTTTCTTGAACAACGCCCTGGGATCGCTTCTGAAGGACAAGTCGCCGGTGGAAGCCGCCACAGCCTTCTCAAAGGCTGTCCGAACCAGGAGCCTCTATGAAAACGATCCTTTGACTTACTACCGTCTTGGCGTCGTAGTTCTCAAAGGGCCATACGCACAACTCTCCACCGAATATAACGAAAAATACGGAGCCAAACAGTCCTCCCCCGAGCAACAGGCCGCCTTAGGGCAAGTCAACCTCCTGGGTGCGCGAGCGATCGACGCCTTTGCTCGCTCAGTCGCCCTGAGCGACCCAACACGTCCCGCGGCAGCTACTGGGGTAACTCAGTTTACGCCGGAATTCAGGGCGAAAGTTTTGGCGCAGTTGACCGCACTCTACAAAAGTTTTCATAACGACTCTGACTCCGGCCTTAACGAGTTAATCTCCGGAGTGCTTGCCAAGCCGCTCCCCTGAGTCGCCCCGCGATTTACTCCACTCTAACTTCATAACCCTGGCGCAAACCCAGCACGTACTTTTCCCATTTCGTTTTGAAGGCATCCATGTCAGATTCGGCCAGGATTTTCTGAAGCGTCTGGTAGCCGCCAGGGTCTTCCTTCTGCCGTGCATGAAACTCCCGATAAAACTTTACCAGCACGCCCTTCTCCTGCAGGTAGTAGCAAAGATAGCGCGCCTGCGCGTAGTTGACGCCTTTGTCCTCGTTGTAGAAAGCGTTCTCATCCATCGCCGTAAGATCCTTGAATGACGGCACCGTGTTCGATCTTATTGCCCTTTGCAGTCCGGGCAAACGCCAGTTAGTGAATCCATGAATGTGACCATCCGCATCGCCACATTGTTCATAGAGTGAACCCATGCCCTCGTTGAGCCATGGCGGGCAGGCCGCGAAGTTAGCCTCCATAAATGGGTGGACAATTTCATGCACCAGCGTCCCGCCGCCGGTATCGATGTTCATGATTAATGCTTTGTGCGCGCGTGAGTAATATCCATACGGAGTTGTCGGGGTTTCACCAAATAATAGGCGAGCGTGTTTTTCATAAGACGCCGCATCCTTAAACAACCAGATGTCGAGAATCTCCTTCGGGTCGTTTGGGAAGAAGTCCTGCTTGAGTCGACTAACTGCCCACTTCACCGTTCCTTCAGCGTGCTCCTGCACGGCCGGCTTGGCCTCATCACCGATAACTACGAAGGGCGGCTGGATAACAAAGGAGAACTGCGCCGCGGGCGTGCGGGGGTCCGGGCTTGTTACTTTCTTTTTGATCTCAGCTTTGAGCTCCTCGATGTGCCGCGCGAAATCGGCGTCGGTGAAGGCCCGGGAAGTCGCCGGTATTATTCCTGGAGACGGCGATGAAAGCGGCGGAGTGTTTGCGTTTAGCGGGCTAACGGACTGAACCATACCCGGGGCATTGGACGCCACAGGCAATTTACCGGCGCCGTTTGATTGACAGGCCACGAACAAAAACAGTGAGAAAGGAATTAGGGATCGGGTTCGCATCGAAGAATACCTCAGGTCATGGCCTTTCTTAGCGATTGACGCTCAACTATGATTCCTTCCGCGGCTTCCAGGTGTGCCGCGCTGTTTTCCTACGTCTGAATATTCTGCGTTTGGCGTTCACTGTTTGCTATTCTATCGGTGAAAGCAAGATCATAACGGAAACCGCTCGCGACCAATAAACGTTTGAGCCAACCACCCCTAAAAGGCGATTTGTTTCTTAGCCAACTCCTTGACGCCGGCGTCGAGGGCATACTCGCATTTGACCCCGATTATCGTTACATCGCCTGGAACAAAGGCATGGAACACATCACCGGTCTTAAGCGGGAAGACGTGCTGGGTAAATGTGCCTTCGATCTGTTTCCCTTTATCAAGGAAACCGGCGAAGACAAATGTTTGCATGGAGCGTTGGCAGGAGAAAGTAGTGCGTCTGAGAACCGGCCTTACGCTGTGCCCGAAACCGGCCGCACCGGGTTTTTCAAAGCTTATTACTCACCGTTATTTGATCAGCAGAACCGAATCGTGGGCGGTATTGCCGTCGTCCATGACATCACGGAACGCAAACGGGCTGAGGAGGAGGCACAGGAAACACATCAGCGTTTGACCTTTCACGTTGAGAATTCACCGTTGGCGGTAATCGAGTGGGACAGCGACTTCCGCGTCTCGCG
>Ga0070698_100002179_pt1 | contig 21723 bp, 23 predicted proteins | sample KBSK1502metaG_FD_65477 | JGI IMG/M metagenome (GOLD analysis project Ga0070698, IMG submission 65477) | Corn, switchgrass and miscanthus rhizosphere microbial communities from Kellogg Biological Station, Michigan, USA - KBS K1-50-2 metaG | ecosystem: Host-associated > Plants > Roots >...
TACGACGGCGTGGTGCTCACCAAGCTGGATGGCGATGCGCGCGGCGGCGCGGCGCTGTCGATCGCCCAGCTCACCGGCCGCCCGGTGATGTTCGCCTCATCCGGCGAGAAGCTCGAGGACTTCGACGTCTTCCACCCCGACCGGATGGCGTCGCGGATTCTTGACCTCGGTGACATCCTCACGCTGATCGAGCAGGCAGAGCGGACCTTCGACGAGGACCAGGCGACCGCCATGGCCGGGAAGCTGGCCTCCGGCGAGGGCTTCACGCTGGAGGACTTCGTCGAGCAGCTTGCCATGGTGCGCAAGCTCGGGCCGATCGGGAATCTGCTGGGCATGCTTCCCGGCGCGGCGCAGAATCGCGAGGCGCTCAGCCAGGTCAGCGACAAGGACCTGGACCGCGCCGCGGCGATCGTGAACTCGATGACGCCCGCCGAGCGCCGCAACCCCAAGATTATTAACGGATCGCGCCGTGCCCGGGTTGCGGCCGGGGCCGGTGTCACCGTGGGTGAGGTGAATAACCTCATCGTGCGGTTCCTCGAGGGCCAGAAGATGATGCGCCAGATGATGGGCGGCGGCATGCCAGGCATGCCCGGCATGCGGCGCGGTGCGCAGAAGGGCACCAAGAAGGCCAGGAAGAAGCAGAAGGGTGGCCGGCCTGGCGGCAAGCCCGGCGCCGGCGGCCGGCCCGCGGCCGGGAAGCCGCCGGTGACCGGCGGCGGGGCACCCGGTGCCCTGCCGGGCGGCCCGGCTGGATTTCCCGGCATTCCGGGCGGGATGCCTGGCGGCGGCCGGACGTTCCGGCTGCCGACTGGGCCGCCGCAGGGCGGACCGGCGGGTCCGCCGCAGAACCTTCCGCCCGGGCTGCGCGGGCCGCTGCCGAGCCGTCGCGGCCGGTCCGGCAAGAAAGGCAGATAGCAGAGCGGGATCCAGCTCTGGACGGGACCGGCCGCGGGCCGGATCCGGCTCCGGACATGATGTAGCTGCGGTCGGACCCGGCTCCGGGCGGTAATTACGCTCTGGCGGAAAGCGTCTGGCACAATGTGACCGCAACTGTCGGCACGGCGAGACCCTCTCTGACTCGCCGGGCCGCGCCCATCCGGGCGGCACCGCCGGTCCCCACCCGGCATGCTCGCCGTCCGTACCCGAATCCGCTGGGAGAAGACCACAGCCGTGGCTGTCAAGATCAAGTTGAAGCGCCTGGGCAAGATCCGGGCGCCCTATTACCGGATCGTCGTGGCCGACGCCCGCACCAAGCGGGATGGCCGGGCGATCGAGGAGATCGGCAAGTACCACCCGAAGGCCGAGCCGTCCTTCATCGAGGTCGATTCCGAGCGGGCACAGCACTGGCTGTCCGTCGGGGCGCAGCCCACCGACCCTGTCCGGAAGCTCTTCGAGGTCACCGGCGACTGGCAGAAGTTCAAGGGCCTGCCAGGCACCGAGGGGACGCTGCGGACGGCGGCCCCGAAGGAGGACAGGAAGGAAATCTTCGCCGCCGCGGTGCAGGAGACCCTCGGCGACGCGGCCGCCAGCCCCAAGGGGCGGACGAAGGGGAAGTCCGGTGACGCGGCCAGGGCGGAGCCCGCGGCGAAGCAGGCCGCAACCGCCAAGGCCGAGAAGCCCGCGAAGCAGGCGAAGGCCGCCGACCAGCCGGAGAAGGCCAAGGCGGCCGGTACGGCCAAGGCTGAGCCTAAGGGCGATACTGGGGCCGCGGCGAAGGCAACCAAGGCCAAGGCCGAGGCCGATGCAGGCGCCGGGGCTGCTGTGAAGCCGGCTGACAAGGCCGAGGGCGGTGCGGGCGCCGGGGCTGCTGTGAAGGCGGCTGACAAGGCCGAGGCCGGCCCGGGCGCCGGGGCTGCGAAGGCGGCTGACAAGACCGCCAAGGCGGAGACTGCGGCCGGCCCCAAGGCCGCGGACAAGCCGGCCGCCGAGGCGGAGTCAGCGGCCAAGACAGGCCCCAAGGCGGAGTCAGCAGCCGAAAGCACCGAGTCGGCTGGTCGGCCCGGCAGCGGAGGCTGACATGCTCGAGGAGGCCCTGGAGCACCTGGTCAAGGGCATCGTCGAATACCCCGACGATGTCCGGGTCGAGAGCCGCGGGCTGCGCCGGGGCCGGGCCCTTGAGGTCCGCGTTCACCCCGAGGACCTCGGCAAGGTCATCGGCCGGGGCGGGCGGACCGCTCGGGCGCTGCGGACGGTAATCGGATCGCTGGCCGGCAACCTTTATGTCCGGGTCGACCTGCTGGATGTCGACGAGATCCGCTAGCCGGGCATGCAGCTAGTCGTCGGCCGGGTGGGCAGGCCGCACGGGATACGCGGTGAGGTGACCGTCCAGGTCCGCACCGACGATCCCGGCCGGAGATTCGCGGCGGGCTCGGTCCTGGCGACCGAGCCCGCCGACCGGGGTCCGCTGACCGTGCTGTCCTCGCGGTGGCACTCCGGGCGCTTGCTGGTCAGCTTCGTCGGCTCGGCCGACCGGAGTCAGGCGGAGAGCCTCACCGGCACGCTGCTCGTGGTGGACTCGGCCGAGGTGGGCTCGCCGGAGGATCCGGACGAGTTCAACGATCATGACCTGATCGGGCTGCAGGTGCTGACCACCGCTGGAGATCTCGTCGGCACCGTCAGGGACGTCCTGCATCATGGCCAGGACCTGCTGGTCGTGCAGCAGGCGGCGGGGCCGCCCGCGGAGGCGCTGGTTCCGTTCGTGACGCCGATCGTGCCCGTGGTCGACATCGCGGCCGGGCGGCTGATCATCGACCCGCCGCCCGGACTGCTCGATCCGGACACCGGCCGCTAGGGCCGGCCGGCCGCCGGGAGAGGAGGTGCCGCCCTGCGTATCGACATAATCACGATCTTCCCGGACTATTTCGGCCCGCTCGAGGTTTCGCTGATCGGCAAGGCAGCGCACCGCGGCGACATTGCCTTCTGCGTGCATGACCTGCGGACCTGGGCTAGTGACGCGCATCACTCGGTGGACGACGCGCCCTACGGCGGCGGCCCCGGCATGGTCATGAAGCCAGAGCCGTGGGGGGAGGCGCTGGACGCCGTGGTGCCCGCGGCAGGGCCGGCCAGGCTGGTTGTGCCCAGCCCGTCCGGCATCCCCTTCACGCAGCGGATGGCTGCTGAGTATGCCCGCGAGCCCCGGCTGATCTTCGCCTGCGGCCGGTACGAGGGAATCGATGCCCGCGTGGCCGAGGACGCCAGGGCCAGGATGCCCGTCGATGAGGTGAGCATCGGCGACTACGTCCTGGCAGGCGGCGAGCCTGCGGTACTGGTGATGACGGAGGCGATCGGCCGGCTGCTGCCCGGGGTCATCGGCAACGCGCGGTCGGCGGCCGATGACTCGTTCGGCGGCGGCGGCGGGCCGATGGCCGGACTGATCGAGGGCCCGGTCTACACCAGGCCGCGGGTCTGGCGCGGGCGCGAGGTGCCGCCGGTGCTGCTGTCCGGTGATCACGCCGCCATCGCCAGGTGGCGCCGGGACTGCGCCCTGCGGACGACCGCCGCCAACCGTCCCGACCTTGCCGCCAGGCTCGCGGCCGGGCAGGCCGTGGCCGATACCGCCGCCCAGGGCGGGGATGCCGCCCAGGGCGGCGGCGCCGTACTTGACGCCCGCGACCGGGAGCTGCTCTTCGAGGCTGGCTTTCCGGTCAGTGGCGAAGATGTGGCACACTGAAAGCCGCCGCCCCGGCATAGCCTGACTCAGCAGGGGCGTGCCCGGGGGCTCGCCGCCCTCACCGAAGAGACCGAAGCCGCGCTCTTGCAGGCGTGCGCGTGATGAACGACTGAGGAACCACAGCGATGCACACCGCCATAGCCGAGCTGGAGCAGGCGCAGATCCGTTCGGACATCCCGGAGTTCCGGCCCGGCGACACCCTCCGGGTGCATGTCCGGGTCGTTGAAGGCAGCCGGTCCAGGATCCAGGTCTTCCAGGGCATCGCCATCCGCCGTCAGGGCGGCGGGGCGCGCGAGACCTTCACCGTCCGCAAGATCAGCTACAGCGTCGGGGTGGAGCGGACGTTCCCCGTGCACAGCCCGTCCCTGGACAAGATCGAGGTAGTCACCCGCGGCCGGGTGCGGCGGGCCAAGCTGTACTATCTCCGCTCGCTCCGCGGCAAGGCGGCCAGGATCAGGGAACGCCGCGACATGCCGGCACGCTAGGAGTGCGGCTGCAGCGGGCGCCCTCGGATTACCTGTTCAGCGTGGCCGGATCACTGGCCGCGCGGAGAACGCGAGAGTGATACGGGAATGTTCTGGTCGGTAAATGGCAATATCGCCTGGACCGCGGCGCGCGGGCTTTCCGCGGCCCGCGGTACCGGCATCGTTAGTACCGGCCGGCCCGGCTAGGCTCGAATCCGATGATGGATGATCAGAGCACTCCTAAATGGGCCTTGACCGAGACGGGCCATGACGGCAAGCGGGTAAGTGCCAGCGCTCCGCCCGCTGCTCAGGATCCGGCGGCGGCCGGCCCGCCAGGGCCGGGCCAGCCCGGGGCCGGCGAGCCTGGTCCGGGTCCGGCCGGCCGCGAGGACGCCCGCGGGGCTGGCGCTGAGCCGGGCCAGCACACTCCGGGCGCGGACACCGAACCCGCGCCGCAGGGAAAGCCGAAGCATAGATCGTTCTGGCGCGAGCTGCCGGTGCTGATCGTCATCGCGCTGGTCATCGCCCTGCTCATTAAGAGCTTTGTGGTCCAGGCCTTCTACATACCTTCGCCGTCGATGGAGAACACGCTTGATGTCGGCGACAAGGTGCTCGTTAACAAGCTCGTTTATCATTTCCGCCCGATCCAGCCTGGCGACGTCGTCGTCTTCAACGGCGCGGGTTCCTGGAATACCCTGCCGCCGGCCAGCAAGGCCAGCTCCGACCCTCTGGTGCGGCTGTACGACGCGGTGATCGTCCCGCTGTTCCGCTCGATCATCGGGCTGTTCGGCACCGCACCGGGACAGCAGGACTACATCAAGCGCGTCATCGGGGTGCCGGGCGACCATGTTGTCTGCTGCACCGCGGCGGGCAAGGTAACAGTCAACGGCGTTCCGCTGCACGAGAACTCCTACCTCTACCCGGGCAATCTGCCTTCGACGTCGCATTTCAGCATCACCGTGCCGCCCGGGCGGCTGTGGGTGATGGGGGATCACCGGTTCGTGTCCTACGACTCGCGCGGGCATATCAGCTTTCCTGGCGGCGGGACGGTTCCGGAGAGCCAGGTGGTCGGCCGCGCTTTCATGATCGTCTGGCCGCCGAGCAGGTGGCGCGTGCTGCCGATTCCGGCCACGTTCGGGCAGCCGGGCATTGACGGCGCAAAGGCCGCCGCGGCTGGCCCAGGGGCGGCTGGGCAGCCGGTGTCGGTCGCCCCTACGGCCCCGTATATGCCGCTTGAGGTTGGCTTCGCCGGGGCAGTCCCGCTGACCCTGTTGCAGCGGCTGGTCCGGCGTCGGGTGCGCGTGCGCCGGGCGCGCCGGGCGTCACGGTGAGGCCATGCTCGCGTCACAATGGCGGCACCCCGGCCTGACTCCCCGGCGCGGCGCGGGACTGATCGGGTACGAGCGCGTCCTGGCCCGGGCCGGCCTGTCCCCGGTGGCCGGCATAGACGAGGCAGGCCGCGGCGCGTGCGCCGGACCGCTGGTCGTCGCCGCCGTTATCCTCGACCCGGGCAGGCTTGGCGGCCTCACCGACCTCGCGGACTCCAAAGCGCTGTCGCCGGCCACCCGCGAGGTCGCCTACCAGCAGGTGCTGCGATCGGCCGCCGCCTGGCACGCGGTCGTGATCCCTTCCGCCGACATCGACCGGCTTGGCCTGCACGTTTGCAACCTGGCCGGCATGCGGCGCGCGCTTGCCGGGCTGGCCAGCCGGCCAGGCTACGTGCTCACCGACGGCTTCCCGGTGCGGGGCCTGGCCACGCCCGCCCTGGCCATGTGGCAGGGGGACGAGGTGGCGGCCTGCGTGGCTGCCGCGTCCGTGGTGGCGAAGGTGACCAGGGACCGGATCATGACGGCCATGGCGGAGCGGTACCCGGCATACGGGTTCGCCGCGCACAAGGGTTACTCCACCCGCGCGCACATGACCGCGCTCGCCGCGCAAGGGCCCTGCCCGGAGCACCGGTACTCCTTTGCCAACGTGATCGCGGTGCTGGGCGGCAAGGCCGCGCCGGACGGGCCCGACGGCATGGCGGACAGAGCCGACTGCCGGGACAACCGGGCGGACGGACTCCAGGACGGGCCGGTGCGCCAGGAAGACATGACAGCCAGCCTGGAGGGCATGGCGACCGACCTGGAAGGCGTGCCTGACAGCCAGCAGGGCATGGCGCCCGGCCTGGAAGGCGTGGCTGACAGCCAGGAATGGGCGATCGCAGGCCAGCCGGGCGGATAGCGTCATGCGGTCCGGGCGGGCGGCTGGGGACCCGGCCGATGCTGGAGCAGAATGGCCCTAAGGTTGACCTCATCGCCGGCCGTGCTCCCAGGGGACGGGCCGGTCAGGAGGGGAGAGCATGAGCGCGGAAGATCTCGAGAAGTACGAGACCGAGATGGAGCTTCAGCTCTACCGCGAGTACCGCGATGTCGTCGGGCTGTTCAGCCACGTGGTCGAGACCGAGCGACGGTTTTACCTGACCAACCAGGTAGAGCTCAACGTCCGGACGGCCGACAACGGCGAGGTGTTCTTCGAGGTCACCATGCAAGACGCCTGGGTGTGGGATATGTACCGTCCCGCGAGGTTCGTTAAGAATGTGCGGGTAGTCACCTTCAAGGACGTCAACATCGAGGAACTGGCCAAGAGCGACCTGCAGCTCCCCGACGAGAAGGAGCAGGGCTTCTCCTGATCGTCGGGCATCCGCCACACGTGCCGAAATCCGGACGCCGGAACGCTGTCCGAAAATGTGCGGATGCTGGGTGCGGCCGTTGCATCCCGCCGGGAGCGGCCATCTAAGCCGACGGGACTGACAGTCCGGGGTCGCCATCCACGGATGGGTCCCTCCCGCCTGCGTCTTCCACGGCGGCTCATCGGCGTCAGCCTGGCGCCTGCGGATCCGGCACCGTCGGATCTGGAGGTGGTGTGGCGTGAATGCCAAGGATGTCCTCGGCAAGCAGGGCGAGCAACTGGCCGCTGAGCACCTGCAGCGGGCCGGCCTGCGGATACTCGACCGGAACTGGCGGTGCGCCGAAGGCGAGATCGACATCGTGGCCGCCGAGCGTCGTGCGCTGGTTGTCTGCGAGGTGAAGACCCGCTCTGGCGTCAGGTACGGCACGCCGCTTGAGGCCATCACCCGGCAGAAGCGGAACCGGCTGCGGAGGCTTGCGGTCCGCTGGCTGGTCGCGCACGGCGTGCTGTTTGACGAGATACGCATCGATGTCATAGGCGTGCTGCGGGCCGAGTCCGGCGACTTTACCGTGGAGCATGTCCGGGGGGTGGGCTAGATGCCGCTGGCCCGCACCCACTCGATCGCGCTGGTGGGCATCCAGGGGCACCCGGTCGAGATCGAGGCCGACATCGAGAACGGCCTGGTCGCGTTGCTCCTGGTGGGCCTGCCCGATACCGCGCTCCGCGAGGCCAGGGACCGGATCCGGGCGGCCATCGTCAACAGCAAGGAAGCCTGGCCGCAGCGCCGGATCACGGTGGGCCTGTCGCCGGCCAGCCTGCCCAAGCGCGGCAGCAGCTTCGACATCGGCATCGCGGTGGCCATCCTGGGCGCCGCCGATGTCCTGCCCGCGGCTAGCCTGGCGGACCTGCTGTTCATCGGCGAGCTGGGGCTCGATGGCAGGCTCCGCCCGGTCCGCGGCGTCTTGCCTGCGGTGGCGGCGGCAGCGGCGGCCGGGTTCGGCACCGTAGTCGTGCCGGCTGACAACGCTCCCGAGGCGGCGCTCGTTCCCGGCATCCGGGTCCTTGCCGCGGACAGCCTGGGATCGCTGCTCGGCTGGCTGCGCGGCGGCTGCCCGGCGGACGGGGCCGCGGGCGCGGCGGTATGGCAGGGCGGCTCCCTGCCGCCGGACGGCGGCGGTCCCGGCCCGGCGGGGGCGGAGGTTCCCGGCTGTGACCTGGCCGAGCTGGTGGGGCAGCCGACCGCCAGGCGGGCCGCCGAGATCTGTGCGGCTGGCGGGCATCACCTGCTGTTGCTCGGCCCGCCCGGGGTCGGCAAGACCATGCTGGCGGAGCGGCTGCCCACTGTCCTGCCCCGGCTGGAGGCTGCCGCAGCGCTCGAGGTCACGGCCATTCACTCGGTGGCTGGCACGCTGCCGCCGGGCGGCCCGCTGCTGAGCCGGCCGCCGTTCTGCGCGCCGCACCACACCGCGACGAAGGCCGCGATCGTCGGCGGCGGCAGCGGGATCATCCGGCCTGGTGCGGCGTCGCTGGCCCATCACGGCTGCCTGTTCCTTGATGAGGCGCCGGAATTCTCCAGGGACGTACTCGATGCGCTCCGCCAGCCGCTGGAATCCGGCGAGGTCGTGGTGGCCCGGTTGGGGCAGACCGCGCGGTTCCCGGCCAGGTTCACGCTGCTGCTCGCGGCCAACCCGTGCCCGTGCGCCCGGTCGGCGCCGGCGGCGGTGTCGTCCGCGGCGGCGCGGTCGGCGTGCACCTGCCGGCCGGCCGCGCGCCGTAGGTATCTGGCCAGGCTGTCCGGGCCCTTGCTCGACCGGGTGGACGTGAAGGTAGAGTTCCTGCCGGTCGGCCGGGCCGAGCTGCTCAGCGACCGGCAGTTTGCCGAGCCAAGCTCGGTGGTGGCCAAGCGGGTGGAGCTGGCCAGGCAGCGGGCAGCGTTTCGGCTGCGCGGCACTCGCTGGCGGCTCAACGCCGAGATCCCCGGCAGCGAGCTGCGGCGCAGCTACGCGCCCGCGCCTGGCGCGCTCGCCCCGCTGGAACGCGCGATGGACCTGGGCGAGATCAGCGCGCGTGGCGTTGATCGCGTTATCCGGCTGTCCTGGACCGTGGCTGACCTGGCTAATGTCGCCAGGCCGACGATAGCAGAGGTCAGTTATGCGCTGGGGCTGTGGCTGGGGGCCGCGTCGTGACCGCCGTGACCGACGAGGAGCGGCTGGCCAGGGCCGTGCTCACCTACGTGGCCGATCCCGGCGACCTGGCGCTTGGCGCATTGTTGCGGTACTGCCCGCCTGCTGAGGTAGTCGCGGCGTTGGCCGGCGGGCGGCATCCGTTGGCCGGCCGGCCCGGGGTGGTGGCCTGCCGGCCCGTGGCGGACGCAGCCGCGGCGGAAACGGCGGCTCCGCTAGATCGGCCGGCGGCCCCGCCGGAGCCTGCCGGGCTGTGGGACGCTGACGAGCTTCGAGCGGCCAGCAGGCCAGGCAAGGCCAGTGACCTTCGTGCGGCTCGCGGCCTCGGGTCAGGCCGGGAGCGCGGCGGCACCCCCGGCCTGGACCGCGCGCTGCGGCGATGGGAGGCCCGGATCGGCCAGGCGCCGACCGCCGACCGGTTCGCCTACTGGGGCCAGCATGGCTTCCGGCTGATCTGCCCTGGCGACCCGGAATGGCCGACCCAGCTGGCGGCGCTCGGCGATGCCAGCCCGATCGCGCTCTGGCTGCGGGGCAACGCTGACCTGCGCTTCGCCTGCCTCCGCTCGGTGTCCGTCGTCGGCTCGCGCGCCGCTACCGGCTACGGCTCGCATGTGGGCACGGAACTGGCGGCCGCGCTGGCCGAGCGGGGCTGGGTGATCGTCTCCGGCGGCGCGTTCGGCATCGACAGCGCCGCGCATCGCGGTGCGCTGGCCGCCGACGGCGTCACTGTGGCCGTGCTGGCCAGCGGGCTTGGCTACGGCTACCCGAAAGGGCATGCTCAGCTCTTCGAGGCGATCGCCGGGCAAGGCGTCCTGGTCAGCGAGATGTCACCGGACCGCAGGCCGACCAGGCCGGGGTTCCTGGTCAGGAACCGGGTGATAGCCGCACTGAGCCGCGGCACCGTGGTAGTCGAGGCGGCGCTGCGCAGCGGCGCGCTCAGCACCGCCGCCAGGGCCCGTGACCTGTGCCGCCCGCTGATGGCCGTGCCAGGGCCGGTGACCTCGGGCATGTCGGCCGGCTGCCATGAGCTGATCAGGGAATGGGGCGCGGTCCTCGTGACCGGCGCCCGCGACGTCCTTGAGCATGTTTCTCCGGTGGGCGAGGAACTGGGTGGCGCTCGTCGCGGTCCTGTGCTGCCGCGTGACGACCTGGACCCGGTCACCCGCGCCGTCCTCGAAGCCGTCCCGCCGCGCGGCGGGAGCGGGCCCGCGTCCATTGCGGTGTCGGCCGGCGTCGACCTGGACACGGTCATCCGGTGCCTGGGCTCACTCGCCGCGGCCGGCTTCATCGAGCGGTCGGACAGGGGCTGGCGGACCAGAAAGGACAGGTAACCGGCGGCGAATGAGAGCCTCTTGCGGCAGCTTGGACTACGCTGAGCGAGCAGGCGGCCGCTGGGCGGTAGCAGCCGCTGGGGCGGGAGCAGCAGCACTCAGGGCAAGCTGCCAGTTGGTTGTTCCTGCGGCAGTCCGAACGTCGGGAACAGGCTCGTATCCAGGAACGACACGACGCGGGCGATGGCCGCGCTCGTGCCGGTGCTGGTGACCGTGAGCACCTGCACGGAGTGCGCCCGGTAGATACCACCGTCCTCGGGATGGTAGGTCGCGACGGTGGGCTGGCCGTTGGCGCCGGTCCGGACCATCCGCCAGGCGCCGCGGCTGCCGCGGGTCCTGGCAATGAGGAAACGGGCGACGGCTTCGCGGCCGGCGAACCAGGTCAGGTGCGGCGGCATTTCCAGTTCGGCGTCCTCGCGCAGCAGGCTCATCAGGGCAGCCATGTCGGATCTCTCCAGCGCCGCGACGTACCGGTCGAGCAGGGCGCGCTGGTCCGCGTTACCTGGCTCGGTGATCTCGTGTTCGACGGGTGCCGCCTGTTCCAGTTGCGCCCGGGCGCGCTGCAGCAGGCTGTTGACCGCCGCCGTTGTCGTGCCCAGCAGATCGGCTACCTCCGCTGCCCGCCAGGCCAGCACGTCGCGCAGGATCAGCACCGCGCGCTGCCGGGCGGGCAAGTACTGCAGCGCGGCGATGAACGCCAGCCGGATGCTGCCCCGCGAGGCCACGATGTTCGCCGGGTCGCCCGGCTGGGGGCCGATCAGCGCATCGGGTATCGGCTGCAGCCAGGGGAACTCGGGCCGCCGGACCAAGGCAACTTCCGGGTCGCCGCTCGGGCCGCCGAGCCCGGAGGGCAGCGGGCGGCGGCTGCGGCCCTCCAGCGCGGTCAGGCAGGCGTTGGTCGCGATCCGGTACAGCCAGGTGCGTAGCGAGGCCTGACGCAGATCGAAGTCGTCATGCGCGCGCCATGCCCGCAGGTAGGTCTCCTGCAGCAGATCCTCGGCGTCGTGGATCGAGCCGAGCATCCGGTAGCAGTGTGCCAGCAACTCGCGCCGGAACCGGCCAGTGAGACGCGCGAACTCCTCGCCATCCGCGAATGCTGTCGTCGTCGCTGTCATCGCACTCCCGCTGATCGCCGCGTGAACTCCGGCCGCGCGTGAACTCCGCCCGCGTGCGGTCGGCCGTGCGTAGGCCGCCGACGTGTAGGCCGGCCGCGCACAGTGCGGCGGCATGGGCCCCACCCGTACATACCGGGCGGCCGACCAGAACTCATCGGTTCCAGGCCGATGAGTTTCCGTAGCCCGCCGGTAAGTACGGGTGAACTCAGGACGCGACCGCGCCAGCGCTCGGTATCAGCTAACAGCATGCGGCCCGGAGGGAAGGACAACATATGAGTGCCAGCAGAATGTGGATGCCGCCGAACCAGGTCTGGGTCCTGTGACGCCGAGCCAGGTCTGGGTCCTGTGACGCCGAACCAGGTCTGGGTCCTGGCGCTGACATCGTCGGGGTCGTTCATGATCGCGCTCGACAGCACCGTGGTGACGACAGCGCTGAGTACGATCCGGCGCGATCTGGGCGCGCCGGTGCCGGTGCCGGTGCGCAGCGCAGGAACTGCCCCGGACGCCATCTTGTCGAAAGCAGGAGGCTCGCCACACGGCAAAGGTGCTGTCACCTCATAAAAGCCCCATCCCACAACAGGAGTTCTGTCACGCAGCGGAGTTTTGTCATATAACAAGAGATCTGTCATATAACAGGAGATCTGTCACACAACAAGAGGTATGTCACACAGGCAAGGTTCTGTCCCGCAGGTAAAGCCCAGTCATCCGGCCAGTCAGCCAGAGCTGACCAGCACTTCACGGAGGTCATCATGAGCAAGACAGTCATCGTGCGCTACCAGACCCGACCCGACGCCGCGGACGAGAACCAGCGACTCGTGCAGCAGGTGTTCGCGCAGCTTGCCGAGGACGACCCTGGCGGCCTGCGGTATGCGACGTTCAGGCTGGCCGACGGCGTGACCTTCGTGCACGTCGCCACGGTCGAAGGCGACGTCAACCCCTTGTCCAAAGTCAGCGCGTTCGCCGAGTTCCAGCGCGAGATCGGCGACCGTGTTGAGGCGCCCCCACAGGCGGCCGACGCCACGCTGGTCGGCTCCTACCGCTGGCCGGTGTAGGGCTGGCGGCGGGCGCGGGGCTGGCCGGGTCTTGCCGTTGGCCGGTGCAGTGGCTGGTGGCAGGTGCGGGGCTGGCTGGGGGATTGCCGTTGGCCGGTGCAGTGGGCTGGCGGCGGGCGCGGGGCTGGCCGGGTCTTGCCGTTGGCCGGTGTAGTGGCTGGTGGCGGGCTGGCGGCGGGCGTCGGCTGGCTGGCTCCTGGAGTTGGCCGGCAAGTTAGCCGTTGATCGGCCCGGGTCGCCGCTGCCCGCGTGGCCTGCACGCGGCCGGGCCGCGGATGGCTGACACTGGGACGGTGGAGGAGTCACTGCCCGACCGCCTTGTACGGCAACTGGCCGCGTTCGAACGGCATCTGGCGGCGGAGCGCGGCCTGTCGGCGCACACCGTCCGGGCTTACCTTGGCGACATCGGGTCGCTGCTTGAGCATGCGTGCCAGCACGGGCTGATCGACCTGGCCGGCCTGGACATCGGCGTGATCAGGGGCTGGCTCGCCGCCATGCATGCGGCCGGCCGGGCACGAACGACGCTGGCGCGCAGGGCGGCGTCAGCGCGGACATTCACCGCGTTCGCTAGCTCCCGCGGTTGGCTGGCATCTGATCCCGGGCCGCTGCTCGGGACGCCGAAGGCGCAGCGGCACCTGCCGCAGGTGCTCGCCGCCGACCAGGTAGCCGCGATCCTCGACGTGGCGGGAAACGACCGGCCGGGAGGCGGCCGGCCGGGAGGCGGCCGGGCGGGACACCCCGTCCCGGTCCATGATCACGGAGAGTTTGAGGGGTTTTCGCACCCAAAACCATCCGTGATCATGGAATGCGGGCCGGATCCGGTAGCTGCCGCCCTCGGCTGGCGTGACTCGGCGATCATGGAGCTGCTGTATGCATCGGCCCTTCGGGTCAGCGAGCTGTGCGGGATCGACATCGGCGAAATCGACGACGAGCACAGCACGGTACGCGTGCTCGGCAAGGGCAACAAGGAGCGCACGGTCCCGGTCGGCGCGCCTGCCGCCCGCGCTGTCCGGCAATGGCAGCACCACGGCCGCCCGCTGCTGGTCACTGGGCGCAGCGGGCATGCGTTGTTCCTTGGCGCGCGGGGCGGCAGGCTGGATCCGCGGACAGCCCGGCGCGTGGTGCACGCCAGGATCGCTGCCGTTCCTGCAGCCCCTGACACGGGCCCGCATGGCTTGCGGCACTCCGCGGCCACCCACATGCTGGAGGGTGGCGCGGACCTCAGGAGCGTGCAGGAGTTCCTTGGCCACGCATCGCTGGCGAGCACCCAGATCTATACGCACGTCTCGGTCGAGCGGTTGCTTGCCGCTTACCGCCAGGCTCACCCCAGGGCGTGAGCACGCGCCGAGTCACCGGGCGGGACGCGCTGAGCGCAATGCCTGGCTCGGCCCGGGGCGTGAGCGCGCGCCGAGTCACCGGGCGCGGCGCGCTGAGTGCAACGTCAGGCTCAGGGCAGCTTCGCTGTCCGGACTGCCCTGCAGGCAGCGGCATGTAGACTACGCACGCCGGAGCAGTCCGTGCTCAGCAGGCACGCGCCGCGTCGGCAAATTCGCGCGTCCGCTTGCCGTCAGGGAAACCAGGCAGGTTCCCCCGGCGGAACGCACCTCACCGGTCCGCGGGATAAGTATCTCGCGGCGGGGTGGTACGGGCGCCAGGAGCAACCGAGCCGCGCCCGCCGCACTGCGGCAAGGCGCACGACAGGAAAGGACACCGGCATGGCACCGGTCGTCACCATGCGGCAGCTGCTCGAGAGCGGCGTGCATTTCGGTCATCAGACCCGGCGATGGAACCCGAAGATGAAGCGCTTCATCTTCACCGAGCGCAACGGGATCTACATCATTGATCTCCAGCAGTCGCTGGATTTCATCGACCGGGCATACGAGTTCATCAGGGAGACCGTCGCGCACGGCGGCTCGGTCCTCTACGTGGGTACCAAGAAGCAGGCCCAGGAGGCCATCGCCGAGCAGGCCCGCCGGGTCGGGATGCCGTTCGTGAACCAGCGCTGGCTGGGCGGGATGCTGACTAACTTCACGACCGTCTACAAGCGGCTGCAGCGACTCAAGGAGCTTGAGGAGATCGACTTCGACGATGTCGCTGGCTCCGCGCTTACCAAGAAGGAACTGCTCCAGCTCAGGCGCGAGCACGACAAGCTGGAGCGGTCGCTCGGCGGCATCAGGGACATGGCCAGGGTGCCAAGCGCGCTTTGGGTGGTGGACACCAAGAAGGAGCACATCGCGGTCAGCGAGGCGCGCAAGCTCGGCATCCCGGTGATCGCGATCCTGGACACCAACTGCGACCCGGACGAGGTCACTTACCCGATTCCCGGCAACGACGACGCGATCCGCAGTGTCGCGCTGCTGACCAGGGTCGTCGCGGACGCGGTCGCCGACGGGCTGATCGCCAGGGCGGGCGCCGCGGACGGCGAGGAGAAGCCGGCCGCGGCAGCCGATGGCGTGCTCGGCGCCGAGGAACCGCTGCCCGAGTGGGAGCGGGCGCTGCTTGAGGGCGCCGGCCGAGGTGGTGCCGCGAACGGCCACGCCGCGGCCAACGGCGCGGCGGGCGCCCCCGGTCGGCCGGCGGCGGCCGCAACCGTCCCCGCTGCAGCGGAAGGCGGCGCCACCGCACCGGAGACCGCCGCCACCGCCGACAGCAGCGCAGCGCAGCCGGCCGACGCCACAGCAGGGGCAACAGAGGCCGGAGCCGCAGGTACCACCGGAGCCACAGGGACCACCGGGACAGCAGGGACCGCCGGGACAGCAGGCGCCGCCGGGGCAGCAGGCGCCGCCGGGGCAGCAGGGACCGCCGGGGCAGCAGGCGCCGCCGGGGCAGCAGGGACCGCCGGGGCAGCAGGCGCCGCCGGGACAGCAGGGACCGCCGGGGCAGCAGGCGCCGCCGGGGCAGCGGCTGCCGCTGCCGAGGACACCGCGCCTGCGAACGGCGCGCAGCCCACCGACTCTGCGCCGGCGGACAGTGCGCAGCCGGCGGACAGTGCGCTGCCGGCAGACGGTGCGCAGCCGGCGGACAGCGCGCAGGCCGAGGCCGCAGCCGATGGGTCGCCAGCCGAGTCGGCCTGATCCCGGCGGCATCCCGGCGGCCTGCTGGCTCGCGCCTGCCGTTGCCGGCCGGTGCCGCCGTTGCCGGCCGGGGTCAGCAGGGGCATGCCGCCCTGGCTGCCGGGCCGTGCAACTGACAAGACGAAGCGAGAGATGAGGAAATGGCGAACTACAGCGCCGCTGACGTGAAGCGGCTGCGCGAGCAGACCGGTGCCGGCATGCTCGATTGCAAGAATGCCCTGGTGGACGCCGCCGGGGACTTTGACGCCGCGGTGGAGGCGCTGAGGCTCAAGGGTGCCAAGGATGTCAGCAAGCGGGCCGGGCGCACGGCGGCGAACGGCCTGGTGACCGCGGAACTCGACGGCACCAGCGCGGGCGTGCTTGTCGAGCTCAACTGTGAGACCGACTTCGTCGCCAAGACCGACCAGTTCCAGCAGGTGGCGGCCGACATTGCCCGGGCAGCGATGGCCGCCAAGGTCACCGACAGGCTCGCGCTGCTCGGCGTCGAGGCCCGGCCGGGCAGGACGGTCCAGCAGCTCATCGAGGAAGCCGGGGCAGCGCTGAAGGAGAAGCTCGAGCTCGGCCGGTTCGCCCGGCTGGACGGCGGCTACATCGTGAGCTACCTGCACCGCTCCGACCCCGCGCTGCCGCCGGTCCGGGGCGTCCTTGTGCAGCTGGATTCCGCTGACCCCGAGACCGGCAAGGACATCGCCCAGCAGGTGGCGGCGAGCCTGCCCGCATATGTTAGTCGCGACCAGGTTCCGGCCGAGATCGTGGCGAAGGAGCGCAGGATCGCCGAGCAGATGACGCGCGAGGAAGGCAAGCCAGCCCGCGCGGTCCCCAAGATCGTCGAAGGCCGGATGAACGCGTTCTTCAGGGACGTCGTGCTCGTCGAGCAGCCGTTCATCAAGGACCCGAAGAAGACGATCAAGCAGGTGCTCGCGGAGCGGAAGGTCACCGTACGGAGCTTCGCGAGGTTTCAGATCGGCCAGGCTGGGTGAGCCCAGGACGAATGGCGGCGACGCCTGGCCCGGCAGCCGTCATGAGCGGAGGGTGCGGCCCGTGCACGAAGGCGTCACGCAGCAGGACGGCGATGTGGCCTTGAATCACGTGGCAGCGCAGGACCATCGGCCCGCCGCCGGCGGGGAGACGCATCCCAGCTGGCACCGGGTGGTACTGAAGCTGTCCGGTGAGGCATTCGCAGGCGACGAGCCGCTGGGGATCTCCCCGGACGTGGTTGCGCACATCGCCAGGGAGATCAGGGCCGCATCCAGCGAGGGCATCCAGATCGCGGTCGTGGTGGGCGGCGGGAACATGTTCCGCGGCGCCACGCTGTCCGCGCGGGGCGGCATCGACCGCTCCCGCGCGGACTACATGGGCATGCTCGGCACGGTCATCAACTGCCTCGCCCTGCAGGACGTACTGGAAAAGCTGGACGTGGAAACCCGGGTGCAGACGGCGATCACGATGGGCCAGGTCGCCGAGCCCTACATACCGCGCAAGGCGATCCGGCACCTGGAGAAAGGCCGGGTGGTCATCTTCGGCGCCGGGCTCGGCGCGCCGTTCTTCTCCACCGACACCTGCGCCGCGCAGCGGGCGCTGGAGATCGGCGCCCAGGCAGTTCTCAAGGGCACGCTGGTCGACGGGGTGTACGACGCCGACCCCAGGATGTCGCCGCACGCCGTGCGGTTCGACCGGCTGGACTACGGCGAGGTGCTGCGCCGCGAGTTGCGGGTCATGGACGCCACCGCGGTCAGCCTGTGCATGGACAACGACCTGCCGATCGTGGTCTTCGACCTGATGGGAGAGGGCAACGTGCTGCGAGCGGTGCGGGGCGAGAAGATCGGCACGCTGGTCAGCCGGGCTGACCGCTGATGGCAGGCATGCTGACGCCGGGCATGCTGACGCCGGGCATGCTGACGCCGGGCATGGCGTGACTCCCCGGCCTGGCACCATGGAAGATGCCGGCACCCGCGGGCGGGCGCCGGGACTATGGACGGACCTACAGGAGCCACAGTGATTGACGAAACCCTCCTCGAGGCCGAGGAGAAGATGGAGAAAGCCGTCGCGGTAGCCAAGGATGAGTTCAGCGGCATCCGCACCGGCCGCGCGCACCCGGCGATGTTTAGCAAGATCACCGCCGAGTATTACGGCACGCAGACGCCGCTGAACCAGCTTGCTTCCTTTCACATGCCAGAGCCGCGGATGGTCGTCATCCAGCCCTTCGACAAGTCGTCGATGGGCGCCATCGAGAAGGCGATCAGGAATAGCGATCTCGGGGTCAACCCCGGCAACGACGGCGCGGTCATCCGGGTGAACTTTCCCGAGCTTTCCGAGGAGCGCAGGCGCGAGTACATCAAGATCGCGCGGCACAAGGCCGAGGACAGCAGGGTCGCCATCCGCAACATCCGCAGGCACGCCAAGGACTCGCTGGACAAGCTGGTCAAGGGCGGCGAGGCGGGCGAGGATGACGGCCGAAGGGCCGAACGCGAACTTGACGAGCTAACCCACACCTATATAACGCAAGTCGACGAGCTGCTCAAGCGCAAGGAAGCCGAGCTCCTCGAGGTGTAGCTTGCAACCACTGCGCCGGCGCGCCGGTCATCCAGGGGCGGACCGGTGAACGAGGGCAAGACGATACGCACCGGCCGGAACCTGCCGGTCGCGCTGGCTGTCGGCGTGGCCCTCGGCGCCGCCGCCGTGGTGACCCTCTTCACCCTGAAGGCCACTTTCCTCGGCCTGGTGGCCGCCGCCGTCGGCGTCGCCCTGCTGGAGCTGAGCCGTGGCCTCGCCGCGCGCGAGATAAACCTGCCGCTTGTCCCGGTCGCGGCCGGCGGGGCGGCAATGCTGGGGCTCGCGTACTGGGCCGGCCAGCGGGCGGCGCTGGCCGCCGGCACAGGGACCGTGGTCCTGCTGCTGGCCTGGCGGCTGCGCGGCGGCGCGGCTGGCTACCTGCGCGACCTCACGGCCGGCATCTTCGCCCTTGCCTACCTGCCGCTGCTCGCGGTCTTCGTCCCGCTCATGCTGGCCAGGCCGGACGGTTCGCGGCGGACGCTCATCTTCGTCGCGCTGGCGGTCTGCAGCGACGTCGGCGGCTATTTCGCCGGGATCCTGATCGGCCGGCACCTGATGGCCCCGGGCATCAGCCCGAAGAAGACTTGGGAGGGTTTCGCCGGCTCAGTGCTCGTCGGCGTGGCCGGCGGTGCGATCCTGCTGCCGGCCCTGCTGCACGGCCATGTCTGGCAGGGCATCATCCTGGGGGCTGCGGCGGTGGCGGCCGCCACCCTCGGCGACCTGGCCGCGTCGATGATCAAGCGGGATCTGGACATCAAGGACTGGGGCTCAGTGCTGCCCGGGCACGGCGGCGTACTGGACCGGATCGACTCGCTGCTGGTGGTCTCGCCAGTTGTCTGGTTCCTGCTGACGGTCTTCATACCGCACAGCCGCCGGTAGCCAGCCGCCGTCGGCCGAGGGAGCCGGCTGGACGGGGACAACCCTGGGAGCGCCCAGCTCCAACTGCTCACTCCCCGGACGTATCCGGCACCTCCCGGCGGCCTGGATGTTCTTCAGCCAGCCGGATTGTCGCTCCTGCCCGGTTGACCCGGCCTAGCCGACGACCCAGCTGCGGCGCTGCGCGGCGAGCTGGGTGACGAGGCTCGCGGATCCGCGCTCCCTCGCCAGCAGGCGCTCCCGCTCGCTGATCGGGATCACCCACAGCCAGCGCACCGGGTCGCCGGCGAACGTGAAGCCGGACAGGTCAGGCACGTCCGGGCCGAGCAGGGCAGCAGGCTCGTCGAGCAGCAGCACCGCCTGGTTCCCGCCGCCCAGCGGGAACGTGGCGGGCTCGTGATACCAGCGGAGGCTGTGACCAGGCCCGAACCAGGTCACGTCCCGCCATGGGTACTGGGCGAGCCAGAGGAATATCCGGGCCGCATCGGTGCTCGGCAGCGTGGTGGCGATAGCGAGCTCGATCCTGGCCCGCGGGCTGATGTCCTCCACCAGCTGCTCGACGACCGGCATCCGCTGGCTGCACATCCCGATGGTGGACAGGACCGTGTAGTTCCGGTAGCCGGTCGCCGGCCGCTCGGAGACACCGACCTGCGGCTCCTTGCCGCCGCCGACGTCCCAGTACCTGGCGCCCGGACCGAGCCTGCCGAGCAGGTGGCCGAGCACGGCCTGCTGGAAGCGGGCCCACGCGTCGTGGTCGGCCCGCCAGCGCCAGAACCTGGCGGACTGCTCCACCCGCGGGCCGAGGCCTTCCATCGCGTCGTCGAGCGACCAGCCGAACGGGGTCTGGCCGATTACGTCCCGGCAATAGCCTGGCATGCCTTTCGACATGTCCGACCAGCCCGGGATCACGGCGAGGAGCTCGCCGTTCTCCAGGATCGCCACGCCGTCGCCCTCCTCCAGCCAGATTGCGCGCAGCCGGTCCGGCTCAGGCACTGGCCTGCCGTCCGGGTGCTTGACATGGCCGGCCGGCATCACCGGCGCGTGGCCGGAGCTCAGTCTGGTCAGGTCGGTGGATGCGGGCGCCTGCTCGTGATTGGCGATCCAGGTGGCCGCGATCGCCGAGGACTTGTCGTGCAGGTAGGCGGCGGTCGCCGAGCCTTCGTACTCGACCACGACCCGCCTGCTTGCGTAGGGGCTCTCGCTCTCCAGCAGGATTCTTGGCCGGCCGGTCTTGGCGGCTATCCTGATGTCCCTGGGCCCTCTGCGCAAGGTTGGCATGTTAACGAAATCTACTGACTTGCCGCAGGTCACCTTTACCGGGCGCGGATATCGTTAAGGGTTTGCAACGGCCTGTGCCCGGAGTGGTCCGCCGGGCCAGGCGGAAATGGAGCGCAGGTGCCGAGTGCAGCGCTTCCGGCACCAGTTGGCGGGGGCCGTCGGCAGGCTCCGCCCCGGCACCTGGCTGACCTGGACCTGGCCGGACGGCGGGCGGCTGCGGAGGAAATCGGCCAGCGGCGGTTCCGCGCCGACCAGCTATCCAGGCATTACTTCGGCCGGCTGACCGATGACCCGGGTGACATGACCGACCTGCCGGCCGGGGTCCGCGCGGAACTGGCCGGCGCGCTGCTGCCCCGGCTGCTGACGGCCGAGCGCGAGCTCACCTGCGATCAGGGCATGACAAGGAAGACCCTATGGCGCGCGTTCGACGGCGCCTACGTCGAGTCGGTGCTCATGCGCTATCCGGACCGGGTGACGATGTGCGTGTCGTCCCAGGCAGGCTGCGGGATGGCCTGCCCGTTCTGCGCGACCGGCCAGGCCGGCCTGACCAGGAACCTGTCCGCGGCCGAGATCGTGGCGCAGGTCGTGGCCGGCGCCAGGGCGCTGGCCGGCGGCGAGGTGCCCGGCGGGCCAGGACGGATCTCCAACGTGGTGTTCATGGGCATGGGGGAGCCGATGGCCAACTACGCCCATGTGCTCGCCGCCGTGCGCCGGCTGGCTGACCCGGTGCCCGGCGGGCTCGGCATCTCCCAGCGCGGCATCACCGTGTCCACCGTCGGCCTGGTTCCGGCCATCGGGCGGCTGGCAAGCGAGGGGCTGTCGGTGCGGCTGGCAGTGTCGCTGCACGCTCCCGACGATGAGCTGCGCGACGAGCTGGTGCCGGTGAACAGGCGCTGGAAGGTCGCCGAGGTGCTGGCAGCCGCGTGGGCCTATGCCGGCGCGACCGGCCGGCGAGTCTCCATCGAGTACGCGCTGATCCGGGACATCAACGACCAGGCATGGCGGGCCGACGCGCTGGCCGCGCTGCTGGCCGGCCGGCTGGCCCACGTCAACCTGATCCCGCTCAATCCCACCCCGGGCTCCCGCTGGACGGCATCGCGGCCGCGGGATATGCGCGAGTTCGAGGCCAGGCTGGCCGCGCGGGGCATCCCGGTGACCGTCCGCGATACCAGGGGAACGGAGATCGACGGCGCGTGCGGCCAGCTCGCGGCGTCGGGCCGGGCCGCCGGCTAGCCAGGCCATGCCCCGCTGGCGAGCTGCGCTGCGCAGCCGGCGCCGCGCCGTCGTGGCCGGCCTTGTGCACGAGGCCTGGCGGGCGGTGCAGCAGTCGGCGATGATCACCGCCGACTCGCGCGCCGGACGCAGGTTCGCCGCCTTCGGCCCCCGGTCGCTGATCGCGTTCCCGACCGGCAGCGTCTACGGCGAGGGGTGGATCGAGATCGGCGACGAAACCA
>Ga0070698_100002180_pt1 | contig 21719 bp, 18 predicted proteins | sample KBSK1502metaG_FD_65477 | JGI IMG/M metagenome (GOLD analysis project Ga0070698, IMG submission 65477) | Corn, switchgrass and miscanthus rhizosphere microbial communities from Kellogg Biological Station, Michigan, USA - KBS K1-50-2 metaG | ecosystem: Host-associated > Plants > Roots >...
ATCGTTTTTATCAAAGCACTTATGATATTGGCAAATTGATGGAAGATATTTTTACCAGTGATTGGTTTTATGATGAAAAAAATATTGGTAGCAAAATAAAATCACCGATTGAATTAATTGCTGGCATCCAACGAATGTTACCGATGAAATTAGAAAATGAAGAAGCGTTGACTTTTTTGCAAAGAGCATTAGGGCAAATGTTGTTTTATCCGCCAAATGTGGCCGGCTGGCCCGGTGGTAAAACATGGATCGACAGCAGCAGCCTGATGCTTCGTATGCGTATTCCCCAATTAATAAATGATGTTGATGAGTTAAATGTGAAAACAAAAGATGATGATGACCAGATGATGGGAAGAAAATCACCAGAGGATGGTGGCAAGCCGATGGGGTATGGCAAACGATCTATCATTAAAGCAAATATTGACTGGAAAGAATATATAAGTCATTTTGAAAAAGTACAGAAGGAGCAATTGATAGGTTCATTAGCGTCGAATTTATTACAAACTAAAACTACTGTTAGCGATGAACTGATAAAACAATATGCCGATGCAGGCAGTAAAGAAAATTTTATCAAGTCAGCAACATTGCAGTTGATGAGTACGCCGGAATACCAGTTGTGTTAAACAGATAGCCATTAGCTGTTAGCTTTTAGCTAATAGCTTACGGCTAACAGCTAAAAGCTTTTTATATGGTTATTAAAAGAAGAGAATTTCTCCAGGTCGGTTCGCTTGCCACCGCATCCTTGATGGTACCGAAATTTTTGAAGGCATTTGAATCAAAGAACATGGTGCCGCCGGGAAATAAAGTATTAGTGATACTTCAATTGAGTGGAGGCAATGATGGATTGAATACCGTCATTCCCTATAGAAATGACATTTATTATAAATCAAGACCAAGACTTGGGATTGAAAAATCAAAAATACTATCATTAACAGACGAAGCCGGTTTGCATCCCGCACTCACCGGTTTCAAAGAATTATATGATGATGGAAGTCTCGGCATCATGAATAGCGTCGGTTATCCAAATCCTGATCGTTCACATTTCCGAAGCATGGATATATGGCACACCGGCAGCGAAAGCAAAGAGTATTGGACAACAGGTTGGCTTGGCCGTTATCTTGATGCACAATGTCATGGTTGTGATAAACCAACTTATGCGTTGGAACTTGATGATACATTAAGTCTTGCAATGAAAGGGGAAGAAGCAAAGGCAATTGCAATGAAAGATCCAAAGCGTTTATTTGGTACAGCCAATCAACGGTTCTTTAAAGATGTAATGCAGCAGCATAAAAACGAACCAGGCGAACAACCAGTAGATTATTTGTATAAAACACTTTCCGAAACTGTTTCATCTGCGGATTATATTTTTGAAAAAAGCAAGTTTCATCCTTCAAAAGCTGATTATCCTAAAACAGATCTTGGACAAAATTTGAAAACAATTGCTTCACTGATCTTTTCTGACATCAATACCAAAGTTTATTATGTTTCTCATGGAAGTTTTGATACACATATCAATCAGCAAATGCAACAGCAACGCTTATTTACTGAAATGGATGATGCTGTTAAATCATTTACAAAAGATCTGAAAGATAATGGACGATTTAATGATGTATTGGTAATGACATTCTCCGAATTTGGAAGAAGAGTATCGCAAAATGCAAGCGGCGGTACTGATCACGGTACAGCAAATAATATGTTTTTAATTGGTGCGGGTGTAAAAGAAAAAGGGCTGATCAATTCAATGCCGGATCTTTCCGACCTCGATGAAGGCGATCTGAAATATAAAGTTGATTTTAAAAATGTATATGCAACAGTTTTGAAAAACTGGTTAGCCGCCGATGATATGGCAATCCTGAAAAAGAAATATGATTATTTGAAATTTGTTTAAAACTAACCGGGTTTCTTCATCCATTTTTTCAGAATCGGCGACATAAGAAACAGTAAAACTCCACATGCAGCAGCAACGAGTGCAATTTTTCCAAAAATATCTGTGTATATCGGTAAACTTTCAGCAGGTGATAATTTTGCTCCGGTGTCGGTTGGTATTGCCATCCATGAACCAATCAACCCGGCAAGATATTGGCCATAAGAACTTGCCAGGAACCACATGCCCATCATAAGTCCTACCATTTTTGCAGGAGATAATTTTGTGATAGCTGATAAACCTATTGGCGATAAGCAAAGTTCTCCGGTAACCATAAAGAAATAGCCCAGGGCAAAAAAGAAAAGACTCACGATTCCATCGTTTGCAAACTTTGCTGCAATCACATAAATATAAAATCCTAAACCTAATTGTATAAGTCCTAATGCAAATTTTATAACTGAGTTAGGCTCTTTATTTTTTTTCGATAACGAGATCCATAACCACACAAAGAAAGGAGTGAGTAAAACGACAAATATCGGTGTGATAGAATTATTTACTGCAGCTGACGATAGCTGAATGCCAAAAAAATTCATGTTCACATTTCTTTCGGCAAAAAGATTTAGTGAGCCACCGCCTTGTTCATAGAATGCCCAGAAAAGCGATGAGAATATGATCAGCACCATTGCCACCATTAATTTCAAAAAAACTTCTTTGCCTAGTTTGCTCCCGGCATAAATAACATAAATAAGTGCAACGATGCCAAAAGGATTAATGATATAAGAATATATTTTATAATAATTAAGAATAAGAATGAATAGCGGAATTGCAAGAATGCTTAATATATAAACGAGCATTTCATTTGAAATGCCAACGCTGGTTTTTGCTTTCAATTTTTCCTCCGAAGGCGGAAGCCCGATTGGCCCAAGTACATGTTGTTTTAGATAAAAAGTAATCAAACCAATTATCATAAATACACCAGCCAATCCAAAACCAAGATGCCAGTTAACCTTTTGTCCTATCCATCCGCATAATAATCCGCCAAGTGTAGCCCCAATATTTATTCCCATATAGAAATAGGAGAAACCTGCATCTCTTCTTCCATCACCTTCTTTATATAAATTACCAACTATGGTAGAAATATTTGGTTTGAAATAGCCATTGCCAACAATCATAATTCCCATGCCAATGAAAAATGATTCTTTAACTGGTATGGCCATTACGAAACTTCCGCATGCCAATAATATTCCTCCCCATAAAATTGATTTACGTTGACCAAGAATTTTATCCGCCATGAATCCACCCAGAACAGGCATTGCATAGATCAGCGATTGGTATACTCCATAAATAATATTTCCTTTTACATCATCAAATTTGAGATAGTTTACCATGAACAGGATAAGTAATGCACGATTACCATAAAATGTAAACCGTTCCCACATCTCGGTAAAAAAAAGCAGGTGGAGTTGCTTTGGATATTTTCCTTTGAAATCCTGTATCTGTTCAAGAGTTGGCTGCATAAAGATTAATTAATAGAAAGATAGCAAAACTTTTTACTGTAAATAAAAAAGGCAGCTGATAGCTGCCTTTGTAAAAAAATATACTTATTTATCTCACTCCATGCATCATCTTTTTTAATATAGGCGACAATGCAAAAAGAACTAGCCCTGCTAATCCACACAAAACAACAAAGAGCATAAAAAAGTCGTAAATGGTTTTTAATTGAAATCCTGCAAAAGTTGGATATTCAACTTTAATGATCTTTTCTTTTTCAATAACATCTAATTGCTGTGTGGTAAGGATGGAATCCTGTGCCTTAAAGATCTCTACAAAGTCCATGTTATTCTTAAACCCTTTATCATAATCAACAGTTGATGCAATTTTATTTTTTGCCAATGTATAAAGTTCAGCACCGGTGGCGGCTTTTTTTCCTTCAAGAATACTTTCCAGGTTAATATTTTCCTTGTTCATATTAATATAAGCTTCTGAGGTTGGCGGCAATAACGCTCCCAGTATTCCTGTGAGCACATAACCACCGGCATTACCTAAAAACCATACACCCATCAGCAATGATGCAAACCTTTTTGGCGCTAATTTGGCAACAAGTGATAAACCAATTGGCGATAAACATAATTCACCCCATGTATGAAGCAAATAAAGGACTATCATCCAGATGATCCCAACTTTACCTGCAGTGCCCAATCCTTTTACCTGTGTAGCTATGATGAAATAACCCAATGCGATCAACAATAATCCCCATGCTTGTTTTACAGGTGAAATAGGTTCAAGTCTTTTTTTATTCATCCATATCCATAGATAGCTAAATGGAATTGCAAAGACCATTACAAATATTCCATTGAAGTTTTGTACCATGCTGGGTGGCATTGTCCATCCAAGAATTCTTGTGTCAGTTTGATTATCTGCAATAAAAGTTAAAGATGAACCTGCCTGTTCAAAAGCTCCCCAGAAAAACATAACAAAAAAACAAACCACATAAAGTACCCATATCCTGTCCTTCTCCACTTTCGTAATTGTCTTATCAGATAAGATGAGAAAACCAAGACTGATACCTGATGCAAAAATGAAAGGATACAACCAACCTTTGATCCATGTCACGCCGGGGCCATTAAATACAAGATGAAGTCCGTATGTTATAGCTAACATTAATCCGAACGAAATGATCATATTTGTAGTTGTAAACTTTGCACTTTCTGATTCACCTTCGGGTATATCAGATTTTTTGGGTTTACCCCCAATAGCAACGCCTTCTGGAGTCCTGACATATTTATTTTTTAAAAATAAAAAAGTCAATGTACCTATAAACATCGCAAGCGAAGCTGCAAGAAAGCCCCATTTGAATGCTGACAGATCACGGATACCATCATGTTTTACATCACCGAAAAAAGGACAAATGAACTGTCCTAATGTTGCTCCAACATTAATGCCGAGGTAAAAAAGAGTAAACGCCGAATCCAACTTGCTTTTTTGTTCTTTTGGATAAAGACTGCCAACCATTGAAGAGATGTTTGGCTTGAAAAAGCCATTTCCAAAAATTATGGCCAGCAAAGCAACCCACATGATGTTTGTAGCCAATGATATATTTGTGGCGTAAAGGCTTCCGCTTAAAAAAAGTAACAATTGTCCAATACCCATCGAGGTGCCACCTAACAATATGCAATTGCGGTTGCCAAGAAATTTATCTGAAATATATCCGCCAAGCATTGGGGTCAGGTAACATAATCCAAGAAATCCACCATAAATAATGGACGCTTCCGTTTTTCCCATCAGCAATGCTTCTGCAAGAAATAAAGAAAGCAATGCTCTCATCCCATAAAAATTGAACCGCTCCCACATTTCGGTTCCAAAAAGTACCCATAGCCCTTTCGGATGCCCTTTTTGTTTACTGGATTCTTGCAAGATGGCCTGGTCTCCGGCTGTTACGTTAGTCATACAATCGTTTTTAATTAACTAATCAGAATTGGCGGAAATACATTTGTCCAAAATAAACAAAATCTTTCACTAAGTAATTTTTCATACTTGTTTTAACTTTCTTGCCCGATATTCGCAATGCTGTTAAAAAACCAAGATCGAATATGCGAATCCTTTTACTTGGCGCCGGCGGTCGTGAACATGCTTTTGCATGGAAGATTTCTCAAAGCCCACTTTGCGAAAAACTTTTTATTGCCCCCGGCAATGGAGGCACTTCTCAATGCGGAACTAATCTTGATTTTGGTGTAAATGATTTTGATGCAATTAAAAAATGTTGCATTGATGAAAAGATCGATCTTGTTCTTGTTGGTCCTGAAGAACCATTGGTAAAAGGAATCACAGATTTTTTGATCAGTGATCCGCAATTAAAAGATCTTGATATAATCGGCCCGTCAAAGAATGGGGCGCAGTTGGAAGGCAGCAAAGCATTTGCAAAAGCATTTATGCAGAAATACAAGATCCCAACTGCTGCTTATGGCGAGTTTACATTAGACAATTATAAAGATGGCGTTAATTATATCAACAACCATGCATTACCGGTCGTATTAAAAGCAGATGGATTAGCAGCAGGTAAAGGCGTTGTTATTTGCGAAAACTATATTGAAGCTTTGGCAGAGTTTGAATTGATGATACAACGGGCAAAATTTGGTGAAGCAAGTAAAAAAGTAGTGATAGAAGAATTTTTACAAGGCATCGAGCTTTCTGTTTTTGTTTTAACTGATGGAAAAAATTATGTGCTGCTTCCTGAAGCAAAAGATTATAAAAGAGTAGGCGAGGAAGATACAGGTCCGAACACAGGTGGTATGGGTGCTGTAAGTCCTGTGCCATTCGCCGATGAGATCTTTTTAAAAAATGTAGAAGAGAAAGTTATCAAACCAACTATTGAAGGATTGAAAGCTGAAGGACTCGAATACCGCGGTTTTATTTTTTTTGGCCTGATGAAAATTGGCGATGAACCGTATATGATCGAATACAATTGCCGTATGGGTGATCCCGAAACTGAAGTAGTTATACCGCGATTGAAAAATGATTTTTTGGAAATGTTAGTGGCTGCAGCCAAACAAGAACTCAATAAAATAAAGATCGAGGAAGATGATCGTTTTGCCTGCACAGTGATGGCGGTTAGCGGCGGTTATCCCGGTGATTATGAAAAAGGTTACGTCATTCATGGGCTTGATGAAGTAGATACTGCAGAAAGTATTTTGTTTCATGCCGGCACTACTACAAAAGATGGAAAAGCGGTAACCAATGGCGGCCGGGTTCTTTGTATTACATCTTTTGGCAATTCAATTTTCGAAGCAGTTGAAAAATCAAAAGAAGAATTGCAGAATATTTCTTTCACGGGCATGTCTTACAGAAGAGATATTGGTTACGAGTTTGAATAAGATATCTATGTAACCAGCATTAGTAATTCTTATCATCTTCTCTTGCGTCGTACACTTGTACGCCAACAATTCTATTCATTTTATTGTTTCTCACAGATTTCACAGATGTTCACAGAAATTTTTAATCCGTGCAAATCCGTGGCATCTGTGAGATACAATTCACCATTGACCATTCACCATTCACGATTACATTTGCACAAACACTCTCCATGGCCGACATGCATTATCACGATTACCTGCAGCTTGATAAAATCCTTAATTCACAATTTCCAGAAAGTGATAAACAAAACCTCTCGGCACATGATGAAATGCTTTTTATCATCATTCATCAAACCTATGAGCTTTGGTTCAAGCAACTTCATCATGAAGTGGATGCTGTTGCAGCTATCATGAGCAAACCTGCATTGAATGATAACTCACCCGAACTGCAAACTGTTGTTCATCGTCTCAATCGTTGTGTTACTATTTTAAGAGTGCTTGTTCACCAGATCGATATTATGGAAACAATGACGCCAATGGATTTTCTTGATTTCAGAGATATGCTTCGTCCTGCATCCGGTTTTCAAAGCTGGCAGTTCAAACAACTCGAAGCAAAACTTGGATTGAAGTTTGATAACAGGCACGGCAAAGAATATTACACAGCTCAATTAAGAAAAGAACATGTTGATGTTATTAAAAACTCAGAAAGCAATAGCTCTTTGCTTGAACTTATAAATAGCTGGCTTGAAAGAATGCCATTGGCTCCTTCGCTATCAGATGATCCGGATTCATTCTGGCAGATCTATAAAAAGAGTTATGAAGGAAGTCTTGCAGATGCAGAGAAAGGAAACATACAGGCACTTGAAGAAATTTTCTTCAACATCGAACCTCAAACATCTCCAAAGGAGTCCGCCGACTGGCGGACAAACATCAAACAATCTCTTTCTTCCGCAGCATCAAGAGCCGCATTATTCATCATGCTTTATCGTGGTTACCCTCTATTACAGCAACCTTTTCAATTACTCAATTGTTTGTTAGAAATAGATGAACAATTAAGCTCGTGGCGCTACCGTCATATGAATATGGTGCATAGAATGATCGGAACAAGGATCGGCACCGGGGGAAGTTCAGGTAAGGATTATTTAAAAGCTGCCGCAGACAAACACTATATCTTTCGTGAAATTGCCCAGCTTAATAGTTTTCTTATTGAAAGAAGAAAACTGCCTGCATTATCCAACGAAATGGAAACCCGGTTAGGTTTTGTTCACCAGTAACTCTCAGAAAAATCTTCCTGTTCTTTCGATCTTCCTGTAAGGTTTTTTGAAGAATGCATCTACTTTAGAATTAAATTCATTTGCATAAACGATCGGTGTGCTATGACCTGAGTTTGGCAAGATCCATAAATAGGCATTCGGAATATTTTTATAGATCTCCATTGTATGTTCTTCTTTTATCACATCATGGTCACCACCTATAACTAATGTAGGACAACTTATTTTTTGAAGATCACTTAACGGGATATGCGGATTTTCAACTAATAGTTTCATCAGTTTATAGCCGGCTCTTGCTTTTTCATTTTTATCTCGTATATCCTTTAATTCTTTATAGGTCGGCATCACCAGGTCCCATACTTCCTGGGGAACTGCTGTGGTATCAGGCCGAAGGTTTGCTCCTGTTATTGCCAGTTTCTTGACTTTTTCCGGATGACGAATCGCCATCAATAATCCATTAATGCCACCATCGCTCCAACCAACTACATATGCAGAATCAATTTTCATTGCGTCAAGCAATGCAGCATAATCATCCGCCATCATTTCATAGCTGAGTGAATCTAAAGGATCAGCTGATTTTCCCTGTGCACGACTATCCGCAATGATCACTTTATATTTTTGTGCGAAATAGGGGATCTGTTTTGTAAAGTTATTTATCGAGCCACCATTTCCATGAATAAACAACAATGGCTTTCCCTGGCCATAAACTTCAACATACATTTTAAATCCACGGATATTATAATATTTTCCAACGGCCTTATTCTTTCCGTATATGTTTTTCGGATCGTTCATCATCTTTTCAAAATCGGCCTGGAGTTTTGCAAACTCATCCTGCGAATATGATATCAGCACAAATGCGTTAAAGGCAATGAACAGAAGCAGTAGTTTTTTCATGATGGTGCAATTTTATAATATGGAACAAGGTAAAAAAAAGAATGAGGCATTAAAAAAATACCTCATTTACAATTAACCTTATAGCTAAAAACTAAAGAGACGTGTTAGAAAGTATAACGGATACCAAGTCCACCCCAATTACCAACGAACCCTACAAAATCTCCAAATTCAAAAGAAGGTTGCCAATCGATTGACATATTGATCGGTGCGCCATTAAATTTATAATCAAGGCCTAGTACGCCATCAATACCAAAATAAGCGCCATCTATATGATTGTTACGATCGTAATAATCATAAAATCCAATATGGGCACCGGGGCCAACATACCATTTCAAACCTGGGGCACCGGAAAAATCTCCATGTATTTCATACAAGCCGGTAAAACGAAAACCGCGGTTCCAAAAATAACCGATGAATTCACCTGCATTGTTTCCATTAAAAAAATGTTTTAGAGTAATACCTCCGGGATAAAATTTTATTCCAAGTGCTGTTTGGTAAGAGGAACTGTTAGTGCTTTTGCTCTGTGCCTGGGAAAACATAAATAGGAAAAGGGTAACAGATACTAAAAAAACTTTTCTCATAAAAAATTGATTTTTAATTATTGTTTCAACCCCATTTTCGTGCCAGAATGGGAATAAAAGCGGACGGGAAATCAGTTCTTCCTGAAACTCAATAAAAAATAAATTATTACAGAAAACGCAATAAAAGCAGTGATGCCAAATGTAAATGAAGAGCCGAATGATGCCCAGATAGCACCGGCAATTATACTTGCCAACAAACTGCAAATACTTTGACATGAAGTATAAAAACCTACTGCAGTAGCAGTATTTGCATCATGAGCAATATTAGTGATCCATGCTTTGACAATACCTTCCGTTGCTGCTGCATAGATGCCATAGGTGAAAAAAAGAATAAAGATCACAACAACAGATGGATGAAATGCAAATCCCCCATATACGATCGCAAACATCAATAACCCGAGAATAAAAATATTTTTGATGCCAAATTTATCTGCAAATGTTCCCAATGGAAATGATGAAGCAGCATAAACAAGATTATAAAAAATGTATGCAGCGATAGTCGTTGTATCACTGCCTGTAACTTCTTTTGTGATCAGTAATAAAAAAACATCGGAGCTATTGAACAATGCAAACAATAATAATCCAATCACTAATTTTTTATATTCAACAGAAGCAACTTTCCAATATTTAAAGAATGAAAAAAAATGCCCTTTGCTTAAAGTAGAAACAGGCTCTTTTTTTTCTTTGAGTAAAAAGATCAGTAGTACTGAAACAATGCCTGGAATAAATGCGAGATAAAAAAGTGTTGAATAATTTTTTGGAAAAAAATAAAGGAACAATAATGCGATGATCGGTCCTATCGCTGCGCCTACAGTATCCATCGCCCTGTGAAAACCAAACACTCTTGCTTTTGTTTCTTTTGTTGCTTGTTGTGAAAGCAATGCATCTCTTGCAGCAGTCCTTACTCCCTTACCAAAACGATCAATGGTTCTTGCAAAAAAGATCCAGAGAGGATAAGTAAGCATCGCCATCATCGGTTTGCTGATCGAACTAAAAAAATATCCTGCTTTTATAAATGGTAAACGAGTTCCTTTTTCATCACTTAGTTTTCCAAAGTATCCTTTGCTGATGCCAGAAGTAAATTCAGCAACACCTTCTAATAAGCCAATCAGCAAAACTGAGAAACCAATTTCTTTTAAATAAACAGGAACCACCGGATAGATCATCTCACTTGCTATATCAGCAAACAAACTGACAACGGAAAGAATGATAACTGTGCGGTTGATGAAACGCATGAATTGAAGTTAATCAATTTGATTTCATACTACCATGAATGGAAATTATGAAGATTCTTCCTTTAGAATTCATAACAAATTGCAGTTATCAGCGTTCTATAATTGCTGAATAGAGTTACTGAACGTACAAGTGAGTGACACAACAGGTGTCTAATAGAAATTCAGCAGCCGACCCGATGAAGAGATCCTTTTAATAGCAAATTGCAAAATGCCTTACCTCTAAAAAAATATTGGCTGTCAAGGCTTTTCGCTTTGCTAATTCAAACAAATTCCTTCAACTTTGCACACATTAAATCCAATCCTCATAAATGGGACTTTTTAACTGGTTTACACAAGAAATAGCCATCGACCTGGGTACCGCCAATACCCTCATCATACATAACGACGAAGTAGTTGTAAATGAACCTTCGATTATAGCCCTGAACCGCAACAACCCCAAGGAAGTGCTAGCCGTGGGTAAAAGGGCTTTGATGATGCACGAAAAAACACATGAGAGTATCCGCACAGTTCGTCCGCTGAAAGATGGTGTGATAGCCGATTTCAATGCGGCAGAGCTTATGATCCGTGAGCTCATCAAATTGGTCTATACAAAGAAACCGCTGTTCCCCCCAAGTTGGCGCATGATGATCTGTATTCCTTCTTCCATTACAGAGGTGGAAAAAAGAGCTGTTCGTGACAGCGCTGAACAGGCTGGGGCAAAGGAAGTGTACCTGATCCACGAACCAATGGCCGCTGCACTCGGTATTGGTATTGATGTGGAAGAGCCTGTCGGTAATATGATCATTGACATCGGTGGAGGTACAACTGGTATTACTGTAATTGCCCTGGCAGGTATTGTGTGTGATCAAAGTATTCGTATCGCCGGTGATGAATTTACTGCAGATATTATGGAGGCATTGCGCCGTTATCATAGTTTGTTAATTGGAGAAAGGACTGCTGAACAGATTAAGATACAAGTTGGTGCTGCCATGAAAGACCTGGAAACTCCGCCGGATGATATTCCTGTTAACGGTCGTGACCTGGTAACAGGTATTCCGAAACAGATCATGGTGAGCTACCAGGAAATAGCCGAAGCTCTGGATAAAAGCATTTTCAAAATTGAAGAAGCAATTTTAAAAGCTCTTGAACAAACACCTCCTGAACTGGCTGCTGATATTTATCGTCGCGGGCTTTACCTGACAGGTGGCGGAGCGTTGTTAAGAGGATTAGATAAAAGGTTAAGTCAAAAGATCAAATTGCCCGTACATATTGCCGACGATCCGCTGAAAAGTGTGGTGCGTGGCACAGGCATTGCATTAAAGCACTACGACAGGTACCCGTTTGTTATGAGATAACAACGGCCCCATCCAAAACTTTCCCGATGGGGGAAGGCTTAACATCACTTTAAATATGAATTTTCAATTTATAAACGACCTTCAAAGTTCTTTCTTCGGAAAGAATTAGGATAGGCTATGCGTAACGTATTTCTCTTCATTCGTCGTTATTTTACTTTTATCAGTTTTGTACTGTTGCAGGTGCTTGCCCTTTCCATGTTATTCCGATATAATAAATATCATCGTGCTGTTTTTTTTGGAAAGGCAAATGAAATAACCGGTTATTTCAATTCACAATACGATAATGTTGATGATTACTTTCATTTAAAAGAAGAGAATCTTCGGATACATAGAATGAACGACTCTCTTTTGAATTTGTTACCAGGTAATTTTATAAAGGTTGACACAGCTTCTCATGTTATAACAGATACTGTTAGTTTCGACACGACTCACATGGTGAGAAAATATTTAGCTAAAGAAGCAAAAGTGGTGAGCAATTCGATCAATAGCCTGAAGAATTATTTCCAGATCAACCGCGGATCAAAACAAGGTATAAAGGATAATATGGCTGTCATTAATTCCGATGGAAGTATAGTGGGACAAATTGTTGGAGTGAGTGAAAATTTTAGCCAGGCCATGAGTTTACTGCATGTTCACAGTACAGTAAGTGCTATGATGAAGAAAAGCCGGAATACTGGAAAAATAGAATGGGATGGGCAAAGCCCTCTTTATCTGACCTTGCGAAATATCCCCAAAAGTGATTCTGTACTAAGAGGCGATACAGTGCTTACCGGTATCAATTCTTTTAATTATCCTCCGGGTTGGATGATCGGCACAGTAGCAGAAATAGTGGAAGACAAAAGCACCAATTTTTATGTATTGAGGATTAAGCCTTTTGCTAATTTTCAAAACCTTCAGCAGGTATTTGTGATAGAAAACCTTCAAAGAGATGAGCAGGTAGCATTGGATAAAGCCACACAAAAAAAGGTAGATGATTTAAACAAAAGAAAACAATGAATGATCTGCTAAGAAATATATTTCGTTTCATTTTCTTTATTCTATTACAGGTTTATGTATTAGATAATGTGCCGGCACTGCATAAGTTTATCATTCCTGTAATTTATTTTCTTTTTATTCTGTGGCTTCCATTTTCAATTTCAAGATTCTGGTTATTGGTAGTTGGCTTTCTTACAGGCTTATCGTATGATTATTTTACAGTAACTCCCGGTTTACATGCCGCGGCCTGTGTACTGATCGCTTATTTCCGGCCATTTATTGTCAACATCCTGATCCCAAAAGATACGTCTGAATTCAATTACAGTGAGCCTTCTGCAAAAGCAATGGGCTGGGCGCCTTATGCCGTATATGTATTTTCGCTTTCACTGCTGCACCATGGTTACCTGCTGCTGCTTGAGTGGCTTGATGTCGGTAATTTCCTTGATTTCCTGGTCAAAGTGATCTCCTCTACGGCAATCAGCATGCTACTCATTTTTACTGCTGAAATACTATTTCCAAGAAGATTGAAGTACAGGACCAATACAGCTTAATGTGCCGGGGAATTTGAAGAATTCAACTTGAAAATTTATAATAGAAAATTAAATAGTGTTAACTCAATTTTAAAAACAACTTCTTCGTTGTAATTTGCAATAGTACTGCGTACATATTTTTATGCCTGTGTTTAACCAATCAAGAAGCCGTATCATCAAACTCATTTTTTCTGTTGCATTTTTTGTAATACTTGCACAGTTATTTAATCTCCAGGTAATTTCGGGTAAATACAGGAAGCTGGCAATGGATAATGCTGTTTATCCAAAGATCGTTTATCCTGAACGTGGAATTATTTTCGATCGAAAAGGAAAGGCTATTTTGAATAATGCCATCATGTATGATATGATGGTGACGCCGGTAGAAATAAAAGGAATTGACACCTTAGAGTTTTGCCGGATAATGGAAATTGATACAGCAGAATTTAACCGAAGAATACTTGATGCAAAATTTAAAAACACAGCAGTTCGTCCTTCTATTTTTGAAGATCTTCTTACACCCGAATTACAAGTGAGGTTTGAAGAAAACAGTTGGAAATTTCCGGGATTTGTTTTGGTACAAAGACCGGTAAGAGTTTATCCTTTCAATGCCGCTGCACATATACTTGGCTATATAGCCGAAATAAACACAAAACAAATTGAAAGCTCTGAAAGTTTTTATAGAATGGGCGACTACGTTGGTCAAACGGGATTAGAATCAGTATATGAAAGAGTGCTAATGGGACAGCGCGGCGTACAATATTTAATTAAGGATAATAAGAACAGGTTAGTTGGTTCTTATGAGAAAGGCGAGTTAGACACTGCCGCAATCGCCGGTCGTGGATTGAGAACTTATCTTGATATTGAACTGCAACAACTGGCCGAAAAACTAATGGCTAACAAAGTTGGATCGGTGGTGGCGCTTGATCCAAAAACAGGTGGTATACTCGCAATGACTTCCGGTCCAAATTTTAACCCAAACGAACTTACAGGCCCTGATAAAAGTAAAAATTATACTAGGCTTGTACTGGATGTCAGGGCTCCCTTATTGAATCGTGCTATTAAAGGACAATATCCGCCTGGTTCCACTTTTAAACCTATCGATGCATTAATAGCACTGGAAGAAGGTGTGATAACTCCCCAAAGCGGCATTAGTTGTACTGGCGGATATTATGCCTGTAGCAAAAGAGTTGGTTGTTTAGAAACATGGGCAGGACATGCTGCTAATTTACGCCTTGCTATTGCCCATTCCTGTAATTCATTTTTTTGTAACACCTACCGCCTGATCGTGGATAATAGAAAGTATGGGGATGTAAAAGAGGGTTATCAAAAATGGCACGACTATATGAACGCATTTGGATTAGGTACCCGGCTCGGGTTAGATCTGCCAAGCGAAGACAAAGCAAATATTCCTGATACATCTGTTTATAATAAGGAATATCGAAATCAATGGAATTCATGCACGAATCTCACGTTGGGTATTGGCCAGGATAAAATGACGGCTACTCCGCTTCAATTGGCAAATGCGATGTGTATCATTGCTAACAGAGGCTATTATTATATACCACATTTTGTTCAAAAAATAGATGATGAAACGGAAGATGACACGGCCTTGCTTAATAAATATCGCCAGAAACATGAAGTATTAACTCATATTCCCGATGATGCTTATGATGCCGTGACTGATGGCATGCAGGATGTAGTGGAAGAAGGCACAGCACGAATTGCAAAAATTCCCGGTATTAATATTTGTGCAAAAACAGGAACTGCTCAAAACTTTACTATTCTTGATGGCAAAAGACTTGAATTACCTAACAACTCTATGTTTGTTTGTTTTGCGCCGAAAGAAAATCCAAGAATTGCTATCGCCGTAACAGTAGAAAATGCAGGTTTTGGTGCTACATGGGCGGGGCCTATCGCAAGAATTCTAATGGAGAAATATCTTAACGATACTATACAGGAAAAAAGCAAAGCAGATTTGGAAAGAATTTCAACTACTGACCTGATGCCGAAATATTATGTGAGAAAACAACAGATAGCTGATTCTACAAGAGCATTTGAATGGTTCAAGCTCACAAAAGACAGCTCTTATATTAAGAAATATGTTTTTGAAATAATTTCTTCTCCCGATTCAAAGAATAACAAGAACAACAAAAAGCAAAACAAAAAAGAAGATATAGCTATTTGGAATGATGAAAGGATTCACCGTCAGAAACAGTTAGCCACTACAAAATGAGTCAGCGTAATCCCGAAATATCAAAAGGAGTTGACTGGAGTCTTGTATGGCTTTGGGTGCTACTATCATTTGTTGGCATTATGGCTATTTTTGGAGTGACCTATCATGATGGAGATAATGTTATTCAAACTTTTCTTCGATTTAAAACCGATTACAGCCGCCAATTTTATTTTTTTATTGTGTCGGTAGTCATCGGCATGTTCATACTTCTTACTGATAGTAAATTTTTTCCTGCAACTTCTAATCTTTGGTATGCGGCAGGTATATTTTTAATTCTTCTTGTTTTTCCATTAGGATCAAAAGTAAAAGGAACGGAATCTATAATTAAAGTTGGTGGCAGTTTTCAATTTCAACCCGCCGAATTTTGTAAAATTTGTGTGTGCCTTGCTTTAGCCAAATATCTTTCAAGACCTGAAACGGATTTCAGGAGAACACAATCACAACTTATTGCAGCGGGCATTGCCTTATTGCCTGCTGTTTTTAGCATCATGCAAAGTGAAACCGGGTTAGCGCTGGTATATCTATCCTTTTTTATCGTAATGTATCGTGAAGGATTATCATCATCTGTTCTTGTTATTGGTTTTTCGATCGGAACGTTAATAGTAGCCACATTACTTGTTGAAAAAAATCAATTAGCCATTATTATTACTGCGATCGCAGCATTCGTCATTTATATTATGCGACGACAAGTAAGAAGAGACAGAACGGTCGTGGTTAACATTATTCTTGTTTGGCTTCTTTGCGTAGGCATTCAGCGTTTTGGAGTTCCTTTTGCATTTAAACATGTATTAAAAGAACACCAGGTAGAAAGGATTTTCAGCACTATTGGTAAGGATATTCCGGAAGAATATAAGAAAGATCAAAAGAATAAAACCCAGGTCAAGGCTATTGGTAAAAAAGATGTTGATTATAATGTTAAGCAATCCAAAATAGCTATCGGCAGTGGCGGCTTTCAAGGTAAAGGGTTATTAAAAGGAACGCAAACCCGTTTTGATTTTGTGCCTGAGCAGAGAACAGATTTTATCTTCTGTACAATTGGTGAAGGATTTGGATTTATTGGAAGTTTGGTTTTATTGGGCCTTTATCTTGTTTTATTGTTTCGGATAGTAACAGTAGCAGAGCGACAGCGAAGCGTATTCAGCAGGTGTTATGCCTATGGTGTTGGCGCAGTTTTCTTTTTTCATATTGCAATCAATCTTGCAATGACAGTTGGTCTTGCGCCTGTAATTGGTATTCCTTTGCCATTTGTAAGTTATGGCGGCACATCTTTACTTACGAACACAATTCTCCTTTTTATTCTTATTCGCCTTGATGCCGACAGGCAAATGGTACTTAGATAAAGAACGCCAACTCCTAAAGGGGCTTTGTTAATTACATTTGCGATATCATTTAACGAATGGAATTATAAAATGACTGAATCAACAAATCCCCCCTTTAGGGGGTTAGGGGGTATGAAGATCATTCCCCTTAGCGAAGGCACATTTACAATAGACAAAACAAAACTCTTTGTTCCTTTTGATGAAGATGTTCATGATCTGCAACAAAGACCTGTTGGAAGTTTGCTGGTAGAAGTTCAACCTTTTGTAATCATTACATCAAAAGATATTTTAATGCTTGATACAGGACTTGGATTTGAAAAAGATGGAAAACTTCAAATTCATAAAAATCTTGCCGATTCAGGTATCAATCCTTCGGACATTACAAAAGTTTTATTAACTCATTTACATAAAGATCATGCCGGTGGCGTTTCAATGGGAACAAACCATGAACATATAAGTTTTCCTAACGCGACATTTTATTTGCAGGAAAAAGAATTGAATTTTGCTTTTGAAAAAGGATTTCCATCTTTTATAACTGATGAATTAGAAGTATTAAAGAAATCAAAGCAAGTTGTTTTATTAAAAGAAGATGAAGGAATGATTGATGATTATATTCACTATAAAATAACGGGTGCTCATTCTCCTTATCACCAGGTTTTTTGGATCAAAGAAAATGGTAAAACAATTTTTTTTGGAGGCGATGATGCTCCGCAGCTGCAGCAAATGAAGCATCGCTTTGTTGCCAAGTATGATCATAATGGGAGAAAAGCAATGGAATTAAGAAGAAGCTGGTGGGAGCAAGGACAGAAAGAGAAATGGACATTCTTATTTTATCATGATGTAAAAAATCCAATCATTCAATTTTAGAATTACGATTTCGGATTTATCAGAAGCCTATTCACTTAAATCTAAAATCCGAAATCTGCAATTAATAAAAAGGCCCGCCCTTAGTAGAGCCGGCCGTTGCTAACCTATGAAAAACACCGAGATCAAATTCTATTGTATTAAACTTCGAAATCGTTTATTTGGGCGATCATCCTTCCTGTTCCGCATTTGCTCTTCTCTCATTTTTTGAATACCCTGGATAAATTCATCCTGTTTTTTGAAGACATCATTACTTCTTTTTTCTCCAACAATTTCACGAAACTCGGTGCGATAACGGATTCTTAAATCAACAATTTTTTGTTGTCGTATAAGAACATCATCTCTGTTTTCTTTCAGGGTTTGTCTCCATTCTCTGAAGTAACGGACAAAAACGGGGGTAAATCTTTCGGCCTCATTGCGGGTAAGATTAAGTCTCTTTTGGATAAACTCTCTCATCTTATCCCGTATTTTATCATTGTCATCATCCTGCGCCTTTGAAACAAATCCGGCGAGCAATGCAAGGGTTAATATGAGTAAAAACTTTTTCATTTTTTAATTCATCAGGGCATCAGGTTCATCTTTTGAACTTAAAGCTACTGCATCGTTTAAAAAGTCCTGTATCTCTTTTTCTGAAACATCTTTCATCAGTTCTTTTATTTCTGCTTGTTTGGAAGCATCATTTTCATCATCAGCCTTCTGGTTATTATCTTCATTTACTAATGTTACAAGCTCATCTATTTTTTCATTGCTCACTTTTTTATTTACATTCTTTTCAATCCATGCCTGCGGATTTTTATTCGGATCCAACTGGCTGGATTTTAAGAAAACTAAACCGCCAATTGCTACTGCTCCAATTACAACAGCAGCAACCGCTAAACGGTACCATCTGCGCCTTGTTATTGATATAACTTTTGTTTCTTTCTTCTCAACTTTAGTTTCCAGCGTTTCAAAATATCCTGCAGGTACAGAATAAGGATTTTTGTTTTTTAAACTGCTAAGCAAGGGCGACAATGTGTCAATCTCTTCTTCACTTGTTTGGTAATCGGCATGCTCGCTTAACATATGTAACATGCCGTCACTAAAATTTTGAAAATAATCCGCAGGAACTGTATAAGGCGTTTTTTTAGTAAGATTGCTAAGCAATGGGGATAAAAACCTCAACTCTTCATTTGCATCAGTAGCTTCCAAAGCTTTTATGCGATTAAGAATTTGATCAACCAACCCTTCAAAATAACCAGAAGGCACTGCATAGGTATTTTGCGGACTGTGATCTTTGAGAGTACTTCCCAGATCTGCTAATTCATTCAATATGGTGTTCCTGTTTGTCATTTTACCGTAATTGAGACGGTTTTCAGCCCTGTAAGTTTAATGATTCTTAATGTAATCCTCTATTTTTTTGACCGCATGGTGATAACTGGCTTTTAGAGCTCCCTCGCTGGTTTCCAATACTCTACTCATTTCCTCATAGGGCATTTCGTCATAATACCTCAACTGAAATACAATTCTCTGCTTCTCAGGAAGTTGCTGTATACCTAATTGAAGTTTCCACTCCAGTTTATTTCCATCAAAATCCCGATCGGCTTTTATCTTATTTTCCAGGCCACTTTCCACATCACTTAATGACACCGAGGCTCTTTTCTTTTGCTGCTCCAAAAAAGTTAAACATTCATTGGTTGCTACCCGGTAAAGCCAGGTATAAAGTTGACTGTCTTCACGAAAGTTTTCAAGACCATTCCAAACCCTGATCATTACGTTTTGCAACACATCATTTGCATCTTCATGATCAACGACCATGCGGCGCAAATGCCAGTATAATTTTTCCTGGTATTTTTTAATGATGGATGTAAATGCCTTTTCCTTTGTAACCGGGTTACGGAATTCTACGAGCAATTCACTATCGCTTAAAGTTGTCAGGGCCATTGGTTCGGTCTTTAATCAGGTTTAGAATATTGGAATACGGAAGCGTTTAACCTGTTCAACAGCATAAAAATATAATTTTTTATTTTGTTATACCAGCTTTAGTTTTCCATAGCATCGTCCCTTGCGACGCTCCGTTCAAGGTCCGGTAATTCTATTAAACAAAAAACCGTCGCTTTCGAAGCAACGGTTAAGCATAGGAATATTTTAAAACTATTTTTTCGCCATCACTTTTTCACCAGCTGCAACAATATCCGGTACATCCAATCCATATTTTTTTAATAATTGTGCCGGAGTTCCGCTTTCACCAAACGTATCTTTTGTACCTACGTATTCAATTGGTACAGGAAAATTCTTTGCAGCACATTGAGCTATCGCATCACCCAAACCGCCAATGATATTATGTTCTTCCGCAGTTACAGCACATTTTGTTTTACGAATTGAATTGATCACAGCAACTTCATCAAGAGGTTTGATTGTATGAATATTTATTACCTCAACACTAATTCCTTTTTCTTGTAATATAACACCTGCTTGTATTGCATTCCAAACTAAATGACCACAAGCAAAAATTGAAACATCTGTTCCTTCAGAAAATATTTGTGCTCTACCAATTTTAAAATCTTCTTGTTTAGTAAATATCGGCCAAACGGGTCTTCCAAATCTTAAATAAACAGGTCCTTCATAATCTGCAATCGCCATTGTTGCTGCTTTTGTTTGGTTATAATCACAAGGAACAATAACCGTCATACCCGGTAACATTTTCATCAAGCCAATATCTTCCAATATCTGGTGAGTAGCGCCGTCTTCTCCCAGTGTAACTCCTGCATGTGATGCGCATATCTTTACATTTTTTCCTGAATAAGCAACCGATTGACGTATCTGGTCATATACACGGCCAGTTGAAAAATTTGCAAATGTTGTTGTAAATGGAATTTTTCCGCCGATCGTTAATCCTGCTGCAATACCCATCATATTTGCTTCAGCAATTCCACATTGAAAAAATCTTTCAGGGAATTCTTTTATGAACTGATTCAACTTTAATGAACCTGCGAGATCTGCAGTTAGTGCAACGATATTTGAATTCTTTCTTGCTGCTTCAACAATTCCATCGCCAAATCCACTACGGGTATCTTTGTTGCCAGTCGATTGAATTTCTTTAAGCATGTTTGTTTTTTGTTCCATTACTTCCATAACCAATTGAATAGATTGGCGCAAAAGTAAGGGGAAAGAGTCAATGGTGAATGCTGAGTGGTCTATGGTGAAAAAGTTTTCAATTCAACTCACCCGGTTTGCCTGAAAACACCTTCTCATCTGCCTTTAGTCGTTGTTCCCATTTCCATGCCGTAGCAACCATTTCTTCAAGACTGAATTTTGGTTCCCATCCCAACTGCGATTTTGCAAGATCATTACTGGCATAAATAGCCATTATATCGCCGGGTCTTCTTGGTCCGATGATATAATTAAGTTTTACACCGTTTACTTTTTCGAATGCATGAATAGCTTCTAATACTGTTACACCATTTCCGGTTCCGAGATTAAACACTTCACAAGAAGATTTATTCTTTCCTTCAGCTATATAATCCAAAGCCAGCGTATGAGCATGGGCAATATCACATACATGAACAAAATCCCTGATACAACTTCCATCTCTGGTTGGATAATCATTTCCGTAAACGATCAGTTCTGGCAACTTGCCAATAGCCGTTTGTGTAATAGCAGGAAAAAGATTTTGCGGTTTACCAACCGGCATTTCACCAATAATAGCTGAAGGATGTGCGCCAACAGGATTGAAGTATCGCAACAAAATGCATTTCGTTATAGAACTTTTTGCAAATTCATTTACTATTTG
>Ga0070698_100002181_pt1 | contig 21717 bp, 21 predicted proteins | sample KBSK1502metaG_FD_65477 | JGI IMG/M metagenome (GOLD analysis project Ga0070698, IMG submission 65477) | Corn, switchgrass and miscanthus rhizosphere microbial communities from Kellogg Biological Station, Michigan, USA - KBS K1-50-2 metaG | ecosystem: Host-associated > Plants > Roots >...
CTGCCGCCAAGCAAGGCCTCAGCTTCTTCGATGCCCTCGTCATGCTCGCCAAAGGCGAGCCTTGGATGCCCGTCGCCGCCTGATCAGTCAACAAGGGTTCAGATACCTGACCAGTTACGTCGAAAAGATGAGCCATCTTCCCTTCGAATACAGGAAGCATGTGTTGCCCGGAACGAGTGAAGACATTGCCGACAAGCTGCCAACCGTCAGCCATCAACCTGTCGCGGGTTAGGAACAAATCTGAGTCGTCAGTCGAGTTGACTAGGTTCTTGAATGTGATCATCCACAGGTTGCCATGTCGCTTGGTTTCGTCCAGCAGCACAGGAACGCGATCGTAGATGGCGACGGTAAGAGCGGCATCCCGGCGGCTCCGGAACGTTGGCAGAGTTGAAGTATTCGGGTTGATGAGTGCCAGCTCTTCGGGAGTAAGCGCGAAGACCCGTTCGACATCGTCAAGTTCAGGCGTATCAGTCAAGAAGAACGAATACCGCGCGGCAGGCTCTCGCAGCTTTTTTCCCGTCAGTGAGAGGAGGCAGAACTTATAGCTAGCGTGGACGCCAGGGAAGATCGGCTTTCCGTTCTCGAAGTCGTACAGGGAAACCACGCCGCCCCGCACTGTGAACGCACGAAACAGGTGCTGGCCGCTCGCACTGGTGGCGATCGCGGTCGGGATGATGCAGCCGACCCTGCCAATCGGTGCGGCCAGTGCGTCAAACAACTCGGCGAAAAGCATGTCCGTTTGCAGCGAGTTGACGCCCGGTTCCTTGAGCCCTAGGGCACAGTTCGGGTACTTCTGTGACCCACTGGCGAATAGGAACGTGGACTTCACCCGACGGCGCGCAGCGCGGTACCGTATCCCCTCCTCTAGGTGCTCGCGTTCCCACTCCTTGATCCGGTCGCGCCGTTTCTGCCCGGCAACCGCAGCGATAGACGGCTCGACCACGCTGAAGTACTCCTGGAGCGTTATGCAAAACTCCCCCTTCTCAAGCCTCTGAGCTGCGAGGATGCCCGTCAGAAACTGGGTTTTGCATAAGCCTCCTGGTCCTTGAAAAGGACCTTGTCCCATGGCGGATTACCGAGAAGGCATTTGAATCCGCCTACCCAACCGGTATTCGGGTCGATGCCTGCTCCCTCGCCATCCGGCACGCGGAAGATTTCGGGGAACTCCAGGTGCCAGTGGAAGAAGGCGTACTCGTCGCGGAGGCTGTCGACTTCGGCGCTGACCGCTGCAGCGAGCAGCGTGGGCTCGTCCCTCTTCAGGGCATGAAAGACGTCGTAGGTGATGGCAGGCGGCGCGTCCTTGGTCTTGTGCCACATGAACGCGGCGCACCAGGCGTTGGCGACCTCCACTTGGCGCCGCCGTTGAGCGGACTTCGCCCAATCCTGGTATGCGACGGCCTGGCGGTGAACGTCACGCAGCGAGCCAACCGGCGCAGTGGTGATCCGGAGCAGATCCTCGGCCAACTGTGTATTGGCGTATCCGGCGATGTCCTCGACCTCGAACAGGGAGCCCTGGCCGGTGCGCTGCTTCTCGTTGGTCTTGGCGAGGAACCTCGCCCACTTCTCGTCGTCGCCCTCGACAGGCTTGAACGCGGCGTCGGGGATGCCCTCGTCGATCAGAGTCGGTGTAGCCCCGATGAGGGCATTGCCGTGCTTGATGTGCGCATCTAGGAACGACAACGGATTGCCCGGGTCCAGGGCCTCTAGCCAGAGGGAGACCTTCGCGAGTTCGACGGCCATCGGGTTGAGGTCGACGCCATAGATGCAGCGGGTGATGACATCGCGGAGTGCGGAGCGGAGTGACTCCAGGGTTGGTTCTGGGTTGTGCTCGCGGACGGCGGCGACGCGCTTGGCGATGCGTCTGGCGGCTGCGACGAGGAAGTGGCCGGAGCCGCAGGCCGGGTCGCAGACCGTCACGGACAGCAGGGCCTCGGTGATTGCCGCCGACACGTCCGTCCCTGCTGCCGTGGCGGCGATCTCGGCCTGCTTGGTGGCGTCGTCGAGGACCGGGTCCAGGGTTGAGTCGAGCAGACAGTCGATGAAAGACGTAGGGGTGTAGTAAGAGCCCGTCGACTTGCGGTCGTTGCCGACCGCGTCTCGGAGCACGAACGTGTACTGGCCGTCCCGGTCGGGGACGAGTTCGAGGAGAGACTCATAGATGGTCCTGCACCATCGACTGCGGGGGCAGTTCCCCAAGTTATGCACGCCTTAGGTTTACAAGCTCGATTCACGGGCGAGTCAACGTCTCGAGCGTGAAGACGAAGGACTCGTATGGCCTGCCGGTGGTCTGGTGTAGTCCCATTTCGCAGGTTCGGTTGGCTGACAGGTAGACCTCGGCCGGGTGGGCGTCGAGGTGGGCCTTCTCGTCGTGTGTGGCCGAGACGACGAGTTCGGGGTGTAGCAAGCCTCGATCGCCGGCGGTTCCGCAGCACGTGGTGCCGATCGGGACGATCACCTCGTCGGCGATGGCTGCGGCGATCTGGTGGAGCTTCGGCACGAGGCCGAGGTGGCTCGTGGAGCAGGTGGGATGCAGCGCCGCGCTGGCCAGCTTGCGTCCAACGGTGAGGGTGGGTAGCAGCTGATGGGACCACTCGATCGCGTCGAGGATCCGGATTTGTTTGAAGCGTGCTTGCTGCTCGGCGTCGAGGTGGTTGCTGACGTCGTCGAGCAGGCCGTGCGTGCAGGAGACGGCATCGATCACCACGGGCAGCTCACCGCAGTCGCTCCATTCCCACATAGCGTCGGCGATGGCGCTAGCCATCCACGCGTGTCCGAGTTGGTAGCCCTTGGAGCTCCAGGGGGTGGCACAGCACAGGCCGCGGACGTCGGGAGGAATCCAGAGCGGCCGGCCGGCGCGAGCGGACAGAGCGACCAGTGTTTCGGGGAGGCTGGGTCGCCGCGCTGTTCCGGGCGCGCGGCCGAAGATGCGGTTGATGCAGGCCGGGAAGTACACGGCGGCGGCACCCGGCCGGGATGTCTCGGGAAGTTTGCGCGGCGCTTTCTGCGGCATTGGCCCTGGCACCGACGGTACGAGGTCTTTGCTGAGCGCAGTTCTCGCTGCGGCCGTCAGGCCGGTGAGCGCCTTGACACCGACGGTCTTGGAGACCACGTCGCTTGCCCCCATGCCCAGGCGGGCCAGCGCTTCGACGCGCCGCCAATGCTTGGCGACGGTGAGCGCGGCTTTCTCCCGGCGCTCGGTGGCCTCGTCCTGGCGGAAGGATTTGATCAGCGCTCCGGTGTTGATGTCTACCGGGCATGGCACGGCGCACGTTCCGTCGACGGCACAGGTCTGGATGCCGTCATATTCGTAGTCCGCGAGCAGTTGCGCGAAGACCGGTGAGTCACTCGTCTGACGGGCCATCTCGCGTCGGACGACGATGCGTTGGCGCGGTGTCATCGTGACGTTGCGCGATGGGCAGACCGGCTCGCAGAACCCGCATTCGATACAGTGGGCTGCATCGGCGACGTCCTCGATCGTGGGGGTCGATTTGAAGTGCCGGAGGTGGATTCCGTCGTCGCGGCTGAGGACGGTGTCGGGGGCCAGGACACCATGGGGGTCGGCCAGTTTCTTGATCGACCACATCATGTCGGTCGCCGTGTCGCCCCACTCGCGTCGCACGAAGGGGGCCATGTTGCGTCCCGTCCCGTGTTCGGCCTTGAGCGAGCCGTCGTACTTGTCGATGACCAGGTCGACCAGCCCATCCATGAAGGCGCTGTAGCGGTTACGGTCGGCGGCATCGTCGAGCTTCAGCGTGAGAGTGAAGTGCAAGTTCCCGTAGGCTGCGTGTCCCGCCACGCCGGGCAGGAAGCCGTGCTGGCTCAGCAGCGCCTGCAGGTCGGCTGCGCCTTGCGCGATGTGAGCCGGCGGGAAACAGACGTCCTCGTTGATCACCGCCGTGCCGTCTGGCCGCAACTTGCCGATGATTCCGAGCAGGCCTTCGCGTACGCGCCAGTCGACTTCTATCGCCTCGGCGTCGCGGGTGAACTCCAGCGGATGCAGCAGGTTCGCATCGGCCACCAGGGCGCGTACCGCGGCTTCGGCCTCGTCGAGGGAGTCGGCGTCTGGTCCGCCGAATTCGACGAGCAAGGCCGCGGCGGACGGATCGAGGGTCTTCCAGTATTCCGGCGTCGACGGGAACGAGTGGGCGGCGGCAGTCAGTGCTGGTGCGACCATGAGTTCCACCGCCTCAGCGCCGAGAGCAACCAGGCCCGGCACCAGCGCCACCGCCTCGGTGATGGACGGCACGGGTATCCAGGTGACGCAGGTGAACGCCGGTGTCGGAAGCGTGTCGATCACGGCTTCGGCGATGAACGCGAGCGTTCCTTCCGAACCAACGACGAGCCGGCGGAAGATCTCCAGCGGCGTGTCGGCGTCGAGCAGGGCATCGAGCCGGTATCCGGTGGTGTTGCGGATCGTGAACTTGTGCCGCACCCGCTCGGCCAGCGCGTGATCAGCAAGCAACTCAGCCCGCAGACGCAGCAGGCCCTGCGCGAGGTCGGGCTCTGCACGCAGGAAGTTCGCCTCGGCGTCGGGTTGGGCGGTGTCGATGACGGTCCCGGATGCCAGCACCAGGGTCATCGACCGCACGGTGTGGTAGGCGTCGCGCTCGATCGTGCAGCGCATCCCGCCGGCGTTGTTGGCGATGACGCCACCGACGGTGGCCGCGTCGCTGCTGGCAGGGTCGGGTCCCAGCCGGCGTTCGTAGCGGCGCAGGTAGGCGGTGGCGTGTCCGAGTATGGCGCCCGGCCCGGTGCGCAGTGCGCGTCCGTCCTTTTCCAGCGCCATTCCGGTCCAGTGGCGGCGTACGTCGATCAAGATGTCGTCGGACTGCGCTTGTCCGCACAGACTCGTGCCAGCGGCGCGGAAGGTTGCGTGACGGCCGGTGTCACGACAGTAGTTCAACAGCGCAACGATGTCCTGAACGGTCCGCGGAGTCACGACCACCTGAGGGATGAGCCGATAGGGACTGGCATCGGAGGCGTAGCGGACCAGGTCGATCGCGCGGTGAAGAACCTGGTCGGCGCCGATCAGCCTGCTCAGCGCCTCTCTGAGCTCCCGCGGGGTTCCGGATGCCAGCTCGTCGGGAATGCGATCCTCGGCCGGGTCGCCTGGTGGGGGACCGATGCGAGTGGTGTCGGGCTCGAACAGGGCCATAGTTCGTAATCTCCTCGTTCGCGTCAGCGACGGACGATCGGGGTGGTGAGTCGGCCGATGCCCTCGATGTCGACGGTGACCGTGTCGCCGGGGCGCAGGAACTTCGGTGGCTGCCGGGTGGCCCCGATGCCCTCGGGTGTGCCGGTGACGATGAGGTCGCCGGGCTTGAGCGTCATCACGCCCGAGGCGTAGGCCGCGATCTGGGCACCTGAGAAGATCAGGTTCGCGGTGTTGCCGTCCTGCATCGGCTCGCCGTTGACGTGAGTCTGAATTCGAAGGTGACCAGGGTCGGGGATCTCGTCGGACGTGACGATCCACGGCCCGAGCGGCCCGGAGTCGTCGGCGTTCTTGCCAAGCGTCCACCGGTCGCTGCCCATCTGGTATTTGCGGGCGCTCAGATCGTTGAAACAGGAGTAGCCCAGGAAGCCGGCGTGCGCGGCTTCGGGGGTGACGTCTCGAAGCTCCTGGCCGACGACTATGGCCAGCTCGCCTTCCCAGTCGAAGTACTCATCCCTCGGTGGTATCGGGACGGGGTGACCGTCAACGACCAGGGTGGAGCGCCACCGTCCGAAGATGTCGGGCTGTTTCGGTAGTTCGACGTTCGCCTCGGCGGCGTGGGCGGCGTAGTTCAAGCCCGCGCAGATCACCCGGGCTGTGTCGGGCAGCGGCGGAACCTGGATGAGGTTCGCGATCGGTTCACCGGTGGAGTCTGATCGAGCGGCTGCGGCCAAGCCCCGCTGCGGGTCGGCCCAGAATTCCTCGAGGTCGGCGAAGGGAACGGCAACGTCGTTGACGACGGTAGCCATGACCGGGCGCTCGCCGTTCTGGTAGGCGATGAGTTTCATGCGCTCACCCGATCCAGCCCTGGAGAAAGCCCAGGAGTTCTTCGTTGACGATGTCTGGCTTCTCCTCCTGGGGCAGGTGCCCGCACTGGGGTATGCCGACCCCACGCACGTCTTCGGCCATGCTGCGCCAGACATCCAACAGGTTGAAGAAGCGGTTCGGTGCGAAGTCCTGTCCCCACAGGGCCAGGACCGGGCAGCTGATGAGGTCTGCGGCGTCGACCATGTCCTGGGCGAGGTCCTCCGCGATGGCGCGATAGTCCATCGCCGCGCCCCGGACGGCCCCCGGCTGCCGGTACGCGCGGACATACACGTCGATCTCTTGCGCCGACAGCATCTCGGGGTTGTAGGACCAGGACCGGTAGAAGTGGGTCAGCAACACCTCCTCGCGCCCGGCGATCAGCGCCTCCGCCAGGTCCGGAACGCCGAGGAAGATGAAGAACCAGCCGACCTGAACGGCGGCCGGGGTCGCGTTCTGGGCCAGAATGCGGGTGGGGACGTTATCCATCGTGACGAAGCGATCGATCCGCTCCCGGTGATCCTTGGCGAACCGTGTACCCACTCGGGCGCCGCGGTCGTGGCCGACGACGGCGGCGCGGTCATGGCCGTGATGGTCCATCAACGCCGCGAGGTCATTGGCCATGGTGCGCTTGTCGTAGCCGCTTGCCGGCTTCTCGGTGGCGCCGTAGCCGCGCAGGTCGGGCGCGATGACCGTGTACTTCTCGGCGAGAACCGGTATCTGCTTGCGCCACGCGTAATTGGTCTCAGGGAAGCCGTGCAGCAGGTAGACCGGAGGGCCGTCTCCGGCGCTGATCCAGTGCTGGCTGATTCCGTTGAGGCGAGCCGTGTGATGCGTGACCGTCGGTGTTGCGTTCACGAAATTTCTCCGATCGTTGGACGTGCGGGTGCCACGACCGACGGGGTCGGGCGGATCTCGCTCCTCGCGCGCAGCAGTGAGGCACCCAGGGTGACGAGGACGCCTGCGACAACATAAGTCGTGAGGACGACCAGGTGTTCGGTGATGCCGCCGGAGCCGAAGTAGACGATGCGGCGCACCGAGTCGGTGCCGGCGCCGTTGGGCAGTGCCGTGCTGATCGCCCTCCAGAACAGCGGCAGGAGGGCGGGCTGGTAAGCGCCGCCTGCACTCGGGTTGCCCAATACGACGAAGACGAGCACGGTCATGCCGATGCCGAGCACACCGAGAAGCACTTGAAAAGCCATCGTTACCGCGGCCACGCCGAAGACCAGCAGGGTGCCGACGGCGGCCAGCGCCAGAAAGTGGCCGGTGAGCGCGCCGAGGATCTGGTCGACGACAAGCGCACCGCCCAGACCGGAGGCCATTGCGTACGGAACGATTGAGAGCAGCCGGATGACCGCGCGGCGGGGATTCGCGGGGCGGGCACCTCGGGCGATACCGAGCAAGGCGGCGACGAGGTAGCCGCCGACGATCCAGCCGATGACCAGATAGAAGCCGGCGAGACCACGGGCGTCGCCGCGTTGCAGTGGTACGAGGTCGACGACGTTCACGGTGCGATGTTCGGTGCCCTCAAGCTGGGTGGTGACCTGATCGACGGCGGTGACGACGGACCCGCCCCCGCCGGACGCGACCAGAAGGGTGTCGGTCGAACCGGTCGCATTGACAATGAGGGCGGCGCTGGTAATGCCGTCGCTAACCTGGCTGCGTGCCGCGCGTTCGTCGCTCACCGGCCCGGCTCGCAGCGGCCCAGACGGGATCGCATTGATCTCGCGGACCAGCGTCGCGGAGCCTTGCGCGGGAGCCACGATCGCGATCGAGATGTTATGCGGCTTTGGAGCATGGAAGGCCCCGACGTAGCTCAGGATGAAACCCAGCTGAAGCAGCAGCACTCCGACGACGAGGCCCACTGTTCGCGGTGCGATCGAGTCCCGTACTTCGGCAAGGAACGTCATCGGCTGGCCGTCACCCGGCGGCGGTTCTTCCTGATGTGCAGGCTGACTCATGGGTGTGGGTTCTCCTGGTGGATCGGTGTTGGCTCCTCGCGCTGGTCAGCCCGACCTTAAACCTTCAACTATGGTTGAAAGTCAAGTCGAGGTGCGAGCCGACGACGGCCCGGACCATACGAGCGAACGGTGCCATCGCGTTGAGTGATCGAGCGGATATCCAGCAGCTCAGCATCACCTCACGCGTCGAACTCACCCGCATCGTCATCGAACAAACAGCCCCCGGGCGCCCCGAATCAGCGACGTTGACGATGTGAGCGCCCCTGGGTGCGACAACCCTGAGCCTGCCGGGGAACTCAGTCCCAGGATCAGCAGAAAGGAGCTGGCCGGCGATGAGCAGCCCGGTCTCGTGCTACGCGGATGCGCTTCACCTTGCAATTGGCGAGGCGCCACATGTACTGCAGGACGCGGAGGTGCTTTCCCGGCTCCAGAGCCTTATGCTCCGTCCGCCGCTCGCCTCCAGGTGGGCGCGTCCGACATCGGTGGCCGACTATGACTGCATCTGATCAGCCAGGTCGTCGCCTCCCATTTGGGCTGAGCACAGGTCGAACTATGGTTGAAGGTCAAGAGCGAGCGAGACGCAGGAGGTCAGATGAGGATCGGCGAGCTTGCGAAAGCCAGCGGAATCGCGGCCTCGCCTATCCGGTTCTACGAGACAGTGGGACTGATCGCGCCTCGCGATCGCACCGAGGCCGGGTACCGGTGTTACGGCGACGACGCCCTGCATACATTGGAGATCATCAACCACGCCCAGGCTGCCGGATTCACGCTGTCCGAGATCCGGTCACTTCTGGTCACCTCCGCCCCTGACCGCGACTGGGACCGTCCCGGACTCCTCGCAGCCCTCCACGGAAAGGCCGCCGCGATAGAGGATCTCCAACAACGCCTCACCCGAGCCCGGCGTCAGCTCCGCAGAGTTATCGCCGACATTGAGAGCAAGCCCGAGGATCTGTCCTGCACCGACAACGCCGAACGCATCATGCAACAGTTGCGGCTTGATCACAGTCGGTCCAAGCAATAGGGCATAACGCAGCCTGACCCCGTTCACGGACAACCCGGTCGGCCACGTCGCCGCCATTACCGCCGCCGTCACCACCGTCGGCCCGGCCCGGCGCCAGGACCGGGGACCGCCGGGGAAGCGCCCGGGACCTAGAAGCGCCCCAGGGATCATGGTGGCAGCCATCGGCCAGCCCTGGGCAGGGAACCTGTCTGATGAACCTGGAAGAGCATGCTGACGGGCTGAAGTTCCTGATCCGTGACCAGGACGCCAAGTTCACCGCAGCATTCGTCGCCGTGTTCATCGCCATCGGCGTGCGAATCATCAGGACGCCGGGCGGACCCCTCTAGCAGGCTGGCGATGTCCCGGCCCTGGCTCGGCGGCACCTGGGCGCGTGCCCGGTCAAGGAGGGCCTCGAGCACCACGTCCGCCTTGCCGCGTCACCAGCGGTAGATCGTCTGCTTCCCGACGCCCGTCGCGGTGGCGATCCGGTCCACGCTGATCGCCTGCCAGCCTTCCGCGTCGAGCAGCGCCCAGCCTCACGGACCGGGACGGCCGCGGACAGCCGGCTGGGGTTGGCCGCGGGTCAGGTGTGATCTGGGCGCCGCATGGTGTGACGCCTATTGGGTGAGGAATTCACCGACGCTGTTAGCGGGACAGGCCGCGGCCCGTCAAGCGGCACTCATGGGAGAACTGATCACCCGGGTAGCGGACAGCACGCTCAGCCTGCCCGTCGAGGCCATGTACGCCCTCGGCGAGATTCGCGCGACCTGCGCGGCGAACCTCGCTCCGGGACAGGCCGGCAAGATCCCGCTCAAACCTTAGGAGCGCTCCGAAGCGGTGGCACTTCGGCGTTCGGACGGCTCGATGACGGTGGCGAGCTGGTCGAGGAGGTAGGCCACCAGTTCCGTAGTGGAGAGCCGGGTTCCGGCGCTCTCGATCGCCATCTCCTCAGCCATGGCCATCCAGCCGCGCACCCGCAGGGTCTGCCACGACGATGGCTCACTGACTCCGGCGGCCTTAAGTATGCGATCGGCCATCGCGGTGCGCGTGTGGCGCACCGCGGCTGCGATGCGCTCGTCGCCACCGGCAGCACCGCGCACGAGTGCAACGTAGCTGGGGGTGCGCCGGTGGATGAAGGCCACGAAGCCGGCCGTGATCGCACGCAGGCGGTCGGTATTCGTGCCCACTTCGGGGTCCTGGGCCTGGTTGAGAATCCTCCGTGAAGCCGCCTCGACGACCGCGACGTAGAAGTCGGTCTTGGTGTCGAAGTAGTGGAAGAGCAGGCCGCGCGAGATGCCGGCCTCCTCGGCCACTCGGTCTATCGACAACTCGTGGATGGGTGTCTCCACCAGCAGGCGCAGCCCGATCCCAATCAGCTCAGAACGCCGAACCTTGGCGCTCTTGCGGCGACCGGCCGCGGTTTGTTCGACCGACTCACCGACCGGTGGTCCAACCGGCTGCACTGAGGCCTGAGTCATAAGTCGCAGATTACCAGTTGTTGAGCGTTGCTTAGTTCGCTAGAGTGTTGAGCGTTGCTTAATAAGAAACAGGAGTATGCGCGATGGTACGGTCGAGAATCCTCATCACGGGAGCCAGCTCGGGGCTGGGCATGGGTCTGGCCCGCGAGTTCGCCGCCCGCGGAGCGACGCTGGCGCTGTGCGCCCGTCGAACCGATCGCCTTGAGGAGCTCGCGGCGGAGCTGACCGCGCTCCATCCCGACACGAAGGTGCACGTTCGCGCGCTCGACGTCACCGACCACACGGCCGTCTTCGACGTCTTCAATGCCTTCGCTGCCGATCTGGGTGGCCTGGACCGAGTGATCGTGAACGCTGGCATCGGCAAGGGCAAGGCGTTGGGCAAGGGCGGATTCGAGGACAACCTCGCCGCTTTGGAGACCAACCTGGTTGCGGGGCTGGCGCAGATCGAGGCCGCGATGGCGATCTTTCGTGAGCAGAAGGAGGGCCATCTCGTCGTAATGTCGTCGGTGAGCGCCTTCCGAGGAATGCGTGGGGCCATGACCTCCTACGCCGCGAGCAAGGCCGGTCTGGCGATGCTCGCCGAGGGCCTGCGTGCCGAACTGAATGGTCGCAGCAAGATCAAGGTCTCCACGATCTACCCCGGATATATCAAGACCGAACTCAACGAGCACGTGACCAACGCGCCGCACATGGTCGACGCAGAGACCGGCTGCCGACTGCTGGCCAAGGCCATCGAGAAGGAGCCCGGCACCGCTGTGGTCCCGGCCTGGCCGTGGGTGCCGATCGGCGCGGCGATGCGCAACCTTCCGCTGTCGGTCGTCAACCGACTCACCTGACCAGCACCCGCCCAAGCCCGGCCCATGCCTCAATACCCAGAAGGAGTGATGACAATGCTGTTGTCCCAGTCGCCGCGAGGCGCTGAGCTCATCGAGCGTGTACGCGAGTTCAACGACACCGAGATCACCCCGGTGGAGGCGAGCTACCGCGCCGAGCTCGCCGAGGCCCGTGCCGCGGGCAAGGCGTGGGAGCCGCTCCCGCGCATGCGCGAGCTCCAGACCAAGGCACGGGTGGCGGGACTGTGGAACCTGTTCCTGCCGGCCGGTCACGGCGACGCCTACGCCGAGAAGTTCGGCACCAGCGGCGGTGCCGGGCTCTCTAACGTCGACTACGCCCCGATCGCTGAGCTCACCGGCAGGTCCCTGATCGCTCCCGACGTCTTCAACTGCAATGCACCTGACACCGGCAACGCCGAGGTGCTGCTGCGCTACGGCAGCCCCGAGCAACAGCGCGATTGGCTCGAACCGCTGCTGCGCGCCGAGATCCGTAGCGCCTTCCTGATGACCGAGCCCGGGGTTGCCTCCTCGGACGCGACGAACATGGAGGCCACCGCGGTCGTCGACGGCGACGAGGTCGTCATCAACGGCACCAAGTGGTGGTCCACCGGCATCGGACACTCCGAGTGCGAGCTGCTGATCTTCATGGGCCTGACCGACCCCGAGGCCCACCGCTACCTGCGGCACTCGATGGTCATCGTGCCGCGCAGCACCCCGGGCGTCGAGGTGGTCCGGATGCTGCCCACGATGGGCTGGTACGACGAGCCCCATGGGCACGGCGAGATTCGACTCACCGACGTCAGGGTTCCGCTCAGCAACGTCATCGCCGGCCCGGGCCGCGCCTTCGAGATCGCCCAGGGGCGGCTCGGCCCCGGCCGTGTCCACCACTGCATGCGGCTGATCGGCCTTGCCGAGTATGCACTGGAGCTCGCCTGCCAGCGCGCCCTCTCACGCACCGCGTTCGGCAAGCCACTGGCGAACCTGGGTGGCAACCGCGAGCGCATCGCTGACGCCCGGATCGCCATCAACCAGGCACGCCTGCACGTCCTGCACGCCGCATGGCTGCTCGACACCGGCGACCCGGCTTCGGTTGGCGCCGTCAGCCAGATCAAGGTCGCCGTCCCGACCATGGCCCAAGACGTCATCGACATGGCGATGCAGCTCCACGGCGGGGCGGCTCTCTTCGACGACCTCCCGCTCGCCCCCGCGTGGCTCCAGGCCCGCGCCATCCGGTTCGCCGACGGCCCCGATGCGGTCCACCGCGGCGTCGTTGCTCGCATCGAGCTGGCCAAGTACAAGGAGGCGGCCCACTGATGAGCGACAAAACCAACACAGGCGGGCAGACCGATCTCGACCCCGCACGTTCCGTCCGCGACGAGGACTCCTTCGACGTCGAGGTCGTTGCGACCTGGCTGCGTGCCAACGCCGATGACCCCAAGGGGCTGGAGGGGACGCCGGAGGTCCAGCAGTTCACCGGAGGCGTCTCGAACCTGACGTACCTGCTGCGCTACGCCGGGAGGTCGGGCAAGCCGGGCCGGGACGTCATCCTGCGCCGGCCGCCTGCGGGCAGCAAGGCCAAGAACGCCCACGACATGCACCGCGAGTACGACGTCCAGCGCCTCCTCAAACCGGTCTTCGACTATGTCCCGTCGATGGTCGCGTTCTGTGACGACGAGAGCATCATCGGCTCGGAGTTCTACGTCATGGAGCGGCTCAATGGCCGCATCCTGCGACGCAACCTGCCCAAGGACATGGTGCTTTCACAGGAGCAGGCCCGCGATCTAAGCCGCACCTACGTCGACCGACTTGTCGACCTCCACCAGGTTGACGTCGCCGCGGCGGGCTTGGACAAGTTCAGCCGCGGAACCGGATACGTCGGCCGCCAGGTTGCTGGCTGGTCCGACCGCTACCGCAAGGCACGGACCAAGAACGTGGGTTCCTTCGAGAAGGTCATGGCCTGGCTGGAAGCGAACCAGCCCGAGGACAGAGGCTCCTGCTTCATCCACAACGACTACCGCCTCGACAACCTTGTCCTCGATCCCGAGAACCCGCTGAAGGTGATCGGCATCCTCGACTGGGAGATGGCCACCGTCGGTGACCCGCTCATGGACCTCGGCTCGGCTCTGGCGTACTGGATCGAAGCCGGCGACAACCCCGTCTTCCGGGCGTTCCGCCGCCAACCCAGCAACGTACCCGGCATGCTCACCCGCACTGAGATCGTCGACTACTACGCGACCAAGACTGGTCAGGTCATCACCCCCGAGCAGTGGCGCTTCTACGAGGTCTTCGGCCTGTTCCGGCTCGCCGTGATCGCCCAACAGGTCTACTACCGCTACTTCCACGGCCAGACCACCAACCCCGCCTACAAGCAGCTGCGGCTGGCCGTGATCGCCCTGGAATGGCGCTGCCACCAGCTCCTCACCCGTGACCCGCTCGCGCAGGCGCGTGCCCTGACCGTCCCGGTCACGCGCCTGGCCCGGCTGGGAAGTAGCCGCCCCCGATGACCAGCATCTTCGACCCACTGCCGCTGGCGCACGGCGGGAACCTCCAGAATCGGCTGGCGAAGGCAGCGATGGAGGAGCACCTGGCCGGTCCGGGTCAGGCTGAACCGGCCGCCCGGCGGCGTACCGAGGCCGGGGACCCGAACCGCCAGGGCCATCAATCCCGCCCGTGAGCCCGCATAGTAACGGCCGGCTGATCACAGTTTGGCGCCGAGGCCGGGGCAGGACGCGGCCTGCGGCCAGGACAGCACCCGCCCCGTGGGGTACGGCCCTATAGTGACCGCATGGGAACACGGGGTGCCAGGCGGAAGGTTCCGGCGGAGCCGCTTCCCGCGCCGCTCGACAGGATTCGGCTCAGCGTGGGCGGCGACGCGCCCCTCGCCGGATACGGAGGCGAGGAAGACCCTGGTGTCATGGACTGGCAGGGGGAAGCGACCGTCACCGTTTACCCGCAGGAGGATGACGAGCCAGGCGGTGCCTGGTGGGATCAGGAGGGCGCGGCCCTGGGGACGGCGGTCGCTGGCGACGGCCTCAAGGTGACCATCCTGCGGGCCACCGGGCTGCTGGTCGACCTGTCCCGCGTGAGGAACATCTACGATGCCCTGGATGCCCGCAGCGCGGACTACGAGGTCTTCTCACCGATGTTCGAAGGCCCCGGGAGCCCGGAGCTTGCCGGGGAACTGCAGGAAGAACTTGCCGCCTACAGCTCCCAGGTCGTGCTCGTGGACCGCGTCTGGCTGGCCCCCGCGTGGCGCGGGCACGGCGTCGGCCGGCTGCTGACCGCGCGGCTGCTGGGCTGGGTCTGCCCCGATCCGATGGTCGTCGCCCTCATGCCCTCCCCGATCGCCCTCGATGAGAAACAGCAGGAGGACGAGGCCGCCTTCAGCCAGGAGATGGCGAAGGTCCGCCGGACCTGGAAGTCCGTCGGCTTCCGGCCCTTCGGCAAGGACATCATGGTCATGGACCCCGCGATGGTGCACCACGACGAGGCGGTAGACAAGCTCGCCCGCAAGCTCGGCCTGCCCCAGTGACCAGGCAGCCGCCGCAACAGCCGTGAGTGCCCGCCCCGCCTGGGCGTGCCCGGCTAATTCGAAGCTGTCCCCCGGGGTCCAATCCGGGCGCTGCCCGCAGGGATCACTAACCGTGTCGGGCCGCTTCCGCCGGACTCCGGGCGCGGCCATCATGTACCACGTGGCGGGCAGCTATACCTGTACCGGCAGCAGCCCATGCGGTGGTCTAGACCTTTCTGCACCGATGTTTGCTCCATGTTTGCTCGGATGCCCCGGTACGGGCCGGTAGAACCCGGTACTCATGTCACTTCGCCTCGCGGGGTTGCGGTACAGCTCCGCATGTCGTAGCATTTCTGTGACTCAAGTTTTCAAAAAAGTGTCTCTGAGCAGCGGACTCTTAATCCGCGGGTTCGGGGTTCAAATCGGAGCGAATGTTGAAGGCAGTCCGTTTCAACCAGTTCGGGGCCCGGAGGTCCTGGAGATCGTGGATCTCCCCGATCCGCGTCCGGGTCCCGGCCAGGTCCGGATTGCGGTGCGCGCGGCGCGGTCGCCGAAGCCGGATACCACCACGTAGGTGCGCGGGCTGGGCTGATCGATGGCTTCCAGGACGACGTACCGGCGGGCGCTGGTCTTGCGGCCGGCGTGCTCGAGCATCAGGAGCCGGGAGCCGAACACGAATCCCAGCCGTGCCCGGTACAGCCAGACGGGCACGCGGACTATCCTGCGGGTCCGCAGCAGCCTGGCGGCCCACGCTGCGGTGACTGGTGGTGTCGCTGTTGCCGACACGGGGCTTCTCCCTGGTCTCAGGCGGGGTGGTGCTCGGTGCTGTCGAGTCGTGTGCCGGGCGCGGGGGTGAGCAGGCTGATCCGGTCGCGGGCGCGCAAGACGATGCCCGGGTCGGCGGCCCGGAGCCTGCCCCCGCGCAGGACCGTGACCGAGACTGCGCCCGCCGGCCAGGCGATGTCGCCGACCCGGCGGCCCGCCGCCGGCGACTCCGCGCCGATGCTGACCTCAAGGACGCGGTAGCCGGGTAGCGGGGCGGGTGGCTCCCGCAGCGACGATTCCAGGTCGTCATGGGCCCAGTCAGCGGCCAGCTGCGCCTGGGCGGCCTGCGCCTGGGCGGTGCCGAGCTGCCGGGCCAGGGCCTGCAGCACGCTGGCGTTGGTGACCCAGCCCTCGACCCGCCGGCCGTCGGCGGAGATCACCGGCAGCCCGTCCCGGCCGGAGACCTCCAGCTGCCGCAGCGCGTCGCCGAGTGGCTCGCCGGCGAACAGGGCCTGCGGTTTGAGCTGCCGGGTGACCGGCCCGGCGACCGCGGACAGGCCCGCCAGCCCGGCATCTCCCGCGCCGTTGCCGGTGGTGCGGCCGGCGCTGTGGCCGTCGCCGCCGGCGGGCAGCGGCACCCGGAGCGGGTGCATCGCGTCGGTGACCTTCAGGTCGGCCAGTGCCCGCCAGGGGGTGGCCCGGTCGATGTCGGTGCCGCGGCGCAGCAGCTTGGTGGTGTAGATCGTGCCGTAGGAGATCGCGCGGGAGACGGTGGAGGCGATCGCGACGGCCAGCATCACCGGGAGGGTGAGGGCGAAGTCGCCGGTCATCTCCACCACGGAGGCCAGCGAGGTTAGCGGGGCGCGGGCCGCCGAGGTGAACACCGCGCCCATGGCGACGACCGCGTACAGGACGGGCTGGCCCGCGGCCGGGCCGAACAGGCGGTTCACGACGTCGCCGTAGGCCATGCCGGAGGTGACGCCGATGAACAGCGACGGGGCGAATACCCCGCCGGATCCGCCGATGCCGATCGACAAGCTGGTGGCGGCGATCTTCCCGAACGCCAGCAGCAGCACGAACCACAGCGCGTAGCCGCCGGCGGTGGTGGTGTCCATGACCGGGTAGCCGACCCCGTACAGCTGGGGGATGGCCAGCAGCAGCAGGCCGAGCACCAGGCCGCCCGAGGCGGGCCGCGCCCATTCCGGCCGGCTTCCCCAGGCCCGGTCGCACAGGTCCTCGGCCTTGTACAGGACCGCCTTGAACAGCAGGCCCATCAGCGCGGCCAGCACCGCGAGCACCGTTACTAGGAGGTAGTCGCACGGGTGCCGCAGCGTGATGCCAGCCGGGAAGCCGGACAGGAACGGCCGGTCGCCCAGGAACGGGATGGCCGTGACGTCGGCGATCATCGCCGACAGCATCACGGTGAACAGCGCGTCGACCGAGAACTCGTGCAAGATGATCTCCACGCCGAAGAACACCCCGGTAACCGGCGCGTTGAACGTGGCCGAGATCCCGCCGGCCGCGCCGCAGGCGACCATGATCCGCAGCCGACTCTCCGGCATCCGGATCCACTGCCCCATGCTGGAGGCCAGGGCCGAGCCGATCTGGACGATCGGGCCCTCCCGCCCCACGGACCCGCCGGTGCCGATGCACAGCGCGGACGCCAGCGCCTTGACGATGGCGACCTGCGGCCGGATCCGGCCGCCGTTGTCGGCGACCGCGATCATCACCTCCGGCACCCCGTGCCCGCGGGCCTCCCGGGCGAACCGGTAGATCAGCGGCCCGTACACCAGGCCGCCGACCGCTGGGATCAGCACGAAGAATCCCAGGCCGAGCCACGGCAGGCGCCCGCTGGGCACGCGCCCCTGCTGGCCGAACTGGGCATGCCCGGTGGCCAGCCAGGTGAAGGAATTGATGAGATACCGGAAGGCCACCGCGCCCAGGCCTGACTCCGCCCCGATGGCCAGCGCGAGCACGAACAGCCCGCCCCGGCCTGCCCGCAGCCACCCGGCCCCCCGGGCAAGAGAAGACCGCAGCGGCGCTGGCGCGCTGCTCATCGTCGGGCTGGCCATTAGCTTCCTTCCGCTCGAACTTGTGCTCCGCCAGCGGCGTCGCTTCCGGCCAGGGGCATGTCGCCTTCCGCGGCCGGAGGCCACAAGCTGTCGGGGATCTCGCCCGCCGCCTCGGCGAAGGCGCGCAGTCCCCCGGCCGCCGTCTGCTGCGCCTGGGCCGGCGGCCGGGCGAGGATCTCCGCGATGAGCTCCCGCCGCCGCGCGGTCGCCTGGTCGACCACCTCGCGCCCGGCCGGCGTGATGCTTACCAGCACCGCCCGGCGGTCCTGGCGCCCGCGGTGCCGCCGCGCCAGGCCCTTGCGGACCAGCCGGTCGCACATCCGCCCCGCGGTCGACGGCGCCACGCCCAGCGCTCCGGCCAGGTCCACCAGGCGCTGCGGCCCCCCGGGAGGCCAGCACCACCAGCGCCCGGTGCTGCGCGATCGACGTATCCTCCGCCGCCGCCCCTATCGGCAGGGCGCCTCCGAGGGCAATGCGCTGGCGGCGGCGCGCCGCGGCGCCGCGGCGGGGAGCACCGCGATGGGCGCCGCCTCGGCGGCGGCATCGAGATGGCTCACGCCGGCCTGCTCAGACCTTTGCGGCGAACTCGCGGATCCACGCCGCGGTCGTCTGCAGGCCGCCGAAGGTGTAGAAGTGCAGCCGCACCTCGCCGTGGTGCTCATCGAGGCGGTCGGACAGTTGCCGGATGAAGCGGTCGGGGCCGGCCGTGCTCAGGAGGTTCGTCAGGGACAGCCCGTACTTCCTGGCTATGCCCGCGCTCGATGCGACGCCGAACCTTCCCGCGAAGGTCAGCAGGCGCTTGACCCCAGCCGGCCCGGGAACTCCGACGCGGATAGGGAGGGTGATTCCCCGGGAGCGCACCTGCTCGATCCACGCGACCACGGCGTCGGCGTCGAAGCTGAACTGGGTGATGACGTTGCCGGCGATGCCGCGCTGGGCGACTTCGCGTGACTTGTCCGTGATGGCCGACCACAGCAGGTCGTCAGTGATTTCCGGGTGCCCTTCGGGGTAGCCGCTGATGCTGACGCTGCCGACGCCGTACTTTTCCAGGAGTCCGGAGCGGATGACATCCAGCGATGAGCCGTAGGGTCCTTCGGGCTGCGCGGGGTCGCCGCCGACGACGAAGACGTCGCGGGCGGTGCCGTCCTCGCGCAGCGCGGCGAGGAACTCTTCGAGTGCCTGCTGGAAGGGCAGGCGGCGGGAGGAGATGTGCGGGACCGGGGTGAGGCCCCAGCTGGCGACGGCGCGGATGGCGGTTCGGCGCATCTGGAAGTTCTCGTTGCCGAGGTACGTGACGTTCACGCGGGTGCCCGCCGGGAGCAGGGTGCGTGCCTGGTCGAGGGAGGGAACGTCTTTCCCGGTCATCTCGAGCGAGAACTCGTCGAGGATGTCATAGGACATAGTGAGAGAACCTCTGGTCGGTGGATGCAGTGCCCGCCTCGGCGGCGGAGACGGTGTTGGCGAGAAGGGCGGCGATCGTCATCGGGCCGACACCGCCGGGGACCGGGGTCAGGTGCCCGGCCACGGCGGATACCTCGTCGAAGGCGACGTCGCCGGCCAGGCCGTGACCGGTGCGGTGGATGCCGACGTCGATGACGGCCGCGCCCGGTTTCACGTGCCGTGCCGTGATCAGCGCGGGCCGGCCGGCCGCGACGACCAGGATGTCGGCCTCCCGTGTGACCGCCGCTAGGTCCCGGGTGCGGGAGTGGGCGATCGTGACGGTGGCGTCACGCCCGAGCAGGAGCTGCGTCATCGGCTTGCCGACCAGCTCGGAGCGGCCGACCACGACGGCGTGCGCGCCGGCTATGCCGACCCCGGCGGCGTCCAGCAGCTCGATGACGCCGCTGGGGGTGCATGGCCGCAGGCCTGGCATCCCCCGGGCGAGCAGCCCCTGGCTCAGGGTGGTGAGCCCGTCGACGTCCTTGCCCGGCGGGATGAGGTCGACCAGCGCCGTCCCGTCCAGCTGCCCGGGGACCGGCAGCTGGAGCAGGATGCCCGACACCCGGTGGTCGCCGCTGAGATCGGCGATGACGCCGGCCGCCTCGCCTGGCGCGGACCGTGCGTCCAGGTGCCGGTGGAAGTCCGCGATGCCTGCTTCCGTGGCCGCCCGGCGCTTGTTGCGCACGTAGACCTCGCTGGCCGGGTCGTCGCCGACCAGGACGGTGGCGAGTCCCGGCGCGACGCCGTGGCGGGCCTGGAGCGCGGCTGCGCGGCTGGCGGTGCGGGCACGGCTGGCCCGTGCGACGGCGGTGCCGTCGATGATCGCGGCGGTCATGATGCGAACACGATCGTCGAGTTGCCGTCCCGCAGCACGCGGTCCTCGCAGTGCCAGCCGACGGCGCGGGCCAGGACCATGCGCTCGACGTCGGCGCCGCGGCGCATCAGGTCGCGCACCGTGTCGGCGTGGGTGACGCGCGCCACGTCTTGCTCGATGATCGGCCCCTCGTCGAGATCCTCCGTCACGTAGTGCGCCGTGGCGCCGACGAGCTTCACCCCGCGGTCCTTGGCCTTCTGGTACGGGCCGGCGCCGATGAACGCTGGCAGGAAGGAGTGGTGGATGTTGATGATGGGGACGCCGGCCTCGCGGATGAAGTCGCCCGAGATGATCTGCATGTAGCGGGCGAGGATGACGAGGTCGACGTTGCCCTTCAGCAGCCGTAGGTGCTCTCGCTCCGCGGCCTTCTTGTCCCCGTTCTCGACGGGGACGTAGAAGTACGGGACGTCGAACTGGCGGACCTTCTCGGCGAGGTCGGGGTGGTTGGAGACGACCATCGTGACGGACATGTTCAGTTCCCCGCGGCGCTGCCGCCATAGCAGGTCGAGCAGGCAGTGGTCGGTCTTCGAGGTGAAGATCGCGACCCGCTTGGGCCTGGCAGCCTCGACGAGGCGCCATTGCAGGCCCAGATCCGCGCTGATCCGCTCCTGCAGCGCGCCCTCCAGGTCAGGCCGGACGACGGCAAGGTCGGGGATGCGGAAGACCGTCCGCTGGAAGAACCGCCCCCCGACCGGGTCGGTCGAGTACTGGTCGAGGGAGACGATGTTCGCCCCCGCCGCGGTCAGCGCGGCGGAGACGCCCGCCACGACGCCGGGGCGGTCCTGGCCATGGACGATCAGGCGTCCCTCGTCCCCGGTGCGCCCCGCGTCCGCCGGGGTCTCGGTGTCAGCGGTGAGCGTCACCGCTGCAGCTCCTCTTGATGTCATCGTGTCCGCGGCCCCGTCAGCGCTTCTTGAGCGGGGGGGCGGAGTGGACGGTGGCGCGGATGCCGCGGGTCTTGTGGGCCTCGACGCGCGGCTTGACCCCGATCGCGGACTCGTTGCCCCACAGCACCTCGACCTCGGTGCCGTCCTTGGCGTACTCGTCGTCGATGAGCCCGAGCTGCGCCCAGCCGCCGAAGCTGGTGATGTACACCGGCCAGTTGGCGACCCCGATCCGGGTGCCGCCGGCCCGGACCTGGTCATAGTGGGCCATGACGTAATGGGCGGAGGGCATCTCCAGGAACTTGGCGCCGTTCGGGGCGTCGAAGAGGCAGCTGGTGATCGCGTCGCCGGCGTCCTGGTCGTTCCAGCGCAGGAACACCTTGGTCTTGTGCGGCTCGTCCTTGCGGGCCAGCAGCCCGTCGCGGCCAGCGAACTCGTGCTCGAAGTGGATGAGGCGCCCGTAGCCGAGGTCCCAGGGGGTGAGGTAGTAGTCGCGGATGTCGTCGGACTCCAGGCTGCCGCCGATGGAGGCGTGGGCCTCGAAGCCGTCGCCGGGCAGGTACTGCCGGTAGGCCCTCAGCTCGTCGCCGAGGTAGACGGCCGGGACGGGCGTGGCGAACCATCCGGAGGCTGCTGCGGTCGTCGAGTAGGCGAGCGAGCCGCCCAGCCGCATCCCGAACTCCTCGCCGGCCGCCACCAGGGCGTCCAGCACGCGCTGGCTCTCGGCAACCGGCCCGGTCATCTCCAGGCCGGTGTATTCCTGCCCGGGAACGCCGATCATCGTGTGGTTGAGCGCGCGGACCGGCACGCCCGCGATCTGGAACTCGCCCATCTGGAAGAACTTGATGTGGTCGATCGCGTCGCCTGCGGCCTTGCGGATGAT
>Ga0070698_100002182_pt1 | contig 21716 bp, 13 predicted proteins | sample KBSK1502metaG_FD_65477 | JGI IMG/M metagenome (GOLD analysis project Ga0070698, IMG submission 65477) | Corn, switchgrass and miscanthus rhizosphere microbial communities from Kellogg Biological Station, Michigan, USA - KBS K1-50-2 metaG | ecosystem: Host-associated > Plants > Roots >...
ATGCCCGGTATTATTGATGTGGTTACATTTAAAAATAATGTAGCAGTTGTGGGAAAATCGACATGGGAAGTGATTAAAGCAAAGAAGGCATTGAAAGTTGAATATGAAAAAGAAGGAAATATTGAGAGTACAGCAGATCATAATCAACTATTCCTTTCAATGCTGAATGGCGATAAGGCACAAGTAAGAAGGAAAGACGGGGATGTGGAAACTGCATTCAAAAATGCTGCAAAGGTTATTACAAGTGAATATCAATGCCCGTTTCTTCCGCATAATCCAATGGAGCCAATGAATTTTTTTGCTGATGTTCGTTCCGATGCTGTTGAATTGATCGGGGCTACACAAACTCCCGGCAATGCAAGAACCGCTGTTGCAAAATTGTTGAATATTCCGGAAGATAAAATAACGGTAACTATAACAAGATTAGGTGGTGGCTTTGGAAGAAGATTGAAATTTGATTATGTAACTGAAGCAGCAGAGCTATCAAGCATTATTAAAAAACCGGTAAAACTTATCTGGTCAAGAGAAGATGATATGACAGGAGGAAGTTATCGCCCTGCTGTACGTTATCGTTTTGAAGCAGCTCTTGATGCATCAGGAAATTTGGTTGGGTATAAACTCAGAGGCGCTGGAATAAACGTTGGCAATTCAACAAAAGAAAATAATTTTCCTTCAGGTGCCGTTGATAATCTTTTAATTGATACAGTTGATCACCAATCGCCAATTACTACCGGGGCATGGCGGGCACCTGTTACAAACTTTCTTGCGTTTGCCGAACAAAGTTTCATTGATGAAGTTGCATTGGCTGCTGGAAAAGATCCAGTACAATTCAGGCTTGATCTTTTACAAAAAGCAAGAACAAAACCTGTTGGCACTATCAGTTATAATATTGACAGGATGGAAACAGTCATTAAAACTGCTGCTGAAAGATCTGGCTGGGGTACAAAGAAAAATGTATCACAAGGCTTTAGTGTTTATTTTTCTCATTCAAGTTATGTGGCACAAGTAGCAGAAGCAGTAATGAAAGATGGCAAACCGGTTATCAAAAAAATATATGCGGTTTCAGATTGCGGTGAAGTGATCAATAAGAGCGGCGCATTGCAACAGGTGATGGGTGCTATTGTTGACGGTTATGGTCATGCAATGTTTGGTAAAATTAGTTTTAAAGATGGTGTGCCTGAACAATCAAACTTCCATCAATACAGAATGATCCGCATGAAAGAAATTCCTGAAGTGGAAGCACATTTTATTGATAATGGAATTGACCCCACAGGTTTGGGAGAACCGGCCTTACCTCCTACTGGCGGCGCTATTGCTAATGCGATTTTTAAAGCATCAGGTATACGGGTAAAGAATCAACCATTTATTGAAGAGAAATTGTTTAATCCAGCTTAAAATAAATTAGCGCTAAGAAACATATGCAATACAAAATAATTTCCATCATACTATTTATAATCGCATTGTCATTTTCCGGATATACTCAACAGCCTAAATACACTAAAAAATATTTTGCCTCTTATTACGATACTGTTTTATTTAAATCAATTGTGCCAAAAGGCGACGGGTTTGTCAGAAGTTTTATAACAGCCAATCCAGAAGTTTGGGACACCGACGACAATAATACTACCTACATAAAAAGTGGCGAAAAAGCATTGATCTGTATTGAGGGACTATATAAAAATGATAAGAGAGAAGGCCTTTTCTCTTTTTACCTGATAGACAGCCTTGATCATTCCAAAAGATATAAAATATGGGAGCAGGACTTTATGAATAATCAATTAAATGGCAAATGGAAAACATTTACTCTAAAGGGGACCATTGTCCGATATCAGACTTTTAAGAATGATAGCTTAAATGGCGTTGCAAGGGATTACTGGATCGATGGAAAAACAATTATGGATGAAAGGGAATATTTTAATGGTCGCAATAAATTCATAATAAGAAAATATCATGAAAGCGGAAAAGTGAAACAAGAAACTATGATTGAGAATGGAACTTTGAATGGTCCGGCAAAAGAGTTTTACGAAGATGGAAAAATAATGGAAGAAGTATATTTTAATAATGGAGAATTCGATAAAACAAGAAAATATTATTTCCCCAATGGTCAATTGTGGATCGAACAGGAATATAAAAACGGATTAAGATGGAATGTAATAGCCAATTATGATGCGAAAGGAAACAAAAGAGATGCAGGGACATTGAAAAATGGGAATGGGACTGTTATTCTTTATAATGAAGATGGAACAGTTAGAGAGACTGTAACTTACAAAAATGGTGTTGAACAATAATTAGCTTCGCTCTTCGCTCGTAATTTATATGGTGTGACTTTTGCTCTGTCATTTTCTAAATCTTACAAAAATGAAAATGACTAACAATTATCCCTTATATGAGTCATGCATCAAAGCTTGTCTTCGTTGTGCCGATGCCTGTAATCATTGTGCAAGTTCATGCACACAGGAAAAAGATATTCAAATGATGGCAAGATGTATTCAGTTAGATATGGAATGTGCGACTATTTGCTATGCTTCAGCACAACTAATGAGTTTGGGGAGTGAAATGGCAAAAGCTGTTTGTCAAATTTGCGCCGACATTTGTTGGCAATGCAATGAAGAATGCAGTAAGCATCAAACTGATCATTGCCAGGAATGTGCAGGAGCTTGTAAACTATGCGCAGAAGAATGTCAGAAGATAGCAGCTTGAACAACTAATAGATAACAATTAATAGTTAATAACTGTTATCTATTCACTATTATCTATTATCTATTCACTATTATCTGTTAACACTCTGGCAAACTAAGCGGAACATTTATCGCCAATCCACCATCAGCAGTTTCTTTATATTTTGTATTCATATCTTTTGCAGTGTCCCACATTGTTTTTATTACAGCATCCAAAGAAACTTTTGCATAATCCGGTGAGCCTTGCAAAGCAAGTTGTGATGCAGTGATCGCTTTTATAGCACCCATTGTATTTCTTTCTATACAAGGTATCTGAACTAAACCACCGATCGGATCGCAGGTAAGACCAAGATGATGTTCCATTGCTATTTCAGATGCCATCATTGCTTGTTTTTGCGTTCCGCCCATGCTTTCAGCAAGCGCTGCGGCGGCCATTGCAGATGATACACCAATTTCTGCCTGGCAACCTCCCATTGCGGCAGATAATGTAGCGCCTTTTTTAAATATGCTTCCGATCTCAGATGCAGTTAATAAAAATCGAATGATCTTATCATCATCCCGATAGCTATCGGGACCATCGCCAAAAACAATATAATATTGCAATACCGCAGGTATCACTCCGGCGGCTCCGTTTGTCGGGGCAGTCACTACTCTACCGAACGAGGCATTCTCTTCATTTACTGCTAATGCAAAACAACTCACCCAATCAAGCGTATATTTAAATGAATTGCCTCCTGATCTTATTGTAGCGATCCAACTCTGGTAGTCATTATATTTTTTGGCGCCTAATAATTTTTTGTTCAATTCAGCAGCCCGTCTCTTTACATTTAAACCCCCGGGCAGTATTCCTTCAGTATGGCAACCCCGATAAATGCATTCACTCATCACCTTCCATATATTTAATACTCCGTCACGGGTTTGCTTTTCGGGTCGCCATGCATTTTCATTTTCCATCACCACTTCATTAATTGACATTCCTGTTTTCATACACCAATGCAAAAGATCATTAGAAGTATTTATCGGAAATGGTAATTGAATATCGCCGGCTGAAGATTTTTTCTCTCCTTCTTTTACAACAAATCCACCACCAACACTATAATACGTTTCTGAAACAGCTTCTCCGTTTTTACAATCGGCTAAAAAAGTAACAGCATTAGGATGATAAGGTAATGACTCACTGAAAAGAAATTCTATATCTTCTCTTGGATCAAACTGAACCTCATGCAAACCACCGAGCAGCAATTCTTTCATAGCAGCTATGTCAGCGATACGACTATCGATCGATTTCACATCAAACGTTACAGGGTCTTCACCACATAAACCTAATTGTATTGCTATATCTGTGCCATGACCCTTCCCGGTTTTTGCCAATGAACCATAAAGCAATATCCGAACAGCAGTGACTTGTTGTAATAAATTTCTATCTGATAAGCTTTGAACAAATTTTTGTGCAGCACGCCATGGTCCCAATGTATGCGAACTGGAAGGCCCTACTCCTATTTTTAAAATATCAAATACTGATATGGCTTCGTGTGACAAGTTGTAAGATTAAGGTTGAGATCCGGATTTCGATTTCGAACGGCTTAGTAATTCGCGGTATCGTTGTTCATGCTTTTCCCATTTCACTTTCACTGAAAATACCGAAATAAAGACAACTATAGCCAATACAGCTATGATCAACACTAAAATCAGCGATTTGAACGAAGGATAGGTTTTAGTGATCGACTCAACCCTTTTATCCCAGCCCGAAGTAAAATTGAGAAACATAGCTACCGCAAACAATACCCCAAATGGCAGCCCGATCGCTATTTGTTTAAAAAACCTTTTTTGTTTGTTGCGGTTCTCCTCCCAGTATTTTATGAAATCCTGCTCTTCTTTTGAAAACATCTGCAAAATTACAAAGCCATGGCAGCAACTTGCCATAGCGCAGTAAAATAATTATCTTGTACCCAGTTAAAATCAAATATCTTGAAAATATCGCCACTATTAGCCCAATTCCTTTTTACCAACAAACAGCTTAGTCTTGCCGGTCTTGGGCGGTTTACCCTCGATGACTCTGGTGGAATAATTTTTAAGCATGACGCTTCTGTTAAAGAAGATGCAGAATTAGTAAGCTTTATTGCAGAAAATACAGGCAAAATGAAAAGTCTTGTTTCCGGTGACCTGGATTCAAATCTTGAGCTTGCCCGCCAGTTCCTGAATATCGGAAAACCATATCTATTTGAAGGAATTGGTACACTTTCAAAAAACAAATACGGCACAATTGAATTTGTTCAAAACAACATTTCAACTGAGAAAAATAAGGAAAATACAGGCGATGGTCGCGATAAGACCTCTACAACTGAAAACTCTTTTACCGACTATGAAGAAATGTTTTCGCCCAGAAAAACAAGAACACCGGCAACCAAAAGAATAGTAACCTGGCTGGTTGCAATTGCGGGACTTTCCCTGGCAGTATTTGGCGGATATATTGTTTATACCAAAACAAAAAATAAGAAAGAACCGCTTGCCGCAAAGAAAGAAGAAACTCGTCAAGTACCTTCAACCGATACAATACCCAAAACAAGAGATTCACTACAGGTAATAACAAAGCCAGTTGACAGCTCGGGCATGTACCGGTTTGTAATAGAAAAAGCAGCAAGACGAAGGGCCTTTAGCAGGTATGCACATCTGCGGGAAATTAAGGTTAATGTAAAAATGGATACCAAAGATTCTGTTCTATTCAATTTATTCTTTGTCCTGCCGGCGACCCCGGCTGACACGGCCCGTATCCGGGATTCATTGCAGATATGGTATAGCACAAGGGGCAAAACAGTGATCGAACAGAATTAATTTTAAAAAATCTTTCATTGGCTATTGCTTTCCCGGAAAATTATTCTTAACCTTGCTTCCCTTCCTGAAAGACCTCCGGCACCTTCCCATTACTTACCATCCCCTTATTCTGAAATTTTCCGTCACCCGATAATTTTTCCGCATCCTTTTATCGCTATTCTGATTAGTAAATAACTGCTATATGAAAATTGCACAGCATTTTCGTGCATTCCTTGAAGAACATCATTACCTGCAACTACCTCAAATAGGAAGGTTTGAAGTAGTAGGAGACAATCCTGTGGCTATAGAAAATGGTCATTCCAACAAATGGATCAATTTTTCGGCTGATCAAAATCAAACAACCGATTTGGAACTGGTGGATTTTATTTCCAAAAGCATGAAAGTGGAAAGCAACATTACAGCATCCGATCTTAGTTGCTTTGTAAGCTCAATAAAGGAAATGCTGATCCTTGGTTTTGAAGTGGAGATCCCTGGTATTGGTTACCTGCATTTTGAGCCCAACAATATTTTAAAATTCTCAGGAAAAAACATTTATAAAAAAACGATCCAGAAAGGTTGGAAAAAAATTCCGGCTCGTATGTCTGCGTCTTTCTGGCTTTAATTATTGCTTGCTATATGAACACCGGGGGCTGTTGCAATTTGTGGCAGCCCTTTTTTATGTCTATAGTTTTAATTGGAAATAAAATTTTGTACCCGGCAACATTGCTGCTATTAAGCTTTCCTTGCGTCGCACTCTTGTACGCTTTTATTTTGCGACCTGGCATGAGTTTTTGATGGCAAGGGAAGGAGACCGAAACCTATTTACTTGAATTTACTATGTTATTGGAGCAAACAACAATACATATTATTTTGCTTCGTATTCCAGAATTGTTCGTATCTGATTTGCAAGAATTACTAACCCATATGTATCAGGCTCGTCTTCAGGGTAGCTAATAACCGTTCTTATTGGCGTATAGTACTTGTCTTCCGGAGTTGGGCCAAAATATCCAATTAATACAACTTTCCCTTGGAAAAAATCGCAAAAATTATCAAACTTTAAACGAGATCCTTCCAGACGCACGAATTGTTCCAATGTTCGCTCGTATCTAATTGAGATAGGTTCGTTAGGGTTAAATTGGTAAACAAATTTGGGATGCCATTTTTTTACTATTTTTAACGCCAACGATTCATAAGCTTCATTATTTATTCGCCTTTGGGGAAAAAATTTGCTCGCCATCCCATTGACCAATTCGACTTCCGTATATCCTTCACCGTCTATAAATGATAAAAATTGAGGAACGGAATGAACTGGCCTTAATTGAGTATTAAATTTGTAACATATGATATCATTTTTTATCGATTTAAAAGCATAACTCAAAGTTGAATCTTGCAAATAATTCTTCTCTTTTGGAAACCATACATCAACCCCTAATAATATTGGTCGACAACTGTCAATTGAAAGCAGTATTTTGGCTATAGACTGCCTATCTTCATTTCCTATATTTATTAGTACAATATTAGGATCAATCTTATCAGTCAATCTTACTAAATTTCTGTTTTGAGTTGATGAATTATGAGAGCAACTAAACAAAAAAAAGGTAAGACTATAAATTACATTGATGCAAACAAAATGCTTAATTCTATTTCTATTCATATTTCAAACCAAAAATAGTTTAAAAAAAATATTTTCAAGTTACAACTTTACCGACTTGGAGCAGGATGGACTGAAGTATCACTATACCTATTTCGGATCGCTTTATCCGCTTCTGATTGTAATATATGTGGATTTTTGAAAAATTCATTTGCAAGATATTTACGTAGGTTTTTCATCACATTTACGTTTTTAAAATCGTTTTGATATTGATTTGCTATTGGTCTAAAAAAGGCGATTGTACCTGTGTTTGGCATAGTTCCCTCAACTTTTGTTGTCCAATTAGAAAGAACAGGAAAGGTGCCCTTGTTGACGTATGACATTGTTGAAGTGGTTGTAGTTTGAGTTGCTGTTACTATATCCATATCGCTTCCCTTTGAATTTGCACCAACCTCATAACTTATTTCAGTTTTTTTAGTTATTTTTTCTACTTCAAGGCCGGTTTGCTTGTTACCATTTTCATCTTTATAGGTTACTTGGTATTGTGCTTCAGTCGAAATAGTTTCTGTTACCGTAGTAATTGTGCCATATAGTCCAGCGTCAAATTTACTTGTTGAAGTCAACCCAAGTTTATAGGACAAATTTGTACTAGAGCTCAATAAGGTGCGTTCCTTTTCTGGTTTTGTGCTCGAAGATTTGTCAGAGTTAAATGGAATTTTTTCAAGCCCCTCTAACTCTATGTGACCAGTAACTTGGTTCTCAGAAAAAGCATAAGTCGAATTATAGACGTACTTATCAGAAAGAGGATCAATTTCTACAAACCTTCCGATTTGTGGATCATAATTTCTCCATTTAAATTGTAACCAGTTTAGACCTAAATCATCATCTATTTGCTGGCCCTGAAATGTTTTCTCTTTATTCTTTGGGTCAGCAAAAGCTAGAGCTTTTGAACTAATGCCCGCCATTGTTAACCCAAACGGATAGTAATGGGTTTCTTCAATCAATGGACCTCTTATATGTGTCACTTGCAAATTGTCAAAGAACACATCAATGTTGGGTGTTTCATTGCTAACATAAATATAAAGATAGCCACTTTTATTTATCGGTGTATTGGTATATGTATGTGCAGTATATACGTTGCTTGCACCTACCTGCGCAAAACCACCACTATAGTATTTAAACTGTTCGTCTAAAAAAATCCAGTTTATAAATGCTTTGGGTTTATTTGCATCATAATTCTGGCTTGTTAAAAAAGCATTGGCTGCTGCATTACTTACACCTGTATTTGTTAATTCAGTTGCTGTTGTTTTGCCGCCAGATACATTGGCTACGTTATTACTAAGTGCAGTAATCAGATCATTTAATGGGCTCACAGGTGTACCAGGAGAACTACCAGCCCACCAACTGTTAACTGTCAGATTAAATTTATCACCTGCCATTACTTTTAAAATGATTGCAGGCCCTATTTTATTTCCACCGCCATTTACTTTAGCAACTTTTACATTACCTGCTGGTGTATTTGCAGGATAGCCGCTACCCGAAGGTGCATCTATTCTTGTTGCTGGTAAATTGCTGTAATAACTTTCTTCAACAGTTGCATTAGCCGTTTCCATAGTTGCTGCTGGGTAAGCATCCGTTTTTTGTTCCTCGGTCAATACCATTCTTACATTTCCTAAATGATCTTTAAGCATGTAATCATAATTGAAGGACGTTGTTCCAGGGCGCATTCTTCCTTCTTCATGTGCTATAAACTGTAAAGTGTCATTCTGATAAACAGCGCCGCCTAAATAAAGTGTCGTAGTTGTTTTTGTTCCTTCGACAGTAACTTTTTTTATTTTATTTCCTGCAGCATTATAGGTGTATGTAATTGTTCCTTTACCGGTAACTGTAATTATTGATGGTAAGTTGAGATGATTGTATGTAATGCTGCTGATCTTTTTATTATTATCCAATGCAAGATTTCCATTTCCATCATAACTGTAATCAGTTGCCGTTTTTGTAGCGGGATCATATTTAAAGTCACCCAGTTTGCTCAGGTTATCATTATTAGCATCGGTTACCTGTTTCAGCCTGTTACTGCCGGTTTCCATTGTGTAGGTAAGATTATCAATTGGCGTGGTGCTTGCAACTCCAAGCTTCCAGCCAAACTGTGTCATTGCCTTTATATTGCCATTATCATCATAAGCCGATGTTGCATTGATGCCGTCACCCATTTTGGTTGTATAGTTCATGGTAGTGTTGTTCCATGAACTTACTGCATCATCCTGTTCAAAAGCGCCTTGTAATAATCTATTGACTGCATCATAAGTAAAATCATATTTTCTTCTCACATCATCGCCATCGCTTTTCCATACCATGCCTGTTATATTACCGTTGAATTGTTGGGCTAAATAATTTCTGGCAGCATTGTTGGTTAATTTATCATAACCAAGTTCAAAACCAAACTTTGTTGTACCAGATTGTCCTTGAGTAGAAAGATAATTCCTGTTAACACCAAGCATCCAGCCGCGAATATTATAATCATAGGCCAGAGTTTCAAGTGGAGTCACCCCGTCTGTTTGTTTCCCCAATTTTTTTGTTTTTAATTGACCAAGCTTATCATATTCATTTTCTGTAATAGTTCTGTAACTGCTCATCGCATTGCTATTCACCAAGGTATTGCTTTGTTTCTTTTCTATTTTAATTACCCGGCCAAGATCATCATAAGTCATTTGAGTAACGAAGATGGTTGTTTGCGCACTTGGGGTGGTTGCTTTTTCTGTTTTACTGATAACAACCAAAGGCTGGCCTGCCCATGTGTACTGTGTAGTGATAATATCTATTCCCCCACTGATATTTGTACTCTGCATCTGTATCACTCGTCCCTTTTCATCATAAAAACTTACTGTATATAAATAAGTGGAAGTTCCAAGAATTTTTATTCTTGAACCAGTGGCAAGTCCTTTTAGTTGTGATGTTGGGCTATTGGACTGGGGATATGGCCATTGTGTATTTGAAGCAGTTTGAAAATAACCGTCATAACTATTAGAATAAGATGATGGCAATGGACTTCCGTAAGTAGTAAGCCAGGTGTAATTTTCATAAAAGTTTACTGTAAGTTCCTCATAGGTCTGTCCGCTTAGATTAGGATAAGCAATGCTGGTTTCGGCCTGGCCTTTATGATAAACTCGGTTATTTGAATTTGTCCATAACCCAGTTGATACCGGGCGATTTAAATCATTCTCATATAAAGTATACATCCATTTTCCCTGTGCTCTCAGGTTTGAATCCTGAGTTAGCACCAGCCTGTCCCGAGCATCATACACCATCCATGATTCACCAACGCCGGGAACTCTTTTCATCACCGTTCTGTTTCTTTGATCGTATTCATAACGAAAGCACTGTTCATTAAGAATTGTAGTTGTAAGCGACCAGCTATTTCCAGAAAGTGTTTTCACTCCTTCAGGTTGAATAACACAACGCAGATTATCAAAATCATCATAGATGTAATAGGTGCAGAGCCAGCCTGCATACCCGCTGCCATTGCCATCGTCAGCTGTTGCTGTTAGTTGCACTTTTTTAAGTATTACTTTACCCTCTTTGTCTTTAAATTCTTCTACCTGTTTGCCTTGTTCATCCATCGTTGCATTTTTGTATAATAGACCTGCTGAATAACTACCGGTTGAAGTATAGCTACCCCATGCATTTGCTACATCTGTTACCGACCATTTTTTCACATCATCCGTTGCAGTATTTATCCAATACTTTGCTTTTATTGAACGTCTGTTAGATTCGTTAGATTGCCAGGAACTCCCTGACCAACTATTTCCCGCAGCAAAATTCTCTGTGACTCTGTTTAATGGTGATGATTCATATTTAGTTTGCCCGTAAAAAAAAGTTTCGCCCTGTGCTCCATACTGTGCACCCATGAAAGTGGCTTGTTGTGCAAAAGGATCAAGCTTAAAATTGCCATCGCTTGTGCTTGATACCAGAGGAAGATATTTGAATTCTTCTTGTCCAAACTGGTTATACTCTGCGGCATTAACCATATCTTTTTGTGTTCCCGTACTTGTTTCCAAAGAAGATTCTTTTGCCACTGTTTGAAATGGTCTGCCTAATCCATCAACGTATTGAGTTGCTTGTTTTACGTCTTTTAGTAATTGTGAGCTCATTGTTTGAGGGTCAAGGGCTGGCTTCATTGCATCCCATGTTCTTACATAACTTCTACTTACTGACGAAGAATATGCTGAAGGCACAGAACGTGGACTCTGAGCTAATCCGAAGTAATTAAATAAGAATATTAAGACGGGAACCCCGAATATTCTCAATAAGGTTGATCCTCTTTTCATAATTCTTTTATTTTAGTAAGAACTATTTACTGTTCCATATTTTGATTTAATGACTGGAATAGTATCGCATTGGGTACTCCAGGCGGGAGCACACTGTATAAAGTCCCATTTTTGCTCACAATAAAAAACTGACCAATAGCATCCGCATCATTATTAAAATGTGAATTTTCATTTACGTAAGTCAGCCATTTAAACAATGGGTGCTGATTACTGCCCGCTTGTTTTTTAACAAACGATGACTTTACAATTGTAAAATCAAGACCAAGTGAAGTGCTTAAAACAGATAAGGCAGTATTATTTTCAACTCCTCCAAAATCGAGTGCCGGCACGGCAATTACTTTTATCGAAGTATCCTGGTTTTGAATTGAATCAAGAAAGAGCAATTGGGTTGCACTGGGATTTACCGAATTGATTGTTGTTATTAATATTTTTTTATTACCGAATGCTGACATGCCTACTGTGTCATTTTGCACAGTTTGAATCTGTATATCATATATGCTGCTTTGAAATGAAGAAAGCAGAATGAAAAGACCGGCGTTCAAAATATTTTGCGTCATAATAATTATTTTTGGGGTTAGTACATTGACACAGTGGAGGTGCTTGTTACGGAAATATTATAGAATGTTGCACCGGTACCATAGTAGGTGTATCCATTGATATTATAAGTGCATGTTACCGGTGGTGGTGAGCCATATAAAAAGAATAACACTGTGTAGGTTCCTGAAGGAACTGTTCCAAGTGTAGACGGAATATAAGAGTTAGCAGACAAGGTAAACTCGGTTACTGCACCCGTAGAATTATTCGTGAATCGAACCTTGTAAGTTTTGTTCTGAGTATTATATCCCTGTACTGTAATCATTGGTGGATTATATGTGCAAGTTCCAATTGCATTTGCATAAGCCTGCCCATTAGCATTCACATCTGCAATTGCCTTATTATTTGCATCTGTTGTATTTACTGTTGAACTATATGTGCCTGCGGGAACAGTATAAGTAACTGAGCTGCCTGTGTAACCTGACTGGCAGTTATTTCTTGTATAGTTTCCACTTTGTACTGCGTTATAATAAATATTGCAGTTTTCTGTCTGTCCACTATAGTTATAACAAACTTTTTTAACTACGTTCTTATCCTGATCTCTTATTAGAATCAGCCTGTTGAACTCATCATACTCGTAGTAATTGATTCGGTTATTGGCGTCGCACTGGCTTGTTACACCAACCAATGGTTGATATGTAATTGTTTTCACTAAAGCCTTTTCGGGATATAGACGCAGTTCGTCAATTATCCCTGTTCCTGAAAGAGTAACAGTTCCACCGGCACCCAATGTTACTTTATGTTCATAAAATATCCAGGCGCCATTAAGTGTTCTTCCCACCGTGGAAGAAGTTGAATTCACATTCTGAGGTCCATTTTTACTCCAGTATGAAACGATATATGTTCCGGCTGTAGTAACAGTTCTTGTAATGTTATCTGTACCAAGATTATAAACTTTAATTCCTGTAGGTGCTGAGCCATCGGTGAATTGCAAGCCGGTAAAAGTCCAGTTGCCCTTGCCATCGCCTTCGAAGGACGTTGCAGCAACATCAGATTCGCTGGCATTCATAATTTCAGCAACAGGATATATTTTTTGATAATCCCAGATATATGATTGTTTAATGTCATTTGTCTTTTGCATTTCCTGGGGATTTGCTCTAATATCATATTTCAAAAAATTTGCTCTTGTTTCAATGCTATTACTTCCATTTTGAAATTCGATAGTTTGAGGGAGATAGTTATTATTTCCCCAATCGGTATAATTATTTTTCAAAAGACTCTTTTGTACCCCGTTATTTGTACCCTTATCCTCTATCACTTTGTTGTATATGTGGGCTGTTACCATTGAAGTATAAGGTGCAATTCCAGGGTATTCATGAGGATATTTTTTTGTGCTTAATATGGTCTCGCCCTCACTGTTTGTAGTTTGTACACGGGTAATTTGTTGATGATCGAAATTATCGTAATAATAACTGGTCGATGTAGTTACACTTTTATTCTCATCGGCCGGGTCATAAACAGTTTCGACAGTTTGAATCAGCTTATTATCACCTGTTCTGATTGAATAGTTTGCAAAGCGGTAAGCATAGCTATCGTAACAGCCTGCATTCCCACAACACTGCGGATCGCAATAAGGACCCGTATTATCATTATTTCGCCACTTAAGAACCGCCAATCCCTGGAAGGAATTCCATTGCTGAACGAAAGCTTCATAGGCGTTAGCAGTTGATGCTACTTTTGAATAAGAACCGGAATTATTTTTATAAACATCTTTACTTATTAATTGCCCTCTGTTGAAATGGTAAGAAGTTATTATAGGTTTGCCGTATCCTGCAACAGGATTCATACCATCTGGGTGGTCATTAAATTGGTAAATTGTTTTTCCTGAATTCGTGGTTTCATCGCCTATATACTCTGTAACATTTGGGTATGATATTGGAGAGCCATCGTAAGGTTCGATATCTATTGTGGGATTTGAAAAAAAAGTTCTGACTCTTTTTGTGGCAACAACTACAGGAGAACTCCCTGCTCCTGGAGATTGCCAAAACCAATTCGTTTGATCATTTTGAAAGAAATAATTACTTAAAGTAAAATTTGGTCTGCCATAACCCGATTCATTTGCTCCATATTTGTACGTTTTTACAATAGGTGTGGTCGTAATGCCATCATAACTTTTTATTTTTTTAATTCTAAGGCCGCCGGTATAATGTGAAACATTTTGTGCATCCTGGTATTGATTGGTTTCGTATTCAAAAGTTGTATAACCACCTGTTGGGTAAGTAACTTTATTTAAGACGTAGGCTTGCATATAATTTGGATCCGGTTCTCTGCCATTTAAAATATTGCTACCGATCCATATATTTGAGCTAATACCTACGTCATTTGTCCAAGAAATTTGCATTCTCGGAATAAGAGAATTATTTGCTACATTATTAAAGTAACCCCAATAATCTTTGGACATAGATGTTCGGGTTGGAAGACTTTGAGATGTATTATAATCAAACCGGTATTTCTGAATTTCCGTTTCCTGTGGATTCATTATCCCTAGAGAATCAAGCCTAAGTCTCTTTGATTGATCGATACCACTTACAAAATAGCTATGATAGAATCTTATAGTCCGAATTAATTTATAGGTATTATTTGTATTATCATACACATAGACTTTTATTGACTTTAATCTTTTAGGGGCATCAACTCCTCCAGCCAAATCTTCACGTGATTCCGAACCTTGTTCAAAGACAACTTTCCCATTCTTAAAAACAATTTCATTATTTATCTGCCACGTTGTTGTTGAGTAGGTGATACTGGAATAAGTATTTCCAAGATCACCGGTATACACCGAAGGCGAAACTTGATTTGAAGCGTTGTCACCAATTACAAAAGTTTCATTGGTAGAAAAATCAGTTGTTCCTGAAGCATTACGTGCAGTATAACTGAAAGTGATCGTGTCCTGTTTGTTTGAAGAAATCATTTTTGTTAACATCCAGGATGAAGCTGCATCGTTGTTAACTATACCACTTGAGCCTGAAACAGTCCATTCATAAGTATCAAATTTGTAAAGTATACCGCTCTCATCCGTAGTACTGAAAACTTGTGTCGCCGATCCTGTCTGCGTTCTGGTAATTGCAATTGGATCATAAGGCATCATTATAGGGCTATAACTGTTTGGTTGATTAAATAAAAACTTTCCCCCTTTTCCGGGCATGTTATAAGAATAGATATCCGGTTCAACATCATAGTATCCCGATACGATATTTTTTAAATAGTCCAGATCTGTTGCAGAAAGTTGATTAATGGTTGATTCCTGCCTGACAGGATTTGAACCGGTAAGATAACCACCTGGTAATTCATCAGGTCTACCCATAACCCTTCGATTAATTGAGCCGCCTGCTGCTAAACTCCATCCTGAACCTACCCATGGTGCTAAATCTGAAACTTTTATTCCAGATGCATGGTAACTGAGTGATATTGGAACTTTTAATTCTCCAACTTGAATTTCATAAAGAGGAATAGTTATGTTAGGTAATCCCGAATACATATTCACTTCATAATTTCCGTACTTAGCTATTGATGCAGCTTCAGGGGATGATGGAAGAATTTTAGGCAGATAGTTTTTGGCTTGATCTGGCATTTGAGAAACCAAATCCGATATCTTAATACACAAAATGCATAGTATCAATAGCGGCTTAATCTTCATATGTAAAAAAATTCTTTATTTAAAATTGTATCCAATTCGAAATAGTATTGGTTGTGATCTGGGAACTTGTTCATAACTCAAAAAGTCCCATAACAACTGAATTTTTGTTTTTTTGAACATTTTACTTCTAACAGAAACAATCTTACTAATTCCAAGTAATCCACTTTGCTGCCATGCGGATTGATCTCTCAGCTGATCAATGCTTCTTATCTCTGATTTATAATTCTGTTCAAACCCTCCAGAAATCCAAAAGGAGCCTTTTACTTTCCAATCCACGAAACTCCTTATACCTATTCCTTGATGGGTAATCCGTATATTATTCCAGCCGCTTCCCCAACCCATTTTGTACGAAGCGCCAAATCCAATAAGACTTTTATCATTCAGCTTGTATCCTGCCGAAAGACCTATATCGCTCATTGCCGGAAAAAGACTTGAAGCTTTTTGTGATTGCATATTCGTACCAAACTCTATTCTCTTCCAGAAACTTTTTGTTTTTTGATTATTAGGCTTAAATCCGTTAGGCATAATATCATCACTACTTCCACCTCCCCATTTATTTACTTTATCTTTTAATTGTTGAAGTTGCGATTGCGCGGACTGCAAATTTTGGCTGAACTGCTGTTGTGCACCTGGTCCGCCAGTGGCGATTTGATTTTGTATGAGAGAATTTACTTGTGAACGAGTCTGTAATCCCGCAAGGCTGGCTAAATAAGCCGGATCATTTGGATTATCAACAGGCATTCTGAATAAAGAAGCAAGCATGCTATTCTTCTTCATAAAATCCTGAAATAATTTTGTTTTACTCAGAAGTTCAATAGCTTTTTTCTCGATCTTCTTTGGGTCTTTTAATATCTCTTTGTACTCATTTAACTGCTGCGAATAGTAATAAACCTCCTTATTGATTTTTTTTAAATCTTTTGCAAGACCAAACCTTTCTAATTGCTGCTTCAAGTATTCCCGCCTCTCTCTTAAAAACTGTTTAATATCCTCAGCGTTTTGAAGTTTGGTTTGGAGTTCTTTCAGTTTACTGCTTGCTTCACCTAGTTTTTCTTTTGCATCTTTAATATTACTCAAACATTCCGGGTTCTGGTCAAGAAACTTTAATGACGTAGCAAGTGTATCTAAGCATGGAATATAATGTGACAGCGATTGTGATCCGTTTATTTTGTTTTGCAGCTGCTTGTATTTATCCTCTGCATTTTTAAAAACATCATTTGATACAAGGGAGTCAATCCTTGCAAGTTTTTTTTGCAACTTGGCTTCTTCCTTTTGTATCTTGAACAATACTTTCTTAGACTTTTTATCCAGATCTTGCGTAAGGTTTTCAGCTTTTTTATTAATCGCATCAAGATATGTTTCCGGTATTTTTTGAATTAAGATTGAATCTCGTTTTTCCTGATTGAAGGCAGTCAGGCAGCAGAGGCAAATGAAGACCGATAATAGCATGCGGTAAATCATGTGCGGTTTTGGTTGTGATAATATGAAGTTGTAACTTATTTACTTCTTTGTATTTACCCCTTTTGGGGTATTTTTAATTTCATCATAAATGCTTAAAACATTTAAGATGGATAGCACCCACCTGAATCGAACTCATACAATCTATCTCGTCGTTACTTGGGAATGATTTAGAAAATAATCTATTGACAATAATCATTAGTTGAGTTCCTGAGAAAACATTGGCGAAACTCTGCAGCTTTTCAGCTTAATCCGTATTAATTCACACTATTTCGAAAAAATAGAAATAACATTTTCTTTCCAGACGAGTCTCCTCCCTATCTGTAGAAAAGTATGGCTCGTCCTGAAATAGGTTTACAGGTTTAATCCTTACCTGCATAATTTTTCAACGCTTCCTTTGTTAGCTGTCCCCATTCTTTGATGTCTGAATCTTTCCAATTTCCTTCAGAATTAGCTGTTGGGTTTAAAACAGAACATGATTCATTCTTGTCAGATACTGACCATGCCACCCAACTTATCTTCTTTTCATCCATCCAGTCTTTAAATTTTTTCCATTCAGCATGATCAATCGGTCCGTCGCCTGTTGCTTCCATACCGGCGCACTCACTTACAAAAATGGGCAGACCCTGTTGAATAGCCTGGTCTGTTCTATCTCTTAACCATTGCTTATGTGTGCCGGCATAAAAATGCATTGTGTACATCAGGTTGTCAAACCCTTTGATCGGATCAGTGGCTGGTAACTGCAGTTCCTGGTCCCAACGAGGTGAACCGACCAGTATAATATTGTCTTTATCAATAGCACGGATCACCGCTATCACTTCTTCAGAATATTTTTTTACTTCAGGCCATGTTTCATGATCGGGTTCATTGAATATTTCAAAAATGATATTCGGATATGTATGATACGAGGTTGCTATGGTTTTAAAAAAAGCCTTTGCATAGTCAAGGTTGATATTATGACTGTGCCAATCGATAATAACATACATATCTTCTTTTATTGCTGCATCCACAACTGCTTTTATTTTACTTACAGAACCAGCGGAGTCTTTTATATATCCTCTGTCGGGTTCCACTCCCATTGCTGCCCGCACAACAGAACATTTCCAATCATCATGAAGCCATTTTACTGTACCTGCAGTATAAAACCGTGGCCACCAATTATGCCAACCAAAACTCATCCCATGTAAAACAATCGGCTCTCCTTTTGCATTTACCAATTGGGTACCCTGTACTTTCAGTTTACCATTTTGTTTTACTGTTTGAGCATTCAGAATAAAAGCAGGGTACACTAATACAATAAGAAAAATTAATTTTTTCATTTATAGATTTCTTTTAAATCACTTTCAAATAAAGTATACGGATCATTATAAAAATTTATAAAATCCTTTTCTGAAACCTGTCCCGGAAATGGCGCATAATAATGTGTCAGGCTTCTTGAATCATTGCGCCACACTAATACATAAGATAATTTCAGATCACCACGCTTTAATGTTTTTAATAAAGTTTCCGTCCACCATGTTGTATTCGGTATTGATTCCAGACCTGTTTCAGTAAATGCAGCCAGTTTATTCGTTTTTATAGCATAATCAGAAACGATCTTTAATTTTTTATAGCCTGCTTCCAAATCATATCGTCCATCCCGTCCAAAATCGCCATAATTATCTACTCCAACCATATCTACCCATTCATCACCGGGATATCTTTCAAGATATTGCTCTTCTGTAAGGAATCTATTATCTGGTGAAAAAGCATAAATAAAATTGTGGACATGTAATGAATCCCGCAAATAACTTACTGTAAACCGCCATAGAGATTTAAATTCTTCAATGGTACAATGGGCTCTTCCCCACCAAAACCAATCCCCATCAAATTCATGATAAGGACGAAAGATCATTGGCACTATCTTACCATCATTGCCTTTAGTAGTGTTTGCCAGGCCGGCAATAGTCTTTAAAATTGTTTTATATTTTTCATGATGTGAGCCCCCTGATATTATATATTTAACAGCTGCGGATGCAGTTGAATCATTCCAATAAAAATTAGTATTGGAGACCGGATTATTAAAATGCCACGCCACAGTTATAACTCCTCCCCTGTTATAAGTATCTGCAATTGTTTTGCGCAGATTTGCTTTAGTACGTTCTATTATGCTATCGGCGTTTCCATAAAGACCACTAAAATCAATGCCAATAACAGCAGGATGCGAACCGGTTACTGATCTTACATCACTACGGTTTTCATCACCGTACCACCCATGTCCGTATTCTGTTGCATGCTGATGACCAAAAAGAATATGTTTACCTGATAATTCTTTAAGATTTTTATATAATGCTTTTGTTTCTTTTGTCGCTTTCGCATCAATTAGCATTGGAGCCTTTTGTGCAAAGCTGTGCTTCGAAAAAAAGAATAGAATGAAGATCATAAAATAATATCGGCGGGTTATTTTCATTTTCCTGTGTTTTTTTCATCCTAATTTATATTGACGATATAATTGTTGAGTATCTAACGGAACGACGAACCCTTCGAATTTTCTCAGGGCAGGCTGTGCGACGCAACAGACGATGATAGTAGTAATGCTGCCAGGACACAAAACCCCCTTCCGACTTCCCCCTGGAGGGGGAAAGCCATCAACACACAGCTCATGCTTTTCGAAAAGTGTAATAGGGTTTGAGATTTCATTTGTATGTAAATTTTGCTTTCTTATCCCCGATCATCACTTCAAATTCACCGGGCTCAGTGACTGTTTTTAAATGTGCATTGACAAATGCGAGATCGTTTTTATCAATCGCAAATGTCACTGTCTTTGATTCACCGGGGTTTAAATCTATTTTTTGAAAAGCTCTCAATCGCTGCACACAAGGTGTAATGCTTGCATACATATCTTTTGTGTACAGTTCAACTGTATGCTTTCCTGCACGGCTGCCGGTGTTTTTCACTGTAATGCTAACATTCAATTTTGCATCTCCATTAAGTGTGTTGCTACTGAGTTGTAGATTACTGTATTCAAAAGTTGTATAGCTGAGTCCCCATCCGAAAGGATACAAAGGATCATAACCGCTACCCGCATTATCATTAAACACTTCTCTTACTTCTTCTGTTTGCTTACGGTCATAAAATACAATTTCTCCCATGCTTTTGTGATAAGTGAAAGGCAATCGACCATCGGGGTTGTAATCACCAAACAATACATCAGCTATTGCTTCAGCAGTTTTCTTTCCACTCCAATACGCCATAAGAATTCCACTGGATGCAGGTTCAATGTTGGTAATAAATCTTGGTCTGCCTTCAGTAAGAACAAGAATAACGGGTTTGCCTGTTAATTGTGCTGCTTTCACCAATTCTACCTGGTCATCAGGCAGGGCCAGGTCTCTTGTATTGCCGGGGCTTTCAGCATAAGCATCTTCTCCAATGCACATAATGATGACATCGGCTTTTTCAGCTGCTTTTTTTAAAGAAGTTACATTATAATTTTCTATTGCATTAAATCCTTTCGCAGTTGTAGTGGTAACATTTGCAGCACCTATTTTATCTTTTATTGCCTGTAAAATTGTTTTGCTATCGGTTGGGTACCATTGTTCATTATTGCCTTGCCATGTATAGCTCCAGCAACCATTAAGTGCAGTTATACTTTGTGCAGAAGGACCTGCAACAAGTACTCTTGCATTTTTTGCTAGTGGTAAAATATTGTTTTTGTTTTTCAGTAATGTCATTGCTTCTCTTGCTGCATTTAATGCAAGCGTTTGATACGCTGGTTTGCCAAAATTTGCTTTTGCTGCATCTTCAGGATAAGGATTATCAAACAAACCCAGTTTGTATTTTAAAGTCAGAATTCTTTTTACTGCATCATCGATCCGGCTCATCGGCACTTCTTTCAGGTTTACGGCTTCGCGCAATAAATCATAAAACGAAAAATCAGTAGGTACCATGCTCATATCGACACCTGCATTGATCGCCATTACAACGGCCTGGCGTGGGCTATTGGCTACATTATGTCTATCATAAAGTCTTTTGATATCTTCCCAATCAGTAACGATCAAACCCTGAAAACCCAATTCATTTCGTAAAACATCAGTCAATAAATATTTGCTTGCATGCACCGGTTCTCCGTTGATCTCACCTGAATTGATCATAACCGTAGACGCACCTGACTTTATTGCTTCGCGAAACGATGGCAGATAATATTCCCTTAATTCAATTTCAGGAATATAAGCCGGTGTTCTGTCCTTGCCATTTCTCGGTCCTGAATAAGCGAGATAATGTTTTAAGCAACTTGCAACAGCAGTTGGGTTTTTTAATCCATCTTCTTCATAAGATCTAACTGCTACGGCGCCCATCGTTTTTACGATATACACATCTTCCCCGTATGTTTCAGGAAAACGGCTCCACAATGGTTGACGTCCGATATCCAAAACAGGAGCAAAATTCCAGCGTACACCTGAAGCTCTTAATTCACTGGCAGTAACTTTTGCTGCAGCTTTTACATATTCAGGATTTCTTGTTGCAGCAATTCCAATATTCTGAGGGAATAAAGTTGAATTAAGCGTATAGGTTTGACCATGCATTCCATCCAGTCCGTATACAATTGGGATTTTTAATCTTGTGTTTTGCGCTTCATCCTGTAT
>Ga0070698_100002183_pt1 | contig 21715 bp, 17 predicted proteins | sample KBSK1502metaG_FD_65477 | JGI IMG/M metagenome (GOLD analysis project Ga0070698, IMG submission 65477) | Corn, switchgrass and miscanthus rhizosphere microbial communities from Kellogg Biological Station, Michigan, USA - KBS K1-50-2 metaG | ecosystem: Host-associated > Plants > Roots >...
CTCGACCGGCTCGAACGAGATCCAGCAATTGCGCTGGAAGAGCTCGCTCGGACGCGTCTTCGGAGCGGTGTCGTTGAAACCCTTGTCGTCGAAATGCCGGTCCATGCGGTCTAGCCAGGGCGCGATCCAGCCGCCCCCCGATTCGAGGAAGGCGACGCGCAGCCGCGGATGGCGATCGACAACACCGCCCCAGATGACCGCCATCGCCGCCAGCATCATCTCCATGGTGTGCGAGATCATGTGGCGCGCCGCCCGATCCGCTTCGAAGCGGTCGACGCCGACCGTCGGCATGGCGTTGGTCGACCCTTCGTGAAAGCCGATCGAGAAGTCGAGCGCTTCGGCCATCGTCCAGAACGGCTCGTACATCGGGTCGTTGATCATCTTCTTTCCGTGGTACGGGTTCGGCCGCAGGAAGCCGCCGCGCATGCCCAGCGCTTCGCGGGCGAAACGCATCTCCTCGATGGCCAGCTCGACCGACTGCATCGGCAGCATGGCGACGCCGAACAGCCGGTCGGGGTAGGGTTTGCAGTAATCGGCGAGCCAGCGGTTGTAGGCCCGGCACATCGCAGCGGCGAGGCCGGGGTCCTCGACCGCGCCGGCGAACAGCCCAAGGCTCGGGTAAAGGAAGGCAGCGTCGATGCCGTCGGCGTCCATGTCGAGGACGCGGGCATGCGGGTCGAAGCCGCCCTTCTTTCCTTGGGCGTATTTGAGGCTGTCGAGCTTGACCGCGCCCTGCCGGACGCCGACAGAGCCGAGGCTGCCGATGCCACGCGGATTGCCGAGCAGCTTGCCCTCGACGCCGAGACGTTCCTTGCCGTTTTCATCGATGACGAAGCGCGGCCGGCGGTCGTTGAACGCCGGATCGATGTACTTGTCCCAGAGATCGAGCGGCTCGAGGATATGACCGTCGGCATCGATGGCTTGATAGGAGCGGGTCACAGTCGGTTCCCTCACCAAGGCAGAGTTCGGATATTCTACCGCTCTCAGGCCTTCCTTGCGAGCCGCCTGCACTTGCCACGGAGAGTTGACCATGGTTCTTCAGTCGAGCCGTCGCGATGCGTTGCTCGCCTCGCTTGCCGCCCTCCTGCCGCTTGGCCTCGCCGATGCGACCGCAAGTCCCATCGATCCCGCCCAGACCATCATCAAGCTGCCGGGCGAGCTTGCCTGGAGATCCAATCCCGCCAATCCGGCCAGGAGCGTGGAGTCCTGCGTGCTTGCGGGCGATCCCACGGCGACCGGCCTTTACTTCACGCTGGTGCGGTGGTGGCCGGGCTACATGAGCGCGCCGCACACCTACACCAGCGACCGCTTCTGCGTCGTGGTCTCGGGCACCTGGTGGGCCAACAGCGGCGCCGATTTCGATCCGGCCGCCTCAGTGCCCGCGCCCGCCGGCAGCTTCGTGCGCCGCGTCGCGGGCACGCCGCACTACGATGGCGTGATCAAGGGTCATTCCGAACCCGCGATCATCGCCATCTGCGGCATCGGTCCGGTCAACTACAGGCTCGTCGATCCCGCTCAGCCGGGCGTGCGTGCGCTCTGATCATTCCATCCGATGAAGCACGGGATGACGGCAGGATCGGGCCGGCCCTCACGGAATGCGCCGTGGGCATCATGACGGAGAAGATCTTTATAATCGCCATGGCGAAACAACCGAACCCTCTCCCATTTCGACGAAAATAGGCTATCCTTGCGAAGCGCGTTTTATGCACCGACACCGGGCGACAGCACCGTCCGGTCAACGGGCATCCGTCGAGGCCCATCAGCCGAGGAGAACCCGCATGCTCTCAAAGGAAGAAAACGAACTGATCACCCGCACCGGCCCGGCAACGCCGATGGGCCATGCGATGCGGCGTTATTGGGTCCCGGCCTGCCTGTCGAGCGAGATCGGCGGACCGGACGGTGCGCCGGTGCGTGTCAAATTGATGGGTGAGGAACTCGTCGCCTTCCGCGACACCGAGGGGCGCATCGGCCTCGTCGAGGAGTATTGCCCGCATCGCCGCGTGTCGCTCTATTTCGGGCGCAACGAGGAGTGCGGCCTGCGCTGTGTCTATCACGGCTGGAAGTTCGACGTCAGCGGCGCCTGCGTCGATCAGTTGAACGAGCCGGAGGAGCATCAGTTCAAGCACAAGGTGAAGCTGACGGCTTATCCGACCTGCGAACTCGGCGGCATCGTCTGGGCATACCTCGGGCCGGCCGAGAAGATGCCGCCTTTGCCGAAATTCGCCTGGACCCAGGTGCCGGAGACCCGCCGTCACGTCACCAAGGTCATCGAGGCCTGCAACTACCTGCAGGCCCTCGAAGGCGGCATCGACACCTCGCACGCGCCGATCCTGCACCGCTTGCTGACCGACAACTCGACCCGCGGCGGCATCAAGCCGTCGAACCCGTTCGTGCGCGGCAAGGCGCCAAACCTCCGTGTCGACATCACCGATTACGGCTATCTCTATGCCGGGGTGCGGCCGCTCGGCGAGAGGGAGGTCCACGTGCGGACCTATCACTTCATCATGCCGTTCCACCAGATCCGCCCGTCGCGTTCGGAAACCGGATTGCCGACCGATGCCGGCCATATCTGGGTGCCGATCGATGACCATAACTGCATGGTCTACAACTGGATCTACAGCACCACCGATGCGCCGCTCGGCGAGGAAGACCGGCTCGAACGCCGCCTCGGCAACGGTCCGTTGCATGTCGACCAGCAAACCTTCCGTTCGTTCCAGAACCGGACGAACAATTACGGTCTCGACCGCGAGGTGCAGAAGACCGAGAGCTACACCGGCATCGACGGCATCAACCAGCAGGACCGTGCCTTGCAGGAAAGCATGGGCCCGATCGTCGATCGCAGCCGCGAGCATCTCGGCCCGGCCGACAAGGCGATCATCCAGGCTCGCAAGCTGTTGCGCGAAGCGGTGAAGGCCGTCGAAGCCGGCAAGCCGCCGGCCGGCACCGGCACCAGCTACTATACGGTCAAGGCCGGCGAAGACGTCTTCGCGTGCGATGCCGACTGGCACCGGGCGTTGGCGCCCGACATCACCAGGGACAAGATCCTGCAGACCGTGTAGGGCAGACAACCTCGTCCTGAGGAGCCGCGCACAGCGCGGCGTCTCGAAGGACGGGCAACAACGGTACTGTATCCCACCCTTCGAGACGCGGCCCTGCGGGCCGCTCCTCAGGGTGAGGTCGTGGGTGATTCAGGCGCTTACGTTTGCTTGAAGAATCGGCGGGCGTTGTCCCACAGCAGCTTTTGCTGCGTCTGTGGCTCGAGGCTCTTCCAGGCGAGGATGTTCGACACCGTGTTCGGGAACTGACATTCCGGATGCGGATAGTCGGACGCGTACATCAGCACATCGTCGCCCAAGAAGCTGGTGACGCTGTTGAACATGTCCTCGCCTTCGTGCCGCTCGATCGAGCAGAAGAACCGCCCGCTCTTCAGATAGTCCTCGGGGTGGTGCTTCAGCGTGGCGCAGCTGCCGACATATTCGTATTGCTCGTTCATCCGCCGGCCCCAGAACGGCAGCCAGCCGAAGCCGCATTCGAGGAGGCCGACGCGCAGCTCGGGATGGCGATCCATGATGCCGCCGCCGATCACCGAGGCGATGAACCGCATGGCGCCCCAAGGATGCGAGGCAAGCCGGCCGAGGAAGACGTTGTCCCATAGATCGAAAACGCCGGGGAAATAGGGCGGCGTCCAGGTAAAGCTGTGATGCGCAACCGGCAAATCGTGCGCGACGCATTCGTTCCAGATCGGCTCGAGCGACGGGTGGTCGGCCGGGACGTCCTTGGTGACGAGGGGCATCACCGCCACCGCCCATTTCGAGTGGCCCCACGTCCGGATCTCTTGCACCGCGGCGTCGACGTTGCGCGCCGACGCGACGATCATGCTGGTCAGCCGGCCCGGATGGCCGGCGCAGAAATCCTGCATATGCCGGTGATAGGCGCGGATCACGTTGGTCTCCAACGCCGTGTCGTCATGGCCGACAAGGCTGGTCCAGGCGGTCGGGATCAGGAAATGCGCGTCGACGCCTTCCTCATCCATATCGGCAATGCGCGCATCCGCGGCATCGTCCTGCACGCCGCGGCGCGGCTGCTTCGACCCCATCCACACCGAAGCGCGGCCGGTGTGCTCCGGGCGCGGCGCGGCCTCGCCGAGGAGGCGCTTGTACGAGATTTGGCCGAAGCGATAGACGTGCCGCCCCGGCGAGCTGCCGGGCGTCGTCGGCGAAATCGGCACGCGAAACGGCGTCAGTTCGGCAATACGGTTGCGAAACCCGGGATCGAGGTATTTGTCGATCACCTCCGCCGACGGCTCGACATGCGTGTCGGCATCCCAGACTTTGAACCCGTTCTTCGTGATCCCGGCTCCCGTTTGCCTTTATCGCTGCAAACTATATACCGCCGTTCGAGACGTGGCGACCCGCGAAAAAGCAGGCGAGGACGGCGAAGGCGCCGGGGCTCATCCGATGGATTGCCGATGCGGTAGAAAAGCGGTCAATGACGGTGCTGAAGGTCGGCTTCGTTGGAATCCGAAGTGATCGGCTGGACGAAACCGTTGCGCTATTCCGGGATATCATTGGTGTGCCGGTCACCAGGCAGACCGATGACCTGGTAGGGTTCAGGCTCGCCGACGGTACTGTTTTGGAGCTCTATGGTCCGGCCAACGAATTTCATGCCTTCTTCACCACAGGCCCGGTGGTCGCGTTCCGGGTCGAAAATTTCGATGTCACGCGCCGGGCCATGCTCGGCGCCGGTGTCGATTTCATAGGTGACGTTCAACATGCCGATGGCGTCAGCTGGCGACATTTCTACTGTCCGGACGGCACCGTTTTGGAGATCATCGGCCCCGGGAACGGCGCGAACGCGCCAGCGACTTCAAGCTGAGTCACGTCCCGTTTGTGGAGGTTTCGACACGGCAGACCTGGCCGCGGCGAAACACCTTCTGAATGAGTTGGACGACTTGGATCACAAAGATGCTCGGTCGCGTCGACCAAGGGTTCGTTGACATCAATGCGATGGCGTTGAATGCCGCCATCAGCGGATCGATCTCGGCCGAACCTGATGCCTGCGCGGTTGGACGCGGTGGCCATTGAGAGAAGACCGCAGTAAGGTCGCTCGAGATGGACACCCAAGAGACAGCCTCGACCGTTCTCGGCGGCACCATCAGCGAATGGCTTGCCGAGCAGGCGCTGCTCGATTCCGAGCCGGCGGTGCTCTATGCCGAACTGTGCCAGCGCCTGCGCGGCGCCGGCATGCCGGTCCTGCGCGGGACGATTGGCTTCCGGATACTCCACCCGCTCTACGACGCCAGCACCATAACCTGGACGGCCGACAAGGGCGCCGTGGTCGGCCTCTTCCGCCCCGACGACGGCGGTCAGGAACGATTTGACCGCACCCCCTTCGGCCATGCGCTCGCCCATCGCCTGCCCGTTCTGCGCCGCCGCCTGACCGGCGAGACGGCCCTGTTCGACTTTCCCGGCCTCAAGGAGTACCGCGCCCTGGGTGGCACCGACTACCTCGTGTTCCTGGTGGCCGCCGAGCGCACGGGGAAGGGCGGCATCATCTGTTCATGGCTCGGCGACCGCGCCGTCGGCTTCACCGACAGCGAGATCGTGCAGCTCCGGCGCATAACCCGCGAGCTCAGCATCGCGATGAAGTCGAGAATCGAGCGCAGCGTCGCCCACAACGTCGCCCATGTCTATCTTGGCAAACGCGCCGGCGAAGCCGTTCTCAACGGATTGATCCGGCGCGGCGACGGCGAGAAGATTCAGGCTGCCCTGTGGTACAGCGACCTGCGCCAATCGACGGCGCTTGCCGACCGGCTGTCGACGGAAGACTTCCTCAGCCTGCTGGGCCGCTATTTCGAGATGACGGCGGCGGCGGTCCTCGACGGCGGCGGCGAGATCGTCTCGCTGATCGGCGACGCGGTGCTGGGTATGTTCCGTGTCGAGGAGTTGCCTCAAGAGGCTTGTCGTCGCGCGCTTGCCGCGGCCCACGAAGCGCGCCGCCGGCTTGGCGCGACAGTTCCGGCGACCGACCCGTCTCTCGACTTTGGCATCGCGCTCCACCTGGGCCAGGTCATCCACGGCAATGTCGGCGTGGCCGATCGCCTGCAGTTCACGGTGGTCGGGTCGGCGGTGAACGAGGTCGTCCGCGTGCAGGATCTGACGAAGCAGCTCAACTGTCCGCTGCTCGCCACCGCGCCCTTTGCCGCCGCTGTTGGGGGTCCTTGGCGCCCGGTTGGAGAGCACGTCCTGCGCGGGCTCGAGACGCCGATGCCCATCCTGGCCGTGGTGCAGCCATAGCGGCGCCGCGGTCGGACGAGACGGTGTGGAATGCCGTGCCCGGCTGGCAGCACCCGACTTCGCTGCCCTGAGCTCAATGATAGCCCACGTCGGCGCGCACCTTTCCGCGGAATACCCAATACGACCAGCCTGAATAGACAAGGATGATCGGCAACAGGAAGAGCGTGCCGACCAGCAGGAAGGCCTGCGTGCCCGGCGAGGAGGCAGCCTGGGCAAGCGTATAATGATAGGGAACGATCAGCGGCCAGAGGCTGATCGCGATGCCGGCATAGGACAACGCAAACAGGCCGATGGCGCCGAGGAAGGTGCCGGACTGGGATACGCCATTGAGCGCCCGCCACGTTCCCACGGCGACGAGAGCGGTCGCGATGGGCACCGGCGACAGAATGAGAATGTTCGGCCAGGAGAACCAGCGCCTGGAGACCGCCTCGCTCATAAGCGGCGTCCAGAGGCTGACCACCAGGATCGCGATCAGCACGCCGCCGAGGCAAATGCGCCCATAGCGGCGCGCCCGCTCCTGGATTTCGCCCTCGGTCTTGAGCACCAGCCAGCCGGCGCCTAGAAGGCCATAGCCGAAGACCAGCCCAATTCCGGTGAGAACCGAGAACGGCGTGAGGAAGTCGAACGCGCCGCCGGCAAACACCCGGCCCTCGACCTTGAAGCCCTGGACGAACGCCCCCAGCATGATCCCTTGGGCGACGGTCGCGATCGTCGAGCCGTAGCAGAAGCCCTGGTCCCAGAAGGTCTTGTGCTCGGCGTCGCGAAAGCGGAACTCGAAGGCGACGCCGCGAAACACCAGTGCCAGCAACATGACCAGGATGGGAAAATAAAGCGCGGGGATGATGATGGCGAAGGCAAGCGGAAAGGCCGCCAGAAGGGCGACGCCGCCCAGCGCCAGCCAGGTCTCGTTGCCGTCCCACACCGGCGCAATGGCATTCATCACGATGTTGCGGGATCTTGTATCCGGCATGAGGCCGTAGAGCATGCCGACGCCCAGGTCGAAGCCGTCGAGCAGGACATAAAAGAAGATTCCCGCGCCCAGGATCACCGTCCAGACGGGCACGAAGTTCAGCGCGTTCATGGCAACTTCCCTTCCTGCCGGAGCTCGACATTGACCGGCGCACTCGGCCGCCCGCTCTCGATCGGCGCGCCGGAAACGGGCGCGACGGCGGGTCCATTGCGCACCAGCCGGGCCGCGATGAAGACCGCGGACGGGTAGATGATCAGATAGACCGCCATGTAGGCCAGCAATGAAGCCAGCACATCGCCGCCCTTGAGCGAGGGTGGCGTCGAATCGACCGTGCGCATCAGGCCATAGACGGTCCAGGGCTGGCGGCCGACCTCTGTCGTCGCCCAGCCGGCAAGAACAGCCACGAAGCCCAGCGGGCCCATCGCCATGCAGGCGCGCAGGAACCAGGGGCTATCGGAAAGCCGGCGGCGATAGCGCAACCACCAGCTTGTCGCCACCAGCGCCAGCATCAAAAACCCGATGCCGACCATGATGCGGAAGGCGAAGAAGGGAATGGCCACGGGTGGCCGGTCCTCGGGTTTGAACGCCTTCAGGCCCCTGATCTCTCCATCCAGGCTGTGGGTCAGTATGAGGCTGCCGAGATACGGCACGTCGATCGCGTAGCGATTGGTCTCGTTGGCAGGGTCGGGAATGGCGAACAGGGTGAGCGGAAAGGACCGCTCGGTATCCCAGCGCGCCTCGATGGCGGCAAGCTTGGCCGGCTGATGCTCGGCCGTGTTGAGGCCGTGTTGGTCGCCCAAAAATATCTGCAAGGGAACCAGGAAGGTCAGGAGCCAGAGCGTCATCGACAGCATCACGCGGGCTTCCTCGACGGACCGTTCCCTACGGATCAGCCAGGCGGCGATGGCCAGCACGACGAAGCCCGTGGTGACGAAGAAACCCGTGACGGTATGAGCCAGGCGATAGGGGAAGGACGGGCTGAAGACGACGTCGAACCAGTCCTTGGGAAAGAAGCGTCCGTCAATGACTTCGTAACCGGACGGCGTCTGCATCCAGCTGTTGGCCGCCAGGATCCAGAACGACGAGAACAGCGTTCCGCTGGCCACCATGAGGGCCGCCACGAAATGCGCCCACGGCGGCACCAGCCTTCGGCCAAACAGCAGCACGCCCAAAAACGCCGCCTCGAGGAAGAAGGCGGTCAGGGCCTCGTAGGCGAACAGCGGGCCCACTACATTGCCTGCCGCCTCGGCGAAACGGCTCCAGTTGGTGCCGATCTGGAAGGGCATGACCACGCCCGTCACCACGCCGACACCGAAAGCCACCGAGAAGATCCGGATCCAGAACATCGAGATCCGCAGATAGACTTCGCGGCCGGTAACCAGATGCAGGCCCTCCAGGATCGCGACGTAGGAGGCCATGCCGACGGTGAAGGCGGGCATCAGGATGTGCCAGCCGATCACCCAGGCGAACTGCAGGCGCGACAGCAGAACTGGATCGAGGTCCATAGGAGCCTCCGCTAGCGTTCGAGATAGGCTGCGGTAAGCATTGTGCCTACCAAATACTACATCTGGCGGTATCGATGATGAAGCCCGCCGAGGATGGGACGAGCGGCGAGATCGAGGTATTCGCGGCGGATCGAGCCGATCAGCCTTTCCGTATGCCCGATCTGCCACGGTGAGAGATGCGATTGGTCGGACAGCCCGCAGGACACGGCGATCTGGCTCAGGCCGGAGTACAGCCCGAAGGGTCCGACATTCGCGCGGTAGGCTTTGTCGGGCCTATCCAAAGCCGCTGATATGAGGTCGGGGTAAACCCCGTGGCCTTGCGGAACGCCGTGGCAAACGAGGTCGAACAGCCGAAGCCTATCATCAGTCCGATATCTGTCACCGATATCGCGGGTTTTTCCAGCAGCAGCAGCTTCGCGTGCTCGATGCGACGTTTGGTCTGGTACCGAAGCGGTGGCATTCCGAACGATTGCTTGAACGCTCGGCAAAAATGAAACGGAGTTTGGTGGATGAGCTGCGCAAGGGTGGCGAGGTCTATGCGCTCAGCAAGATGTTCTTCGATATAGGCGGTTAGAATTCGTTGCTGCCACGCGCCGAGCCCGCCTCGGAGCTGAGCTTGACCCTCGGGTACGCCCCGATGGAGACGCAAGAGCTGGTACATGAGCACAATGCCGAGTGCTTCAAAATAAAGTTGGTCTCCTGACGCTGGATGCTCGATCAATTCCATCAACTTGAGAGCTGTATGCCACAGCGCCTCATCCTCGAAGAATAGCCGCGGAGCGAACGACACACCCGCGCCGTTTGTCTCGGAAAGCTTCGCGGGATCGAAATAGAAAAACGTGAGGCGCGAGAGCGCGAGCAGTTCATGCCATTCGTGATATTGATGACCGGCCGGCACGAATGTGAGCTTGCGCGCGAACCTCCGGAGCCTCGCCCGAGGCAGCCCTTCGACGAACGTCTCCCCGTCGCGTCGCGCGCCACTCTCGTGCATCACGAGTAAGTGCATAGGCGCGTGGAAGCGGTATTCGACTCTGCCACGGCGCGTGGATTGAACGGTTTCGGCCGTCATGCCATGGCCTGTAATGGCGCGGCGCTTGACGAGATCGGCCGGACAAATCTCTACGGTGGGATGAGAGACGATCTTCTCGATGCGAGCGGGCGGCAGAAGCACCCTATCATCCGCGCCGGCTTCTTTGAGGTCGCCGTTCATCGTGAAGACTCGGCGCACCGCTCCGCGCCGGACCTCGGCGAGACGAACTGATGGTCTCCTCATGACTGCCGACCACGCTATGAAGTTTCTTTGACTTGAAAACTCGAAAACTTCATTCAAGGGGCTGAATAGAGGTGGCACCGTGCCGATCCAAATCGGCGCCCGCGATTGCGATTTGATCGGATAACTGGACGGCGTGCCTGGCCGACGGGCGCGCCCGTATCGACGAACAGGTCATCCAAGCAGGGACGAAATAGACCTGTTTCAACACCCAGGCAACAGGCATGTCACTGGCGGCTGCCAGGCTTTCAAGTGTCAAGGAATACGCCACGCTGTGCGTTAGGGCCGAATGAACACAAAGTTGTCGCGCCCAGGTAAGCTTTCTGTAAGTTAAATTTGATTGAGACAAACAGGGTCTTGAGAACGCGAAGAATCACACCCTTTGGTTGTGACGCGCGAATGACTGGTTGAGTCGTGACCGACTCACGATCGCGCTGTCGCATCTGATCTTCGAAGGCACGCTCGACCGCTATCCTCTCCTTGATACATGGTCAGGTGAATACGGCGGCGATCGTGCGCGTCAAAATCGGGAATGAGAGTGCCGACTTGCCTTTTCTTGGGTCGACGCCCGCAAGACGACGAATTGAAGCGCAATGCATCGGCATACGCAATGCATCGGCATATCAATACATAAAATAGCGTCGAGCTATCGGCAGCACTTTTGCGGGCTCGAGGACCTCGGAGTCGCCCTGGGCTGAACACTCTGGTTACCGTCGGCGCTATCGCCTCAATGGCGGGTATCCGCCGACATAAATCCAATCAGAAGCTCGCGCCGGCACGTGACAAGGCTGGCAATTCGTCTTGTAGTCCGTCGACGTTGTCTTTGACGGATCGGCGGCGTCGAACCAGGACCAGCCCCAGCCGTCACCCCACAACTTGTTGCCGGAATGGCGGCCACTGCTGTCTTTCACCATGACGAACCAACCCTTCAAGGTTTCGGCATGGCTGACAGTGCCTGTCGTCATGCGTCCGTTGGCTGCCTCAAACACCTCTTTCACGAGCACCGCGTTGTCGGGAAAACGTCCGTCGTTGCGATAGGCGGTGATGGTGCCGGGCGATGCATAGACGACATGCAGCTCCTTCGACCCCTGGCCCTGGTCGGCCGCCACCGCCCAGCTTCCCAGCGACTGATAGGTCGTTCGATAGGCATCGGGCACTCGCAAATTGCCATTCGCGTCGACGACTTTCGTCGCGGCCGCGTCCATCTGCCCGTGTGCGGCGACGGCGACCATTGCCGCTATGCCCGCCATGCCGGCACCTGCAACGATGATCTTCATGACCATGTTCTTCATCCAGGCGAGACTTCTTGCTTCGGGCGAGACGATGCTGAGTTGGCGGAGTCACTTGTCCAACAAGGGATAGAACTGGGTCCAGACCTCATCCTTCTTGGCGCTGGCAATATGGCAGAAGGCGCATTCCCCCTTGGCTTTCACTTTGGCAGTCGGAGCTTTTGGCTCGTGATGATTGAAATTGTAGTACCCCCACCCTCCGGTATCGGCATAGCGCTTGGAATCCTTGACGGTCACATCGGCACCGTTCCAGGCGCCGGGGAAAAATCCCCTGCCCGAAGGCTCGGTTCGCGAACCGTCGGGGTTCTCCGCCGGCTTCGTCAGTTGCAGCTCCTTGAAAAAGATCGTGCCATCGGGAAATACATTCGTCTTCTTGTAGATCTCGTACGAGCCCGGCTCGATGTAGACGTTGTGAAACTCCGGGAAATTGGCCGCGCCGCCATTGAGCGCGTTGGGGGTGAGCGGCGATCCGACGTACACCCATTCATGGAAATCCTTCGGCAGCACCAGATCGCCGGAGGCGGTGTATTCGGGCAGATAACGCGGCCTGGTTTGCGCGCTGCTGGGCGGGAGCAACTGCAGGAGCGCGGTTGTCACACCGATGCCGATCGCAAGTGACGCGATTACGGCCAGCAATCTTGAGCGCATCGCCGATTCCCCGTGACTTCGCTAGCGGCAAAGCCGCGCTAGCCTTGTTGCCATGAGAACATCGACGATAAGGACAAGCGCCACGCGGTTCTATCGCGCCTTTGCTGCGGCTTTTCGAAATTGCTGCGAACTCATCTCCAATCGTCGATTGCCGTCACGGCCCAGCGCGAGGTTGAGGCATTATCGAGCCGGCCGGCCAATGTGCTTCTCAACATGGGATGCCTGCGCTGCGCCGAGTGACGGTGGTTGAAGCGCGACCATGAGCGATCGCCGCCTTTCAGGCACCTCCGGAAGAAGGCACGACTCCATGGACAAGGCCCGAATTTCCCGAGGCTTCACGTCGAGGCGGCAAGAGCCTATCCCGCCGACACTCGCCCAGAGAGGATCGGCCTCATGACCGTTCATTTCGATCGAGCGACCCTGGCGGGCACCGCCACCACGCGGGCTCGCGGCTGGCGATTCCGGCATTTTGGCGAGCGTCGAATCACGTGCAACGCCCGGACGGAAATATTGGCAGGCGCCCGGCCGGCGACCGGAGTTTCGGTGCCCAATATTTCTCCGCAGCCTCCAAGTGCCGAAATGCGCACCCAGAACCGCTGCGGCTCGGATGTATTCGACGCGCAGGATCTCGATCTCCTCCTCGCCGGCCGGCGTGCGCATCCTTACGACGTCGCCCTCGTGGGCGCGCATCGGCGCCCGCGCGCTTCGCAAGGCATCGGATCAATTCTTCGCTGCCATGCGCCGGGCGACGTCGGCGGCGCTGATCCCTTCGAGCGCCAGGCTGTATCCGGTGCCCTCGTCGACGATCCGGCGCAGCTTCTGGGTGAGAGCGATGCGCGTGTAGCGGCTGGTGAGCGGGGGCAGCGCCGCGATCTGGTCGGCGATCTCGTGCGCGCGAGCGAGCAGCCGGTCGGCGGGCACGATCTCGTTGACCACGCCCCAATCCCTGGCCGTCTCGGCATCGAGCTTTTGTCGGGTCAGGATGAAATAGCGGCCGCGGACAGAGCCGATCACTTCGGGCCACAACAGGTTGACGCCGTCGCCCGGTACGATGCCGAAATCGAAATGCGGCTTGTCCTGGAACACGGTTTCCGAAGTCGCGATGACGATGTCGCTCAGCAACGCATACTCGGAATGCAACAGCGCCGGGCCGTTCAGGGCCGCGATCATGGGCACCTCGATGTCGAGGATATTCATCAGCACCTTGCGGCCCTCGCGCAGGATCTTGTCGTAACCCTGCGGCGAGAAGAAATCGAAGCCATCGGGCTCGATCGTGTCCATGAACGCCTCGCCCGTGCCGGTGAGGATGACGACGCGGTTGTCGCGGTCCTCGCCGATCGCATGGAACAGATCGACGAACTGCTCGTGCGTGTGGCCGTTGAACACCAGCTTGCCGCAGTTGGTGTGCAGCGCGACCTCGAGGACACCGTTGTCCTTGCGCTCGAGATGGGCATTGGGGAATGCATCCCGGTACGCCTCGAACTTTGCCATCTTTCTTCTCCTTTTCTCGCTTCGAGAGCTTGCTTGGGTCCTGCTAAATCTCGATCTCGCGCGGCCTGCCGCACGACGGAGAAGTTGACCTGTGCCCGAGGGATGCGGCAGACGTCGCATGGCGATAGTCTCCATTCCCGGATGGAATGAGCATGGACCGATTGGCGGCAATGCAAGCTTACGTCCGCGTGGTCGAGACCGGCTCCTTCTCGGCCGCGGCGCGGGCGTTGAGCATGGGTCAGCCTGCGATCTCCAAGACCGTGGCTCAGCTTGAGTCGCGCCTGGGCGTGCGCCTGCTGATGCGGTCCACGCGCGGTCTCGCGCCGACCGAAGCGGGGCAGAGCTTCTACGAGCGCGCCAAGCGGTCGATCGAGGAGGCGGACGGGGCCGAGGCGGTTGCGCGCGACGCCGGCAAGGGCCTGACGGGCCGGCTGCGGATCAGCGCCGGCGTCACCTTTGCGCGGCTGCACATCGTGCCGCACCTGCCGAAGTTCCTGGCGGCGCACCCCGGTCTCACCATGGATGTGCTGCTCGACGACAGGATCGTCGACCTGATCGAGGAAGGCGTGGATATCGCGCTGCGCATGGGCGCTCTCGTGGACTCGACGTCGCTCACGGCGCGCAGGCTGGCGTCGGGCGGACACCATGTGCTGGGAACCCCGGCTTATTTCGCCCGATCGGGCGTGCCGGCGACTCCGGCGGAGCTCGCCGGCCACGCCGCTGTGGTCTACACCCAGCAGGCCCCGCGCACGTGGTGCTTTCGCCAGGGCGCGACCGAGGTCCCGGTCAGCATCTCGGGACCGCTGCGGATGAACGCCGCCGAGGGCGTGCGCGCCGCCGTGCTGGCGGACATGGGCCTCACCATCACCTCGGCGTGGATGTTCGGCCCGGAACTGGCGTCAGGCGCGGTGCAGCGCGTCCTGACCGAGTGGTCGCTGCCGCCGCTCGATCTCTGGGCGGTCTATCCGACCGGCCGCATGCCCAGCGCCAAGGCCCGCGCCTTCGCCGCCTTCGTTGAAGCCGAATTGAACCGTAGCTTGATGAGTTAGCTCCATCCGTCGTCCCGACCGGAGCGCGAAGCGACTGATGGAGCAAGCGCTAGCGGGGATGTTCGGCCGTGCTTGTGGCAACCTGGCCGACCGTGAGGGGAAATTCACCGTCATATCGGTCGTTGCTGCCCTGCGGACAAACCGTCCACCGCAGCACGTAGGCGCCCGGCATCGGCGTCTTGATTCGAGCGAACAACACAGTGGGCGAGGCTTCCAGGCGCGGATGTATCGTCTCGACGACCTTGCCGTTGCGGACGAGGAAAAGCGTTGAGCGCTCGTGGCTGATCGGGCGATCGAAGCGGACCAACACTTCGGTGCCGCGTTCGCCGATCGTCACGCTCTCCATGCGAAGCGGCCGTTTGCTGTCGGGCTCGGCTGTCTGGGCCTGCACCTGAAAGCTGAGCAGGCACAGGACGCCAAGAGCAAGTCCTCGTAGGTGTCGCACCGTCATGACTGCCTCCAGCGAGCAGGTGAGGACCGACAACATAGCGGCAAGCCGCGGCGCTGATAGACCGCTCGACGGCATAGAATATATTCCAGACGGCGCTGCCGCTTGTGACCACTGCATTCCCGCCAGGAATAGTACCTATCAGTTCGAGCGGTCTGCCGCGCCGCAGCAGGCAGTCGCATGTTGCGCCCCGATCCCTGAACGGAGGGCCGCATGCAAGACCTCAATGCCGATGCCTCGTTTGCCCGTCCACGAGAGACGACACCAACCGGCAGCACACTTCTGGACATTCCCGTCCGTCTGATCACGAAGGCGATGGCCGCGCTCGGCCTTCTTGCCAAGGACCTCGACTACCACGTGGTCCGCGCCTCGATGGTGCTCATCTTTCTTTTGTTCGGCTACCAGAAGTGGTTCGAGTACGAAGCCCAGGTGCTGATCCCGTTCATCAGCAACGGCCCGCTGATTTCCTGGATGTATCCCGCCTTCGGGGTGCGCGGCGCAAGCTGGTTCCTGGGCGCGTCGGAATGGCTGTTCGGCGCGCTGCTGTTCCTCGGCTTCTGGAACAAGCGGCTGGGCGTCTTGGGCGCCGCCGGCTCGTGCATCACCTTCCTGTCGACCGTCAGCATCATCCCCTTCATGCCGAACGGCTGGGCGCCGTCGGCCGGCGGCTTCCCCGCCATGGTGGGCAACGTGGCGTTCCTGATGAAGGACGTCGTCCTGTTCGCCGCGTCCTTCTACCTGCTGAAGCAGGACGTCGAGAGAGTGATGGCCTCGCAGCAGCCCGCGACGCACTAGATCATCTCGTCGTCCCGACCAGAGCCGAGCCCCTCGACTTCGCTCGGGGCAGGCTCCGCGAGGCGTAGCGGAGGGACCTTCTCTAAACGATTTGCGGCCAGTCGTTGAGACAAGGTCCCTCCACTCCGCGTCGCTCCAGCGCGAACGAGGTTCGCGCGAGTCGGGACGACGGATAGTCAAGCTCTAGCCACTCACAGTGATGACGGAGGATGCGATGTCCGAAGTAGAAAACTTTCAAATGCTGATTCTCGGCAGCGGACAGGGCGGCAAGCTCTTGGCCTGGCATCTGGCGCGGGCCGGACGACGGACCGCCGTCGTCGAGCGGCAATGGGTCGGCGGTTCGTGCCCCAGCGTGGCCTGCCTGCCCAGCAAGAACGAAATCTGGAGCGCACGGGTCGGGCATCTCGCCCGGCACAGCGCCGAGTTCGGCGCGATCAACGGCGCCGTCAAGACCGACATGGCCCAGGTGCGGCAACGCAAGCGCGCCATGGTCGATCGCGAGGTCGCCTTCCACCTCGACGCCTACAAGCGGAGCGGCGCCGAATTGGTGATGGGGACCGGCAAATTCGTGGCACCCAGGACGATCGAAGTGAGTTTGAACGACGGCGGCGCGCGCCTTCTTGCCGGCGAGCAGATCGTGCTGAACGTCGGCACCCACGCGGCCGTCCCGGATATCTCCGGCTTCGCCGCCGCCCGGCCGCTCACTCATATCGAGGCCCTGGAGCTCGACTATGCCCCCTCTCACCTGGTCGTGCTCGGCGGCGGCTATACCGGCCTCGAAATGGCCCAGGCGTATCGCCGATTCGGCAGCCGCGTCACCGTCATCGAACCAGGCCCTCAGATCATCGGCCGCGAGGACGCCGACGCCGCCGACGCCGTGCAGCGCCTGCTGAGCGACGAAGGCGTCGAGTTCCTGACCTCCACCCAGGTGCTGAAAGTCGACGGACGCAGTGGAAAGAAAGTGACCGTCACGGCGCGCTCAGCCGCCGGCGACCGACGGATCGAGGCCAGCGACATGCTCGTTGCCGCGGGTCGCATCCCGAACACCAGCGGCATCGGTCTCGAGAAGCTCGGCGTCGAGCTCGACAATCACGGGTACATTCGCGTGAACGAGCGCCTGGAGACGACCGCGCCCGACGTCTGGGCGATCGGCGAGTGCGCGGGAAGCCCGCAATTCACCCACGTCTCGGTGGATGACTTCCGCATCGTCAGGGACAACCTGGCCGGCGGCCGGCGCAGCACGCACGACCGGCTGGTGCCATATTGCCTGTTCACCGATCCGCCGCTCGCCCATGTCGGCCTGAACGAACGCGAAGCCGAACGGCAAGGCATCGCCGCGCGCGTCGCCAGGCTGCCGATGAGCGCCGTCCTGCGCACCGAGGCGACCTACGAGACGCAGGGTTTCATGAAGGTCCTGGTCAGCCAGGACGACGACCGCATCCTGGGCTTCACCATGCTCGGATCGGAAGCGGGCGAGGTGACGGCGGCGGTGCAGATGGCGATGCTGGCCAAGACGCCGTACCCGATCGTGCGCGATGCGGTCATCACCCATCTCACCTTCGCCGAGGGCCTCGGGCCGCTGCTCTCGAACGTCGCCAGGAGAGCCGCATGAGGACCAGGACCAAGCCCGCCCTGAACGTCCCATCGGATGCGGTCCACCCGGCGCCGCTGTCCATAAGGGTCATCGTCAACGGCCAACCCCGGACCATCGCTGTCGAACCCCGCACGACGCTGCTCGAAGCCCTGCGCGAGGGACTGGCGCTGACGGGCACCAAGAAGGGCTGCGACCGCGGCGAATGCGGCGCCTGCACCGTGCACCTCGACGGCCGGCGCGTGCTGTCCTGCATGACCCTGGCGGCGATGCAGGACGGCCGGCGGATCACCACCATCGAAGGGCTGGCGAAAGACGGCCGGCTCCATCCGCTCCAGGCCGCCTTCATCGAGCGCGACGGCTTTCAATGCGGCTTCTGCACCTCCGGGCAGATCATGTCGGCCATCGCCGTGATCGAGGAAGCGAAGGCCGGCTGGCCGAGCGCCGCCACGGTCGACGTTGCACGACCCTTCACCGCGGCGGACCTGACGACCACCGAGATCCGCGAGCGCATGAGCGGCAATCTCTGCCGCTGCGCCTGCTATCCCAATATCGTCGATGCGATTGCCGACGCGGCGGAGACGGGCTGAGCCATGCATCCCTTCTCGCTCTCGCGCGCCGGCGACGCCGCTTCCGCCATTGCCGCTCACGCTCAGGATGCCACGCTGGCCTTCATCGCCGGCGGCACCGACCTCCTGGGCTTGATCAAGGACCGCGCCCTCCTGCCCCAGCGTCTGCTGGACATCAACAGCTTGCCGGATCTGGCGCGCATCGAGGCCCTAACCGACGGCGGGCTGCGCATCGGGGCGCTGGCCCGCATGAGCGACGTGGCGGCTGACGCCGGGGTGCGCCGGCGCTTCCCGGTCATCGCCGAGGCGCTGCTGTTCGCCGCCTCCGGCCAGTTGCGCAACATGGCGACCATCGGCGGCAACATCCTGCAGCGCACCCGTTGCCCCTACTTCCGCGACGGCGACGACCTGCCCTGCAACAAGCGGCGGCCCGGCTCCGGCTGCGCGGCGCTGCATGGCCTCAATCGCAGTCACGCGATCTTCGGCTGGTCGCAGGACTGCGTCGCCACCCATGCGTCCGACGTGGCGGTGGCGTTCGCCGCGCTCGATGCCCGCGTCATCGTGCGCGGCCGCGCCGGCGAGCGGTCGATCCCGTTCGCCGACTTCCATCGCCTTCCCGGCGACACGCCGCAGCGTGACACGGCGCTCGAGCGCGGTGACCTGATCGTCGCCGTCGAGGTGCCGGCAGCGGAAGAGGCACGCGCCTCGCACTACCTGAAGGTTCGCGATCGGCAGTCCTACGAGTTCGCGCTGGTCTCCGCTGCGGTCGCGGTCGCGACCGACGGCCGGCGCATCCGCTCCGCGCGACTGGCGCTTGGCGGCGTGGCGCACAAACCGTGGCGGCTCAGTGCTGCCGAGAGGGCATTGCGCGGCCTGTCGCTGGATGATGTCGAGGCGCTGAAGCCCGCGATTGCCACGTCCTTTGCCGATGCCAGGCCGCTTGCCCACAACGGCTTCAAGGTCGAGCTTGCCCGGCGCGTCGTCCTGCGCGCGCTGCAGACCGCGGGAGGACGCGCATGACCGCCATTGGACAAGCGCTTTCCCGCGTCGACGGGCGGCTGAAGGTGACCGGTGCCGCCCGCTACACCGCAGACGTTCCGGTCGCAGATGCCGTGCACGCCGCCATCGTCCACAGCACGATCGCCCGCGGGCGGACGGTGTCGATCGACACAGCCGCGGCCGGCGCGGCGCCCGGCGTGCTGGCGCTGTTCACCCATCGGAACATGCCGCGCATGAACCCGACACCCAAACCCTGGAGCCATCTGCATCCACACGGGCAATCCTATCTGCCGCTGCAGGACGACGAGATCCACTATGCCGGCCAGCCGATCGCCGTGGTTGTCGCCAAGACGCTCGACCAGGCAACCCATGCCGGGACGCTGATCGAGGTCGCGTACGACGCACATCAGCCCGTCGTGTTCGGCCCGCAGACGGCGATGGAGGCCGTCGATCCTCCCCAATTCCTCTGGCCGGTGGCATCGTCGGTCGGCGATGCCGACAAGGCCATCGCAAGTGCTGCCGTCAGGATCGAGCGCATCTACGCCACGCCCGATCGCCATCACAACCAGATGGAGCCGCACGCCACGACGGCGGTGTGGGACGCCGACGGCACGCTGACGCTCTATGAAACCACCCAGCACATCTTCGGCGCCAAGGAACTTCTGGCCATCGTGCTCGGCCTGCCAACCGAGAAGATCAACGTGGTCTCCCACTTCCTGGGCGGTGGCTTCGGCGGCAAGGCCTATGTCTGGCCGCACACTCTGCTCGCGGCGCTTGCCGCCAAGGTCCTGGATCGGCCGGTGCGCCTGCAGCTCACGCGCGCCCAGATGTATTCAATGGTCGGCCACCAGGCGGCCACCATCCAGACGATCGCGCTAGGCGCCGACAAGAACGGCAAGCTTCTAGGCATTCGCCACGAGAGCATTTCGCCGACGCCGGTGTTCGACAGCTACATCGAATATGCCGCACTCGCGACGCGCTCGCTGTGGGGTGCGAGCGGCGGCATCGCGACCAACCACAGGATCGTCCATGTCAATCGCAACACGCCGACGGCCATGCGCGCGCCGCACGAGGCGCTGGGGCATTTCGCACTGGAAAGCGCGATGGACGAGCTGGCGTACGAAACCGGCGTCGATCCCGTGGCGCTGAGACTCCTGAACGACACCGCGATCGATCCGCTGAGCGGCCGGCCGTTCTCCACCCGCGCCATGCGCCAGTGCCTGACCGAGGGCGCGGCGCGCTTCGGCTGGGAGAAGCGGGCGCGCCAGCCGCGCTCGATGCGCGACGGCCGCTACCTGATCGGGCAGGGGATGGCGGGTGCGATCTATACGCACTGGCGCTGGCCGGCAAAGGCAAGGGTCACGCTCGGGAGCGACGGCTCAGCGCTGGTCGAGGCCGGCATGCACGATATCGGCACCGGCACTTACACGGTGATGCAGCAGGTGGCGGCCGACGCGCTTGGTCTGGCGCCGGAGAAAGTGACGGTGCGGCTGGGCGACACGCGGCTGCCGGCGTCGCATGCCGCCATCGGCTCGGCGACGATGGCCAACGCCGGCGCCGCCGTCCTGCTGGCGGCGAAGGCGGCACGCGAGAAGGCGATGGCGCTCGCAAACGACAAGGTGAATATCGGCTATGCCGAGCTGCTGGTGCGCCACGGGCTTTCCAGCCTGGAGGCCGAAGCGGACTACGATCCGGTCGAGGAAGCGAACGGACCGAAGGCCATCTTCAGCTTCGCCGCGGTGTTCGCCGAAGTGCGAGTCGACCCGGAGCTCGGCCTGGTGCGGCTGAGCCGCTTCGTCGGCGCCTATGACGCAGGCCGCATCATCAATCCCAAGACCGCCCGCAGCCAGGCGATCGGCGGCATCATCTGGGGCGTGGGCCAAGCCCTGTTCGAGCAGTCGGAGACGGATCCCGTGTTGGGCCGCTTCCTCCACCGCAACACCTCCGGCTACCTCGTGCCGACCAATGCCGACATTCCCGAGCTGGAAACCCTGTTCGTGGGCGAGTTCGACGAGGAAGCCAGCCCGCTCGGCGCCAAGGGCCTGGGCGAGCTGACGGCTGTGTCGGTGGCGCCCGCCATCGTCAACGCCGTCTATCACGCGACGGGCAAAAGGGTGCGCGATCTGCCGATCACCATCGAAAAGCTGCTGTGACTCGGGCCAGCTGAATCGTGACGTACTTTTCATGGCGAGAGCGTTCTTGAATATTGCCCAATCGCATTCGATATCAGTCGCGATAGGCGCGGGCGGGCGCTGGTTGGCACTAGACTAGCGCTTGATGAGTTTAGCTCCATTCGTCGTCCCGACTCGCGCGGATCATATCCGCGCTGGAGCGAAGCGGAGGGGAGGGACCTTGTCTCAACGACTAGCCGCAAATCGTTTAGAGAAGGTCCCTCCGCTACGCCTCGCTGCGCTCGGCTTCGGTCGGGACGACGAGATGGTTCGAACAAGAATCATCCCGCACTAGTCGTGCCAGTCGTGCAGCCGGCGCGGAAGCCTCGCTGCGCTGCTCGCCTGCCCGAGCCTTTGCGCGGCTTCGGCTCCGGTGCCATTTCGCCGTCGCCTTATGAACCTGTGGCCGTTGGCCTATTGGACGACGATTTCGACCCGGCGGTTCTGCGGCTCGCGGACTCCGTCTCCGGTCGGCACCAGGAGCTGGGTCTCTCCCTTGCCGATGACCGTGATCGCCTGGGCCGGCACGCCCTCACGCACCAGGGCGTCCTTGACCGCATTGGCACGACGCAGCGACAGCGCCATGTTGTAGGCTTCCGGGCCCGACGTGTCGGTGTGGCCGGT
>Ga0070698_100002184_pt1 | contig 21711 bp, 19 predicted proteins | sample KBSK1502metaG_FD_65477 | JGI IMG/M metagenome (GOLD analysis project Ga0070698, IMG submission 65477) | Corn, switchgrass and miscanthus rhizosphere microbial communities from Kellogg Biological Station, Michigan, USA - KBS K1-50-2 metaG | ecosystem: Host-associated > Plants > Roots >...
AGATCACGTGGTGAAGAATTCCGGGAGTGGTGAGGCGAGCAATGCGGACCATGGCTGGTGTATCGGCAGCTGGTCGCCAAAGTTGTCAAAGTTGACACCGTCCCCATCCGGATCGACGAGCGCCTTCGAGCCCATGACAACACCGGGCGTGAGATCGCTATGACCGCCGAGGACTAAAAGCGGAGGTCTGAACATGGAGGCAGCCAGGTCGCGGCCCATCGCTCTGGCGAGACGATGCCGAGCTCTTGCAGTCGCTGCGCAGCTGGAGCGAGGTCGTCGCCTGCGTATCGCGCGTGGCAATAGCGGCTCGTTGCCGCGTCCAGCACCAAGCCAGCCGCGTCGAACGCCGCTGTCGCTCGATCGAGACACGCCACGACTTCGTCGCGATCACCTGCGTGCATAGCGAGCTGTGCCTTCACTCCCTGATGGAACGCGACGGCGACCGGCGCATCCCATCGCCGGATCGTACTTGCAAATCGCGCTGCCTCAGCGATGTCGCGTCGATGTGCGGGATCGGCGAGCAGAGCGCCGCACAGCGAGCGGACTGCTAGCAGTCGACAGCCTGCCATGCTCAACATCATTTCGGATTTGATCTTTGGCCATCGTGAGCGCCACGCTTTCACCGCATCGCGTGGCCGTCCTTGATACATCGCGATTGCAGCCATCGATTCGGCACGAAACACGGTAATTCCGCACCGGTCTTCGAGTGTCGCGCGGTCGATCTGTTGCTGGGCTTGTTGTGGATCATCAAGCGCAAGGTAAACAAGAGCCAGTACACAAACGCGCACCAGCCGTTCGGCAACGAGATCCTCACGCTCGATCGCGTCGCGAACTAGCTCGTCGCCGATCGAGCGTGCACGTTCGAGTTGGCCAAGGAACAGCGCGATACGTGCTTCGACCATCCGAACGTAACGGTGATGGACACCCGTGTTGCGCGAATGCTCGGTCATGAATGCATTCGCCGCCTCGCACTCGCGCTTTGCCGACACGAGATCGCCGAACATGAAGTAAGACTCGGCACGGCGTCGCATCGCTAGCGCACGAACCTCGGTCGCGCCTTCGTCTATAGCGGTCGCCTCGGCGCGGGCAAGGAGCTCGTCGATGACCGCGGGGCGGGACGCCTGGTTGCCGATCATGCCGACGCCCGCCGATACGAGTCCGCACGCGGCACGTACGGGATCGCCGCTGCCCAGTGCGAGCCGACTCGATCGCATCATCAGACCGAATGAGCCGACTACGTTGATGTACGAAAGCGCGTTGGTCGCGCGTTCGAGCACGTCAAGATGAATCGATTCGAACTTGCGCGAGCGCGCCCGAACGCCGAATCGAGCAAGACGCATCCGCGTCAAGTGATAGATGCCTTGTGCGGCTGCGCCACTCACCGTGGCGGGCATTCGTTCACCGACTGCTTCGAGCGCCTGTTCGACCGCGCGGTAGCCGGTGTCGAAGTCACCCGCGCAACACATGTGTTCTCCCGCACGCGAGATCAGATCGATCGCGCGTGGGCCATCGCAGCGCCTCGCAGCTTCGAGATATGCACGGCCAGCTGGAGCATTCGCACCGGCGGCAAGCCGTGCGTCACCCAGTTGCTCGTAGGACTCCGCAGTGGCCAGACCGCGATCGATCGCCATCTGGTACAAAGCGGCCGCGCGGTCGAACGCGAGCACGCTCATCGCGGCATCGGCGGCTCGCTGCGCATAGTCGGCGGCGACCGCACGCTCATCTGCCGCATCGAAGTGCCGCGCAATGGATTCCAGATCGGCGTCGGGCGATTCCGCGAGGACGCGCGCAAGCGCGCGATGATGCTTGCGACGAGTCTCGCTATCGACGCGTGCGAGTACTGCGTCGCGGATACGATCGTGGAAGACATTGATCTCGCCATCGCTTGCAATGCGAAGCAAGTGGTCGGAGCTCAGCTGCCGCGTCACGCTGAGGTCATTGGCGCCGAGGTCGGCGGCGGCCGAACAGATGGCAGCATCGAGTGGTTCACCCGCGACAGCGACAACTTCAAGTAGCGTCCGCGCACTCGAGGCCAGCTTTTGTACGCGTTGCCAGAGGATATCGTTCAGATTCGACGGCGGCGGGACGTTCGACTCGGCGAGCGACGATCGCGCGAGCTCGGCCATGAACATGGGATGGCCTTCACCACGCTGCGCAATCAGTCGTGCGGTCTGCATGTTCGCGCGCGATCCCAACAGTGCGGTCGCCAGCGTTTCGGCATCGTGCTGCGGTAACGTGTCCAGCGCGAGTACCGTGCCGCGCTCCCCCGCGACCTCGAGCATCCGCAGCGTTTCACGCAGTGCTGTGCTCTGCTCGATATCGTCGCTGCGGTACGACAAGAGCCACAGCGCAGACGGCCGGGGAGGTGCTAACAGGTGAAGCAGCAGCTTCGCGCTGTCGGTATCGCCCCATTGCAAGTCGTCGATCACGATCACGAGAGGACATCGCACCGAGATGCCGGTCAGTAGGTCCTTGAGCACAGCGAACGCGCGATTGCGCAGCTCAAATGGATCGCCCGGTCGACGTTCGAGTGACGCGTTTCCGATCGCAGTAACGTTCTCGAGCACGGGGAACAGCTGCGCGACGAGCGCAATGTCGCGCGGCAACAACGCGTCGATCTCGTGATCAGGCAAGCTTTGCAAATGCGTGAGCAGCGCGTCAATCACGCAATCGAACGCTTTGAAGGGAACCGACTCGTGCGCGTAACAGCGACCGGCGAGAACCAGTACGTCATCGGGCCGCTCGGCAACGAACCGGTGGAGCAACGACGACTTGCCGACACCTGGTTGACCATGGAGGCGAATGACCCCGCCGCGCCCCTCGCGTAGACGCGCGTACGCGTCACCCAACATCGCGAGCTCGGCGCTGCGCCCGACGAAATGAGGCGCATCTGGCGTTTCGACGCGCGGCTGCCCGATCATCGCGCTGATTTCGGGTCCACTGGGACGTTCGGTTGGAACGGAGTGGAGAAGCACGCGGCAGAGCCTCACAAGATCCGTGGGGCGGCTGGGAGGCGGCGCATTGGCACCGGGCAGCATTCCGGTCAGTGCTTCGTGCAGCATGACGCCCACCGCGTACCAATCGGCTGCGGTCGTAACTCCTTTGGCTGCAGCTAGCTCGGGTGCAACGAAGCTTGGCGTTCCAGCCGATGACAGCTCGGGTTCGAGGTCGTCGCCAGCAAGGCCGAAGTCCAAGATAACGACACGGCCGCTCGGCTCGACAAGAACATTCGACGGCTTGAGGTCGCGGTGGATGATGCCGGCGTCATGCAGTGCCCGCACTCCAGCGACGAGCTGCGGCAGTGCTTGGCGCAGGCGCATCTCCGAAAACCCATTGCTGCGCACGTAGTCAACGAAATCAATTCCGCGCACGAGATCCATCGTGAAGAACCAGCGCTTGTCGTGCGACACCAGCTCGTGAAGACCGACAAGATTTGGATGCACGAGATCACGGACAGAACGGAACTCGCGCTTGATGCGGCGGATGTTCGCCGCAAAGCCCGCGCGTTGCGGCTTGAGCGTCTTCAATGCCAGACGCCGTCCGCCTTCACGATCGTCGACCTCATAAACAACGCCGAAGCCACCCTCGCCGAGGCATTTGAGCACCTGATAACGCTCGGTGCCTGAGAAGGGTTCTATATCAGGAGTCCAAGCCAACGCCCTGAGGAGCTCACTGGCGTCGTCGCTATCCTCATGGCGCGTCATAATAGATAGACACTTCTCGTTGTGAATGTGATCGAACAAGAAGCTTTACGAGCATAAGGTTTGTTTGTCGCTTAGGTATCGCGGAGGCGCGGTTACGAGGTGCGCGTGGCTCGCGAATCGTCGCACCGGTCGCGCCGACTCAGCCGCGTCGCGCTGTTAGCACGTGGACAGGGACCGGGCAGACGAGCTGCCCATCAGCGCTCACGAGCTCGAGCCACGCAGGCACGATGTCGCGCTCGATCCCGTCGCGTGTTTTGTCGGGTGTCTGCGCTAGCATCATCGCGAGCGGCGTGCTGACGAGGTATTGCCACAAGAACTCGCGCGGAGGCGGTAGCCGAAGCGTTGTCGTTCGAGTGGCAACGCTAATGTCATCGAACCCGGCACCCTCGGCGAGCGTGCGCAGCGTGGCTGGCTCGTGCATCGAGAATACGACGTTCACAAAGCCTGCGACCTGCGGCCCCAAATGACGCGCGAGTGCATCGCGCATGACCGCAAACAGGGGCGGTGTCGGGCCGATTGTGCTGAGCACGAGCCTACCGCCGGGCGCGAGCACGCGCCGCATCTCGCGCAACGCAGCCTGCTTGTCACCGACAAATTGCAACACGAGCTGGCAGAGGACGACGTCGAAGCTCTGGTCGCCGAGAGGCATCGCCTCGACGCTGGCCTCATGCCACGATGCGACCGCGTCCGGTGGCGTCGCGGTGCGCGCGACGGCGAGCATCGCCGCAGTCACGTCCAGGGCTGTGACGCACCCGGGGCCAACGCGCTCCGCGGCAAGTCGCGCGATGATGCCGGTTCCGCAACCCGCATCGAGCACACGTTCGCCGCGCTGAAGACTCGCAAGCTCGACGAACTCTGTTCCTGCCGGGCGACCAATTGATGGAACGAAGAAGCGCTCGTAGTTCTCCGCCGGGTTGCCGCTAAATTGTGTGGTGTCGCTCATACGTAGGTAGAAAGACGACCTTGCAGATGTGATCTACTTTTGGTGCAGGAAGCGCGATCGTCAACTCCACATCATTTCGGGCGCTTCTCAACCGAGCTGCGACGTGTGTTGCGTCCCGGTGGTCAGCTCGTCATTGGATTCCGCGAACGGTCTGCGGCGACTGAGACCACACTGCCAGCATCGATCTATCGGCTCTACATGGCCGATGAAGTCGTCGAGATGCTGCGCGCAGCAGGCTTCGTTGCGGAGCTGCGCCGTGTACCGGATCGCCGAGAAGCCACGCCTCGATCCTAGCTGAGGACGTTGCCGGCTTCTTCTCGCCACTTCGTCGAGGCGAGTTTCGCCGAGCCCTTCGACTATGACTCGCGTTCCTCAAACTCCGCGATCGCGTCTTCCCACTCATCGAGGTCCGCTGCCGACATCAACGTGCGGTTCTCGCGTGTCACGATCAAACCGGTCCGCTCGTAGGCGTAGATCAACGCCGGCCGGATCCCCGCCGCACGCATCGCTTCGATCGTCGCGGCCCGGACCTTCGCGACGTCGGCATCATCAAGCAGCCGCTGGTCGCCCTTAGACATCAGCTCCCGCAACAGCTCGGGGCTGATCTCATCGTTCGCAGGGGAAAGCTTCCGACCCATCTCGCGCTCGCCATTCCGGCCGCGCCCCCAAGTGGTGTGGGAAGTGGTGTGGAGATTTCAGCCGATCAGCTAACTATGGAGCGGGAGAAGGGATTCGAACCCTCGACGTCAACCTTGGCAAGGTTGCACTCTACCACTGAGTTACTCCCGCGTTGGTAGGTCGCTTTTCTAGCGACCGCGGGGCACTAAGTCAAGCGCTAGGCGCAACCCCCGACGTAGAGTCCGGGCATGGCAAAGAGCGCGATGAAGGCCAAAGTGCTTGGCGCAAAGGACCTCGTCCATGACGTCGGCGATGACGCCGCGTACCTCGCCATTGTCGACCTCGGTAGTTACGCGAAGGATTTGCCCGACTGGGACTACTTCTCGCTGACGAAAAAGATCGCGGCGGATATGTCGGCGGGCAGGATCGTTGCCTGGGGTTGTCCCGAAGGCCCACTGACGGTGCGGCTAACAACGAAAACGGCGGGACCCAAGCGCGCCAACGCGAAGTACGTGTCAACACTCGTGACAAAGGGGCAATTGTGCCTCGTCGGTTATACGTCGCTGACCATGTGCGCTCAGTTTGAGGATCAGCGCTTCCCGCAATCGGGCGATCTCCTGTTTTCGATCGCGCCCGGGACGTACACCGTGACGGTGTACCGATTGTTTGCACATGAGGCCGGCGAGCAATTTCCCGCCGAGCCGCTGCCCGCCAGCGACCATTACGAAGTTACGTTTGCGCCAGGTGGCACTGCGATCGCGCACGCGACGGTGCCATGGGCACCGCCCATCGATTAGCTCGTCTTGCGCGCCGCTTTGTCGGAGCGCAGCGCTGCGTCGGCCCGCTCCGCGAGACTCTCGATCGTCTCTTCGCCCGCTTCGATCACGCCGATGCTCGCGGTGACGGTTCCATCGCAGAGCTTTGCTTCATTGATCTGCGTGCGGAAGCGCTCCGCGAGGACCTTCGCGCCATCGAGCGCGGTGCCGGGCATCAGGATCGCGAACTCGTCGCCGCCCAGGCGGAAGCACGCGTCCATCACGCGCGTGTGCTTGTTGAGAATCGTGCCGATCATCTTCAGCAGCTCATCACCCGCTGCTTCGCCGAAGCGATCGTTCGCCGTGTTGAAGCCATCGAGATCGAGCAGCGCGAGGCTGAACGATTGGCTGTAACGCGTGCGCCGCGCGAGCTCGACATTGACCCGCTCTTCGAACGCGCGGCGGTTGAGCAGGCCCGTCAGTGCGTCGTGCGTGTTGTCGTAGCGCGGGCGCGGGAAGCTGCGCGTGCGGTGCAGCGGGATCGCGATGATCGCCGCGAGCAGGCGCAGCGTCTCGATGTCTTCATCCGTGAACTGGCCCTCCTTGGGACCGGTCACGCAGAGGACACCGACCGCGTACTCGCCGTGGAGGAGCGGGACGCAGACACTCGAGCCATCGTCGGCACGCGTCGGCTTGCGCGCGTGGATGCAGCGGCCGGAGAGGCCGGCCTTTTGCGAGCTGTGGCGCATGCCGAGCTGCTGCGAGGAGCCGGTACCTGCCGTGGCGCGGCACACGAGGTCATCACCCTCGACGAGCTCGACGAACGCGGACGTGCACGTGAGCAGCTGCTGGGCGCGATCGGCCACGACACGCATCACTTCGTCGGCCGTGAGCGCTGCCGCGGCAATCGCATTTTGCAGCTCGATGATCGAGAGCAGGCGCACCGCGCTGGGCGTAGCCGATTCAGCCATCGGCCCATCATACAGAGAATGCGGGGTCAGTGGCGTCTAGTCGCCACCTTCGCGTTTGCAAGGTGGCGCGGACTTGGCGCGCGCCGGCATTTGTGGTGTAGCGAGCTCGACGAGGTCGAATTTCACGTTGTCGGAGCGCACACCGGCGGGTCCGGAGATGGTCCGCGCGTAGTCGGGTAGGCGACCCTGGAACATCAGGTGCCCATCGATCCAAGCGAAGAGATTGTCGCCCACGATCTCGCCGCGCAATTTGTGGGTGGCGCCGTACTCGAATGCGGGTACGTAGGTTTTTTTGCGCGGCTTGATCTTCGTGTAGCCCTCGGCTCCGCATTCTTCGTGCGTGCGCTTGTTCGGGTTGAACTTGACCGAGATGTCGAGCTTGGGCGTCGGGTCGAGGCGCCACATGATGTAGACGACGTTGCAGCTGTCTTGCGCGCGCAGCTTGAGACCGAGTTGGCGACGCATCTGGCCACTCGCGAGCTCGCGACCCTCGTCGGTCTCGCCGCGGTACGTGAACGTCAGCTCCGCTGCGTCGCCACCCGCGCCGCGCGCGTAGCCGCGCATCGTCGGCTCGGTGACGGTGCCGCCCGACATCGAGCCCTTCGTCACGCAGAGTTGGTCGCGCTCGATCGGCGCGAGCTCGATCGATGGCCCGCGCGGCGTTGGCGCCGCTTCCGAGCGCGGGCTGCTGCACGCAGCGATCATGAGCAAGAGCCAGCGCATCATTCTTCTGCTCCCTTGGCTCCCAGCACGTCGCGAATGCTCGTGACGTGCGTCGTCAGGTATGCGTGCTGCGCGCGCGCCTTGACGAGCTCGAACCACACCGTTTGGCGATAGCGCTTGCTCTCTTCGCTGCCGATGCGCGACAGCGCGTCGAGCTGGCGCTCGAGCTCGTCGACGAGCGCGGCGGTTTCTTTTGCGCGCTTCGTCTCGATGTCGAGCGTCGAGCGCAGCTGGTCCACGGTTCCTTCGACGCCCAGACCGCGCCCCGATTCAACGAGGCGTTTGCGCCCGGCCGCGGCGCGCGAATTCGGCGAGCCTTGGAACAAGAGGCCGAGGTTGAGGCCGACGGAGACGACCGCGAAATAGGGTTGCGGATTGTCGCGCTCGGGAAACTCGTCGATGCCGAAGCGTAGACTCACATCGATCGCCTGCGCGCGGCGAATCTTCGCTTCGTAACGCTCCATGTCGGCGTCGGCATCGCGGTACGACTGCAGCGCGCCCGCAAGCGGCCGCTCGCTTGGCTGCGGCAGCGACGAGAGCTGACGATGATCTTCGGCTGCGAGCTCGCGCAGCTCCTCGACACGCACGCGCGTCGCGGTCGCTTCTTGGGCCGTCGTGCGGCGCGCGGCGAAGTCGGCTTCGTCGGTCTTGAGGATCTTTTCGGCTTCCTTGAGCGCCTCGTCGAGCACGCGCAGGCGCGCCGCGATCGCGCGCGAGGTTGTCTCGCCGCGCACCTGGTCGAACGCCTTGTGACGACGACAGTCCGCCTTCGCGCGATCGCGAATCGCCACACCTTCATAGATGCCGGAGAGCTTGTAGCGAATTCCGGCGATGAGGCGGACGCCCTTCGTCGTCGTGTCGGGGTTGATCGCCGACGGCGGCTGCTCGACGTAGCCGACCGAGCCGATCAGCTCCGGCGATAGCGGCACCGCCGATTGCGCGTTGGCCACGCCCTCGACGAAGTCGCAGTAGCCGTCATCTTCCGCGTGCGCCGGCGCCGCCAACGCGGCGAGTACAACAATGATGCGCATCAGATCAGCAATGGCCGTCCTCCGACGAACAGCACGTCGTCGGTCGCCGCCGCGGGATCCTCGAGCTTGAGCTCGATCATCTGCCCGCGCATTTGCTTGTCGCGATTGGGATGCTTGAACTGGACCTCGCCCGGCAGGACTTCGAGCACGGTGCCGACGCGCTTGCAGAAGACCATCGTCGCCCAGCAGCCGTAGATCGGCTCGCCCGCTTTGACGTCCTTGAGATTCCCGTAGGGCACGAACGCGACCGATGCCTGATCGGCGAGCGCCTTGAGATACGACGCGTTCTTGAGCGACGCCACGAGCTTCTCTTCGCGCTCGAGCGCGGCCTTGAGCATGTCGCGATTGTGGAGCGCGCGCTGCGTCTCGAGGCGCGACGCTTCGTACTCTTGCTTGATCCTCAGCACGTCGTAGCTGATGGCTTCACCACTCGTCGTCTCGGCGAGCAGCGCCTCGAGCGAGCGCGTCTGCGCGTCGAGGTCTGCCGCGCGCGTCTCGTACTCGGCTTGGCGCTCGGCGAGGTTCAGGTTCGAGCCGGAAATCTGCGCGATCTGAAACTTGCCGTTGAGCATGCTGTTGCGATCGATCAGGCCGGCGCGCCACTCGGCGGCCATCCGCTTTTGCGCCGCACTCGCGTACGCGCTGTTCGAGCGCTTGATCTGCGCGCGCGTCGTCGCGGCTTGATTCGCGAGCTCGTACATGCGCGCGAGCGCCGCCTTGCGCCCATCGAGGTCACTCTTGATCGCCTTCGCGAACTCCGCTTGGAATTCTTGCTGCACCTTGATCGCGCGCTCGGCGTTATCGAGCTCGGCCGCCGTGCGATCGCGATTTGTCTGCCGCTCCGCGAGCTGCGATTGCAGCGACACGACCTTCTCGTCCGTCGGCGAGATCGCCATCGGCACGACCCAGCTGTCGCTCATATAAAAGAAGGCGGTCGTTGTCAGATACCCGATCAGTACGAAGACAATGATCGAGAGGATCACGAAGCCGAGCAGGCGATACGACGTGACGACGTGCTTGCTCCACTTCTTCGCATCGATCTTCGGCGCGCGAAGCCCGAGATGTTCGAACGCAGCCCACCGCGACGGCTTCACCACAGGCTCCTGACGTGGCGGCGCCATCACGGTGGGCGCGTTCGTGGGTGGAAGCGGATCGAAGATGGTTTTGTCTTCCTGTTCGAACGGCGCTGGCTGCGCGACCGGCGGAGCGGGTTGCGCCGCGGCCGCGGCAACCGCAGCCGAACCCCACGAGCCCGTGGTGATCGGCGTGTGAACGGCCGTGATCGACGACGAGCTCGCGCCGATCTTGGAGCTCGCACGCGGCTTCGCGAACGGGATGACGTTCTGCGGCGGCGCTGACACGGTGGTGGCAGGCGCTGACACCGGCATTCTCGGCGGAATCGGCGAGCGAGAACCTGTTGGTACCGCGACCGCGCGTGGGCGTGCAGGTGCGGGTCTCGTATCGACCGTCGTCTTGTCTCCGACGATGCTGGGAATGATGCGTAGGTTCGGAGGTGGCGACTTTCGGTGGTTCATGAATGCCCACCGTTGCAGTGCAAAAGAATCACCAACGCGTGCATTTGCTAGCTCCGCGAACGCATAACGCTGTGCACGTTTCACACTGGTATCCGCATGCACCGCGTTGGGGAGAAGGGTCGACCCCAAAGCGCACGCACATGCACTCAACTCTCAGATCGCATTTGCACAGTTCGCGCAACTCGCGCGGCAACACGTTTGCACTCGTCGCGATGCGGCTCACGTGTCGACGTTTCCGATCTACCTCTTCATCTTCATCGTGTTCCTGAACCGCTACGTGTTCGGGCTGTATCTGACTCTCGTTCGCGGTCGCAAACTAGATGAAACCATTTCGGGCTACGAACCCACGATCACCGTCGTCGTGCCGCTCTTCAACGAGGGGCGCTCGATCTACGACACGATCGTGAGCCTGGTGCGGCTCGAGTATCCACCCGAGAAGCTCGAGATCACCGTCGTCGACGATTGTTCGACCGACGACAGCTGCGAGTGGGCGATGAAGGCCGCGAGCGAGCACCCGAACGTTCGTGTGATTCGCAACGAATACAACATGGGCAAACGCAAGGGCATCAACGCCGCCGTGCGCGCGTCGCGTGCAGACATCATCGTCAGCGTCGACTCCGACGTCATCGTGTTCCCGACGGCGCTCCGCGAGCTCGTCGCGCGCTTCACGACGCCCCAGATCGCCGCGGTCGGCGGCCGCATTCACGTCTCGAATCCGAACGAGAACTGGCTCACGAAGCTGCAGACGATCAAGTACTACTTTGGGCAGGAGCACCTGAAGAACCTCGAGCGCTCGCTCGACTCGGTGATGTGTTTGTCGGGCTGCCTCACGGCGTATCGCCGGCACGTGCTGATCGAGCTCGAGCCCGTGCTCGAGAATCGCAACATCCTCGGCGTACCGATCAAGTACGGCGAGGATCGCTTCCTGACGAACCAGATCGTGCGCCGCGGCTACAAGACGCGACTCACGATGAAAGCGTTCTGCTTCACGAAGGCGGCGACGAACCTGCGCCAGTACTTCAATCAGCAGCTGCGCTGGAAGCGATCGAACATCGTCGACTTCATCGTCGGCGTGCCGCACGCGTGGAAGCTGCACCCACTGCTGTGCCTGCAGTACCTGTCGATGCTGATGCTCTTGCTCGTGTATCCGTTCGTGATCGTAACGCACATCCAGCACGAGGAGTTCTTCGAGCTCGTCGCGTTTCACCTCGCCGTGATCGGCGGCTTCTCCGTCATCTATTACTTCGCGCCGAGCGTGCGCGCGCTGCCGCCGTGGCTGCGCGTCCACCCGATCGCCTTTCTGCCGATGGCCGTGCTCATGCCGGTCGCCTATTTGCTTCTCACGCCGCTCGGCATGTTCACGCTCGACAGCTCGAGCTGGGAAACGCGCGGCCATCAAGGCTCGCAGGAACCGCCCCCGTGTCACAGACCCGAACAACTCGGACCTTGGTCCGAGGTGAGAGGCATCCGATGATCGTCACCGCTCATCAGCCGCACTTCATGCCGTGGCTCGGCTACCTCGACAAGCTGGCCAAGTCCGACTTGTTCGTCGTGATGGACGATCTGCAATACGAGGCGCAGAACTTTCAGAACCGCCAGCGCCTCAAGCTCTCCGGCGGCGCGCAGTGGGTGACCGTGCCGCTCTTGCGCGGCACGCAAAGCGATCGCATCTGCGACAAGCAGATCGACAACTCCGGCAATCCGCGCCAGCACTGGCAGCACCGCGCCTGGCGCACGATCGAGATCAATTACCGACGCGCGCCGTACTTCGCGCGCTACGCGGACGAGCTGCACGCCGTCTTTCTGCAGCCATGGGTCAGCTTGGTCGAGCTCGACATGAAGATGCTCGAGCTCGCACGCAAATGGCTCGACATCCGCGTTCCGATCATGCGCGCATCGACCTTGCAACTGCATGGGCACAAGACCGATCGCTTGATCGATCTATGCAGAAAGGTCGGCGCGCGCGCCTATCTGTCGGGCGGTGGCGGCTCGACGAGCTACCTCGATGTCGAGCGCATGGGTCGCGCGGGCATCGGGGTCATCTGGCAGCACTTCGAGCATCCGCATTATCCGCAGCGCTACAACGGTTTCGTTTCGCATCTGGGTTTCATCGATCTGATGTTCAACTGCGGCCGCGCGAGCCGCGACATCTTGTTCGATCGCAGTCACCCGTTACGCGTGGAGGCCGCATGAATCGCATCCTCGAAGAAAAAGGTGGTCGCGTGCTCGCGTTCGGTGCTCACCCCGACGATCTCGAAGTCGGCGCGGGCGGCTTGCTCGCACGGCTCGCCGATCAAGGTGCGGTTGTCACGATGGCGATCGTCTCGATCCCGAGTCAGGCCGATCAGCGCAAGCGCGAAGCGAAGGCCGGCGCCGAGGTGATCGATGCGAACCTGTTCGTCGTCTATGAAGATCGGCCGTGCCGCGTCGAAGACATTCCGATGCACGAGCTCGTGCGACGCTTCGATCAGATCGTCGGCGACGTCAGGCCCGACCTCGTCATCACACACTCGGCCAACGACCTCCACTGGGATCACGGGCTCGTCCATCGCGCGACGGTCTCTGCGCTGCGGCGCACGCCGTGCGATCTGCTGGCGTACCTTTCGAGCCCGGAGATGAACGCGCAGTCGCGCTCACTCGGGAACTGTTTTGCCGACATCAGCGGCTTTGTCGAGGCGAAGCTCGAAGCGATCGCGTGTCACAAGTCTCAGCTTCCACGGCTCGATCTCGAGTCATCGCGTGATCTCGCGCGCGCGATGGGACGCATCAGCGGCTATGAGTACGCCGAAGCGTATGAAGTGCTGCGGGTGCGGATCTGACCGCCCGTGCGGGGGCGCACGTTCGAATAAGGGGGTGAGGCGGCGCGTTTCGTGCAAAGGGGATTTCTGGTAGCGTCGGCGCGATGACGATTCGAGCGACTCTCTTTGTAGTGGCGACGGCAGCCAGCGGTTGCGCGGGCTCGCCGAACAAGGTGATGGCAGACACGCCGGTGCTGCCGTATCAGGCACCCGACATCAGCGAGATCACGGGCATCCCGGAGCCCGATAAAGATGAAGAGGCGGAGCCGCCACCGTCGGCGCCGCACGCGGAAGCGGCCGCACCTGCACCTGCAGCGGCGCCCGCTGCACCGACGGCGCCGGCCGCAGCGGCCGCCGGCAAGGCCGCGACACCTGCAAAGGCGCCGGCAAAGACGCCCGCCAAAGTGCCCGCAAAGACCCCGGCGAAGACACCGGCGGCGGGTGCTGGCTCGGCGGCTGCACCAAAGACGCCCTAACTATCGGAGGATTTGATGTGCGGCATCATCGGTTACATCGGCAATCGACAAGCAACACCGTTGCTCGTCGGTGGCCTGCGTAAGCTGGAGTATCGCGGCTACGACTCGGCCGGTGTGTCCGTCCTCGATCCAGGCAATGGCGCGACGTCGCGCGTCGTGCGCTGTCGCGGCAAGCTCGCCAACCTCGAAGAGAAGCTCAACAAAGAACCCGCGCCGGGCACCGTCGGCATCGGCCACACGCGCTGGGCAACACACGGCCGGCCTTCCGACGAGAACTCGCACCCGCACAAGGTCGGCGCGATCAGCATCATCCACAACGGCATCATCGAGAACCACCTCGCGTTGCGCGCGGAGCTGCACGCCGCCGGCGCGAAGTTCTCGTCGGAGACCGATACCGAGATCTTCGCGCACCTCGTCGATCAGCAGCTTACGGCGGGCGCCGAGAATCTGACCGTCGCCGTGCGGCGCGCGCTCCAGAAGGTGCGCGGCAGCTACGCGTTCGTCGTGATGAGCGACAAGGAGCCGGGCACGCTCGTCGCCGCAAAGAATTCGTCGCCGCTCGTCGTTGGCCTCGGCGAAGGCGAGAACTTCGTCGCATCGGATGTCACCGCGATCCTGTCGGAGACGCGCAAGGTGATCTTCATCGACGAAGGCGAGATCGTGACGGTCACCCGCGACGGCGTCGCGATCACGGACTTCGAAGGCAAGCCGCGCCACCGCGAGCCGAAGATCATCACGTGGTCGGCGGTGCAGGCGGAGAAGGGCGGCTTCAAGCACTTCATGCTCAAGGAGATCCACGAGCAGCCGCGCGCGGTCGCCGACACGCTCACGGGCCGCATCGATCTCGAAGGCGATGATGTTCGCCTCGATGGAGTCGAGCTCGACGTCAAGTCGATCAAACGCATCGTGTTCATCGCGTGCGGCACCTCGTATCACGCGTCGCTCGTCGGCGAGTTCCTCGTCGAGTCGCTCGCGCGGATTCCGGTCGAAGTCGATCTCGCGAGCGAGTTTCGCTATCGCGATCCGATCGTCGGCCCGGGGGACCTAGTCATCGCGATCAGCCAATCCGGCGAGACGCTCGATACGATGGAAGCGATCCGCGAGGCGAAGAAGAAGGGCGCGACGGTGCTCGCGATCTCCAACGTCGTCGAGTCGTCGATTCCGCGGCTCGCCGATCACTCGTTTTATACGCATGCAGGGCCGGAGATCGGCGTCGCGTCGACGAAGGCGTTCACCACGCAGCTCGTCGCGATCTCGCTGCTCGCGATTTACCTCGGTCGCCGCAACGGCGCGCTCTCGCGGGAACGCGCACGCACGCTGCTCGGCGAGCTCGTGCAGCTGCCGAACAAGATGCGCGATGTCGTCGACATGAGTGCGCACCTGCAAGTCCTCGCGCGCCGCTACGGCCATGCGGACGGCTTTCTGTTCCTCGGCCGCGGCGCGCAATATCCGATCGCGCTCGAGGGCGCGCTCAAGCTCAAAGAGATTTCGTACATCCATGCCGAGGGCTACGCCGCCGGCGAGATGAAGCACGGGCCGATCGCGCTCATCGACGAGCACCTGCCTGTCGTCGTGCTCGTGCCAAAGGGGCCGAGCTACGACAAGACGGTGTCAAACCTCGCCGAGGTTCGCGCGCGCCAGGGCAAAGTGCTCGCGATCGCGACGCGCGGCGATAACGAAATCGGCAGCCACGCCGATGACGTCGTGCTCGTTCCCGATACAGCGGTCGAGCTGCAACCGATCCTCACGGTGTTGCCGCTGCAGATGCTCAGCTACTACGTCGCGGACCTAAAAGGCACCGACGTTGACCAGCCCCGAAACCTCGCGAAGTCCGTCACGGTCGAGTGAGTGAAGAAGCTCACGCACTTCGACGACGCGGGGGCGGCGCACATGGTGGAGGTCGGCGCGAAGGCGGAGACTGCGCGCACCGCGATCGCGAGCGGGACAATCAAGATGGCGCGCGCCACCGCTGCCGCGGTCGCTGGCGGTCGCATCGGCAAAGGCGACGTGCTCGGCGTCGCGCGCCTAGCCGGCATTCAGGCAGCCAAGCGCACCGCCGACCTGATCCCGTTGTGTCATCCCTTGCGCATCACGGGCGTCGACCTCGAGCTACACGTTGCAACCAATGCAGTCCACATCACAGCAACGGTGCGCGCGTTCGACCGCAGCGGTGTCGAGATGGAGGCGCTGACCGCGGTCAGTGCGGCCGCCCTGACGATTTACGACATGTGCAAAGCGATCGACCGCGGCATGGTGATCGCGGACGTCCGTCTCGACGAAAAGCGCGGAGGAAAATCGGGCACCTGGACGCGTGCAGCGGTGATTCCTCCAGTGCGCAGCAAGCGTCGCAAAGCTGCCAAGAACCGTTAGTGAGTGTGCATCGCTCCGGGTCTGCTGCACCGACGATGCTGCGCCCATGCGCCGTTCAATTGTTGTTGGGGCTTTGCTGTTATCGACTCCCGCCGTCGCGACCACGCTGACGGATCCGATCCTCGGCGGCACGCCGGCGACGCTCGGCCAGTACCCGAGTGTTGTTGCGATCGAAGTCGGTGGCGGTCTGTGCACGGGCACGCTGATCGACAAGGAGTGGGTGCTCACCGCCGCGCACTGCGTGCAAGGCATGACGGTCAGCGGCATTCGCGTCTACTTCAACACGGTCAATATCAATCAATCGGTCGGCCGCGTCGTGAACGCGTCGATGGCCGTCGCGAAGCCGCAGTTCAACATCAGCGATCTGGGCTCGAACGACATCGGCCTCATCAAGCTCGCGACGCCGGTCACCGACATCGCGCCGGTGCCGGTCAACCTCGAAGCGACGAAGGCGCCGGTCGGCATCAAGGTGACGATGGTCGGCTTCGGCGCGACCGCGCAGGGCGGCGGCGGCAACATCGGCGTCGAATACGTCGTCGAGCAAACGTCGATCTCGTGCGCCGGCATCGGCGGCGTGAGCGATGCGAATCTTTTGTGCTTCAACCAAGTCAGCGGCAAGGGCAAGTGCCAAGGCGATTCGGGTGGCCCCTCGTTCGCGATGATCGACGGCCGCATGATGCAGGTCGGCATCACGTCGTTCGGCGATCAGGACTGCGCACAGTTTGGCGCCGACACGCGCACCGATGCGGAGCGCGCGTTCTTGCTGCAATACGTGCCGCAGCTCGAGTGCTCGACGGATGCCGATTGCCCGATGGGCAGGACGTGCTTTCTCAAGCGCTGCATCGCGCAGCCGTTTGGTCCCGGTGGCCTTGGCACGGAGTGCACGAGCGGCGCCGATTGCGACTCGCAGCAGTGCGCCTCCAACGGCGATGACAGCTACTGCAGCATGACGTGCACCGTCGGCGTCGAGGACGGCTGCCCCGAGGGCCTCGAGTGCCAAGCGCCCGGCGCGTGCTGGCCCGTCAAGGGCGGCTGCGGCTGCAACGGTGGTCGCGGCGCTGGTTCGACGGCGCTGCTGATCGGCCTCGCGATGGGCGCGCTCATCTGGCGCCGTCGTCGGCGTTAGACCTTCGGCGGTGAGCCGCTCGCGCCGCCGAACGGCAAGAACTCGCCGCGCGCCCACGCGTCGAGCCCGCGGCCGTAGCCGATGCCGAAGCGGCGTTCCGATGCGCCGCCGGCCATGCAGTACCAGATTCCAGGCTTCGACATATCGACGAGGAATCGGCCCGCGGCGCCAAACACAAACTGCTCGCCGCCAATCGTTAGCGCGGTGACTTGATTCGGCGTCGTCGGACCGCCGTGATTCGCGATCGGCTGCGAATCGAAGCCAAGCAGCGAGAGCTTGCCGGCGAACAAGAAGTTCTTGAACCGATCGCGGCGCGGCAACCGGATCTCGGTGCGCGACGCTTTTGCGAGCGCGATCGGCCATGCGCGCGCGAGCAGCACGCGAAGCTTCGCATCGTCGACGAGATCGGGATGCGCGAGCGCGAGCGCATCGTCGAGCTGGTACTGGAACAGGATGAGGCCGGAGAGGTCGTCGACGAGCCGCTTGGCGACGTGATCGCCGAGCATGTCGGCGAGCAGCAGCCGGCACACCTCGTCGTGAAAAACGGTCCACAGCGTGAGCAAGGCGAAGTGATCGTCGCCGCGACCGGGTTGATTTTTGCCCCACGCGACGAGTGAACGCGCGCGCGCGTGATCCGGCATGCGCGTCGCCCAGATCGCGAGCAAGCGGCGCGCGCCCGCGTCGCAACAATCGAGCAGCGTGCGCGCGAGGTAATCGAGCGAGAAGCCCGTGCCGGTCGCCGTCATGAGCTCGCGCAAGCGATCGATGCGCGGCCGCGCTTCGGGTATCGGCCCCCACGCGAGCCCACCTGGTTCGAGAGGCCGCGCGTTCGCGCTCGCGAGCCAACCTTCTGCCGGTGCGATCGTCAACGGCCGCGTCGACTCATCGACCGCCACGGTGGGACCGTCGGCAGGGCGGGGCACCATGCCGTAGCTGCCCGCTGGCATGCGAGGGAGCCGGCCCGACACGACGCGACCGATGCGCCCCGACGAGTCTGCGACGAGCCCATCGAGCGCGAGCCCCTCGATCCCGCGGTTCGCCTCGATCGCTTCCTCGACGTTCTTCGCGACGAGCAGACGGCGCGCAGCTTCGATGTCATCGGCGGTGTTGCGAATGCCGGCCCACTCGATGCACGGCAACATCGTCTCGCTCGGTGAATCGGCGCGACCGACAACTGTGCCGAGCTCGCTATCCCAGAACGTCCAGGTCTCGTCGGGACGCCTGCGCACTTTGACGCGCGTGGTGCGGCGGCGCAGCGGTTGCCAGCGTGAGCCGTCGTGATACGTCGCATCGCGGCAGCGCACGACGCGCACGCTGACCTGCGGCACGTGCGCGTACGTATACGTCCATGCGACGCTGCGCGTGCGCCCGAACGAAGGCCAAAACAGGCCGGGCACCGACAGCCCGGTGAGGCAGTCGTCGCCGGTCGCCGTATGCGTCGCGTAAAGCACGGGCGGAATGCGGGCGATCTCCATGTGCGGATCACCGGCGAGCAACGCGCCGCCCGTCGACGAATGCGTGGCTGCGACCGCGAGTGCGTTCGAGCCCTGCAGCGGCGAACCGGTTAGCAGCGCGAGCTCGGTCGGCCACGATGCGACGGGCGCACGCGCGAGCTCCTCGGATGACGACGCATCGCCGAGCAGCACGCGCAATTTTTCGCGATCGACTCCGCGCGACATGAGCTCGCCGATGATCAGCGGCGGCGTCTCGGCGAGCTGGGTCAAGCCAAACCAGCTGATCAGCCGATAGATCAGAATCATCTCCTGCGCGCGATACGGCGCGGGGTGGATGCCCGCGACGCGCAGCAGCAGCGGCCAGCCCCGCGCGCGAACGCCCGCGGCAAAGCCCGTGCAGTACGCATCGACAAGCGGTCGAACATCCGAGGAGAGCCGGCGCGCCTGCTCGTCGAGATCATCGGTGAAGCGATGGATCCGCGTGATGCGATCGATATGGCGCGCGAGGATGTTGTCGCCGAGCATCGCGAGCGCGCCGCGTGCGACGGCGAGCGTGAGCTGGATTTGGATCAAACGGTCGTGCGCGTGAAAGTAGCCGCGCAGCCACGCGGCTTCTTCGCGCGTTCTCGTTTGCGCCGATGGATAGCCGAGCGCGTCGCGCTCGTAGTGAATCGCTCCCCAGGGTCCTTGCAGCATGTTTAAAACCACGCGGTCGCGCCGAGTGTCATCGTGTCCTGCGAGCGGCGATTTGGAACGAATGGCATCGTCACGCCGTCACCCTCGACGGTGCCGCCGAAGAACACCGGCGTCTTCGCCTGGTCGTGACGTAGCTCGAGCCGCAGCGACACGCCATCGATCGGTTGGTAGGCGAGCGTCGCGGTGATGGACGCGAGCCACTCGGTGGGCCAGACGATCGGCGTTGCGCCCGTCGCGACCCACTCGCGAAAATAGTCGACGCGCAGCGCCGTGAAGAGCGCGTCGGAGAGCGTGACCTTGCCGTACGCGGCCGCTGCGAACCAGCCGCTCGTGCCGAATGCATTCGGCTCGACGCCACCATCGAGCTCGCCTTGCACGGCGACCGCATCGCTGATGTCGATCGTCGCAACGGCGTCGAGCAAATTGCGCCACGCGTTGCCCTCGGGCGCACCCGGCGGTCGCTCGATGCCGCCCATGTAAATGACCTGACCTTTGACCGCATCGCTCGCGTAATTCGCGGACAGCGCGACGCTCGGATACGGGTTGTTGTCGACGACGCTGTTCCAGCCGCTGTAGACGTGTAGCATGCCGGTCCAGCTATCGCTGAGCGCGTGAGCGACGCGCGCACCCGTGTGATAGAACGGCAGACCGAAGAACAGATTGGAACGCGACCAGTTCCAGTTGTCCTTGACCGCGAACGCCTCGCAGCCGATCGGCGATGGCATGAGCCCCGCGTCGAGCACGAAGCCATGCGGCGCGTTGTACGCGAACACCGCCTTCTGGATGTATTTCCAAAGCGGGCCGTCGTTCGCGTTGACCGTCGATGTTCCGGCGAGTGTCGGCTCGGCGAGATAGTACGTCGACGGTGTCGAGCCGACCTGCAGGATGATCTCGACGGAAAGCGGGCCGCGCGTGGCCTTCGTGCCGAGCGCGACATTCGACAGGGTGAACGTGCCCTCGCGATTGTCAAAGCCGCGCAGGTTCGTGATGTGGTTCGACGGCCGCCGGAAGTTGAACGAGTAGTACGTCTCGACGTAACCGCCGAACGTGATCGATTGCGCGCGCGCCGGGCTCGTCGCAGCCCAGACGACTGCGAGCGTGACAATCCATCTCACGGCGCGAAGCTATCAGATCAGCACCTCTCGAATCGCGTCCGCGAGCGCGTCCGTGCGGCGATGCGAGCCGATCGCGCGGCGATGCACGAGATACAGCGTACGGCTAGCGATGCTCGGCGTCTCGAATCGCTGCAAGCGCGACGCACGCGCGACGGCATCATACGCAACCGTTGCGAGCCCGCCGGCCGCGCACAGCGCGAGCGCAGTGCGCTCGTCGGGAGCCCACGCCGCGATCGTGCGCTCGCTGCCTGCGGGCCAGCCGTCATCGTGCGATTCCGGCGTACCGACGACGACGTGCCGGCTCGTCGCAGCACGCGCGTAAACGCTGCGCGACCAGCGCGTCAGCTCATTGACGACGAGCTCCGGTTGCTCGGGCGGCGCGACGACGATCGCCGCATCGGCATCGCCGCGCACCACCATTGCCGCCGCGTCGTCGTCGGTGGCGTGCAACACCGTCACCGTGAGTTGCGCATGGCCCTCGGCGACGCGTGCCGCCGCCGGGACGAGCACGGCGTCGACGATGTCGCTGGTTGCGACGGCTGCAACGCTACCGTGCAGCTCGTCGGCGATCGCGACGCCAATCGCATCGTCGACGAGCCGCATCGCTTCGCGCACCGCGCCGAGTAGTGCGCGGCCCGATGCGTTGAGCGCGAGCCCTTTGGGCACGCGATCGAATAGCGCGATACCGAGCTCGTCTTCGAGCTGCTTGACGGCGCGCGACAGCGACGACGGTACGATGCCGAGCTGTTGCGCTGCCGTTGGCAAGTGCTCGGTCTCGGCGACAGCACGAAACGCCGGCAGCCATGACCAGATCGTGCGCACGCGATGAACGAATTGCATCGCGCGATCATCGACTCATTGCACGGGTGTGTAAACGAGGTCGCGTGCACCCGGCGTCGGCGTGTGCTCTGCATCCTTCCCGGCGCCCGCGTGGCAGCCAACGCAGATGTCCTTCGCAGCGCCGCGATCGCCCATGCCGTCGGCAACGACGCCGTTGTTATCGTGCGGCGCCTCGCTATCGAGTGGCACGCGTTCGTACCAGTACCAGTTCGCGCCACCCGCCGAGTCCGCCTGGAGCTTCACGTAGACGGCGATCCCGATCGGCGTTGTTGCACTCGCCGACGCGTAGAGCTCTTTCACCGAGGCGGCGCCGACCGGCCACGTGCCGCTGCCGCCGGCATTCTGCGCGATCACGTCGTTCGCAAAGATCCGATTGAAGCCGTGCGGGGATGGCGCGCGCGATGCGTGTACCGCGGCTTCAGCCGCCCAGCTCTTGTAGGCGCCGTCGGCGAGCCAGGCCTCGACGGCATCGTGGCCTTGCGGTGGCGTTTGATCATTCATGGCGCCGCACGCGGCGAGGGCGAGGAACATTACATAACGCATGTCGTCTCCTTGA
>Ga0070698_100002185_pt1 | contig 21708 bp, 18 predicted proteins | sample KBSK1502metaG_FD_65477 | JGI IMG/M metagenome (GOLD analysis project Ga0070698, IMG submission 65477) | Corn, switchgrass and miscanthus rhizosphere microbial communities from Kellogg Biological Station, Michigan, USA - KBS K1-50-2 metaG | ecosystem: Host-associated > Plants > Roots >...
GGGAAGGCCGAAGGCGCGATGGATGCGGGGAACATGCTCAAGCCGACGCTCGCCCGCGGCGAGCTGCGTGTGATCGGCGCTACCACGCTGGACGAATATCGCAAGCACATCGAGAAGGACCCGGCGCTGGAGCGTCGCTTCCAGCCGGTGTACATCGGCGAGCCGACGGTGGAAAACACGATCGCCATCCTGCGCGGCCTGAAGGAGCGGTACGAAGCGCACCATGGCGTGACCATCACGGATGGTGCGGTGGTCGCCGCGTCGACGTTGTCGAATCGCTACATCGGCGACCGCTTCCTGCCCGACAAGGCGATCGACCTGATGGATGAAGCAGCGTCCCGGTTGCGGATCGAGATCGATTCCATGCCGCAGGAGATCGACGAGGTCGAGCGGCGCATCGTCAGGCTCGAGATCGAGAAACAGGCCCTCCAGAAGGAGAAGGATCCCGAAGCCGTCGCGCGCCGTAAGGCGCTCGAGAAGGAGCTGGCCGAAGCGAAGGAAAAGGCGTCCGGTATGAAAGCGCAGTGGCAGCGGGAGAAAGAGACGTTAGGCGCCGTGGGCCAGATCAGGTCCGATCTTGAGGCGGCACGCCTCGAAGCCGAGCAGGCAACCCGGGCGGGCGACCTGGCGAAGGCCGCCGAGATAACCTATGGACGCATTCCTACGCTCGAGGCGCGGTTAAAGGAGGCCGAGCAGGCGCTCGCGTCGAAACAGGGCAGTGGCGCGCGCTTCCTGAAGGAGGAAGTCACGGCTGACGACATCGCCGAAATCGTGTCACGGTGGACCGGCATTCCCGTGACCCGGATGATGGAGAGCGAGCGGGAACGCCTGACCAAGCTGGAAGATGAACTGGCTCGTCGCGTGGTGGGTCAGCGTGAGGCGGTGGAGGCGGTGTCGAACGCGGTGCGCCGGTCGCGTGCCGGGCTGCAGGACCCGAATCGTCCGATCGGTTCGTTCATCTTCCTCGGGCCAACGGGTGTTGGAAAGACCGAAACCGCGCGCGCGTTGGCGCAGTTCCTGTTCGACGACGAACAGGCGATGGTGCGCATCGACATGTCGGAGTACATGGAGAAACACGCCGTCGCGCGGTTGATCGGCGCTCCGCCTGGCTACGTCGGTTACGAGGAAGGTGGCCAGCTCACGGAGGCCGTCCGACGGCGGCCGTACCAGGTCGTGCTGTTCGACGAGATCGAGAAGGCGCATCCGGACGTGTTCAACATCCTGCTGCAGATCCTCGACGATGGGCGACTCACGGACTCCCAGGGTCGGACGGTGGATTTCCGGAATGTCGTGATCATCATGACGTCGAACGTCGGGTCGGTCTACATCCTGGAGCATGCCCGATCGGACTGGTCCGAAGTCGAGAAGCAGGTGATGGTGGCGCTGCGGCAGACGTTCAAGCCGGAATTCCTGAACCGCGTCGACGACATCATCATCTTCCGCCCGTTAGGCATCGAGCAGATCGGCTCCATCGTGGAGCTGCAGCTCGCACGCCTGCGGAAGCTGCTGGCGGACCGGAACCTCACGCTCGAGGTGTCGGAGGCGGCCAAGAAACACCTGGCGGAGGAGGGGTACGATCCGGCCTTTGGCGCTCGGCCGCTCAAGCGGGCCATCCAGCGTGAGATCCAGAACCCGCTGGCACTGGCGGTGCTCGAGGGTCGGTTCAACGACGGTGACCGCATCATCGCCGACGTCGAAGGCGACGCGCTCGTGTTCAGGAAAGCGGAGGGCACAGGGAACGGGGTCCCAGGGGAAACCGACCGCGCAGAAGTGGCGACTCGCAAGTAGTGGCGATTCACGATTCACGACTCACGACTCACGTGTCGATGACCGAAGCCCTCCGGCTCGCGGCGGACGCTTCGGTGCACGGCGACGTCCCGGTCGGCGCGCTCGTCGTCCGTAATGACGAAATCATCGGCCGCGGATCGAATCGCACGATCCGTGACCAGGACCCGACGGCCCATGCAGAAATCCTGGCGATTCGCGACGCGGCGCGAACGTTAGGCTCGTGGCGGCTGGAAGGGTGCGAGCTCGTGGTTACGCTCGAACCCTGCGCCATGTGCGCCGGTGCCATCGTCCTGGCGCGGCTCGATCGGGTCACCTTCGGCGCGTGGGACGATAAGGCCGGCATGGCGGGAAGCGTCGGTGACCTGCTGCGGCACCCGCGACTGAATCACCGGCCGGAAGTCGTGTCGGGTGTGATGGCCGAGGAGTGCGGCTTGTTCCTCCGTGAGTTCTTCGCAAGCCGTCGCTGACTGATCGGCGCGCAACAGACGCCATCGCCACGAACGCTTCAGTCGGCCAAACAGGCATGACGTTGCGTTGTGGAGATTCTGCATTGTCAAGTGTGGGAGCGACTCATCGGCCTATTGCACGCTGAGTTGATTCTTCCAAGCGTTCATATGCGCGGAGCTCAGACCGCGACAAGGAAGTGTTCGACCGTGGACGCCTACAACTTTGGCCTGGCACTAGGGGCAGCAGGGTTCGCCGCAATGGCGATCGGATCTGTTGCCGGTGCGCGTGGCCGACACGGGCGAGGAACGCGGGGGCGCAGTGCCGCTCGGGGGCGAGGGCATGGGCAGTCCCACACGCGATCGGGACACACACAGTCTGTTCGCGTCGGCTCTGCTAATCGAGGCAACGCACTTCATCTCGGCAGTGCGGGGTGGCGCTTTCTCGGCGCCTTGGCTTCGCCTCGCGTCGCGTTCAGCGCAATACTCGGCTTCGGAGCGTCGGGCATGTTACTGCGTCCGTTGCTCTATGAGCCATGGCTCGCCGTTGCCGCCACCTTTGGTGGAATTGCGTTCGAGCGGCTCCTGATCGCGCCGCTCTGGAGTTTTCTGTCTCGCTTCGAGTCCGTACCCGCACTGACGCTCGAAAGCTGCGTGGAGGACGAAGCGCGTGCCGTGACCGGGTTCGACCCCGCCGGTCACGGTCTCGTCGCCGTAGAACTCGATGGCCAGATCGTGCAGCTGCTGGCCGTTCTTTCTCCGCGAGAGCGCGGAACTGGCGTCAAAGTCCGAGCTGGAGACCGGCTTCGCATCGAGGCCGTCGACGCCAGCCGGAATCGCTGCACGGTCACCTACCTGGGCGCCTGAACGCGCCGCGTCGCGCTCGCGCCTCCCTTCCTCAACCCTCATATGGATACCAACAGCACGTACCTCATCGTCGGCATCATCGCCGGTGTCTTCATCGTCATTCCCGCCATCGTTGCGTCCTTCCTTCGCAATGTCGAAGCAGGCACGATTCGGATCGTGAGCTGGTTGCACGGCGGCACACTCATTTATCGAGGCCCCGGAAAATCCAAGGAGGTTCCGCTTCTGACGACCGGCACGACGATCTCGAGCAAGGTGATCAACGTCGATCTCGACATCACGGATCAGACGGCGGATATCGATGGTTCGGGGCTTCCCAAGCCGATCAAGGTTCGCGTGCTCGCGAGTGCGATCGTCTCGGTCGGTGATAGCGATGCAATGATCAAGACGGCAGCCAATCGGTTCTTCTCGAAGAGCGATTCGGATCAACTCACCACGCTCACGGATCTCCTCTCGAGTTCCGGGCGCCGGGCAGTCAACTTGCTGACGCACGATCAGCTCTTCTCGGCCAGGAGCTCGTCGCCCGCCCAAGCCCTGTTGCCGTCCGCGAGTACGCCGTCGACGGCCGTTGTGCCGACCGCGCCGATTCCCGTGGCGCTGGTCGTTGCTGTGGCGGAGGAGGATGACGATCCGCTGGCGGTCATCATCCGAAAGGCCTGTTCGGCGCGAGCTGAGCGATCTGGGACTCGCGTTCAACTCGCTCAACATCAAGGTCGTGCAGAGCGAGGTCGCCGAAGCTCGCCGGCGGCAGAGCACGGCTGAGGCGCAGGCGAACGCGGACATCGTTGCTGCGCAGCAGACACGTCGAGCACGCGAGGCGCAGCTCGAAGCCGAGCGTGTGATATCCGACAAGCAGCGCGAGCTGGAACAGACTCGCGCCGTGAACGCCGCGCTGATTGCCCAGGCGGAGGCCAAGAAGCAGGATGCGCTCGCGATCCAGAGGACATCCGAGCTCGATGCCACGCAGATCGCGCAGGCCAGAGCGGATGCCGAGCGTGTCCGAATCGCGGCGTTGGCAGGCGCCGAATCCGAGGCGATCCGGATCCGGACGATTGCCGACGCGACGGCCGATAGTATTCGTGTCGTGAAAGAGTCACTGGCGGCGGGTGGCGAGAGTTACTTCCGTTACAAGCAGATCGAGCTGCTGCCCCAGATTGCTCCGGCGATCGCCGATGCGTTAGGCAGGGCGAGGCTGGTGACGGTCTCGGGGAGTGGTGGACAGAGCGCTCCGGAAGCCGCAACGCAGAGCATCACGAGCGTCATCCAGACGGTGCTGGCCGCGCAGCTGGTTGGTCGTGCCGGAGTACTCGACGGCGCGGCTCCGCCGGCGTCAGAGGACGTACCGCACCCGATCAATCGGCGATAGCGTCAACGTGATCAAGGCGATCATCACGTCGCCATTGCGACCGTTTTTGCACAACGGCTTATTGGTAGCGCTCGTCCGTGCGGCTTCCATCTTCCAGAACTCGTCGCCACCATGCACTCGGGAAAACAATTTGGGAGGCCGGGGTTTCGGATCCTGCCGTCGCCAACCCGGCTGGCGGCAGATCTCGTGGCCAGGTTCCGCGGGCTCGCGTCGTCGAACCTCGCCGATGCCATGGGTCGCTTCAACTTCATGGACCCGGCGATTCAAGCGCGGTCCGGGCTGCCACTGTGCGGTCTCGCGGTCACCGTTAATGCGCGCCCGGCTGACAACCTGATGGTCCACAAAGCGCTGGCCGTCGCGATGCCAGGTGACATCATCGTCGTCAGCACCGGTGGAAATGCGACGAGTGCGGTCTTCGGGGAACTGATGTGCCACACCGCAACGGCGGCGAAACTCGGAGGCATTGTCGTTGACGGCGCCATCAGGGACGTGCAGCACATAGCGTCGATGGGATTCGCGGCCTACTCCAGAAGCGTGAGCCCCGGTGCGTGCGACAAGGATGGCCCGGGCGAGATCAACGTCCCGATTAGTTGTGGCGGAACTGTCGTCTGCCCGGGGGACATTGTGGTGGGTGACAACGACGGCGTCGCTGTCGTTCCCGCGGGCGACGCGGAGGAGGTCTTGTCACTTGTCGTCGCCCTCATAGACCGAGAGACGCGGCGGATTGACGAGATAGGAAAGGGAGTCCTGTTCAAACCCGACATCGACGAGTCCCTGCGCAAACACGGGATCATCGAGTGATTGCGGGGACGGGCGCATGACGCCGCAGCCATTGCTGCTCATGACGCCGGGCCCCACGCGCGTACCTGACCGCGTTTTGACCGCGGGGGCGCGGCCAATGATCCACCACCGCACCGCGGAGTTCTCGGCGGAACTGGCGATCATGCTCGAGTTGCTCCAGCCGGTGTTCGGGACGCGCGCACAGCCTGTGCTTCCGGTCCACACCACCGGACGTGGTGCAATGGAGGCCTCCATCTGCAACCTGTTCTCGCCAGGCGATGCCATCGCCGTGTGCTGCAATGGCAAGTTCGGCGAGATGTGGGCGACGTTCGCATCGTCGTACGGGCTGGTCGTGCATCGCGTAGCCGATGATTGGGAACACGACGTGAGTCCGGCGGATCTGGACCGGCTGCTCGAGGAGCATCCGTCGATTCGAGCCGTTGCGCTGGCGTACGGCGACACATCGACTGGTGTCGCCAACGATATTCCCGGTGTCACTCGCATCGCACGAGCGCGGGACGCGCTCGTTCTGGTGGACGGCGTGTCGTCGATCGGAGGGATGCCGTTCGAGTTCGACCGCTGGGAGGTCGACGTCGCCATCACCGCGTCGCAGAAGTGCCTGATGTCATCGCCGGGTCTCGCGTTCGCCGTGCTGAGTGAGCGCGCATGGGCGGCCACGGCGACTTCCCGACTTCCGCGAAACTACTGGGACTTCTCGGAGATCCGCCGGCAGGTGACCAGGTCGAAACCGGAAACGCCGGGAACCGCACCGGTTCACCTCGTGCTGCAGGTGGCCGAAGCCTTGCGGATGCTCCACGAGGAGTCGCTGGACGTGGTGTTCGATCGTCACGCGCGCATGGCCGATCTGGCTCGTCAGGGCGCCACCGCGTTAGGCCTCGGCCCGCAATGTGCGGAGTTGCGCCGGCGGTCGACAACGCTCACGGCCATCGCCCTCCCGCCTGACTTGCTGCCGTCCAGTGTGCGCGATGGGCTGAAGGCGCGCGGCATCCTCACCGCGGCTGGCCTGGATCGATTCCAGCCGAGCGCGTTCCGCATCGGGCACATGGGGGACATCCGGGAGGACGATGTGCGCCGGACGATGGCTGCCCTTGGTGAGGTGGTCGCCGAGTTGCGCGCCTGATCATGCGCCTCCAGACGAAGATCTTCCTCGGGCTACTGGTCGGGCTGGTGCTGGGAGGCTTGGCACGGTTGCCCGCGTTGACCTGGCTCAGCGCAGCGATTCAATGGAGTGAACCGGTAGGCACGGTGTTCATCCGACTGATCACCATGGTGGTCATCCCGCTCGTCGTCGGAAGCCTGTTCACGAGTGTGGCGTCGTTAGGTAGCATCCGCCGGCTCGGGCGCATCGGCCTCCGGTCACTGGGCTGGTTTGCGGTCTCGACGGCGATCGCCGCCGTCATCGGTCTCGTGGTTGCCCTGCTGGCCGGCGCCGGGACTGGTCTCGATGCCACGGTGCGCGATGCAATTGCCGATCGTTTTTCGGCAGCCGGGACGAGTGCATCGGCGAACGTGGCGGCGGTCCCTGACCTCAAACAGACGCTGATCGCAATCGTCCCGCAGAATCCATTCGCGGCCGCGGCACAGGGCGACCTGCTGGCCCTGATCTTCGCCATCGTCGTGTTCGCGGCGGCGGCAACGGCGCTGGACGAGGAACGCCGTCGTCCACTCGTGTCGTTCTTCGGCGCGATCAACGATGTGTCGATGGTCGTCATCCGGTGGTTGATGGTGCTGGCGCCGTGGGCAGTGGGAGTCCTGATCGCCGTGACCGTTGTCCGTTCCGGCATCGACCTGCTGCGGAGCCTCGCGACGTACGCGCTGATTGTCGTGGCGGCGCTGGTGATTCACGTAGTGGTGGTGCTGCTGCCCGTCGTACGTCTGGGTGCGCGGAGGGGGGTCGTCGAGTTCGTGCGGAATGTTGGCGATGCGCTCCTCCTCGCCTTTTCCACGGCTTCGTCGAGCGTGACACTTCCGGTGAGCATGAACGCCGCACGCCAGCGACTCGGAATCCCGGCTGAAGTCGTCAGCTTCGTGCTGCCTGCCGGGACGACACTCAACAAAAACGGGGCGGCGGTCTACAAGGCTGCGACCGCGGTTTTTCTCGCCAATCTGTATGGTGTTGAGCTGGGTCCCGCTCAACTTCTGACCATCGTCCTCACTACAATCGTCGCGTCGTCGGCCGGAGCCGGCGTACCAGGCAGTTCTCTCGTGACGACGCTCATCGTGCTGAATGCCATCGGACTCGGCCCTAACGCGGCGGCTGGTATCGCGCTCGTTGCCGGCATCGACCGGGCACTCGACATGTGCCGCACAACGGTGAATACGTTCAGCAACCTGGTGGGGGCGGCATGGATCGCAAGCGGAATAGAGGAGCGCGACGACGCCGGCCTGGTGGAGCATGGCTAAACGCGCTGAACAGGACGTCCCGCGAACCATCAGCGAGAAGATCCTCTCTTCACATAGCGGATCCGACGCTCGCGCCGGTGATGTCGTCGTCTGCACGGCCGACCTCGTGCTCGGCACGGACGGATCCGGGCCGATGGCCATCGACTATTTCGAGCAGATGCGCGGCGAGCGACTGCACGACCCGGACCGGGTGTTCTTTTCGCTCGATCACTACGCGCCACCGACGTCGGCCGCGACGCGCGCTTTTCACGACCGCATTCGCACGTTCGCGTCGCGGCACGGCGCGGCCGTATTCGAGGTCGGGGATGGCATCAGCCACCAGGTGGCTGTCGAACGCGGCCTCGTCGCGCCCGGCGACCTCGTTGTGGGCGCGGACAGCCACACCGTGACGTGCGGAGCACTCAACTGCTTCGCGATTGGTGTCGGTTCTTCGGACCTGGCGGCCGTCATGTTGACCGGGAGCATCTGGCTGCGAGTTCCGGAAACGATCCTCGTCAGGTTGGTCGGGGCCCGGCGCCAAGGCATTTCGGCGAAAGACGTGGGGCTCGAAGTTGTCGCGCGACTCGGCAGCGATGGCGCGAACTACATGGCCATCGAGTTCGACGGTGATCTCACGGGCTTCTCGCTCGCTGACCGGCTGGTGTTGAGCAACCTGAGCGTCGAAGCCGGGGCGAAGGCGGCCACGTTTCCCTGCGACGATGTCACTTCGGCGTACCTTGCGTCGTGCGGCGGCGATCATGGAATGCCGATCGCCGCTGATCCTGGCGCTCGTTATGCGCGCGAAGAGACTATCAACCTCGCGTCGCTGACGTCGCGCGTGGCCATTCCGCATGCGCCACACCACGTGACCGCGCTCCAGGACGCAGCCGGCGTTCCCGTGCACATGGTCTTCATCGGAACCTGCACCGGTGGTCGCGTCCAGGACTTTCGTGAAGCGCTGACTGCCTTCGACAGCGCTGGCGGCCGCATCGCGGAGGGGGTGCAGTTGGTGCTCACACCAGCGTCCCGAGAAGTTCACGAGCAACTCCTGGCGGATGGCACGGCGCGCCGGTTCGAGGAGGCAGGCGCCATCATCACCACGCCGGGGTGTGGCGCGTGTTGTGGAACCAGTGGCGTCATTCCGGGAGACGGGATGACGGTCCTCTCGACGGCCAATCGCAACTTCAAGGCGCGGATGGGCAACGCGTCAGCCAGCATCTATCTCGCGTCGCCCTGGGCTTGCGGTCTCGCCGCGGCGACCGGTCGCATCACGGCAATGCCGACTGCCGCGGTCGCATGATGTGTTCCGCCGTTATCCGTTCCCTCCGCGCCTCCGTGTGATGAAGATCGAGGGCCGCGCACGAGTCTTCGGCGATGACGTGAACACTGACTACATCATCTCGTCACGGCGCAAGCGCGAGACGATCGACGAGTCGCGGCTCACGGAGTACCTGTTCGAGGGGGTCGATCCGGCGTTTGCTGTATCGGTCCGGCCTAACGACGTGGTGGTCGCCGGGACGAACTTCGGTTGCGGGTCGGCGATGGAAGTCGCGGTCACGGTCCTCCAGGCCGCCGGTATACGCGCGGTGCTCTCGGGGTCGTTTGCCCGCAGCTTCTACCGGAATGCCATCAACAACGGCCTGCTGGCGATCGAATGCGACACCGCGACGATCGTCGAGGGCGACTCGCTCGTGGTGCAGCTGGATGGACCGGCCGTGCAGGTCCTGATTCCAGCCCGGGACGTTAGGCTGACCGGTGCGCCGATGGCGCCCCTGACGCGTCGCATCCTGGAGAGCGGGGGACTGGTCGAGTTCCTGCGGCGGGAAGGGCGCTTTGGTTCTTGATCGCGAGGCCTAACGTCTTCTCCAGTCGCGCCGGGTGGCGATCAAAAGGATTCCGTTCTGCCCGATCGATCCCCAGCGGACACCGGCTTCGGTACCGCGCAGGAACACCATGTAGTCGATGACCTCGGGGACGATGACGTCCTGAAGCGCCGTACCGTCCGGATACAGTTGGCCGTCAATCACGAAGGGCAGGCACCGGCTCGCGAGGCGCGCCATGAGACACCGACGCGACTGATCGATTCGTACGCCCGGTACGGCTTGTCGCTGCAGCATATCCGCCACGTCGCGTGCGCCCATGCTCACCCGGTCGACTTCGACCGGGGTGATGACGTAGCCACCGGCGGCCTTGAGATTGATGCCGAACACGGTCGACTGCCTGACGGTGTCGCGCTGTGCCGCAACGAGGACTGGATCCATCAAGGTGGCAGCCCTTTCGAGCGTGATGCGAACCGTTGTCGTGTCGGTGGGCTCGAGGCGCAGGAGGTCTGTGCGATGAGGCCGGAACCCGAAGCGGCGGGCCAGCACTCGAAATCGTCCCGTGTCCGGGCGCGCCCAGTGCGCGAGACCACGCGTGTTGGTCTGTGTAATGATCCGTACTTTTCCCGTCGAATCGAGTAGCGCCAGGGAAACTTGCGGGATGGGTTGTCCCGAGGAGTCTTGCACCGAGACGCTGATCACCTGTGCCGGGAGAATTCGGCTGAACGCCAGCGCCAGTATCAGGACGATCGCCAGCGGCATGTGCGCCTCTCAACCGGGTGAAGCGCCAACCTACACGGTCCGCCTGAGACTGTTCCCCCTCAGCGAATCAGCTTGACCCGCTCCGCGACTTCGTTCATCTGCTGTCGTCGCAACTTCGCCCAACCCGGCAGCCGCAGTGCGCCCCAGGCGAAGAAGGCGGCTCCCAGAAGCGCAATCGTGCCAACACTGTCCATCCCACTGGTGTTAGGCGTCAACATCGCGGCCACGCCGGTGACCGCTGCGACCCCCATCATGCCCAGCCCACCGAGCAGCAAAGCGCGCGAGTCACCCTTCATGGTCTTGAATCGGATCCGCTGGCCCTCGCCATCCGGCTCCACCAACACCTGCAGGTTGCCGTTACTCCACTGACGGAACGAACCATCGGTGCGCACGGCACCGCGCGCGTCGAATGTGTCGCGCAAATCGACGACTAACCGCTCCCACTCGGCGTCGGTCAGCCGGCGGTCGATTCGGACCGTCTTCGCCACGCCAAGTGGAAGGCCGAGGAATTTCGCGGTCGCCGGTTGCGGGACGAGCGCTTGCTCGAGCGACTGCGCCGCTTTTGCAACGCGTTCGGGTGCGAGTCCGGCTTCGCGTCCGATCTCCTGGAGATCGGCGAGCGTAAGGCCTTCAGAGGAGCGCACCAGCTGCGCCGATGCCTGCTCTTCTTCGCTGGCCTGCGCGAAGATGGCAGCGACTTCGTCGTCGTTATAGCGGCGTTCGGGCATGTGAAAAAAGCTGACAGGTTGCGTCCGCCGAGGCAATTCTTGTCGAAGCGGGATACTGGCTGATCTCAGCGGTGTTTCGTTGGAAGCGTAAGCGTGATTCGTCGCGCGACTCGATAGGTTTTACGAGCCTGAGCGTCGCCCGGTTTCCAGCTCACGCTGACTCGGCGACAGTTGAGGCTTGTCGTCCTATCTCACTGTAACTACAATACTTGGCTCGATTTGGACAGGTGTCCGAGTGGCTGAAGGAGCCGGTCTCGAAAACCGGTATACCGGTAACGGTATCGTGGGTTCGAATCCCACCCTGTCCGTGTTTAAAGCAGCATCAGCGAACCAAAGGCAGCGTTGGGTGATCGCTGACCGCTCATCGCTGCGCTATTTGGACAGGTGGCCGAGTGGTTTAAGGCGCACGCCTGGAAAGCGTGTGGTGGGGCAACTCACTCGCGGGTTCGAATCCCGCCCTGTCCGCTTCTCGATTCGACGCGAAAGCAGTTGTAACGTTGTCTTTGGCACAATCGCAGCTCGCAGTCTGTGGAGCGCACGATGCCATTTCGTTGCGGACAAGTCGGACAACAGATGCGGCGACTCATCGCCGGTGCTGTTCTCTTACCCGCAGTCGCAACGGGACAAACGGTTAGAGGCAGTGTCACTCACCGTGGCTCATCTGCTCCGGCGCTTGGGGCCATCGTTACCCTCGAACGCGTCAGCCGCGTCGGTGAACCCGGTTTGGAGGTTCACAGCGTTCTGGTCGATGAACGCGGCACGTTTTCGCTGCGCGCGACGCCGGGCACCACGCTCGCAATCGTAGTCAGGCGGATCGGGTTGCGTCCATTCCGCTCCGACACGATGACGCTCGCGCCGGGCGAAACCCGTCGGCTGGAGATTGCACTCGACGCGATCAATCCCGGCGTCGAGAACGCATTTACGCTGGAGCGGGTCACGGTCTCTGGTGCGACTCCCTGCCGGACCGCCAACGACCAGTCCGTGCGCATCGCCGAACTCTGGGACAACGCGCAAACCGCACTGCTCGCGACGGTCATCTCGACACGCGACAGTCTCGTGCGACGCCGTCTCATCCGCTACGAGCGAAGCCGGGATCCGGCGACACTCGCAATTCAAAGCGAAAACGTGTGCGCGTTCGACGCGATGGGTGGAACGACGGGCGGGTTTTTCAGGAGCTTGCCGGGTGACTCGTTGTCCAAGGTGGGCTATTGGCAGCGGATCGGCACTGGCATCGCTCGCTTTCATGGGCCTGACGAAAACGCAATTCTGTCACCCACCTTCCTGGCGGATCACTGCTTCACGGTGGTCGCGCCGGCACCGGGCGGAGAGGACCTGGTGGGCCTGGGATTTGAACCGGCTGAACACCGTCGCCAGGGCGATGCGCCGCCGGAAATTCGCGGCACCATCTGGCTCGATCGCCTGACGTCAGAGTTGCGTACGCTCGAGTTCACCTGGACGACACTCCCGGCCGGCATTCCCGAGCTCGCGCTCGGCGGCCACGTGCGTTACTCCCGCCTGTCGTGGGGCCCATGGTTTGTGCAGGACTGGTGGCTTCGCATGCCGGAGGGGCTGCCCAGTGATCGCACCGCGAGCAGTCGCTTCGGCATTCTCGAGGAAGGGGGACTCGTCCAGGCGGCGGATGCGGCGCTCCTGGGCGCGAAGCCCGCGACGATCTCCGGCACCATCCGCGACGCTGCGTCGCGCCCCCTGGCCGAAGCGGCGATCTCGATTGCCGGAACCAGCCTGCGCACGGTGAGTGATGCGGAGGGACGTTTCACCATCGATAGTGTGCCGCCGGGGCTGCAGGTGGTTGTCGCCGATCATCCGCGTTATGACGCGTTAGGCGTGCGCGCGGCGGAAGAGAATCTCCTCCTCGACGCCGGCTCGGAGCGCGCGTTGATACTGGACGCGCCGTCCGACGCCCAGATCCCGGAACGGCTCTGCGGCGCGCCGCTCGAGGCGGGTCACGGCACCCTGCGGCTGATCGTGCTCGAGGCAGTGACCCTCGTGCCGGTGCCGGGCATGCGTGTGACGCTGGCCGACCGCAAAGCCAAGGTCTCCGGGAGCGGGTTTTTCACGCAGGCCGAGACGGATTCGCGCGGCGCGGCCTTGTTCTGCAGCGCTCCGGCCGAGCGTCTGCTCGAAGTGACGGCGACCACCACCGACAAGCGCGCGACGACCTTCGAACTGGCGCTGCCAGCATCCGGGATGAAGGTTCGGGTGGTGCACCTGGTGCGGCGGTAGGACCAAGAACGGCGTGCTCTAACTTCGTGCTCTAAAGGCGTGCTCTAACGGCGTGCTCTGACGGCGTGCCGCAAGTCAGGGCCAGAACCGGGCCTAACGCGGTGCCGGTGTCCCGGGTTTTGACGGGTGGCGTTCCGGCTGCCAGCGTGACGTCAGTCGGAACATGACGAGCTGATGGAAGAACTCCCAGGCCGTCGACGCGCGCACGTGTGACAAACCAGCGCCGCGCATTCGGGCGAACACGTTCAGTTCCAGCACGCGCACACCCATGGTGTGCGCCTTCACCATGATCTCCGGGTCGAGCAACCACCCTTTCGACTCCAGGTTCATCGATCGTATGACGTCAGCCGGAAGGAGCTTCGGGCTGCCGTTGACGTCGATGGAGGCCAGGCCGGGCCACAACATTCGCACGAACAGGTTGTACGACGTCGATATCACCTTGCGCAGCGGACCGTCCATCCGGAATCGCCGGCGCACCTTCGCCACCACGCGCCCGCGGGTCGCGAGCGCGGCGTCGAACAGCCTGACGACATCTTCCGCGTCGACCTGTCCATCGGCCGGGATGATGCCGATCCACGGCGCCGTGCAGAGCGGAATGCCGTGCAGGACGCCATTGCCATAACCTTCGTTAGGCGACACGCGCGTCGTTACAATCCCTGGCAGTGTCTCCTGCAGGCGCGCGATCACCGCGCCGGTGGAGTCGGAACTGCCGTTGTCGACGGCCACCAGCTCGAGTCGGTGCCCGCGATCGGCGAACGCACGAACGAGGTTCGGTATCGTGTAATCCAATACCGATTCCTCGTTGTAACAGGGCATGATGAACGAGACATCGGGTCCGGCACCGGCCTCGGTCATGGGCGGCGTTGTCGTTGCGGCGGCAGCGGTGGTCACGCGGCCTGACCGCTTCCAGTCATCTCGCCGGCACGCGCCAGCGTCCGACGGAAGTCACGGGAGAACATCGTTCGAGTGAACTTGCCAAGGCCGGCCGGATGTTCGCCAAAGGTCGCGATGCGGCTCAGGATCAACGCGCGCTTCGCGTCATCGACGCGGGTATGGAACTCGACCGGCTTACCGAAGCGGTGTTCTTCCAGGGGTTGCGCGTATCCAGCGTCACGCCAGCCCTCAACGTCGAACTCCGCTGTCCACGTGGGCGATGCGGCGAGCGAGTGGGCGAACGGGGTGTGGAGCATGATGGCGCGAAGATAGCCGATGACCGACTCCAGGCCAGGTGACTGTCCATCGAGCTCCCGTTCACGCAGGACCGAGCGGATGCTCGTGCCCAGGAACTCGAGCGCTTCGGATCCGGCAAAGAAGCGGCCGAGCATGGAGTACTTGCTCAGGAGGTTGCCGCCGATGCTGCCGTCCAGCAGCCCCGCGAAGTGCGATCGCGCCCAGGTCGTGCATTCCTCACTGCTCTCGAATAACTCGTCCCGACTCTCGGTCACGAACTGTTCGATGACCTGCCGGAATCGAGGAGGTGCCGAGGCGAGCGTCTTCTGGAGGTGCATAACGAGATCGAACGGCTTGATCCCGTGGTGACGGGCGTATTCGAACGCTTCCTCGTAATTGCCCTCGTGGTAGAAGATCGTGAGCAACAGGTGGAAGACTCGCGTCTCGAAGTACTCCTCGAACGTGAACGTCGGGGTTTCGACCACCATCTCCTCGACCTCCACCACGTCCTCACCCGTGCCGTAGTTGCCGAGATTCCGGGCGACGACGCGCCACCGAGTGTGCAAACCGAAACGCTGCCGCTGGTCCGGATTGCTCAACGGTGCACCGTGGAGCAGCATGAGTTGGTGGGCTGACACGCGCTTTACGCCACTGTCGAGCAGGTCCGAAACGGCCTTCAGGAACGATGCCTTCGTCTCGCCCGGCATGGACAGAATGAGTTCGCCGTAGGCCTGCATCCCCTGCGCCTGGACTTCCTTCTGGATCTCGGCGTAGGCGTCGAGCGAAATGTTCGAACGCTTGATGTTCTCGAGGACAACGGGATTCAGCGACTGCACGGCGGATGTCATCGGTAACGTGCCGCGAACGGTCCGCATCACCTTGATGACCCGGTCCGCGCGGTTTTTCCCGGTTGTGGTCCGGATGTATCGCGGCCAGCCGAACTTGTCCTGCAGGTGCGCGATGTATTCCGCGACTTCCTGATCGCGCTCATACATGCCGAAGTTGTCATCCGCGAAACAGACGGGCAGTTCAGGCTTCACCCGTTCGGCGATGTACAGCAGGTCCTGACGCACATTCTCCACCGAATGCGCGTGGATCTTCGTGTTTTCCTTCACGGACGAGTTGCAGAACTGGCACGTGAACGGACAGCCGCGCGAGATCTGCAGCATCGGGAAGTAACCCGACTCGTAGTACGGATCCATCCAGCCGGTGAGATACGGCGACGGGATCTCGTCCAGGTCATCCATGCGCGGAATCAGCGCGCCACGAACGAACGTGCCCGCCTTGCGATCGAACCAGTCGCTCCCGGGGAACGATTCCTCGAGCAGTCCGTCCAGCGATCCACCAACATCGATGAGCCGCTGCATCGCGCCGAGGAAAGCGCGTTCGCCTTCATAGGTAGGTCCGCGGACTGCGACGTCGATTTCCGGCATCCCCTCGAGGAACGACGCCATCTCTTCGATCGTGAGCGGATAGTGCGGACCGCCCATCATCGTGATCAGGCGCGGGTTCCGCTGCTTGCCATAGCGCGCGAACGACTTCGAAAGCTCGTGGTTCCAGGCGTAGCTCGAGAGCGCGAGGACGTCAGGAGGCGCCGAATCGATGGCCGCGCGAAGATCCTGGGGTTCGCGGAAGAGCCGGAGTTCTACGGGCTTCGGCGACTTGAGGTACGCCTGCGTATAGGCGGCCAGATTGGCCGCCCCAATCGGATAGATATCCGAGCTGAACGTGAGCTGGTTGTGTCCGAGATCGGCGAGGTACACCCGCATGCAAATTCCTCTCTGAGTGCCTGGACCACGTGGCACCGGGCGAAGGCGTCAAGATCCGTGCCCGTTCTCGTGTAGACGACCCGGGACGACGGCCCGACACAAGGAAGTTGCGTCAATCTAGATCGTCGGCGTCTGCTTCCGAAGCGGTGCGGAACTCTACGTGATGTCGGAACAGAAAGCGCTCTGTGTCGCCGACGGAAACCCAGACTCCGGCTGAGGGGGTAGGGCCTCCTCCCGAACTTGATGCGCCCCCTGGTCTGGTGTCGTCTCCAGCCCGGCTCGCTACCGCATACCATTGATCGGGGGCAAGATCGGGATACATCGACCGAAACGCCTGACGAACGCGCACCTGAACCTGACCCGGCTCGCCGCTCATGTTGACGTCGTTAGGTCGAACATTCAGCCGCGGCGAGCAAGGCAGCGAGGCACTGTAGGCGAGTGGCCCGACATGACCCCGCCTACTTCGCCCGTCTGGCGATCGATCACCTCGTAGGGTCGGAGGTGGGATGTGAGATGTGGGATGTGAGACAAAACGTGCCGCTCCAGGCTACGACTTACCGCTTGACGCGAGTGAGGTTGTGCGATCGAGTGGGATCCCACGTCCCCTGAAACGCTTCCTTCGTGGACGCGCGCTTCAAGTCATAGTGACGCGCGCGCATCAGCGTATCGGCGACGTCGGCGTACGTTTCGACTGCCGTCAACGAGTCGATGTTCACCAGCCAGAAGACTCGCTTCCCGACTTGCTGCCAGCTCCCCTTTAGCCCCTCGCATTCGCTGCTGGTGACCGATCTCGTCAGGCGCTGGGCTCGCGTGCCGGCGGCGAGGACGGTCGACGCGAATGTCAGCGTGCAGCCGGTTTGCGTGCGCCATCGCGTTCCAGAAACGCTGGCAGCGGTCCCAAACCCAGGCCGCGTCGCCCAATCTGCTTCACCGATGGCTTTGAGTGCCTTTGTGACTTCGTAGCTGGCTTTTGTGGCGCGCACTTCGATGATTCGCGTGGCACGTGCCACCACCGCGGCATTGCGGTCTGGTCGCCAGATACGCGGCCCGCCACGCCGCAGCGGATACCGGCGCAACAGCATTGTCGAATCGTCAACGAAATCGCCGTAGTATTCGACGCTCCAGCTGCCGGCGAGCGGCATCCAGAAAAAGACGCGGCCCGCCGACATCTGCCAGAAACCGGTGTGACCGCGGCACGCGCCGGCGCCCAGTTTTCGCGTCGGCAATGGCGCCGATTCGCTCGCGGCGAGGACATCCGACTCCGTCGTGAAGTGCACCTCGCAGGAGTCTCCGAGTTTCCACTTGCTTCCCTCGAGGACAACGCCTGCCACGGATCCGGTCATCGCGGCCTGGGCCCAGTCGGCCTCGGCGACCGCTCGGAATGCCGCCGGTGGTTCGTAGGTGGAGGAATCGACAGTGAGTGCCTGCTCGAACGTCAGGCTTGCCGCCTGTGGGCTCGCAGGCGATGAACCACCGCCGCCGCTTGCGCAGGAAGCTGCGGCGACGCCAAGGACTGCGCCGGTGAACTTCACCAGACGCAGCCATGCTGACCCGTCTGGACTCACACGTCTCTTCACCGAGCTCGCTTTCGCTGGGGGATTTGGAAACCAACACGGAGTTTCTGGGCGCCTGCGTCAGATTCTGCGAACGCGACAGGGCAGCTGCAAGGCACACACCCAGGAACGGCGTGCCATTGCGCGCTTTCGCACCTTGGCCAACTCAATCAGGTGACAGAAGGAATGCTTGCGCGGGTCATAGTGTGGCGACGACCCGCGTTTTGGCTCATTTTGGGTGTGGCGCCGACTCAACGCTCGCCTGGGTGACGGAGCCATTGCGCATCGGGTCAATGAGTTACGGGCCGCGGAGAGTGGCACGTTGACTGCTTATCCGCCCGATCGAGGGGGGCTGCGCACCTTTCGTTCGAGAGCTCCGGAACAGTTTTCTGCGATCGGCGCGCACCTTCCCCTCGCCACCGCTGTTGGTCTCACATGAGCTGAAAATGAAGCTTGCCGTGATCCGACCGAACCGCACCATGGCCGTTCTGGCCCGAATCGCGATGCTCGTCGCCATTGGCGACTGGCTCACGAAAGCGGTTGCGGCGCGCCTGGTCGGCAGCGACGCCCTCATTTTCAGCGAGCGCTTTCGTTTTGCCGTCGTGCATAACGACGGTACGGCGTTTGGCCTCAGCGCCGGGACCTACACCTGGCAGCTCAACCTCGCGCTGACGCTCGCGGCCATCTTGTTGATGCTCCCTGTGGCGCGCGACCTCGCGCGTATCGACGAGATGGCACCGCGCGCGCTTGGCCTGATCGTTGGCGGCGCGTTGGGCAACCTCGGCAGCCTTTTGACGGGTCCACCAGGTGTCGTCGACTTCATTTCGATCGGCATCGGCGAACACTCGGCGCTGGTGCTGAACGTGGCTGATGTCGCGGCCTATGTGGGCCTGGCGATGATGCTGCGGACGGGATTCCTGATCGTTGCCGAGATGAAGAAGGCCGCCCAGCCCAGGCGCACAGTCCAGGTACAGCACTGGGCCACCGTGCGGCGGTGGGCTTTTGCAGACCGCGAAGTGACCCGGCCGGTGCCAATCGGTGACGCCGTAGTCCAGGAAAGCGACCCATTTGTCCCACGACCGGAGTCTGTACGGCGCGCGGAGCTGATCGTCGACGTCAGCGATCCGAAGGTCATCGACATCAGGCCGCACCTGTCGTTGCCGCGGCTGGACGTCAGAAGCCAGAGGCCGGAAGCGCGCGCAGACTAGGGTTTCGCACCTCCCGGGTTCAAAACGGCGGTGCGCGTGGCGATATTGGGCGCCACGATGAGCCAAGGCTCGGAGTCCGGAAAGCCGACCGTAGTGCTCGATGCCCGATCAATGGCTCGCACGCTGCGACGCATGGCCGATGAGGTCGTAGAGCTTTTTTCTGGAACGGATGACCTGATCCTGGTCGGCATCCAGCGGCGCGGCGTACAGCTCGCCGAGCGGATCGCCGCGTACATCGACGAGCGGGAAGGTGTCCGGGTCGAACGTGCAGCGCTGGACATCACGCTCTATCGCGACGACCTCCAGACAATCGGGCCGCGCCCCGTCGTGGGAAAGACGAGCCTCCCCCTCAGCCTCGACGATCGCAAGGTCGTGATCGTCGACGACGTCCTGTACACGGGGCGGACGGTACGCGCTGCGATGGACGAACTGGCGGACTTCGGCCGCCCGTCGCGCATCGCGCTGGCCGTCCTGGTCGACCGCGGCGGCCGTGAGCTGCCGATCCACGCGGACATCGTGGGCAAGGTTGTGCAAGCGGCCTCGCACCTGCGTGTGGACGTGCTGATCTCGGACCTTGATGGCGAGGAAGGAGTGGTCATCGTGCCGCGGGAGGAGGAAGGATGATCGGTCCCGTGCTGGGCAAGGACCTCCTGGGTCTGGAAGAGCTCAGCGCGGAGCAGATTCGACTCATTCTCGACACCGCTGGACCGCTGAAGGAGATCAGCGAGCGGACGATCAAGAAGGTGCCCGCGCTGCGCGGCATGACGATCGTCAACCTCTTCTTCGAGGCCTCGACGCGTACGCGGATCTCGTTCGAGTTTGCCGAGAAGCGATTGTCGGCGGACACGGTGAACGTGGCGTCGACGGGGTCCAGCGTATCGAAGGGCGAGACGCTGGTGGATACGGCGCGGAACCTCGAGGCGATGCGGATCGACATGGTGGTGATCCGTCATGGCGCCTCGGGCGCCGCGCGGTTCCTCGCTGATCGCATCGAGTCCAAGGTCGTGAACGCCGGTGACGGAACCCACGAGCATCCCACCCAGGGATTGCTCGACCTCCTGACCCTGCGCGACCGATTCGGGGACCTCAAGGGGCGCCGGGTCTGCATCTGCGGCGATGTACTCCATTCACGCGTGGCGCGGTCGAACCTCTGGGGACTGAAGAAGCTGGGCGCCGAGGTGGCCGTCTGCGGCCCGCGTTCGCTGCTGCCTAACGCGATCGATGAAATGGGCGTGCAGGTCTTCGATCGCATCGAAGCGGCGATCGAGTGGGCCGAGGCATTGAACATCCTCCGGTTGCAGCTGGAGCGGATGCAGGGCGGCTACATCCCGTCACTGCGCGAATACAACCGCGTCTTCGGGGTCACGAGGGAACGCCTGGAGCGGGCGCCACGCGACATCGTGATCATGCATCCCGGCCCGATGAATCGCGGCGTCGAAATCGATTCGGACGTCGCCGATGGGCCGCATTCCGTCATTCTGGACCAGGTAACCAACGGCGTGGCAATCCGGATGGCGGTTCTGTATCTGCTTGCTGGAGGGCGACCAGAACTTGCCGAGGCGGCGAAGGGGTAGGGTGGGAAGACGCAGGGTGGGAAGACGCAGGGTGGGATGAGGCAGGGTAGGATGGGGTAGGGTGGAAGAGGGTGGTCACGATCACTATTCACCATTCACCTGTTACGTGACACAACCGGCACTGTTGCTACGCGGTGGACGAGTCATCGATCCGTCACAGAACCTCGACGCGATCGGCGACGTCCTGATCGAAGGCGAGGCGATTTCGCACGCCGGTCCGTCGTTAGGTGACGTGCGGCGCGACGGAGGCCTCGAGGTCATCGACTGCACGGGCCTCATTGTTTCGCCGGGCTTCATCGACGTGCATTGCCACCTCCGCGAGCCGGGGCGGGAGGTCGTGGAGACCATCGCGACCGGGGCTGCCGCGGCGGCGGCGGGCGGGTTCACGGCGGTCTGCGCCATGCCGAACACGGACCCGGTCACCGACAACCAGGCCGCGGTCGGATTCATCGTCAGGCAGGCGCTCCGTGCGCGGTCGGCGCGCGTCTATCCGATCGGCGCGGTATCAGTCGGCCAGAACGGAGAGGCCCTCGCCGAGTTCGGCGAGATGGTTGGCGCCGGCGCGATCGCCGTCAGCGACGACGGAAGGCCGGTGGCTACCGCGCAGCTCATGCGCACCGCCCTCGAATACGCGCGCACGTTCAACATCCCCGTCGCCGATCACTGCGAGGAGCCGACGCTCGCGAAGGGCGGCGCCATGAACGAAGGGATCGTTTCCGCGCGGCTCGGCCTCAAGGGAATCCCGGCCGAGGCGGAAGAAATCATGGCGATCCGCGATATCCTGCTCGCGCGTCGCACCGGCGGACACGTCCACTTGTGCCACATGAGCACCCGCGGCTCCGTGGAACTGATCCGGTGGGGAAAAGACCGCCACATCCGCGTGACCGCCGAAGTGTGCCCGCATCACCTCTCGCTGACAGAGGACGCGGTCGAGGGCTACGACACCAACGCCAAGATGAATCCGCCACTGAGGACGGCCGACGATGTCGCGGCGCTCCAGGAGGCAGTGCGCGATGGGACCATCGACCTCGTTGCGACCGACCACGCGCCCCATCACTACGACGAAAAGGAGCGCGAATTCGCCGACGCGCCGAACGGGATTGTGGGGCTCGAGACGGCATTAGCGGTCGTCGCCACCCACCTGGTCGTGCCGGGGATCCTGAGCTGGCCGACGCTGGTCGATCGGATGTCGACCACGCCGGCGCGGGTCTTCGGGCTCGCTGGTGGTACACTTCG
>Ga0070698_100002186_pt1 | contig 21707 bp, 21 predicted proteins | sample KBSK1502metaG_FD_65477 | JGI IMG/M metagenome (GOLD analysis project Ga0070698, IMG submission 65477) | Corn, switchgrass and miscanthus rhizosphere microbial communities from Kellogg Biological Station, Michigan, USA - KBS K1-50-2 metaG | ecosystem: Host-associated > Plants > Roots >...
CAGGTCTGCGTCGAGCTGCTCGGCTTCTTCGCCGAGACCTACCTGCGCGTCTTCGGATTCGCGGCACCCGCCGTCCACGATCCGTGCGCCGTCGCCTGGCTGATCGACCCCGCCATCGTCCCGACCCAGCGGATGCGCGTCGACATCGAGACACGATCCGAGTTCAGCGACGGTCGCACGATCTGCGACGTGCACGGCGTCACGGGGCGCACGGCCAACGCCGAGGTGGGAGTGGACCTCGAGGTCGAGCAGTTCTGGGACCTGATGATTGGAGCGCTCGCCTCGTATGCCCCAATGCGAGCGGCCTAGGAGGCTTCGACCAGGCTCTCCGCGTCCGAATCGAGGGCGACGTGCTGGGCCGGTGGCACCCGCAGGAGCGTGGGCGAGAGGCCGGCCACCTGCATGTCGGCCTCGACGCTGAAGTGGTCGTACGGGACCGATCGGAAGTTGACCATCAGCTCGGCCCCGTCGACGTCGATCACCGCATAGCTGGCGCTCATGTCGTCGAGCGTCCCGCAGCCGACCGACCCCGCCGCCACGAAATGGCTCTTGCCGACGAGCCGATGGAACGCCTCGTGGGTGTTCCCAAAGCAGAGCAGGTCGTCCCCCTGGTCGCTGACCACCCGGGCGTAGACGCGGCTCGGCCGATCGCTCCACAGGTATTCGTTCTGGCGGGTCGGCGAGCCATGGAAGAGGAGGACCGAGCGGTCATCGATGGTGAAGCGTTCACTGGCGGGCAGCTGTCGCAGCCACGAGCGCTGGTCCTCGCTGAGGTGGCGGGTCGTCCATTCCAGCGAATACTGCCCCGCTGCCTCGGCCTCAGTGTCCGGCCAGGCGACGCCCGGCTGCTCCCGATGCAGGGCCACGGCATCGTCCCAATTGCCCTGGATGGTTGGGACGGCAAGGGCGCGCATCTCGTCGATGACCTCACCGGGGTGCGGTCCGCGCCCGACCACGTCGCCGACGCACCACATCGTGTCGCATTCCAGCGCGAGCACGTCATCGAGCACCGCCCGCAGCGCAGGCAGGTTGGCGTGCAGGTCTGCGAGCACGGCGATCCGCATGGACGGCATTGTGGCCGGCCGGGTCCCAGAGGCAATCCCCCGCGGGGGGGACTTACGGCTTAGCTTGCGCGGGCGCCCGCGAACGGCTCCGCGATGACGCTGATCCGCCCCGCAACCGTGCGTGCCAGCTCGCGCAGGGCGGCGCCGGCGACCGATGTCTCGCTCGACGGATGCTGCGAGGAGGTGATCGGCGCTCCCGCATCGCCTCCCGTCCGAACGCCCGGCTCGAGCGGAATGCGGGCCAGGACCTCGAGCCCCAGCTCCCGGCTGAGGCTGTCCGCACCGCCGGTTCCGAAGATGTCGTGCTGCGTGCCGCAGTGCGGGCAGACGAAGCCGCTCATGTTCTCCACCACGCCCAGGGTCCGGACGTTGACCTTGTTGAACATCGCGATCGCCTTCCGCGCGTCGAGGAGGCTCACCTCCTGCGGGGTGGTCACCACGACGGCGCCGGAGAGCGGGATCAGCTGGCTCAGGCTCAACGCGGCGTCCCCGGTGCCCGGTGGGAGGTCAACCACCAGGTAATCGAGCTCACCCCATTCGACGTCGCGCAGGAACTGCTGGATCGCCGAGTGGATGAGCGGGCCGCGCCAGATCACGGGCGCCCCGCCGGTCAGGAAGTATTCGATGCTCATCATCTGCACGCCGTGCGCCGTCACGGGGTTGACCCGCGAGCCGACGCCCGTCACGTGCGAGCCGCTGGTACCCATCATCATCGGCACATTCGGGCCGGTGATATCGGCGTCCAGGAGCCCGACCCGGGCTCCGTCGCGCGCCAGGCTCACCGCCAGGTTGACCGCAACCGTGGTCTTGCCGACGCCGCCCTTGCCGGAGGCCACGGCGATCGTGTTCTTGACTCCGGGGATGAGGTCCGCCGCTGGCCCGCCGAAGGAGCGCTTCACGTTGCTGGCCCAATCGACCTTGACGGTGGTGGCGCCGAGCGCAGCCAGGCCGTCCACGATGTCCGACTCGATCTTCGCCTTCAGGGGACAGGCGGGCGTCGTGAGCTCGACCGTGAGGTCGACGACGGAGCCGGTGATCTCGATCGACTTGACCATCCCCAGGCTGACGAGGTCCTTCCCGATCTCCGGGTCCTTCACCTGCGACAGGGCAGCCATGATGTTCTCGTCGGTCAGCTGGTCGACCATGGTCAAGGGGAGGGTCCTTTCCGATATCGGTGCGAAGCGGTGCCTCGAGGGTAGCAGAGCAGGGTCAGAACCGATGCTACCTATGTTGAGTTGGGCGTCGTCGGCTACGCGAGCCCGTCCCACAGCCCCGCTTCGGCGGGTGACGCTGTCGCGCCCGCTGGGACGGGGAGGTTGGAGCGCGCCAGGCGATAGTGTTCCGAGCTGAGGTATGCGTCGCGCACCTCTGGGCGCCAGTCGTGGAATGGTCCCGCCGATCCGGTCTGCGAGACGTGACGGCGGATGGCACCGAGCTTGACCTGGGCCAGCTCGCCGAGCTCGAGCGTCAGCGTGTCGATGCCGTCCGGCGACCCGTAGCTGTCGGGGGCGCGGTCCCCGAGCGGACGGAGGTCAGAAGCCGGGACGACGAGCTGGTACAGCTTGGCGGCGCGCCAGGCAACCTGGTCCTCTTCGAGATCGTCCTCGTACGCGAGCGGCTCGCCAGCCTTCTCGAACGCCACTTCGGTTGCGCGCCCGACAACGACGTGGTCCGGGTCGCCGCTGACGCCCTCGGGCCCGAAGGTCAGGATCACCTCCGGCCGGTGCATCCGAATCGGCTGCACGATGCGCCCCACGAGCTCATCGAACCCAACCTTCGACAGGCCTTCCTCGGCGTAGTCGAGCATGCGCAGGACCCGCACCCCGAGGAGCCCGACCGAGCGACGCAGCTCGTCCTCGCGGACGGTGTCGAGATTGCGCCAGACCAGCGGCTTCTGATATGAGCGGTTGCGGCCACCCGGCGCGGGGGCCCGGTCGAGGAGGCGCCGGTCGAACGCGCCACGGGTTGCGCAGACCACCACGGTGTAGGCACCCGACGCCGCCGCATGGGCGATCGCGCCACCGAATCCGAACGCCTCGTCGCCCGGATGGGCGACCACGACCATCAGGCTGCGGGCAGGGTTCCGCTCCCGGACCGGCCGCCAGATCGAGGACACGGCCGGGAGTCTATCAGCCTAGACCTCGATCTCGAGCCCGATCGGCGCGAGGTCCTTGATGCCCGATTGACCGTCGCCAAGCCCGTCGCCGACGGGCCCCCCGGCATCCACGAAGCTCGCGGCGCGCGCCGTCTCGATGGCACGCCCGATCTCCTCCAGCGACATGATCTCCTTGCGGAGCATGAGGGCGAGCTCGTCGCGCAGGTGGGAACGGAGCATCTCTGGTCCATCGGTCGAGAGCGTGAACGGCACCGCGTGGTCGATCAGCGACCGGACGATGAAGCGCAGCTCGGCCACGTCGCGAACGACACGCGTGTTCAGGTTGGAGGACGGGCAGACCTCGAGCACGATCCCGCGCTCACGAAGCATCCCCATCACCATCGGGTCATAGGCGCTCTTGATGCCATGCCCGATGCGGGTCGGCTCGAGCGCCTCGATCGCCTCGCGAACCTCTTCGGGGCCGCCGATCTCGCCAGCGTGCACCGTGACCCCCAGGCCCGCCCGGCGGCATTCGTCGAAGAGGCTGCGATAGTCGGCGAAGCGGAAGGAGGGATCGACCGGCCCGGCGATGTCCACCGCCACTACGCCGCGGCTGTGCCAGCTGATCGCCTTGGCGGCGATGATCTCGTTCAGCTCGCGGCTGAAGGCCCGATCCAGGCAGAAGATCAGGCCGGCACGCACCTGCGGGTATTCGAGCACGGCGCGGTCCATGCCGCGGATCGCGGCGGCGATGATGTGGTCGAGGTCCTGCTCCCCTCCACGGTTCCGCTTCATGGGGTTGAAGCGCAGCTCGATGCAGGTGATGTTGCTCTTGCGATAGGCGCCGCCGATCACCTCGTACACACTCCGCTCAACGGCGGTGGGGCTCGACTGGATCAGCTCGGTCCAGTGGAAGAGGTCCAGGTAGGCGTCGAACGACCGGCGGCGACGGCCGACGGTGATCAGGTCGCGGAACGCCCAGTAGTCCTTGGTCGGCAGCCGGATCCCCTGGGCGTGCGCGATCCCCCACATGATGGCCGGGCTGACCGCCGCACCGAGGTGCACGTGGAGCTCGGTGAGGGGCGTACGCGGGTCGAGCCGGGGACGGGGCATCTTCCTCGAGGGGCGACGATTTGGCGGAGTGTAGCGCAGCTCGGCGCTCAGGCGCCGCCGGGGGCCGATGCTAGAATCGCCCCGCCATGGAGCTGGTCAAGGACGTCATCGACTTCATCGCCACGGGCCTGGGTGGGTTCACCGCCACGCTCCTGCCGTATGCCTTCATCGGGATGGTGGGGCTCTACCTGCTGTGGCTGGTGATCGGCTACCTGCGCGTCTCGCAGGTGGGGATCCAGGCCGAGTCGGCGACCCTGCCCGCGGTCCAGCTGCCGCGAGCGGCCGACGGCGCGGTCGAGGCGCCACGGGGCGTCCCGTACTGCCCGAACGACAGCCTCCAGTACCCGCCCGGCGCCCGCTTCTGCACTCAGTGCGAGGCCGATCTGCTCGTCTCCTGCGCGAACTGCGGTGCGACGATTCGGGCCGCCGACGAGTCCTGCTACCGATGTGGCACGCACGCCACCCTGGCGCTGCCCACCTCCGACTGAGCGCCAGCGGCCGACTCCTGGCCCGGCGTGGGGCTCCTCGTCGTGGGCTCAGTCAGAGAGCACGGATTTGGCGTAGGCGCGAATCTCCGTCAGGTTGGGGATCATCACCCAGCCGCGGGTGCTGTTCGGCTCGATCCCTACGAATCGCGAGAAGCGCGGTGGCTTGAACACGATCGCGGTCACCTCGGCTGACGCCGAGGCGCGTCCGATGGCGAGCAGGGTGGTCAGCTCGCCCAGGCCGATATCGGTCTGCAGCGATCCGAGCAGGCGGATGCTTCCCACCAGGGCCCCAGCCCCTGGATCGAGCCACTTGGCGACCAGGGCCAGCACCACCTGCTGCTGCCGGGATGCGCGCCCATAGTCCGAGTCCGCACGCGTTCGGCTGAAGGCAAGCGCCGTGGCACCGTCGAAATGCGCCGGGCCGGGATCGAGGAAGAGATGCACCTTCGGATCGGCGATGCGGGTCATCACCTCGATGTCGATGCCGCCGACCACGTCCACCATCCAGGCGAAGTCGTCCATGTCGACGCGGATGTAGCGGTCGATCGGGGAGCCGATGAGCTTCGACATGGCGCCGCGCAGCGTCTCCATCCCGAACCTCTGGGCGATCCCATTGACCTTGCCCCGATAGGTCGACCCGTCAGGCATCGGCACGTCGACCGTGTCGCGCGGCAGCGAGAGGACGGCGATCCGCGACTTGTCGGGGCTGACGCTGACCACCAACAGGGCATCGGTATTCCACTCGTCGAGACCGCCGGCTCGTCGGTTGGCGCTGGTGTCGGCCCCGGCGATCAGGACCGTGAACCGTCGTCCGAAGACCGCCTCGTCAACGGGGATCGGGGCCGGGGTCGGCCGCTGGGTGGGAATCGGGGCGATGGACGGGCTCGCGCTCGGCGTCGCCTCGACGCTCGGCGCCAAGCTCGGCGAGAGCGTCGGCGAGGCGGAGGCGCACCCGGTCAGGAGCAGGGTCAGCACGACGATGCGGAGCCTCATGCCAGCGCCTCCACCTGCGCCCGGACCTTGTCCGAGTCCGTAGTGGGCTCGTCGCAGGCATAGCCACGGCACACGTACGCGGTGGGAATCCCATCGCGCTCCATTTTTCCTTCGAAGAGCGGCCAGTCCGCGAGATGGGAGCCGGGGGCGAGCGGCGCGATGACGAGGTCGGGCAGGAATGGCGTGGCGGCGGCGCGCCGCAGGCTGCGGGCGCGGGGATCGTCCGGGTCGCCCGCGACGACCGCGTCGATCGGCTCCGCGAGCGCCCGATCGGCGGCCGCCAGCATCCGTCCGAACTGGATCGGGTGCCGGTCGAGAGCAGGCGCCGCGGCACGCAGGATGCTGCGAGCTCGGCGGTCGTCGTCCGGCCGGCCAGTGAGCAGGGCCAGCCGCAGGAGGACGTCGGCCGCCACCGAGTTGGCCGACGGCGTCGCCCCGTCGATCAGCGAGCGCGGCCGGGCCACGATCCGATCGTGCTCGTGGCTGGTGTCGAAGAAGGTGCCGCTCGCCTCGTCCCAGAAGTCCGCCACCGCCCGATCCATGATCGCGGCCGCCAGCTCCAGGTCGTCCGGGTTCCCGAGGGCGGCGTACGCGGCCAGCAGGCCGTCGGCGACGTGCGCGTAGTCCTCGCTGAAGGCCGGGGTGTGCGCGGCCCCATCGCGGGCCGTTCGCCACAGTCGGCCGTCCTCCCGCAGCAGGCGCGCCCGGATGAACTGGGCGCAGCGGCGCGCACCATCGGCGAAACGCTCGTCGCCAAGGACCAGCGCGGCGGCGGCGAGAGCCTTCAATGCCATCCCGTTCCAGGCGGCGAGCTGCTTGTCGTCGCGGCCGGGCCGCGCCCGCTCCTCGCGGACGGTCAGCAGGGCAGCCCGGCCGGCCTTCAGCAGGTTGCTGGCGGGCTCGGGACCGGCGACGTGGAGGATCGAGCGGCCCTCCCAGTTGCCGCCCGCAACGACCCCCCAGTGGGCCGCCAGCGACTGGATCTGCGGCTCCGAGATCCCCGCAGTGCGCAGCGCGCTGGTGAAGCCATCGAGGTCCCACGTGTAGAAGCGGCCCTCCTCACCCTCGCTGTCGGCGTCCAGCGCCGATGCGAAGCCGCCGTCATCGGTCGCCAGCTCGCGAAGCAGGAAGTCGAGCGTGCTGCGGGCGACCGCCGCGTACCTCTCCGTCGCAGTGGCTCGGAAGGCCTCGAGGTAGGCGTGCGCCAGCTGGGCGTTGTCGTACAGCATCTTCTCGAAGTGCGGCACCAGCCAGTGCGCATCGGTGCTGTAGCGGGCGAAGCCGCCGCCGAGCTGGTCGTGGATGCCCCCGTCGGCCATGCGGTCGAGCGTCAGCGTCACCATCTCCAGCACTCCGGGGTTCCGGTCGCGTCGCCAGGCACGCAGCAGGAACTCGAGGGTCATCGGCGCGGGGAACTTGGGAGCGCCGCCAAAGCCGCCGTGGACGGGATCGAAGGACTCGGCCAGTCGCGCCGCGGCTGCCTCGAGCTGGCGCCGCTCGACCTCTCCCCTGCCGGGCAGCACCTCCAGCTGCTCGCGCAGGTGCGCAGCCAGCTGTCGGCCCTGCTCCACCACCTCCTCTCGGCGGTCGCGGAACGCCTCGGTGATCGCGGACAGCACGCGCGGGAAGCCGGGCATCCCGTGCCGGTCCTGGGGCGGGAAGTAGGTGCCGCCGAAGAAGGGCTCGAGCGCCGGCGTGAGGAAGACGCTCATCGGCCAGCCGCCGCTGCCGGTCAGCGTCTGGACCGCGGCCATGTACACGTCGTCGAGGTCGGGGCGCTCTTCGCGGTCGACCTTGATCGGCACGAAATCGCGGTTCAGCTGCCCGGCGATGGCTGGGTCCTCGAAGGACTCATGCGCCATGACGTGGCACCAGTGACACGCCGAATAGCCGATCGAGAGAAAGATCGGCTTGTCCTCGGCGCGAGCCCGCTCGAGGGCCTCAGCTCCCCACGGATACCAGTCGACGGGGTTGTTGGCGTGCTGGAGGAGGTACGGGCTCGTCTCGGCGGCGAGTCGGTTGGTCACCGACCAAGTGTGTCACCTCGACGAGCCGGTTGCCCCGGTCGGTCAGGGAGCGGCCTGCAGGTCGGTCAGCGAGAGTGAGCTCGAACCGCCGCCGTTGCACGGCGGAACCGCGCTTGCCGGAATGCTTCCATGCTCACCCACCAACAACGACGGTCCGCCCCCGAAGGCCAATGACAGGCTGAGCGGCGCTGCCGGCTCAGCCCCGCACCAGTTGCTCCACGCAACACCGATGCTGAACGTCGATCCCGGTTCCAGCGATACCGCGCCACTCGTGGCGGGCGTGCTGCCTGTGACGACCTGCGCGCCGGCGCTGTCCACGATCTGGCCGTAGACGGCCGCGGGCAGGGCGCAGGCATAGCGCCCTTCGGCGAGCGAGATGCGGACGACGGTACCTCGTGAACCCGCGGCGCCGCCCCATGCCTCGGAAGAACGCACCACGTCCCGGATCCCGCACGCGGCGAGCGGCATCGCGGTGGCCTCGGCCGAGGGCGACGCCGACCCTGCGCCAACCTCGGGACCGGAGCCTGGCCCAGACAGGATGCCAGCTACTACTGCGACCGCCAGGGCGCCGGCCACGCCGACGGCGACGAAGAGTCCGGCTCGCCCGAGCCCCGACGGCGTGGGCCGAGTCACCGGACCTTCCTCGAGCGTCATCGGCAGGACAGTCGGGGTGTAGCCCTCCTCGCGCCGGCCGCGCTGCGAGCGCAGCTCTCGCTCCAGGTCGTTGTCATTCATCGTGGTCCCTCCTCGTCGAGCTCGACGCGAAGGGCGTCAAGCGCGCGGCTTACATGGCTGCGCGCCGATGGAGCGGCGATCCCCAGGATCGCCCCGATCTCCTCGTACGGCAGGTCCGCCCGATAGCGAAGGTAGATCGCCAGGCGCTGTCGCTGCGGCAGGCCCTCGACCGCCTCCCAGATCGCCATCCGGTCCGCCTGGTCGACGATCGAACGGCGCGGCGGCTGCGCTCCGAGCCGCTCGGTCAGGAGCCGGACGCGGCGATGCCAGCGATGGCGATCCATCGCCAGCCGATAAAGCGACCGGAACGCCCACGCGTCGGGCCGCTCGATGACGGCCCCGTCGCGCAATGCCGTCCACAGGCGCAGCAGCGTCTCCTGGACGGCGTCGTCCGCCTCATCGGGCGAGAGGCCCAGGTGGCGGGCGAGTCCCCACAGCTCGCTTCCGCGTTCGGCCTGCACACCCACGATCGCGTCGCGCAGCGGATCGATCTCCGATGCCTCAGGGCGCACGGGCGCCCTCGTCCCAACGGTGGTGGTGATCATGGCCTTCCGACGCGGGGCCGCGCCGGAACGTTGAAGCCGCCTCCCCGTCGTGCGTCAGGCGGGCCGCTCGCTGGCGAACTGCTCCGCGTAGAGGCGCGCGTAGAGGCCCTCGTGCCGCACCAGCTCGTCGTGCGTCCCGCGCTCCACGATCCGGCCGCGGTCGAAGACCAGGATCAGGTCGGCCCGCAGGATGGTCGAGAGGCGGTGCGCGATCGCGATCGTGGTGCGGCCCTCCATCAGACCGGCCAGCGCGCCCTGGATCAGGCGCTCGCTGACGGTGTCGAGCGCGCTGGTGGCCTCGTCGAGGAGCAGGATGCGCGGGTCCTTGAGCAGGACGCGCGCGATCGCCACGCGCTGCTTCTCGCCGCCGGAGAGCTTGTAGCCGCGCTCGCCGACGATCGTGTCATAGCCCTCCGGCAGCTCCATGACGCGGTCGTGCATGGCGGCCGCCCGGGCGGCTGACTCGATCTCGTCCATGGAGGCGTCGGGCTTGGCATAGCGCAGGTTCTCAAGGACCGATGCGTGGAAGAGATACGTCTCCTGTGTGACCACCCCGATCTCGCGCCCCAGCGACTCGAGGCGGATCTGCCGCACGTCGATCCCGTCGATCTCGACCGCCCCCTGTTGGACGTCGTAGAGCCGCGGGATCAGGTAGGTCGTGGTCGTCTTGCCCGCGCCCGACGGTCCCACCAGCGCGACGAGCTGCCCGGGCAGCGCATCGAAGTCGATCTCGGTCAGGCCGAACGGCCGGATGGCGGTCGGCACCGCCCGGCCCTCCGCCTCTGCCTTCGCCGCTTCACCCTCGGCGATCACCACCGCCGGCGGAGTCGGGTACCGGAAGGTGACGTCGCGGAAGCGGACGTCGCCGCGGAGGGTGGCCGGGTCGAGGTCGACGGCGTCGGGCGCATCGCGGATCTCGGGCTCCATCTCGAGGTACTCGAAGATCCGGTCGAAGAGCGCGAGAGCACCCTGGATCTCGACCTGCACGCTCAGCAGCTGGCCCAGCGGGAAGAAGAGCCGGCTCTGGAGCGTGGTGAAGGCGACGATCGTGCCGATGCTGACGTGCGTGTCGCCGCCGATGATCAGCGAGCCGGCGAGCAGGTAGACGAAGGCCGGCGCGATCGAGAAGAAGGTGCCGATCATGGCGAAGAACCAGCGGCCGATCATCTGCTGCCGGATCTGCAGGTCGCCCAGCCGGCGCGATTCGCGGCCGAACTTCTCGATGCTCGCCTGCTGCTGCCCGAACGTCTTCGAGAGGAGGATCCCGGAGACCGAGAGGGACTCCTGGGTGATCGCGCTCACCTCGGCCAGCGACTTCTGGGTCAGCCCGCTGACCACCCGCCGCACCTTGCCGACCCGGTAGGTGATGTAGGCGAAGACCGGCAGCATGCCGAGGCTCAGGATCGTCAGCCGCCAGTCGAGGATCGTCATCGCGATGACGGTGGTTGCCACGGTCGCCAGGTTGGCCAGCAGCGATGCGGCGGTATCGGTCACCACCGACTGCACCCCGTTCACGTCGTTGCCGATCCGGCTCTGGATCTCGCCGGTCCGCGTCTCGGTGAAGAAGCGCAACGGCATCCACTGCAGGTGGGTGTAGAGCGCCAGCCGGAGGTCGTCCATCACGCGCTGGCCGACCACGTTCGACAGGTACGACTGCCACACCCCAAGCAGGCTCGATAGGATCGGCAGGGCGATCATGAGCCCCGCCTGCAGGTAGAGGAGGCCCAGGTCCTTGGGCCCGGTCAGGTTGTCGATGATCAGCTTCAGCAGGATCGGGTTGATGACGCCGACGCTGACGGTGACCACGATCAGCGCCGCGATCCAGGCCAACCGTCGCGCGTATGGCCGGAAGAAGCCGACGATCCGGCGGAAAGTCGCGGGGCCGCTGCCCGGGCGCGCCTTCAGGTTCGGTTCGCCACCGCCCCAGTGACCGCCGCCGCGCATCATCGGCCCAGCCCTCGCATCAGTCGATCACGATCGACAGAAAGGCGTTCGCGAGGGGCAGCCCGACCCGCTCGCCGATCTCGGCGGTGCGCTCGCGCATCCGCTCTTCCACGGCGGCGCGATCGGCGATCTGGCTTACGTGCGCGAAGATCGCCCGCAGGCCGAGCTCAAACGTGGCCGAGACGTCGAGGAAGAGGTTCGGGTGCTCGACGCCGGTGATCAGCACCTGGCGCACCTTCCAGGGCTCGAGGCCCTCGTCGAGGAGCTCGGGAAAGTTGAGCCGGTCGCGCGCCGCCGGGTAGACCGCTGCTAGGGTCGCCTCACCGGTGGCGAGGTGATCCGGATGGCCGACGAAAGGGTTGCCATCCTGTCGATGGATCGGATTCTGGGTGATCACCAGGTCGGGTCGAAAGCGCCGGATCTGGCGCACGATGTCGCGTCGCAGGTCGAGCGTTGGGGTCAGGTAGCCATCCGGATATCCGAGGTGCACGATCTCGGAGACGCCGAGCAGGTCCGCCGCGGCGCGCTGCTCGGCCTGTCGCGTCGCGGTCAGCTGAGCGGAGGTGACGGCAGGATCGTCGGTCCCCTTTCCTCCGTCGGTCGTCACCACGTAGTCGACCCGCGCGCCAGCGGCCGTCAGGTGGGCGATCGTGGCGGCCGCGCCGAACTCGGCGTCGTCAGGGTGGCTGAAGATCACCAGAGCTCGGTCGAGCGGCTGGATCAGCTCTTCGCGTTCAAGGTCGGGCATTCTGCTTTCCGCATCGTAGCGCGATTGGCGGCGCGGCCCATGGGGACCGATTGACCCGCGCGGCGGCGGCTAGGCATACTGCCCCCGAGTATGACCAGCCAGACCGACCACGCCGCCCACTTCCGCCATGGGTACACCAAGGATCGCGGCGACCTGTTGAACCGCCTGCGCCGGATCGAGGGCCAAGTGCGTGGCATCCAACGGCTGGTCGAGGACGAGGCCTACTGCCTCGACATCCTCCAGCAGGTAGAGGCCGTCACCGCCGCCGCGGACGGCGTCGCCCTGCTGCTGCTCGAGGACCACATTGACGGCTGCCTGACCCACGCCATCGAGACCGGCCAGGGCGAGCCCTACGTCGACGAGGTGATGACGGTCGTGCGCCGGGCCCTGGGCCGGCGTCAGGCGCGACCATCAGGCCCACGCCCCTGAACGAATGGGAGTGCCGCGGGGGGGAACCACGACACTCCCAAGGGCGAGTCTAGTACGGAGCTCCGGCGGCCGCGTTGCTACTCCCCGAACATGGTGAGCTGCTCTCCGCCACGCTCAATGAGCGGGTCGAGGCCAAGGATCGGCTCCAGCCACTCCAGGCTCGCGCCGTCTCGCGCGGCGAGCCCCTCAAGGTGCTGCCACTTCAGAAAATGCCAGTTCTGGCGCTCGACCTCGGCACGCAGCCAGGGCGATCGGTCCAGCTTCAGCCGCAGCAGCTCGGTCCGCTCGGACGGAAAGACGCAGAAGCGGGCCTGGTGGTCGGTCGGCTCGATCTGGACCCCGCGACGCAGGATCGTGTCGCCGAGCATGGCGGTCCACTCCACGTCGAACATGAACGCCATCCGACCGCGGACGTACCAGATGGCATCGATGGCCGCCAGGGTCTCCGCGGGCGCCCGAACGATGAGCGGCAGGTAGGCGCGGCGCTCGTCGTCCCGCAGGCGGAGCAGCAGGGTCGTTCCGGCGTACGGTCGGTCGTGCTCGCGCTTGCCAACCCAGGCGCGAAGGCCAAGCCGATGGCCGTAGTCGACGAGCGTGCCGATCAGTCGAGCGTGGTCGTCCTGGCGATCCGAGAGCGTCTCCTCGGTGCGCAGCAGCCCCTTCTCGCCCACTGCGGCGTAGGCCGCCAGACAGGCGCGGACGAGCTCCTCGTCCGGCGCCTCGAGGCCGGGGAAGAGGACGTAGATCCGCTCGAGGAAGGCGTGCTCGTCGAGCCGGCCGGCGGTGGTGAGGACTGAGAAGGTCGCCCATTCCACTCGGTCGGCCAGCGGCGCCTCATCCAGCTCGGGCCGGCGCAGCCACCAGAGAGGGCGCCCAGCCTCGCCGAGCCGGGTCAGCGACGGGTGGTCGTCGCGCGCAAGCTCCTCGTGAAGGAGTGTGGCCAGCAGGTTCGGGCCCCGCTCCGGCCGGTCCACCGTCACACCGCCCTCCGGCGGCGCGTCGCCCGCATCGGGGGCGGGACCGCGCGACGTCGCCAGGCGCGCCAGCAGGCCCGATCGCTGCAGCTCCACGAGGACCGCGGCGCCCATGCGGATCAGGCCGACGGGCTCGCCGCGTCGTCGGAGGAGGGCGGTCGCAGCTCGGTCGATCGCCTCCGCCAGCTCCGGGTAAGTGAGATGCCCGTCCTCAGCGCCGAGCTGCAGCGGCGCTGGCTCGATGACCCGTCGCAGCCGATCCTCGGCTGACGCCTTGCGGAAATGAAGCGCCACTGCCTCCCCCGACCGCAACGACTCGCGGTGGACCACGTCGACCAGCTCCAGCTCGGCGGCGGCGCCCGCGACCGCAGCCGCCAGCATCCGATCCAGGTCATTGCCCTCGATCAGCAGGTTGCACCAGCCGCCCGGCTTCAACGCTCCCGCCGCCGAGGCCATGGCGTGTCGCATGGCGGTCGCCTCGGCCGGCTCGCCGGCCGCCTGTGCGGCCCCGAAGAGCGGCTCGAGGCGGAGGGTCTCGGCGGCCTCGCGCCCGAGCAGCCAGGCCGTCGCCAGGTATTCGAAGCTCATCTCGTCGACGCTTCCCGCTGGGGGCGGCGAGCCGAGCACCAGGTCGACGCCGTCCGGCGGCAGATATTGACCGACGACCGCGGGGCGGCATCGGATCCACAGGACGTTCGCTGCGCCGACTCCGCCCAGCTCGTCGAGGTCCGCGGCGAAGCGCGCCGGCCGGCGATCTCTGCCGAGTGCCGCGATGGCGGTCCTCACGTCGTGCACGGCCGCCTCGAAGAGCCGCCACACGTTGACCTCACGCTGGTGCCGGGAGGCTGGCTGGCGGACGTGCCCTCCGCTGATCCGCAGCGAGGCGACGCGGCCCGGGTAGCCGTTCAGGCGGCTGCCGGGGAGGAGGCACGCGGCCAGCGCCAGCCGAAAGACCGCCGCCAGCGAGGGCTCGCGAAACTCGGCGTCGATCTTGTTGGCGATCGTCTGCAGCGCATAGAGGTTGCGTGGCGTGTAGAGGTCGAGCAGCTCGTCGACCAGCTCGCTGCGGCCATCGAGGACCGGGAAGCGGTCGCGGAGCTGCTGATAGTGCAGGCTCTGCCGGACGTCGGTGACGGGCGGCGCCGACGGATCCGGATGGACGGTCGAGGCGTAGCGCGGTCGACCGGACCGCAGCGATCCGGTCGGCGCATCGGGCGTCGCGGGGGCGAGCGACGGCGGACCGCCGCCCTCCCCGATCGGAGCAGCTGGATCGCCTGGCGGCTCGTCCTCCGGCTCCGGCTCGACGGTCAGCCCAACGGGCGCAGGGGGAAGGTCGTCCTCGGCGTCAGCCGCCGGGTCCGCCACGGGGAGCACGGGCTCCGGCTCGGCCGGTCGGTCGATCCCCAGCTTGGCGAGGTCCGCATCGTCGATCGGAGCGACCCGCTCCTGCGGCCCGCCGACCGACACGTCGCAGTTGGGGCAGTGATAGACCTTGCGCCCCGGGGCGTCACCATCGCGCGGCCAGATGAACTGTTCCCCCACCACCGGTCGGCGACACGTCGAGCATCGGGTCGCGTAGAGCTCCTCGAGGTGCTGGCGGAGCGGGACGTCCACACGGCGAGATGCAGAGAGCTGAGCAAATGCCGCGTCGAGCGCGAGCGGCTCCGGTGCGAGGAGGAAGGCCTGACCGGCGAGCTGCGCGAATGGCGACGGATCGGCGGCGACCACGCGCATGCCGTGGGCGATGGCGCGGCGGGCCGTCCAGCCGGTGCCGGCCCATGGGTCGAGGACGGTGTCGCCCGGCCGCCCGAATGCGCTCAGCTCGGCGTCGAGCTGGTTGTCAGCCGGCGAGGGGAAGTAGCGCTCGAGGAGTGCGAGTCCGGGGAGGCGGCGTGGAAGAACGACGTGATCCAGTCGCTTCCGTTCGGCCTCACTCAATCGGGCTCCTACGGTTCTTCGAGCAGCTCTTCCTCGAGGTCGGGTTCGGCGGAGAATTCCGGAAGGCTGGTGTCGAGCTCCTCGACCTCCTCGGACTCCTCCTCGTATTCCTCGGACTCCTCCTCGTCATCGTAGCGGAGCGGGGTCCCCTTGATGTATGGCCTGACGTCACCCGAACGGCCGGTGGCACTCCCCGGGAAGCTGACCTTGCCGAAGTTCGCGGGGTGCGCAAACGCCTCGTGGATGATCACCCGCACCTCGTCCCGATCAACGGTGGTGATGGCCGCGTCGTACCGGTTGCCCGCCTTCATCAGCTTGGCCAGCCGCGCGCCGATCCGCGGCTCGACCTGCCCGATCTCGACGTCCCCCACCCGTGCGACGAGCAGGGCACCTTCGAGTGCCAGCTCGACAGCGTCGCCCGCCGAGAGCGGCGCCAGCTGCTTGGCCGGCAGGAGGTTGATCAGACGGGCGTGGCCGGTCTTGCCCATCTCCTCGATGAAGTGCGAGGCGGATGCCTTCTCGGGCTTGCCGTCCCCCACCGATGCGGCGGCATCGCTTCCGCCGCCGGCGATGACGCGGAGCCTGCCGACGTTCCGCTCGGCGATGCGGTTGGTGGAGTCGCGGTCGAGGGCGCCCTGGTATGCCGCCAGCGCCTCGGCGTGGCGGCCCAGCTCGGCCAGCGCCTTGCCCAGGCGGTTGAAGGCATCGGTGTCGCCGCCGAGCTCAAGGATCTCCTGGTTGGTGGAGACCGCCGCCTCCCATTCCCCGCGCGTCGCCTGGCCGATGGCGACATCGGTGAGGTGCCTGCGCTGGCGGTTGACGGTCTCCGTCTCGTCGAGCGTCATCGTCTCCCCAAGCTCAATTTGAGGCGGTCAACATGCTGGAAATGGCCTTCCGGCGAGGTCATCCTGCCGAAGGGCGCCTTGTTGTAGCAGAGCCCGACAGGGGTGTCAACGCGCACCAATTCGACTAGGGGCGCGGCACCCGCAGCTCCACCTTGCCGCATCGCGGGCAGGCGAAGACCTCGAGCCTGAGCATCCCCTCGCCCAGCTCGGCCCACTCCCCGAAGAGGAGCTTCCAGCCCCCGGTGGTGCCGCCGACCCGGAACTCGTCGATCCCCATCGACTGGATCGGCCCGCCACAGCGCAGGCAGGCATCGAGGGAGGGCGGGGGCGTCGGCTGCGTCATGCCGGGCGCAGGAGCAGCGCGACCAGGAGGCCCAGGAGCGCCAGGCTGCCGAACTCGACCGCGACGGCGCGCGCCCTGGCGCCGTTGTCGAGGGCCTCCGCGGCACCGGACCAGGCGTGGAAGCCGAGGGCGAGGACCGCGGAGCCGACAACGCCCGGCAGGTGCAGGAGCGCCAGTCCGGCCCCCAGCTGGGCGATTGCCAGCAGGTGGAGGGCAGCCTGTCCGACCGCCTCGATGCCATATCGCCCACGCAGCTCGGCGGCGCGGAGGGCGGGCACCGCAGAGACGATCACAACCAGCAGGACGGCGGGCGGCCACGACGCGGCCGGGAACGTCGCCGCGATACCGGCAGCGGCGGCGAAGACGATCCCGACGAGGGTGAGGTCCACGCTCAGGCGCGGCGACCTCGCATCGGGGAGCCGCATCTCGGCCCACAGGACCCCGAACAGGAGCAGCGCGACCACCGGCGACGCCGCCAGCTGCACCACGGGGCTCAGCATCTGCCCCAGCAGGGTGAGGGCGACGGCAGCCACCGGGAAGGTCGCATAGCGGGCGAAGCCAAACCGCGAGCGGACCGGGCCGATGACCCAGACGGCACCCATCCCGCCCAGCGCCAGCTGCCCGGCGATCGCCACCGCCAGCCAGAACGGGGACGCGAACCAGCCGTACACCACCAGGCCGGCGAGGGCGAGCGCCAGCACGATGGTCTCGGGTCGCTCGATGCGCCGGCCGACGATCGACAGGCTGAGGCGTCGCGTGCCGGCGGTCATCGCACCAACTCCAACAGCTCATCGGCGGAGCGGGTGCCGATCACCTGGTCGGAGGTCAGCCAGGCGCGGCGCGCGACGGAGACGGCGAAGCGCAGCTGGTCGAGCTCCTCGGTGCGATGCGCATCGCTGGCCAGCGTGAGACGGACGCCCGCCCGGCCGGCGGCGCGCGCGAGGGCATCGTCGAGATCGAGCCTGGGGCTGCCGTTCAGCTCGAGCGCGGTCCCGGTGCGGGCCGCCGCCTCGAAGACCCGTGGCCAGTCGAGTGCGATCGGATCGCGACGGTTCACGATCCGCCCGGTGGGATGCGCGATCACGTCGACGTGCGGATTGTCGATCGCCGCCAGCGTGCGCCGGGTCAGCTGCTCGGTCGACTGCCCACGCGCGGTGTGCACGCTCGCGACCACGACGTCGAACCCGGCGAGCAGGTCGTCGGGATAGTCGAGGGTGGCATCGGCCCGGATCTCCATCTCGGTGCCGTGCAGGATCCGGAACGGCGCCATCTCTGCGTTCAGGCGGTCGATCTCGCCGCGCTGCTCGCCGACGCGCTCGGCCGTGAGACCGCGGGTCACCCCCAGCGACGGTGAGTGGTCGGTGAGCACGATCCAGTCGTGACCAAGCCCACGCGCCGCCCGGGCCATCACCTCGATCGAGTCAACCCCGTCGGTCCAGTCAGAGTGCACGTGCGTGTCGCCGCGCAGGTCCTCGAGGCTCACCGGAGTCGGCAGGTGCCCGGCGAGCGCGGCCTCGATCTCGCCGCTGTCCTCCCGCATCTCGGCGGGGATCCACGGCAGGCCGAGGCGCGCGTAGACCTCTTCCTCGGTGGCCACCGGCTGCAGCTCCCCGCTCTCGACCACCTTGAACCCCTTCTCGGAGAGCGAGAGCCCGCGATCGAGGGCCATGCCGCGGAGCGCGACGTTGTGCTCCTTGCTGCCGGTGAAATGCACGAGGTGACTGCCCCAGGCGGCGGGCGGGCAGACCATCAGGTCGACCTGCGGGCCATCGGCCAGGACGATGCTCGACTTGTCGGTCCCCGCGCTGAGCACGTGCTCCACGCTCGTCAAGCCATCCAGCGCGCGGATCAGGCGGGCAGGGTCATCGGTTGCGGCCAGCAGGTCGAGGTCGCCGATCGTCGCCTTCCGGCGTCGGAGAGACCCGGCCGGCTCGATCGCTCGCACTCCGCGGACCTTGCGCAGCTGTTCGACGAGGCCCGACATGAGCTGATCGGCGTCGTGGAGCAGCATCCGGGTGCCGCGCGACGCAAGCCGAGCCATGGCGGCGAGGATGTTCTCCTCGGTGCGGGCCGATAGCCCCTTCAGCCTCCGCAGGGTCCCCGCTTCGGCCGCAGCCCTCAGCGCGTCAACCGACTCGATCCCCAGCTCATCGTGGAGCTGCTTCACCGTCCTTGGCCCGACGCCCGGGATCTTCAGGATCTCGAGCAGCCCGCTCGGCACCTGCGCACGCATCCGGTCGTGGTACGCCAGCTGCCCCGTGGTGGCGAGCTCCGCAAGCTTGGTGGTCAGCGCAGGACCGGCCCCCGGGATCTTGGGCGGGTCGCCAACGTTGAACAGATGCGCGACGTCATCGGGCCATCGTTCGACCGCGTCGGCGACCCGTCGGTAGGCGACCGCCTTGTACACGAGCTCGCCCGAGATCTCGAGCATGTCGGCAATCTCGTTGAAGACGCGGGCCATGTCGGAGTTGCTGATGACCGTTGGATCGGAGCGTGAAATGGCGCGGGGTCGCGGCATGCGCGCCATTCTAGGGGCACGAAAAAGCGGCCCAGTCCCGGGCGAGGGGCTGGGCCGCGACTTGGGTGCTTGGTTAGCGCTTCGTGATGCGCAGGGCGCGCAGCAACGAGGCGGCAAGGCTACGCGTACGGCGCGGACGGATCGGCTCCGTCGAATGCGACCGCTGGCGCGCCTCGTAGAGCATCTCATCCTGCTTCAGATTGGCGAGCAGGCCGAGATAGGTTGCTCCTCGGCTCATTGGAAACCTCCTGGGACTACGGGATCGAGAGAGTGCGAGAGACGCTTGGTCAGATGTTGCGCGTGGACCCTTCGCTCCTCGACGGGCGGCTGTCAGCCCCCCAGCGAAGCGCGGCAAGGTCGAAGACGACCATGAATGTCAGGATCAGGACAAAACCAACCATCTGCTTCCAGCCTCCTCCGTCGATCTCCGTAACTTATGAATGACGATAAATCGGTTACACCCGATACTCTATCGAGACGGGGGTAACTTGTCAACGGGGGTACAATGGTTACACGATGCAGAACAAAGTCCTGCTCCCCGAGCCAAACCAGGCCGACGAGCTCTTCATCACCTTCGCCAATACGCTCGAGTACGAGCACGGCGAGCCGGCGGATGCGCTGCCGGACATCTCCTCGCTCCTCGCGTGGCTCCGTGAGCAGCGGCTGATCAGCGGCCGCGGGCTGGCCGCGGAGGCGTCACGCCTGCGGCGTGACCCGGACGAGACGACGCGGCGCGTCGAGCGCTTCCATCACCTGCGCCAGGTGCTCCACGCCGTGGCGGCGGAGGTGACCGAGAACGGCCACCCCACGGGCGACCAGCTGCGCGACCTGAACCACATCCTGCGGCACGGCCTGCACTACCACCAGATCGAGACCGATCCTGACGGGACGCGCTACACGTTCGCCCAGGTGGGCGACCGTCTCGACCAGGCCCGGGCCACCATCGCGAGCTCCCTGGCCCAGTTCCTGGCCGATGATGCGCACTCTCGCCTCCGCGTCTGCGCCAACCCCGGCTGCCGGTATCTCTTCATCGATCGCTCCCCGACCGGGCGTCGCCGGTGGTGCGACATGCGGACCTGCGGCAACCAGGCGAAGGTCGCGCGGCATCGCGCCCGAGCACGCGAAGGGGTTCCCGCGTCACGGGACGCGGTCTAGAATCAGGCTGGCTCGACCCGCCGCCCAGCCGGCCGTCGCGCGCGACATGCGAGGTGGTCGTCCCATGCTCTTCCTCAGCGGGCTGGTCGGCCGTCCGGTCCGCGACCGAGACGGCGAGTCCTTCGGCAAGGTCCGCGACCTGATCGCGGCCCTCGGCGAGAAGTACCCGCCGGTGACCGGCCTGGTCGTTCGTGTCGCCGGCGGCCGCGACATCTTCCTGCCCTGGACCGACGTCGAGGAGATCGACGCCGAAGGGGCGCGTCTTCGCACGACGCTGATCGACATGGCCACCTTCCGACAGCGGCCGAACGAGATTCGGCTCTGGCTCGACCTGCTCGACAAGCAGATCGTCGATGTCGAGGACCGCAAGATCGTCCGCGTCAACGACATCCAGCTGGCGCCGGTCGAGGGGCACCTGCGCCTGGTGGCGGTCGACGTCGGGCTAGCCGGGATCCTGCGCCGCCTCGGCCTGTCGGGGCCGGGCGAGCGGCTCGCCCGTGCGCTGCGCCTCGAAGCCGAGAACTACATCGAATGGGAGGACGTGGACCCGGTCGAATCCAGCGTCTCCAGCCTGAAGCTGCGCATGCCGCACGCGGCATTGGCGACGCTCCACCCCGCCGACGTGGCCCACATCGTGGAGCAGCTGGCGCCGCGCGACCGGACCGGCATCCTGGCCGCGCTCGACGACGAGCGGGCCGCCGACGTCCTCGAGGAGCTGGCCGCCGACGACCAGGTCGACATCCTCGAAGCGCTCTCACCGGAGAAGGCGGCCGACATCCTCGAGGAGATGGGCCCGGACGAGGCAGCCGATCTCGTCGCTGACCTCTCCGAGGAGCGGCAGGAGCAGCTCCTGGGGCTGATGGAGCCCGACGACGCATCGGACGTGCGTGAGCTTCTGGCCTATGGTGAGGAGACGGCCGGTGGGCTCATGACCACCGACTTCATCACGGTCACGCCCGAGATGACCGCCGAGCAGGTCATCGAGAAGCTGCGCAGGCTGCATCCGGATGCCGACCAGGTCTATTACCTGTATGTGACCGACGTCGGCGGGATGCTGGTCGGCACGATCACCCTGCGCGGCCTGATCGTCGCCAGCCCGGAGACCCCCGTCCGCAACTTCATGCGGCCCGATCCGATCAGCGTCTCCCTCGACCTGGACGCCGAACAGGTGGGCGCGGCGATTGCGCGCTACAACCTGCTTGCCCTCCCGGTCGTGGATGCCGAGGGACGGATGCAGGGGATGGTGACCGTCGACGACGCCCTGGAGCGCGCGTTGGGCGAGGGTTGGCGCAAGCGCCTCCCGGAGATCTACGAGCCGGCCGAGGAGCGGTAGGCGACCATGTCGCCGCTGGCGCTTCCCCGTTCGATTCGGCGCGTGCAACGCTCGCTCCGCGAGCGGCTGCCGAACTTCCGCGTCCACCGATCTGGCGTGCTCGCCTTCCTGGGGGTGATGGGACCGGGCCTCATCGCCGGCCTCGCCGGCAACGACGCGGGCGGGATCGCCACGTACAGCGTGCTGGGGGCCGACACCGGGCTGTCGCTGCTCTGGATCTTCCCCATCACCACCGTCCTGCTGGTGGTCGTGCTGGAGATGGCGGCGCGCATGGGGGCGATCTCCGGGCAGGGGCTGGGCGACCTGATCCGCGACGACTTCGGGATCCGCTGGACCCTCTTTGCGATGATCGTGCTGCTGGTCGCCAACGGCGCCAACATCGTGGCCGAGTTCGCGGGCGCGGCCGCGGCGCTCGAGATC
>Ga0070698_100002187_pt1 | contig 21706 bp, 15 predicted proteins | sample KBSK1502metaG_FD_65477 | JGI IMG/M metagenome (GOLD analysis project Ga0070698, IMG submission 65477) | Corn, switchgrass and miscanthus rhizosphere microbial communities from Kellogg Biological Station, Michigan, USA - KBS K1-50-2 metaG | ecosystem: Host-associated > Plants > Roots >...
ACGTAGACGGTCGCGGCCAGCCAATGCGCGAGCGCCAGACCAGGGACCCTGTGCAATGTGCGTTCGGCCGCCCGCAATCGTGCTTCACCCCAGCTGACTAATGCGAGCCGTATGGCGTGTCGCCAGTTGTCCGGCTCCAGCGACATTGCGCGGCGCGCGGCCGCTGCCGAATTCGGGTCACCGGCGCTGTGGAGAACGAACGCCAAGGTCGCCCACGCTTCGCCGCATTCGGGATCGAGACGACACGCCTCGTGCGCGTGTCGTCGCGCGTGGGCGAGCGCCGTCGCATCAGGATGCACATCGACGCGCGTGGATTCAAACCGGAACAGACAGGCGTTCGACACGCCCAGATGTGCAAGAACATCATTCGGATGTATGACGAGGACGCCCCGAAACGCCTCCTCGGCTTTCGCCATCTGCGTCCGGTCAAGCGTCTCGAGCGCCTCGTATCCCTCGAGCCAGACACGCTGTGGTACGAGCAAGGTGTCAAGGGCCGCCGGGCTTTCGCGCACCGCGACGTGCCGCACATCCTCCGTGAAACGGTACCCACGACGCGGCACGGTCTCGATGTACGAGCGACCGTCCGCCCGGCGGCCGAGCACGCGGCGGAGCCGCGAAATCGCCTGCTCGATGCTGTTTTCTGTGACCGCGACGTTGCCCCAGCACGCGGTCACAAGCGCATCCTTCGAAAGCACCGCGCCGGAATGTGATGCGAGCACGAGGAGCAGCGCGGCGTGGCGATCAGTGACGTCGATCGTCTCGCCGTTGCGCAGGAGGACGTGCGATCGCTCGTCGATCTGAAAAGGCCCAAACGCCAATGCGGTGGGCGGCATCCCGGCATGGTAGGGCCATGCACGCATCACGCAGACGATCGTCGCTGCGTTTTGCGTGCAAAATTGCGCCGACCTCGCGAACGTCCCGTGCGCGCCGCGCGGGACCGCATGAGCTAACTGGCCGAGCAGTGTCGATTGATCTGGTCAGAGACTCAAGGTGGAACTCGGGAACGTCTTGCCCAACTCATGGGGATGTCGCGAACTGATCGATGGTGAAGTTCGCACAGCCAGCGCGCTACCGATGCGCTGGCTCGGCGCTGGCAACTGGATCGCTACTCAGCGGCGCTGACGGTCGCCAGAATCACTGACGCCGCGCGCTGGATGCGGTCCAACGAACCCGCGAGCGCCTCGCGGTCGCCCCGGTACAGAAAGATGTAATCGCGTGACGCGTCAGACGTCTCGAGTCCTACGGCGCCGCCGACGACGAAGGCCACCGCCTCCGCCTCGAGTTCCCGCGTGTCACGTGAGGCCGGTCGGTCGTCCGCGCGATGAAGGAGTTCGTGCGCGTATTCGTGAACCAGGGTCGTGAACTCCATGGCAGGCGAGAGACCGATCAGGAGCCGAATGCGTCCGCCGCTCGACGTGCCCAGTGCGCCGCCAAGGTCGTCGACAGATTCGAGTGCGATGCCCTGTCCGAGAATCGCAGTTTTGAGCGAAGTCGTCTTGACGCCAGGATCGCCTGAGGCTTCAGCAGGCGTCGGCAGGGGCTCTCCGTCGGTCTGCGCGACGTCGAACACGTACGCCGCGCGGAAGCCCACCACACTTCGCGTGTTGTCGGTCGCGGACTCAGCCTCGCGTCGGACGACGATCGGCGCCAGAATCGCAATGCCCTTCTCGCCCTTCCGAACGAAGCGACCCATCGTACGCCACGTCTGAAAGCCCGCGACGCGTGTCGCTGCCGGGCGCTGACTCGCGATTAGACAGACGTTGTGCCAGGAATACTTGTAGAACCGCGCCATGCTCTTGAGGAACGCGGTGAGTTGTTCGCTGTGACCTTCATCGAGAAGTGCCGCGAGTTTGTCGAGGGCGTCGGTCGTGATCTTCTTGAGGGCGTCGGCGGTCATGGTGTCCTCCAGTGAACGGGTTGTCCGTGGTTCCTTCGCGCCCTGAGGAACCTGACAACCCTTCTGGAGGACACATGGCTATGTCATTGGCCCGCCGAACACCGCGGCGGCTCTCACCAGGCGTGCCAGCGATCTGTGCTGGCGCGGCGCGAAGCGGCCGGTGAGCGCTGGGGTTTGATCGTGCAGCACGACGGCGGGCCAATGACGGAGCCATCTTGCCGATGACGAGAGAATGACCGACACATTCGAAGCTCGATCGACAAGCGCGACGATAGCGTCGCTCAATGCGATTCCCAAACCCGTGCGGGCTCAGATGCTCGACGCGGAACTTCCCGTTAAACGATCCGTCGGCGCTTGCCTCTCACTGGGCAGGCCAGTTCTCGTCCCGTGCCGCAAACAAGTCATTGCGGAACAGCCATACTTATCAACGCAGAAGGCGCAACGGCGGGGCGAAAGTCACGAGCTCGTCAGGAGGTATGCGGGACAGTTACCTAGGTTACCGCGACGTCACACCCCGGGGAGATCTTTGTCGGAGTTCATCCAGTCTTCGCCATCCTGCGACGTGGGCGGTCATCAACGCTTTGAATAGACGTCCATGGTTAGGCACTCTCAGGTGCAGCAGTTCATGGACAATCACGTAATCCTGAAATGATGGCGCCTGGTCGACCAGATCGACTGCGAGCGTAACTGTTCCTTTGCTAGAGCAAGAGCCCCACTTATGGCGCATCGCCTGAACGCGAATGACTCGCGGATTCACGCGGAGCCTCACCGACCATTCGATCGTGCGCCGCTTAAGCGCGTCGACTGGATACAGCCTGTGACGCACAACTAGCTAGCCGGTCACGCGAAGAGTGTTGCAATGATCAAATCGACCAGCCGCGCTCGCTCCTCGTTACCCAACGCAAGGAGTGGTCGATAGAGACTCGCGCGCAGACGACGCTGTTCGTCTTGGTTTACTGACGCGTTCGGAAAACGAGCATTGAGCGCCTCGGTCTCTCGAGCAAGATCCATCGGCGAAATCCCAGCCGCCTTCAACTTTTCATCGTTTTTAAGAATCCAGAACACGGAGAAGACACGCATTGACAGACCGCTCTCGGCAGCGGCCTTAGCCGCTGCTTCCTTCTCCACTGCAAGTGCGGCAAGCATGTCCATCGCTGCGAGCCCCGTCGTCTGTCGGTTTTCGAGATCCTTCAAGATTCGCTCTGCACGATCTTTCAGCGGCTGCAGCACGGAGGCCGCGCCAGGATCGTCGTCGATCTCCTTTTGCAACCCACGCACCAGATTGAAGACCTTACCTTCGTCTGGACCCTTCTCGCCGCGCAGGGCCTCGAGCGTATTCACGTCGAACGTCACGCTCTTCGCCAGCCGGCCAAGGCCGGTTTGGATCGCATTTTCTTCAATGAGGCGGCGAGTCTTGTACGCAAGATCTGCAACAAAACCAATCTTCTCGGCATATGCATTCCGAACCGCCGCGTATAAGCGAGCCAGCTGCTGGAAGGGAACGATGTACTCGCGAAGTTCCGGAGACGGGGAAAGGATTTCCCAGAGGTTCTCGATATCCTTGTACGTTTCGTAGAACGCTTTTCGCGCCTCGGGATCGAGGAATCGCCCGTACACCGCTCGCTCGAGGCGTTCGTCGGCGCCGCCATGGTCGGCCACGTCCAGGTACGCGGGCTGCACGGCTGCCATTTTTTGTTTAAAGTCGTCGAGAAGCAGATCGAGATCCTCGATGACGCCACTCACGTCCTCGGAATCGAACTTGAGCGCTTTCTTCAGTTCTCGCAGGACGCCCACGAAGTCGACGACTAGCCCCACGCGTTTGCGAATGCCCTGCGCGTCAACGTAGGGACGGTTCACACGAGCCACGGCCTGGAGTAGCACGTGATCCCTCATAGGTTTATCCAGGTACATGCAATACAGCACTGGCGCGTCGTAACCGGTCAGCAACTTGTCGGTGACGATGAGAATCTTCGGATTCTCCGCGGGTTTCTTAAACAGCAGCCGCACGTCGTCTTCGCGGTCTTGGGTCAATTGCAACTTCGCCACCAGCGGACGATCGACTACGTCCGCGGCGCTCTCCGTGTAGATAGCTTCGGACCATTCGGGGGGAAGCAGCTTGTCTAACGCCTGCTTGTACTTGGCGCACGCCTCACGATTCACGGCCACAAGAAACGCTTTGAGACCGAGAGGGGCGACGTTCTCTCTGAAGTGCTCCGCAACGAACACCGAAACTTTCTCAACGCGGTCGTCGGCGGTCAGGAATGCGCGCAAACTCACGGCGCGGTCAAGTACCGCATTCAGCTCATCAACATCGGTGACGCCTTCGGTTTCGGCGAGTGAGAAGAACTCCTTATCGAGGCGGTCGGCTGGAACCGTCATCTCGCTTGGCGCCATCGCGTGCTTGATGGGAAGCGTCGTCTCATCCTCAATCGACTCGGCGATCGAGTACTTGTCGAGGTACCCTTTGTCGTCCTGCGCGCCAAAAATCTTGAACGTGCCCTGCCCCTGAGCAGTCTTGGCGACTGGTGTGCCGGTGAAGCCAATGATGGTTGCGTTCGGAACAGCCGCCATTAGGTAGGTTCCAAGGTCGCGCGCAACGGATCGGTGGGCTTCGTCGATGAAGACGTAGACGTTGTCCCTGGCGCACAGGTCTTTGTCGATCTTTTCGAATTTGTGGATCATCGAGACGATCAGGCCACGGAAATCTGCGGCCAGCAGCGCCTGGAGCTCCGCCTTGCTGTTCGCGCGGCGCGTAGCGATGTCCTGTTGCTGCATCTCGCCGAGAAGCCGCTCCACCCACCCTTTGAGCTGTCCCTCCAGTTCCGTGCGGTCGACCACGAGCAAGACCGTAGCGTTCTTGAATCTCGCCTTGTCCTCGAGAACGAGGCGCGCCGCGGTGAGCAGCGTAAAGGTCTTGCCCGACCCCTGCGTATGCCAGACGAGGCCACGATTCCTCGCCGGATCGGCACATCGCGCGACGATGGCATCGATGGCTCGCTGCTGATGCTGGCGGAGCACCGACTTCCGCGTTTCGCTGTCCTGCACGTAGAAGAGGATCCAATGCTGCAGCGTCCGCAGAAAGTCCGTACGCTCGAAGAACGCCTGCACCGCGAAGCGATACGTTTCCTCCGGCGCCTGTTTCCAGCGCGCCATCTCGCGACGGCTGGCGTTCCACGTCACGCCGTACCAGTAATCGAGCAGATGCGTGACGTTGAAGAGCTGCGGAGCGCCGAGGAGCTCAGGCGTCTCAATTTCGTAGCGCCGTAGCTGCTTCACCGCGCGTTCGATCGCGCCACCATCTTTCGGGTTCTTGTGCTCGACGATGCAGACGGGAAGGCCATTGACCAGGAACAGGACGTCTGCGCGATTGCCCTTGCGCGCGGGTGGCTTCAGCGTCCACTCCCACGTCACGTGAAAGCTGTTGTCGTCGATGCTGTCGAAGGCGAACACTTTCACAGGCCGCTGGCGCTTCTCATCCTCGTCGTACCAAGACCGCTCACCTCGCATCCACGCGAGCATCTGACGATTGCCATCGACCGTGGCTGGAACCGCTTCCATCGACTCGATCACCGATCGCACAGCGTCGATACTCAGCCACGGGTTGAACTTACGGAGTTTCGTCGCAAGTTCGTCCCGCATGATCATGTTGGCGTCGCCGCCGCGCATGATCTTGGCGTCATCGGGCGTAACCGGCGCCCAGCCGATTTCGACGGCGTGCTTCACCATTGGAAACTGCACGGTCCCGGCCTCGCTGATCAGCAGATTGTTCATGCCGACACCTCGCTCATCCTGTGTCCTAGTGCCGACACAACTAGTTCCGACACGCGGATCTCGCCGGTCATCAACTTATGGAGGAGCGACTTGAAGAGGTCTTCGAGAACGCCACGCTTCCGCTTGTGGAGATCGACCTTCTTGTCGAGGGCATCGAGAATAGCGACGATTTCGCGCTGCTCGCGAAGTTGGTCCTTCGGATCAGTCTGGGGAATCGGGAAGTCGCGAAGAAAGGCGCAGGTCAGGGCGCCCTTAGTACTGCCTCCGCCGGAACCGACCTGACGAAGGTACTCGTACTGTGTCTCGAGATATCCACGAACGAATGACGGGTCAGCCACTGTGGGATCGACGGCCACGTATGCGATGTGCTGATTGATAGTTGCCTCGAATCTCAAGACAGCACAATGACCGAGCGTCTTTCCTTGGCCAGTTATGGCAATTAGCACCGCACCGGGCTTGATGCGCGGAAGATGACAATGATCGAGAGCTGTATCTGTGACGAACTGATCCGCTGAGACAATTTCGCGGTCATAGACTTTCGCGCTCGTCAGCCACGGGTAGGTTCCTCCATTCCAGTACGCCGGAATGGATCTCTTCGGCGTCGAACCATTTCCGACACGTCCAAGACTGCCAAGCGGGACGACATTCCAGCTTTCCGGAATCGGTCCGATCTCAGTCTGTTTTTGCGCTTCCCCGCGCAGGCCGCGAGTGAACAGCTCGCGCGTTACGGCACGTTTGAGCTCCGCCGCCATGCGGTGCTGGCTCTCCTCTGAATGGAGTGCCGCTTGAGCCTGATCAAGAAGACGAACGATGTGATCTTGTTGGTTTCGAGGAGGAAAGGCGATCTGCAACGAGCTGAGGACAGGAATGTTCACTCCGCCCTTCAGCCGATCCCCTTTGTGTTGGTCGATATGGGACCAGTACATGTCGGATTGCATGTAGTAGTAAAGGTACTTTGAGGCCAGCTTGCGAGAACTGGGGCGAATGCGGATCAGGTATGAAGCAAAGACAGTGGGTCCCGGACATGACTCTATGAAGAACGACTTGCCTGTTGTTCCACCGATGCGAGCCACGACAATGTCATTGGAGACGAGACGTTTGACCCGAAGCGCATCGGGCCGGCATGAGCAGTACGGAACCGTGCTCCAGTCGACATCACCTTCTTGGATATCGGTAATTCTCAAGAACCGTGGGCCTAGCTTCTCGGAGGTCGCGCTGTCCGTGTATCCGTACTCCGGGGGCTCGACGTAGTCGGCCAGCGGGCCCGATGTCCAGTCCTCGAGAAACGTATCACCGCCCTTCTGATGAATGGGCTCAGTCATTGTGCTGCTTCGTGAGGTCGGCGTTGGCGGGGCTCGATAGTCGGAGGCCGGAAAGCATGGCGAACAGTTTGTTGTCGATTTCAAGGCCTTCAGTGGCTAGCTTCTGAGCCCTCGCAACGAGGGCGTCAATCGCCACGAACTCCTTCGTCTCGGAATGCGCCACCCAGCGACTCGGACTGAGGTTGTAATCCGCTTCCTCTGCCTGTACCCTCGAAATAACGGCTATCTCTCCGGCGGCAGGCTCGCCCCTGAGGAACCCGGCAGCAATCAGTCGCACGGCATCCGGTGGAATAAAGTTCTTTGGCTTGCCCTTCAATACGCGTCGGCTGGCGTTGAGCAGAACAATCTTGTCTTTCCGCCCCGCCGGCTTGCGTTTGTTCAACACGACGACAACACCTGCAGCAGTGGTGTTGTAAAAGAGGTTGTCCGGCAGCAAGATGACGCCGTCGATCAGATCACGATCGACGAACCATTTCCGGATGTTCCGTTCCCTGTCTTCGTTCTTTGATCCTGAGCCGCGGGAGACGACTCCTGTATCCAACACGACTGCCGCGCGGCCGTGTTCGGTCATGCACGCGAAGGTGTGCTGCAGCCACGCCCAGTCGCCCTTGCCTGTGGTGATGCCGCCGGCCGTCCTGAAGCGGTCGAACGGATCGTTCGCAAATACATCCGGAGCGAACGGCTGATTCCACATCGGATTCGCCACCACGATGTCGTGCGTCTTGATGCGGCCTTCGGCAGTGCGGAACTTCGGGTTGATCATCGTGTCGCCGCGTGTCAGCTCGATCTCCATGTCGTGGATGATGCCGTTCATCTGCGCAACGGCGTAGCTCTCCGCCTGCAATTCCTGGCCGGTCAGCTTCAGCGGCACCCGGCTCGTTGGATCGAGCTCGCGTGCCACGAGCTGCAACTTGACCAGCAAACCCGCGGACCCGCACGCGAAGTCGTGACAGTCCTCTCCGGGTTTAGGGCGCATGATGTGCGCCATGAGAAAACCGACTTCGGTCGGCGTGAAGAACTCGCCAGCGCTCTGGCCTGAGCCTTCCGCGAATTTCCGAAGCAGGTACTCGTACGCGCGACCGAGGAAGTCCGGCTGAACGTCGGCCAGACCGAGCCGATAGCGCGGATCGGAGTAGGTCTCGACAACGTCGCGCAGCTTCGCAGGATTGATGTCGCGCTCTCCGTTCCGTTCGGCCGCGAAGTCGACGACATCGATCACGCCGGAGAGTGCCGGGTTGTGCTTGACGACCGCGCGGACGGCCTTAGTGAGATGCTCCCCGATATCTCTCGGGCGATCGGCGTCGGGCCACGAGAACGGCTCCCGGCCGTTGATCGCCGACCACCGAGCTTCAGGCGGCAGGTAGAAGCGAAGCAGCGAATGATCGGCCTCCGCTATCTCAAGGGCGGTGGGCCGGTCGCCGTAATCCTCCGCGAGCCTCGCAACCTCATCATCGAAAACATCCGACAGTCGCTTCAGGAACAGCAGCGGAAGCAGGTAGTCCTTGAACTTAGGAGCGTCTTTCTCTCCTCGAATCGAGCATGCAGCATCCCAGAGCATTTGCTCCATCGGCTTCGTTGAGGAGGCATCCTTACCGGGTGTTCGCCTGCGTCGCCGTGGACTGAACGAGGGAACTATCGCCTCTGAGTCAACCAGCCCGTCGTTTCCAACGCCCGCCTCTGCGGCTAGTCGCAAGATGGCCCCGAGCACCGCCTTTTGTGGGGCATTCGACCCGCCCTCCCATCGATTCACAGTAGCGAACGAAACGCCCAACCGCTCCGCTAGCTGTTCTTGAGTCAGGCCGAGTTGCGCTCGAACTGACGCCAACACAGCTGGAATCTCTATTTGTGCCATATTTTGCTATGTTGTGCTATAAATTCTGCCCGTGTCAAATACCACGGCGCGCTGGGCGCTGCATTAACCGAGGCCAAGTATGAATGACCTGGGGCTCGACCTTAAGCACGTCCGCACGTGGTTTCCCCACGAGCAAGAGACGCCGTACGTGCTCGTCCGGGTTAGGGACAACCAGGCCAAGGCTTGGAGCGATGTATTGGGGATCGCAGTGCGCCGATGCTACTTGACGGATGCGCTCCTGACTCAGAGCGCGGCATCACGCAAGATGGGACAGCCCGAAGTAATCGATGCGAAACTGCCCGACGCGGGATCCACCATGGCGGGAGATTTCGGTGAGATCCTCGTGTACCTGTACCAGGGCGCGCATGAGCACCCCCGCGTCGCGTTCGGCGCCACAAAATGGCGTCTGAAGCAGGACCGCACAAAGCCGGCCCCCCATTCAGACGTTGTGCATCTCGTACTCGCCTCCTGGCCTACACCCAGCGCTGACGACCTCGTGATCTGCTCTGAGGTGAAAACCAAATCGACAGGCGGCGCTTTCAGACCCATCAGGAGCGCGATTGACGACAGCCTCAAAGATCGCACGAGCCGCCTGACGCGGACGCTGGTCTGGCTCCGCGAACGTGCGCTGACCGAAGATCTCGGTGACATCAAGCTCGAACACCTCGACAGATTCATCAATGCCACAGACCATCCTGAGGCTCTGAAACGTTTCCGTGCGGTGGCTGTGGTGTCGGCAGATCTCGTCGAAGCAGAACTCGCAGATGCTCCGGAAGAGGCTCCGGCGGAGTACACGGTAGTAGTGATTTCAGTACCGCAGCTGCGAGCGACCTACACGTCTGTGTTCGACGCAGCTCGCCAGGCAATCGCGGCAGCGGAAGCAGTGATCCCCGTATAGGCGCCGATGAGAGCTTCTCTTTCTCGGTGGATCGGTGACGCGGATGCGGTGCGACACCTTGAGCATTTCCGGGTCAGCGCACCGACTCTGAATCTCGCGCATGTCCGAGCGCGCTCCAGCGACTATTACCTGTCGTTAGTCGGAGAGCTTTTCGAGCGCATGCGCACCAGCAACGGACCGGCGACTGAATGGGCGCGCCTTGGGAATGCACTTGCGCAGTTCGGAGCCAACGATCGGGAGACATTGTTTCCTTCTGCGAGAGTGTCACGCGCCGAGGCGACGTTGTTTGCGGCGTGTGCCTTCTACTGCGGTGGCTTCCCGGCTTCGGCGCATCTGACGATGCGCGCACAACAGCCGCCAGATCCAGATACCGGCGCTGCCACGGCATGTTTCGATTTGCTGGCTCGGCCTGCGGACATGAGATCCGCGGTTGGCGCCGAATTGCTCGACGCCTTGCGCCGCGGCGACATGCGGCGGCTGCAGGAGATTGGCACGGCCGCGACTGCCGCCGCCGGTGCAGCTCTCAGAATGGGGCCAGACGAGTGGATTCCGGCGCGCCTTCTCGAGCAGCTCCTCAACCGGTTCTTGATAACGAATCTCCGGGCGGTGCTTCCCAACGGAGCCGACGACTTCTGGACGCCACTTGTGTCTTCCCTGGTCGACCGTTGGTCTTGGGAATTCTTTCCATCCCAGATTGAAGCAATCGAGCGTGGGCTCCTCGAAAGCCCTGGGACGTTTTCGCTCCAGATGCCGACTGGCGCCGGCAAGACCGCGCTCTGCGAAACGCTCCTGTACTGGCATGCAAAAACAACTGAGGGAACCGTCGCGGTCTTGCTAGTGCCGTATCGCTCCCTCGCGTCCGAGCTGCGTGAGTCCCTTGTGAAACGACTCAACGCGATGGGGATTTTGGCGCGATGCGCGTACGGAGGCACGGTGCCGACCGGGGACGAGGTACAAGATCTAGACGACGCCCGCGTTATCGTCGCGACGCCAGAAGCACTATCAGGCGTCCTGAGCGCTGATCCTGCCTTCTTCCGAAGGATCTCCCTTGCGATCTGCGACGAAGGCCACCTTCTCGACAGCGGTACCCGCGGTGTCAGTCTAGAACTGCTCCTGGCTCGAATGCGTGCGCGAGACGGCGGCGCACCGCGCCTCGTGTTCGTCTCCGCCATCGTGCCCAACATCGAAGAAATCAACGCATGGCTGGGAGGCACTGGCGACTCCGTTGTTCGAAGCGAGTACAGACCGGCGCTCGCGGAGTTCGCGGTGTTGCGTGAATCAGGCAAAGGCGCGACGTTCGCCGTCGCCTTGGAAATGCATCCCCACGAAAATGCCGAGACTCGATTCAGCATCGCTGGTTTCCTTCGACGCGAGGATTTTCGGTGGCTGAACGCCGCGACAGGCCGTCCCAACACGTATCAGTTTTCGACGGTGAAAACGCAGGCGATCGCTGCGGCACGGAAGGCTTTGCCAATGGGAGCCGCGGCCGTCTTTGCCGCGAACAAACGCGGGAACCAGGGCGCTGTGGGACTTGCAGAGGAACTTCTCGAGCAGCTCGGACATGCTCTGGCCCTTCCTGAGCCCGCCGCATTCGTCGACGGACAAACAGCTGCGCCGGCGATGCAATACCTTGAGACAGAGTACGGCCTCGACTGGATCGGAACCCGGGCGCTTCAAGTGGGTGCGGTTCTTCACCACGGCGACATCCCGCAGGAAACGCGCGAAGTCCTCGAAGCATTGCTCCGGCACGGCGACGTGCGCCTGGCGATCTGCACTTCAACACTCGCCGAAGGCGTGAACTTACCCATTCGTACACTGGTGCTTTATTCGGTTCAGCGGCGCGGCAAAGGCGGACAGGCCGAGAACCTTCTGGCGCGCGACATCAAGAACCTCGTCGGCCGCGCGGGTCGCGCTGGCGCAACAACAAAGGGGCTTGTGATCTGTGCTAATGGCGACCAATGGCAGGTGATCGAACCCGTTGCGCGGCAAGTCCCCGGTGAACCGGTAAGGGGCGCATTGCGGACGTTAGTAGCTGCTCTTCAACGAGCAATTGTTGTTAACAAGATCGCCCTGAACAACGCGTTCCTCGAGTCTGAACCTGACCTGTACACCTTGATCGACGGCATTGACGCAACCCTGATCGACCTTGCAACTGAGGAGATCGGCGAAGAGGAACTCGTCCGAGTAGCCATTGAGCTTGCGGATCAGACGTTCGCCTCTCGGCAGGCAACAGTCCAGGCTTCAAGAAAGCTCTTGCAGGATGTTTTCGAGCTTAGAGCTCGCCGCGTGATCGGGATCCGAACGGCGAACCGACTTGACTGGATCCGGGACACAGGGGCGCGGGCGCGAATGCTTGATTCCATCGAGACGAATTTGCATCCGCGCCGCGAGACATGGGATGACATCACGGATCCCATCGATACAAATCTCGTACGCGTTATTGTGGAATGGGCTTGGACGCAGCCCGATCTGCAGAGCGCCATCCGTGAAGGATATCGGCTCGAAGACGACATCAGCACCGACGCGCTGCGACAGCCCTTTCTCGATCTTGTTTCGTCTTGGCTAGCCGGCAGGCGATTCATCGAGATGGCTGCCGGCGCCAATCTGCCGATGGACGATTTGCTCGGCATTCACACGCGCGCTGTGACGTTCGTCCTGCAGACCCTTGTGGAGCAAGGTGTCGCGCTTCTTGAACGTCTTCTGCAGTCGCAGGGGCGCACAATGGCAGCGGCGGTGAGGCTATTTCCCGAGCACCTTCGCTTTGGTGTCCCAACAGCTGGGGGTCGAGCGCTTGCAGCTCGCGGTCTGCGGCATCGACGTGCAACGGTTGAACTCGGAAACGCACTGGTCGGACGAGCGTTCACGGAAGATCGTTTTGTCCTTTTCCCGATTGTCCGGCAACTGCTCCAAGACGATCGAGCTGAATGGGTAGACATCTTGGGCACGCTTGTTTTTGATCGGACGCTCCAGGACCTTGCATAGCGTGGTCTTCTTCTATCGCCATCCTTGTGCCGCCGTTGATCGTGCGCTGCCAATGACGGGGATGCGGCAGGTCACGCGCGCAACCTGTCGGCCGCAGTGGCTGCAACAGGGCTCCGTCGGAACCATCCGTTTACGCTGCCAGCAGTGGAGGGTACGCGCATGAGAACTCCTGGCGCGCGCGTACGTGCAGCTATCTACGCGCGAGTCAGCACTTCAGATCAAACCTGCGAAAACCAGCTGCTGGAGCTCCACCGATACGCAAGCGCGCGAGGATGGACAGCAACCGACTACGTCGACCAAGGCGTCTCCGGCGCGAAGGACCGTCGCCCGGCGCTGGACACACTGCTGACGGATGTACGATCGGATCGCCGGCGGACTCCGAGAGTTGCGACACCCAGACCTGATCGTATATCTGGATGCTGAAGATAAGGTTCTTCTAGAGCGAATTGCGCGCCGCAACAGGCCCTATGAGACTGCGATAACAAGCACCTATTTGGACGAAGTGCATGACGCGTACGAAACTTACTTAGGTAGCGGCGCCGAGCGGAACGTCTTCCGGTTCGACACAACATCGTTGAATCTCGCGTCGTCCAAGGAATTGAACGATTTGTTTGGGAGCATTCTCGGTCAGTTCTCGGCTAATGGATCTCCGCTGTAGCATCAAACCAGCGGTAGAGGCAAGTTCGCGGCCGATCCGATCATCTGCAGCGGCATTCACCCACGATAACCTCATGCTCGTTCCTGCTTCTCAGCTTGCAACGATCCGCAGATAGACCTTTTTTTGGCTAACTTCGGCAGCGCCACAGTGAGAGAGCAATGTCAGCAGTTTAGCGAACGTTCCGTACCTAATCGTCACGCCGTCAGCGCTTGACTTCCAGAGGTGCGAAGCAGTTGGCAAGACCGGGGGTTTTGATTGGAGGCTTGTAACGATCGACTGGTTTAGGCTCGCGACCCTCACGCCACTTCGCTTAAGTATCTCAAGCGTACTTTGCGCCACGACAGACTCAAATCGCCCCTTCCTCAGCGCGTCGCGGCCAGCATCGCTGAGCGTCCCATCCTCGCCAATCAGCTGGAGAAAGTGGCACATCCTCACTGACTCATGGATGACCCTAAGGGACACCCGCGACGTGATCGCGTCTCTGTCCGCATCGTACTGCGACGTATTGAACACGTGACTGCGTTTCGCTTTGATCGCCTGCCGTAGCTCAGGAAGCGAAGACACCTCGACGGATCTAGCTATTTCGAGAACCTCTTGCACCTTACGGTAGAGTGAGCGATCGCTCGGCATGGAGAGAGCGTTCAGATTTTCTGGAGCAGCTTACGAAGAATGCGGCTCGCGTCATTCGTCAAGCGATTGCCTTCGATGACTTCAGCAACGTGCTCTGAAAGCGTGGTGCGATGGCGGCTCTGAACCGAGGCTCGCCCTTCGTCCCACATTTTCTGCATCCTCCGGCCTTCTCGCGTCTTTGGATTGACTCGATCCTCCGCGTGCTCCAAGAAGAATGCGACAGCCAGAACACAATTGCTGATCCCGTCGACATCAGCAGCCTTCTCAATGAGGGACGGGAGTTCCGGACTACTCCACATCGCCTCTGGCGACGTCTGAGCAGACTTAAATGCTTCAAGAATTGTCCCCCCGAGCTCCAGAGACATTCCAGCGTACGCTTCCGCATATGCTGCGACGTTCAATTTCGCCTTTCGACCAGCCTCTCGAATACAGGTCTGCAAGCGAAGTGCGGCGGAAAATTCAATTAGTCCAGCGTTCAGTGTCCCCATGATCTGCCGCGCACGGTCGCGAGCCCACCGAAATTCACGTCGAACGTCCTCTACAGTATCGAAAGCGGTGCGGTGGGTTCCCAGCGCTCTTATTTGCTCGGCGGTCAACCGGCTTATCGCTCCAGACATCTGACGAATGTGCTGGATTTCAGCGGTCGTGAATCCCTCCCAGAACGTAGGATCGTCGGAAGTCAATAACGCCGGTTGAACGCACTTCATACCGCCATCCGGTACGTTTCTTCGAGCCGACGGTCGAAATAGAAAGTATCCGACACCTTCATCATCGAGAGTCTTGAGAATATCGACCAAATAATGTGTTTCGCTGCCCTGCGTTCTTGCTTCCCCAGGTCCATGAAGTCCTGGAATTTCTTGCAAGGGCGGTTGAAATAGAACGAGCTTTTGTACCTCCGATGGCGGAACGCTTTCGATTTCGTCGAGAACCGTGAGCCCAGATTTACTGAATAGCATTGTCCAGATGCGACAGACGACGTTGCACAGTTTGTCGAATTCAATCTCGGTCATCTCCGACTGCTCGACGTGTTTCGTCCGAAGATCACCGGCTGCGGAGCGTGTTTGGTGAGCTATCCATTGCGATAGTACAAAACACAAAGTGCGGAACACTCGCTCAAGCTGGAAGCCCGTCTTTGCGTGTCGAACGGCGCGATATAGGCGATAGGCATCCAGACTCTCAGAAGCCACTCGGCATTCCTCGCTGGAGCGAATACGTCCGGACGAGATCACTTACCATCTCACCGTCCGGCAAAAACACTCGTACCCACTCCTCGTGTGGAGCGTCGTTCTTATCATCGACGAGCTTTCTACGGCCCACGTGAGTTACTAAGTGCCCGGCATCGATAAGGAGATCAAATAGCGAACTCGTATACCAACGCTCGAACTTCAGGCGGTCTCCCAAACGGAAGATCTCCGTTGCCGTCAAACCGAACGAGGGCGAAGGGGTCCATGTCGGCTCACTGATCCGACATTCAGCCATCATTACGTCGAGCGTGTACCGAATGAGTTGAAGAAGGTGCCACGCATCGAGCTGCATTCGTGATGGGTCTGGCTGCTCGGCAGTAGCGCTGTGCGTCGCGCGACCTTTAACCGACATCCCGGTGTGCGCTGCCTTGGCATCAACCTCATTGATTCTCTCAGCCAGCGCCGTTAGAGAAAGTGTTGGGTACATGACTCTGAGGTGCTCGAGCGAGTACCCTGCCGTGCCTTCTTGAGCTGTGGCCTGCGGCAGGTAGATAGTCGCGACGCTGTCCTCAGACGCATAAACGGATTTCAAAACCCATTCGAGCACAAACAAAGCCGAGACTAAGGCGACTCCATAAAATTGACCGAAGTCAGAGGCGTGGACACCCTCGCCGAGAAGCTCTGCGTCAGCCGGACGTACAGGCCATCGGTCCGAGCTGATCGGGACTCCTGGATAGCAAATAGGAATCATTGCGAAGTCGTTGCCTCCGCGTTCAATAATTCGACATTTCTTGACGATCCCACTCATCGAGCAACCCGCCGGCAGGACGTCTGGCGGAAGCTGATGGGCCGGATCGCTATCGTCGAAAAACACTGTGAAGCTATTCCGCCCCCCGAGAGAACGGAAGGCAACGACGTGAGCTCGCCGCGTCAGGCTTCGCAAGAAGATTGGCAGCGGCACTCTGAGGCGCGCGCGGACTTCGATGTGCTCGGTATCAAGCATGAGTGATCCGGACCGCTGCAGCATCGTCAGGATCTGAAGCCGCTTATTCCGGTACGCTTCCGTTGTAAGACCTCTGTAGTACCAACCTTGACTGACTGTCTCCCACCCCGTTTGCGCCGACGATGTGTCCTCGTGAATTGCGAACACAGCAACGCGCGTTGCGGCCAGGGTAGCTCCTGACGGGTCGATCTCACGCAGGCACCTAAGCACTCGCTCTACATGAGTGCCGTGCCGTTTCATGTCATCGAAAATGAGGATACGCTTGCCACGGTAGTACTCCGGTGGCCTTTGATTGAGAGCTCGCGAAGAGATCACTTTAGCCCAAGGCCAATCGACACTATCGTTCGACGCTTCCTTCAGTGCTCGAAGTATTGCCGTTCCACGTCGCTCCACGACTATCAAGAGGTCTGGTTTCCAGGCGTCGAGTTCCATCCGGAGGAAATAAGCGAGCTCTCTCTTCGTCGATTCAGGGTCTGCCGTCGAGAAGACGCGGTCTCCCTCGGGTGTTTCCAGAATGGAGGGTCCCCAAGTCGTTTCCATGACAGGCGCCGTCATACAACACTCCCTGAACGCGAGCGAGCTTCGTGAAGGAACTGAAGGGCGTCGTCCTCGCTAACCAACAGGACTTCAGCTAGATGCGTAGCGCGTTGTCTTAGTCGTCCCAAGTCCGATTCCGAATATTTTTCTGCCAACAAGGCGAACATTTTCTGGCCCGCCAGGTGCTCCACAAAAATTCGAAGCTTCTTGAAGAACTCGGCGGCCCCTAGAGGAATCCAAGTCGCCCCTCTCCTGCGCCAAACATTTCGACCGAGATCGAAGGCGCGCTCGTTTTCGCAAGGCGACACGATGTACGTGGTAGATCCTCCATTTCGATACGTGGTGGATCCTCCGTTTCGCATCGCTAAAGCGCGTCCTTGCACGTCGTCGCGGAACCGCATGTACAGCGAACGAAAGTCCGGATCCGACATTGAGTACCCGACGAACACGAAAGCGTCCGCTTCCGACAACGCCGAGCGAAACGCGGCGTGTAGCGGATCGTACGCAGAGCGGAAGGTATCTTCCTCGGTGATGTCATAATCGGCGTCGAGAACGCCGTGCAGGTGGATGATTGGTACCCGGCCCTCTCGCTCGACGTCGCGCATCACAACGAAATTCCCCCGATGAATGGTCTCGCCCCATCTGCCGAACTGCTGTTCCAGAAGCTTGTCAAAGTTCGTGGTGAAGATTCTCTTAACGTGCGGGCGGCCCTCCCAAAGGCAGAGAGTCGATAGCAACTCATGCGCCGCGGTTAGGTTGGCCGACTTTAACAACTCCGACTTAAGCAGTTCCGTCAAATCGCGACGGCCTGTTCCAATCTCACCGATGGCTGACGCAATGGCTTCAAACGGATAAAGCGTCGACAGCGTAGTAATTTCGTCCTCACTCAATGGATCCGTGGGCGCAGGAAAATACTTCTTGATGAACGTGCGGGCTAGTTGAGGACCGGTTGGAAGGCCGCTGCCTTGCGACATGCCGGATCCAAACAAGAATTCCGCGCGGTATTCGAGCAGTGCTTGCGCTATGCGTGCAAACGCCTGATCCAATGAAGTGGTGTCCGCCCACGAAGGATAAGCAGGCTCGTCGTGCATGTTTTCAGACCGCCTCTTGAAACGGCAGTCCTGCTCGGCGATGCCAATCTGAGGGCGAACTCAGATACAGACGGACCGCGCTAAGCTGTTCCGACGAGAGCAAGTTCAAGTCACCTGCGGCCGCGAGCACCATCGACATATCAGACAGAGCATGAAGCTGGATCCCGCGCGCGGCAAGGGCCGCACGGCCGCCTTGCTCGCGGTCAAACACTACAACCACGTGCTCGACTCTTAAGCCCGCGCGTTGCAGGCCCTCTACAAAGGCAAGTTTGCTGCCTGCGTCTGTGATGAGATCCTCTACCAAGAGGACCCGGGAGCCTTCTTGAACATCTCCCTCGACTTGAGCCCTCAGACCATGTTCCTTGGCGGCTTTCCGAACGTACACCAATGGGGCTCCCAGATGCTTCGCAAGAAACGCAGCGAATGGAATTCCAGCGGTTTCGCCACCAGCGATCACGTCGACTTCTAGATGAGAGGATTCACTTAATATTCGAACCGACGAACAAAACAGATCAACAAAACTGGGGCTGGAGATCAAGCGGCGGCAATTTACATAGATCGGGCTGTAGTTACCGGACACCAGCTTGAATGGCGAATCCAGATTGATTGCCACGGCCCCTGAGTGCCAGAGGTGCGCCGTCATCGCGCGGCGCAAGAGGTCAAGCGCTTCGACGTCGAACCGATGCTTCATCGACTGAGCTCGGCAGAGAATTGCGCGAGAGCGCGTCGCGGGTCGGTCGCCGAGTACACGGCCGAGCCGACTATCGGAAGCGCGACATGCGGACGGGCAGCCTCTATGGCCGTCACAAGCGATCCACCTTGTGAACCGATTCCGGGCATGAAAATCCTGCACCGAATCCTCGACAGCGTTCCGGTCGCAAATTCACGAACGACCTCTGGCTTGGTGCCAGGAAGGACGAAGTGCGACACGTCAAGCCTAAGAGCCGTCGAACAAATCGCCTCTGGTGCATCGTCAGCGATGTATCCGCCTTCGCGAAGTAAGTACATTTGGTGCGTCATGACGAGGCCAACGATTGGAACGAGGTCTTCGTCCTGCGCGCCGCGAACGAACGCTTCGAGCGTTTTTGGGCCAGCCATTGGGAAAAAGATGACGGCCTGAACACCAGCGTCTCGGCATGCCCTAGCAAACGGACGCCCCATTTGAGGAATGTCAGTGCCGGCTTTCTGGTGGTCGTAAATGACGGGCAAATCAGAAATACGCCGCACGGCACTGACTGCTTGATGGAGACCAAAACGGATCGCCAGAAGCGCCCCGAGTTTCAACGCGACGACGTCAGAAAAATCGGCCGCTACCTCGGTGAGCGCAGACAACTCGTCAAGAGTATTTACGTCCGCAGCGATCACGATTCCCTGACCGAACTCACGTCGCGAGCGATCTTGTAGCGTTGACGCGTTCATTGGCTTGGCCAGAAACGGTCAGTATAGGCGAAGAATGTGTAGTCGCTGAACCGGGAACTCGTACGACCGGATTGGCTCAGCTGCCGCATCGGGCCGTGAGACACTCTCCCAGGCAAGTCATTGATAAGACTGAAATAAGCGCTGTCAAACCTGGTCGAGCGGGTCGACCGGATGCGTGCGCCCAGAGCTGATCATGCGGCGCTACGAACGGGCCTCCACACTCCTCACGTCGAATCGCACCGTCGATGACTGGGGGAAGCCGCTTGGCGACACGACTGCCGTCACCCGCACCCCTCGATCGCCTGCTCCACCACGCGCACGTCCTCAAGTGCGGACCGCGGAGCTGGCGCACGAAGGTGCACACGGATTGCGCATCGACTTCGCGTACAGCAACACCATCAGCCGATTCCCCCAGCTGCCGAAATTCTGTGCGCTGCGCGTCTGGTGCGGTGATATGTGCCGTATCCCAGCTCGTGGCGGCGCACCAGGACGCTCCGCGCCTGGCTTCGTCATTACAACCTCGAGTGGCCGCACGCCGCTCTTGGCTAACCGATACGCAACTCCATACCGGCAGGCCAGCACTCTTCGAACGTCACATCGAATCGCGCATCGTTCTCGGGAAAGGCGTTGATGAAGAAATACTCGCGACGGAGACGTTCGAACAGGCCCCGCTGATCCAGGAGATGGGCCGTGGCCTGAGCGAACCACTGCTCGGCGAGCTGCTGCGAGGCGTCGAGCCCTTGCCGCGCGCGATGCCGCCTCGCGATGCGCGACATCAGCCGGTCCCGTCGGCGGGCGAGCGCCCCTGGCCCGCAGTGCTCCTGGAAATGACTGCGGTTTACGGTCTTGAAGGCATCCTCGGCGGAGATGAGCCAAAACGCGTCAGCGGGTGACACAAGAGCGGCGTTCATGGCCGCAACAGCTGAATCCCCATCGAGCTGGTTGAAGAGGGTGCGGTAGAAGGCCATACAGGCGCGCTGCATATTGCCCGTCGAGACTTCAACGTGCGGGCCGATCAGGCCACGGAAAGCCGCCGCACGTCGGTCCGGCTGCAGCATCTGGACGCCGTAGAACCCTTCGCAGGCCGCCAGAATCACCACCAGATTGAGGCGCGACAGCCGGTTCAGCGGGATCAACGCCTCCATCAACTCGGGCCATTTGATGCCCTCGTCGCCTTCGATCCCGTCCTTGCCACCATGGGTCTCGATGTGCAACACGGGGGAACGTCCGCTCTGGCGGTTGTCGTGCTCGAATCGCTGAAGCAGTGCGAGGAACTCCGCGCGCGTCTCGATGCGATGAAAATCCACGGGCACGGATGGCTTCGACATGATACCGAGCGGCTCCAGCTCGTTGAACAAGTCCCAGCCAGTGCGGATGACATCGCTGGCGCGAAGCCACTCGACGATGTGCACAACACCGATGCGCATCTGGTTATCCATGCGCTGCCCCACCCCGTGGGACGCGCCGGCAGTCCGAGATCGTCTCTGACACGGCTCGAATTATCTTCGATGCATTCCTGCTACGATCCGCGGCATGGAGCCAGATCTGCCGCCGGGCGCCAACGCGACGAAGCTATTCGAGGACAAGACGCCGAACGCGATTGTCCTGAATCGCATCCTGCTCAACTCCCTGAACGTCGCGGCACACGATGACCTCGCGCAGCCGGACGGCAGCGAGCTGATCGACTTGATCGTACTGCTGTCACGCAAGCTGCTGTCGGTCTGGACCCACCTGCAGGCCTATCAGGCACAGGAACGGGTCCTTGTCGAGCAGGCCGCCGGGTGGCCGAGCACGAAGCAGGAGTACTCGCAGGAGCTCTATGAACAATTCGACGTGTTCTCCGTCCAGATCAAGAGCACGCTCGACCACCTGGTGCAGGTCATGCGGCCCATCCTCGGGCGGAACAAGTGGACGATTTATTCGTTCGGCGACAAGGGCGAACGGGTGCTCGCATCGCTGCAGCGCAACACCAGCAAGCACCATGCGGGGCACGTCCGGATGATGGAGCATCAGCTGTTCAACGAGACGAACAGGCGCTGGCTGACCGGCATCATCGACGCACGCGACCAGGTAAATCACGGCATGGCGGGTGGAATGAAGATTGAGCGGTTCGCCGTCTACCGCGATGCCGCCGGCACCGTACATCTGCCGCGGTGGAACAATGAGCAGCCGATTGGCGAGGCGATGGTGATCGTCTGGGAAAACCTGTTCCGGTATGTTGAAGACTTCATCGTCTTGGCGATCAACTTCCGGCTGAAACCGGAGTATGGCCTTGTCCGCAAGGAGATGCCGCTGACCTCGCCGGTGCCGAGCTGGACGCTGACGACACGGCAGGCCGTTGACGAATTCGTGAGGGCCCACACGCCGAGCAAGGCGATCTAGCCGTCGGTAACGCCTACGGCGGACCGTTCTTCTGCAGGTCGCCGAGGATGTCGTGCGCGTCATGGACGCGGTCGGCCTGC
>Ga0070698_100002188_pt1 | contig 21703 bp, 21 predicted proteins | sample KBSK1502metaG_FD_65477 | JGI IMG/M metagenome (GOLD analysis project Ga0070698, IMG submission 65477) | Corn, switchgrass and miscanthus rhizosphere microbial communities from Kellogg Biological Station, Michigan, USA - KBS K1-50-2 metaG | ecosystem: Host-associated > Plants > Roots >...
GTCGAGGTGCTGATCCTCAACGTCGACGCCGAGAACAAGCGCATCTCGCTGGGGCTGAAGCAGGCGCAGGAGGATCCCTGGCTGCGGATCGGCGAAACCTATCCGGTGGGCACCGAGCTGCGGGGCCGCGTGCTGCGCCTGATGGACAAGGGCGTGGTCGTGGACCTGGGAAGCGACATCGAGGGGTTCGTGCCGATGTCGCAGCTCGGCATCGCGGACATTCAGAATCCGGCCGACGCCGTGAAGGAAGGGCAGGCGGTGGAGCTGAAGGTGCTGGAGGTGGACCCGATTCACCATCGGATCGTGCTGGCGGCGACGGGTTGGCCAAAGGAAGACAACGACAGTCCCCAAGAAACCGCTAAACAGGACCCTCAAAAGCTAGACGCGTAGACGCACAGGGGTGAACAGTTGGAGTGGTCAGGAGAGCTTTTCCTGACCACTTTTCGCTGTTTACCGCTGTGCGTCTGCGCGTCTAGTATTAGCCGTCCTGTTTCCTGCTCCCTGTTCCCTCTAGATTCTCTGCACATGAGTATGCGCGAAAAGCTCGACCTGCTGCAGCAGAAGCGCGCCGAAGCCGAGCTCGGCGGCGGCGCCGACCGCATCCAGACGCAGCACGACAAGGGCAAGATGACGGCCCGCGAGCGGCTCGAGGCGCTGCTCGACCCAGGTTCGTTGGTCGAGCTCGACCGCTTCGTCACTCACCGCGCGACCGACTTCGGCCTCGCCGACGAGAAGTACCTCGGCGACGGCGTCGTGACCGGTCACGGACGGATCGAGGGCCGGCTGGTGTACGTGTTCTCGCAGGACTTCACCGTGTTCGGCGGATCGCTCTCCGAAGCGCACGCCGAAAAAGTCTGCAAGGTGATGGACCTCGCCCTCAAGACGGGCGCACCGGTGATCGGCCTGAACGACTCCGGTGGGGCGCGCATTCAGGAGGGCGTCGTCTCGCTGGGGGGCTACGCCGACATCTTTCTGCGCAACACGCTGGCGTCGGGCGTGATCCCCCAGATCAGCGCCATCCTCGGGCCCTGCGCGGGCGGTGCGGTGTACAGCCCCGCCATCACGGACTTCGTCTTCATGGTGCGCGGCATCTCGTACATGTTCGTGACGGGACCGAGCGTCGTGAAGACCGTGACGCACGAGGAGGTCGATTTCGAGGGGTTGGGGGGCGCGGACGTGCATGGGGCGAAGTCCGGCGTCGCGCACTTCGTGCACGACTCGGAGCGCGAGGCCCTGGCGGCGATCCGGACGCTGTTCTCCTACCTGCCGGCGAACAATCTCGACGATCCCCCGGTGCGGGCGACGACCGATCCCTCCGACCGACGCGACGAGGAGCTGCTCGACATCGTACCCGACGAGCCGACCAAGCCGTACGACATGCACGACGTGATCCGCCACGTGGTCGACGACGGCGCGTTCTTCGAGGTGCACCGGGAGTTCGCGGGCAACCTGCTGGTGGGGTTCGCGCGGCTGGGCGGCCGCCCGGTGGGCGTGATCGCGAACCAGCCCGCCGTGCTCGCCGGCGTGCTCGACATCGACGCCTCGCTCAAGGGGGCGCGCTTCATCCGGTTCTGCGACGCGTTCAACGTGCCGCTGGTGACGTTCGAGGACGTGCCGGGGTTCCTCCCCGGCGTGGCGCAGGAGCACGGAGGCATCATCAAGCACGGCGCCAAGCTGCTGTTCGCTTATTGCGAAGCGACCGTCCCCAAGCTCACCGTGATCACCCGCAAGGCGTACGGCGGCGCCTACGACGTGATGAATTCGAAGCACGTGCGGGGCGACTACAACGTCGCCTGGCCCACGGCCGAAATCGCGGTGATGGGCCCGAAGGGGGCCGTGGAAATCCTCTACAAGAACGAAGCGACCGAGGAGCGGGAGGCCGAGTACCGCGAAAAGTTCGCCCACCCCTATCTCGCGGCCGCGCGGGGCTACGTGGACGACATCATCGACCCGCGCGACACCCGGCTCCGGTTGATCGAGGCGCTCACTACCCTCGCCACGAAACGCGATCGCAATCCTCCCAAGAAGCATGGCAACATTCCTCTGTAGCGTCGCCGCGCTGGCGACGCTGGTGCAGGCGCCCCCGCCGGCGCCGCCTGTGCCGTCCGATTCGCTCGCCGCGCTGCGCGAGCGGGCCGCGCGAGACTCAACGGATGGCACGGCCTGGCTGCTCCTGGGACGCGGGCTGTTGCAGCTCGCCGAAGAGGCCCACGGCAGGGCCCACCGCGCGGAGGCGGACAGCGCCTGGGCACGCGCCGCGCTCGACACCGCCGAGGCGGCGCTGGCGCGCGCCGCCGGGCTGGCCGGGCCCGTGGGAGCGAGCACCGCCGGCGACAGCGCGCGGGTATGGCGCGTGGCTGTGTGGGCCGCGCGCTCGCGGCTCACCTGGGAGGAGAGCGGCATCGGCGCCGCGCTCGACGCATGGGGGCCGCTGCCCACCGACCTGCGCGTGCCCGCGGTGCTGGAGGAGCTGGGTGAGAACCTGCTGCGGGCGTGTCCCACGGGCGGGGCGCTACTCACCGCGGGAGACGCCGACTCGTACGCCACCTGGTACATGCGGTTCGCGCGGGGACTGCGACCCGACCTCCTGGTGCTGCCGCTCGCCGCGTGGCGGTCCGATGCGCTGTTGCGTGCTCGGCTGGCGCGCGACCTGAAGCTCGGTCGCCGCACGGCGGACGACGGCTGGCTCGGCGAGCTCGCGAAACGGCGCTCCGTGTGCATCAGCATGGCGTTCGAGCGGCCGCCGGACGTGCGCCCGCGGGTGGGGTGGGTGCCACGCGCGCTCGTGTGGGTGGCGGGACCGCAGGGCAAGGGACCGCCTGTGCCGGCGCGCGACTTCGTGTTCGCCGCGCTGCGGGTGGGTCTCGACGCACAGGACCCCTGGGCCGATCCCGCCCTCGCGGCGTACGCGCGGGCGGCTCGGGTGACGCGCGCGCTGTGCGAGCCGCTGGCGACGTTCAAGGTATCGGCGGAGGTGGCGACGTGCCGGAAATGAGCCAGAACATGAGAAGGCAAGCCGCCCGATGACCGACATCAAGCGTGTCCTCGTCGCCAACCGCGGCGAGATCGCCCTCCGCATCATCCGGGCATGCCACGAAGAAGGAATGGCAGCGGTCGCGGTGTACTCGGACGTGGACCGTCTCTCGCCCCACGTGCGCGCGGCCGACGCGGCCGTGGCGCTCGGGCCCGCGCTCGCGGCAGAGTCCTACCTCGATGCGTCGAAACTGCTGGCCGCCGCGCGCAGCACCGGCTGTCAGGCGGTACACCCGGGATACGGGTTTCTGTCGGAGCGGGCGCCGTTTGCCGAGGCCGTGACGGAAGCCGGTCTCGTGTTCGTGGGACCGTCGGCCGCCGCGATCCGCGCCATGGGGGACAAGACCGAGGCGCGGCGCCGGATGCAGGCGGCGGGCGTGCCGATCGTGCCCGGAACGACGCGCCCGCTCGCCGACCACGCGCAGGCCCGTCCCGAAGCCGCGCGCCTCGGCTACCCCGTGCTGCTGAAAGCGGTGGCGGGGGGCGGGGGGAAAGGCATGCGGCTGGTCCAGGCGGAGACGGAGCTCGAGTCGGCGTTCGAGGCGGCGCAGAGCGAGGCCCAGAAGGCGTTCGGGGCGGGGGAGGTTTACCTCGAGAAATATCTGGAACGGCCGCGCCACATCGAGATTCAGGTGCTGGCCGACTCGTTCGGACGGGTCGTGGCCCTGGGGGAGCGCGAGTGCAGCATTCAGCGGCGTCATCAGAAGCTCATCGAGGAGGCGCCCTCGCTCGCGGTGACGCCCGCGCTGCGGCGCCGACTGAGCGACGCCGCGACCGCCGCCGCCGGGGCGGTGGGATACCTCAGCGCGGGCACCATCGAGTTTCTCCTGGCGCCGAGCGGCGAGTTCTTTTTCCTGGAAATGAACACCCGCCTCCAGGTCGAGCACCCGGTCACGGAGCTCGTGTACGGCGTGGACATCGTGCGGGAGCAGCTGCGCGTGGCCTCGGGCCAGCCCCTGCGGGTGCACGCCGGCACGCTCCAGCCGCGCGGCCACGCGATCGAGTGCCGCATCACGGCGGAGGATCCGTTCAACGACTTCCTGCCGGTGACGGGCATCGTACAGCACCTGCGGGTGCCGGGCGGCCCGGGCGTACGCTGGGACGCCGGATTCGAAACGGGGAACGAAGTGACGCTCCATTACGACTCGCTCATCGCGAAGCTGATCGCGTGGGGCGAAACCCGCGTGGTGGCGCTCGAGCGGATGCGACGCGCGTTGCGCGAGCTGGTCATTGTCGGATTGCCGACCTCGCAGCCATTTCACCTGCGCGTGATGGACGACCCGGAATTCCAACGCGGCGACGTGGACATCACCTATCTCGACCGCGCCGGGACACGCCTGCTGGCGGTAGAAGCGCGACCCGACCTCACGCGCCCGCTCGCCATCGTGGCCGCGCTGCTCGCCGAGGAGCGGCGGTCGGCGGCGGTGCCGGAGCAGCCGGTCGCCCCACCGCCCGACCGCGCGTCCGCCTGGCTCCTCGCCGCCCGACGGGAGGCGTTGGGCGCATGAGCGACGGCGATATCGTTGCGATCACGTCGATCGCGGCGGGCGGAGACGGCGTCGGCCGGCTGGGCGACGGACGCGCGGTGTTCGTGCCGCGCACCGCGCCGGGCGAGCGGGTGCGGCTGCGCGACGGCGTGAAGCTGCACAAGAGCTTCGCGCGGGGGGAGCTGGCCGAGGTGGTCGCGCCCGCGGGCGGGGGCGCGCGCGTCACGCCGCCGTGTCCCCACTACGTGCAGGACCGCTGCGGCGGCTGCCAGCTGCAGCACGTGGCCTACGACGCTCAGCTCGAGGCGAAGCGCGCGATCGTGGGGGACGCGCTGCGCCGCATCGCCAAGCTCGACGTGCCGGATCCCGAGATCGTGGAAGCGGTGGAAGAGTGGCGCTACCGGGCGAAGATCACGCTGGCGGTGAAGGGCGGTGGAGCGCGGGGGAGGACGGTCGGCTTCCACCCCTACGACCGGCCCGGAACGGTGTTCCCGCTGATCGACTGCCATATCGCCGACTTCCGGCTCATGGCACTGTGGCGGGAGCTCAAGCCGCGCCTCGACCTGCTGCCCGGGAAGCTGGCGCGCCTCACGCTGCGGCTCGATCGTGAGGGACGGCGGCACGTGATCGCCGAGTCGGCGGGGGAGCCGTGGGCGGCGCGCGACGCCGCGGCGCTCCGAGCTGCGCTGCCCGACCCGGACCGGGTGATTTGCTGGTGGCAGCCGGTGGAGGGCGCGGCACGGGTGATGGCCGGGCCCGCGACCGGATTCCCGGCCACGGCGTTCGAGCAGGTGAACTCTGAAATGGGCGCGGTCACGCGCCACTGGGCCGTGGAGCAGCTGGGCGACGTGCGCGGGGCGATCGTGTGGGACCTGTACGGCGGGATCGGCGACACGGCCGTGCAGCTCGCGGAGCGGGGCGCCCAGGTCGTGAGCGTGGACGCCGACGAGAAGGCGATCGACTGGGCCCAACGGCGGGCGACGCCCGGCCCGGTCCGGTTCATTGCGGCGAAGGCCGAGGACGTGCTGCCGACGTTGCCGGAGCCGGGCGCCGTGGTGGTGAACCCGCCGCGCGGTGGGCTGCACTGGAGCGTGACGCTGCGGCTCACGGGACAGCCGGTGCCCCGGATCGCGTACGTCTCCTGCGACCCGGCGACCCTGGCGCGCGACCTGCACCGGCTGAGCGTCAACTATCGCCTCACGGCGGTGCGGGCGTTCGATCTGTTTCCCCAGACCGCGCACGTGGAGACGGTCGCAATATTGGAGGCGGCGTGAGAGAGACAATGCGGAATGGCGAATGCGGAATGCGGAGTGGAAGTGCGGGTGTCGTGTTGCGAACGACCCTTCACTTCAATTCCGCATTCCGCATTCCGCATTCCGCACTGGGTGGAGCGGTGTCATGAAGTACTTCGTGACCATCGGCCCTCAGACGGTAGAGGTGGAGGTGGACGGCGAGCGCGTGCTCGTGGGTGGGGAGGCAGTCGACGTGCATCTCGCCCCGCTCGCCGGCACGCCACTGTATCACCTGCTCCTCGGCGCGGAGTCGTGGACCGTGGCGGCCCAGCCGCTCGAGGAAGACGGGCGCTGGGCGATGGGGGCGGTGGGCGAGCGCGTGGAAGTGACGGTGCGAGACGAGCGGACGCGGGAGACCGCGGCGCTCACGACGGCGGCGCCCGGCGGCACGGCGCCGGCCGTGGTGCGGGCGCCGATGCCCGGCCTGGTGGTGCGGGTCGAGGTCGCGGACGGACAGCGGGTCGACGCCGGGGCCGGCCTGGTGGTGGTGGAGGCGATGAAAATGGAGAACGAGCTGCGCGCGCCGCGCGCGGGCATGGTGCAGACGGTGCACGTGGCGGTGGGCCAGGCGGTCGAGAAAGGGATGCCGCTCGTCACCCTCGGCGGCCCGGAGCCGCAGTCACCCCAGGTGAGCGCCAGCTGAACGTCGCGCGCCCACCCCGGGCGCTGCTGCAACGCGGTCGGAATGATTCCCTACGACCTTCGGAACCCTCGGGTTGACAGCGCCTTACGCCCCGGGTATCGTTCGCGGCTGTCATCTATCGGATACTCGGGCAAGGCCTCGGGAATGAAGACGTTCAGCTTGCGGAAAGAGGACGTGACGCACCGCTGGTTCCTGGTCGACGCGACCGGGCAGCCGCTCGGGCGGCTCGCGAGCCAGCTGGCGCAGATTCTGCGCGGCAAGCACAAGCCCACGTTCACGCCGCATCTAAACGGCGGCGATTGCGTGGTCGTGGTGAACGCGGCGAAGGTGAAGCTCACGGGGCGCAAGCTCGAGCAGAAGCGATATTTCCGGCACACCGGCTACATGGGGCACGAGCGGTTCACGCCGCTTAAGAACGTTATGGAGAAGCACCCGGAGCGCGTGATCGAGCGGGCGGTCTGGGGCATGCTCCCCAAGACCACGCTGTCGCGCCAGAAGGTGAAACAAATGCTGAAAGTGTACGGCGGACCCGATCATCCCCACGCGGCCCAGCAGCCTCAGCCGCTCGGCGCGGCGGCGGGCGGGGCCCGATGAGCAGCGGCGTCACACCGGAGCTGCGCTGGCACGCGGTTGGGCGACGCAAGGTGGGCGTGGCCCGCGTGTATCTGACGCCCGGCTCCGGCAAGTGGAACATCAACGGGCGCACGCTGGGGGACTACTTTCCGCGGCCGTCGCTGGTGTCGCACATCCAGCAGCCGTTCACGGCCACCGACACGTTGGGCGCCTTCGACGTGCGGGCGCTGTGCCGGGGCGGTGGGGTGACGGGGCAGGCGGGTGCGCTGCGGCTCGCGATCGCGCGGGCGCTGTGCCTGGCGGACGAGCAGCACCGCAAGAAGCTGCGCGAGCAGGGACTGCTGACGCGCGACCCGCGCGTGGTGGAGCGCAAGAAGCCGGGGCGGGCGGGAGCGCGGAAGCGGTTCCAGTTCTCGAAACGGTGAGTGGTGAGTGGTGCGTGGTTCCTGTCGGTAATGACCCGAGCGACGCGGCACCGGGCGTTGGCACCGGCGACAACCACATACCACGCACCACGTAGTTGAGGTAATCACTCACGCTGCTTGATTCGGTGTTGGGTCCCCGCTGGGCGGGGTGGCACCGAAGGTGAGAGCAGCGGCGGATCGAACCCACGGGAGGGAGTGCATTTGGCACAGCCTCAGTTGCAGGACCTGCTGGAAGCGGGCGTCCATTTCGGTCATCAGACGCGCCGCTGGAATCCCAAGATGCGCCGGTTCATCTTCGCCGAGCGCTCCGGCATCTACATCATCGACCTCCAGAAGACGCTGCGGCAGATCGAGGCGGCGCAGGAGCTGCTGCGCGGTGTGGTGCTGAAGGGCGAAGGGGTCCTGTTCGTCTGCACCAAGAAGCAGCTCAAGAACATCCTCCAGGCCGAAGCCCAGCGCTGCGGGGCGTACTACGTGACGGAGCGGTGGCTGGGCGGCACGCTGACGAACTTCCAGACGATCAAGAAGCAGATCAAGCGACTGAAGGAGTTGGAGCAGGGCACGGCGGAAGGCGAGTTCGAGAACTACACCAAGAAAGAGCAGCTGCTGTTCGACCGGGAGCGGGTGAAGCTCGAGAAGTATCTCTCCGGCATCAAGAACATGAGCCGACTGCCCGGGGCGCTGTTCGTGGTGGACTCGAAGAAGGAGCGGATCGCCGTCGCCGAGGCGAACAAGCTGGGGATTCCCGTGGTCGCGATCGTGGACACGAACGCGGACCCGGAGCTGATCACCGTTCCGATCCCGGGCAACGACGACGCGATCCGGGCGGTCTCCCTGATCACGGCGGCGATCTCGGACGTGATCGGCGAAGCGCGGCGGCAGATGCCGCTGCACGAGGCGGCCGAGGAAGGCGAAGGCGTGACCTACTCGACCGAGACGGGCGTCGAGTCCGAGGCGGAGGGCGACAAGAAGAAGAAGCCGGCGCGGCGCAAGCGGCGGCCCAAGCCGGAGGCGATCGCGGCGCGGCTCAAGACGGAGGAGGGGCCGGCCCCGGCGGAATCGAGCGGCGGGGGTGAAGGCTGACCTTCGGATCCGTTCCCTGGCGATAGCAAGAGAACCGACCGCCGCCCTAAGGCGCCCCACGGCGCGAGGGCGGCGTTTTTGCGAGGAGTGAGGAGCATGGCGACGGTGAAAGACATTCCGGCAAAGCTCGTGGCCGAGCTGCGCGCCCGCACCGGCGCCGGCATGATGGACTGCAAGAAGGCGTTGGAAGAGACCGCCGGCGACCTGGAGAAGGCGGTCGACGTGCTGCGCACGAAAGGCGCGGCCAAGGCCGACACGCGCGCCGGCCGCGAGGCGTCCGAGGGTGTGATCGGTCACTACGTCCACCACGACGGCAAGCTCGGCGTGCTCGTCGAGCTCAACTGCGAGACGGACTTCGTGGCGCGCACCGAGGATTTCAAGACGCTCGCCCGCGACCTGGCGGTGCACGTCGCCGCGACCAACCCGCTCGCGGTGCGGATCGAGGACCTGGCGCCCGAGGTGGTGCAGCGCGAGCGCCAGGTGTACGAGGCGCAGGTCGTCGAGCAGAAGAAGCCCGAGCAGATCCGCGCCAAGATCGTGGACGGGATGCTCAAGAAGTTCTACGAGGAGCGCGTGCTGCTCGAACAGAGATTCGTGAAGGACGACAAGCGCACCGTGGGGGAGCTGGTCAAGGAGCTGTCGGCCAAGACGGGGGAGAAGATCGCCGTGCGGCGGTTCGCCCGATTGAAGGTCGGAGAAGACTGAGTGGCGACGGCCTCCCGCGCGCGTCTCGCCTATCCGCGGGCGCTGCTCAAGCTCTCGGGTGAGGCGTTCGCGGGCGAGCGCGGGGCGGGCGGCGGCATCGATTTCGGCGTGATCGATCGCCTGGGAGAGGAGCTCAAGGGCGTGGCCGCGCTGGGCGTGCAGCTGGGCCTGGTGGTGGGCGGCGGCAACATCCTGCGCGGCACGGCGGCGAGCGAGCAGGGGATGGATCGCGTGTCGGCGGACTACATGGGCATGCTGGCCACCGTGATCAACGCCCTCGCGCTGCAGGACATTCTCGAGAAGAAGGGCGTCGACACGCGCGTCATGACCGCAATCCGGATGGAAGAGCTGGCGGAGCCCTACATCCGGCGGCGCGCCGTGCGGCACCTCGAGAAGGGCCGCATGGTGATCTTCGCGGGCGGTACCGGGAACCCGTACTTTTCCACCGACACGGCGGCGGTGCTGCGGGCGCTCGAGGTCGAGGCCCGGGTGCTGCTCAAGGCGACGAACGTGGACGGCGTGTACACGGCCGATCCGAAGCAGGATCCCAAGGCGAAGTTCCTCCCGGAGCTCTCGTTCCGCGACGCGCTGGTGAACGGCTACGCCGTGATGGACGCCAACGCGTTCGGACTGTGCAAGGAGAACAAGCTCCCCATCGTGGTGTTCAACATCAACCAGCCGGGCGCCACGGCCAGGGTGTTGGCCGGCGAGCGCGTCGGCACCATCGTGCAATGACCCCCCCCACCCTGGCGGACCACGTCAAGCAGGCCAAACAGTCGATGGACAAGGCGGTGGAAGCGGTGAAGCGGGAGTTCGCCACCGTGCGCACGGGCAAAGCGACCACGGCGCTGCTCGACCTGGTGCGGGTCGAAGCCTATGGGAACGAGATGCCGATCAACCAGGTGGCGAGCGTCGCCGCACCCGAGCCGAAGCTGCTCACGGTGCAGCCGTGGGACAAATCGCTGCTCAAGGCGGTGGAAAAGGCCATCCTCGCCTCCGATCTCGGGCTCACCCCCTCGAACGACGGCAACATCATCCGCATCCCGCTGCCGCCCCTGAACGAGGAGCGGCGCCGCGAGCTGGTGAAGGTGGTGCACAAGTTCGCCGAGGAGGGACGCGTGGCCGTGCGGCACGCGCGCACCGAGGCGATCAGCCGGATCAAGAAGGCCGAGCACGTCTCCGACGACGAGAAGAAGCACACCGAGAAGGACGTGCAGAAGCTCCACGACGAGCGCTTGAAGCTCGTGGACGAGGCGGTCAAGGCGAAGGAAGCGGAGATCATGGAGGTCTAGCGATGGCGGACGACCTGCTCGCGCAGATCCGCGGCAATGGGGTCGTCCCGCGCCACGTGGCCGTCATCATGGACGGCAACGGGCGCTGGGCGCGCGAGCGCAGCCTGCCGCGCCCGCTGGGCCATCGCGCCGGGATGAAGGCGGTCCGCGAGGTAGTGGAGGGCGCGATCGCGGCTGGCGTGGAGGTGCTCACGCTGTTCGCGTTCTCGGCCGAGAACTGGCAGCGCCCGGCGACCGAGATCTCGGCCCTGATGGAGCTGCTCCAGGAATACATCGCGCGCGAGGTGGCGGAGCTGCGGGGTCAGGGCGTCGCGGTGCACGTGCTGGGGGATCGCACCCGCCTTGCCCCCGGCGCCCGCGAGGCCGTGGAGCGCGTGGAGCACGAGACCCGGGGTGGTGCGAAGCTCTCCCTGAACCTGTGCATCTCCTACTCGTCGCGCGCCGAGCTGGCGCGCGCCGCGCGACTGCTGGCGGAAGAGGTGCTGAAGGGGACGAAGCGGCTCGAGGACATCGGGGAAGAGGCGGTGCGCCAGAAGCTGTACACCGCTCCCTGGGGCGACCCCGACCTGCTGATCCGCACGTCCGGCGAGTACCGGCTGTCGAATTTCCTGCTGTGGCAGCTCGCCTACACGGAGCTGTACGTCACGCCCGTGCTCTGGCCCGACGTCACGCGCCGCGACCTGTTCGAGGCGATCCTCGATTACCAGCGGCGCGACCGGCGCTTCGGAAAAGTCCCGGTGTGATCTCCCGCAATCTGCTGGTTCGTATCGCGTTCGCCGTCCCGGCCATCGCCGCGACGCTGCTGCTGCTGCGGCTGGGCGGCTGGCCGCTCGCGGCGGTGCTGGCGGTGCTGGGCGTGCTCGGCACGCGCGAGGTGTACGACCTGGCGCGGGCGCAGGGCATCGAGCCGCTCGAATGGGTCGGCTTCATCGGCGCCGCATTGTGTCCCCTGGCGACCTACTGGGTGAAGGGCTACGCCGAATGGGAGCCGGTGGTGTACGTCGGCGCCGTGTGGCTGCTGGTGGTGCTGGTGGTGGCGGCCGCCCGCGGGCCCGATCGCCGGCCGCTCATGGCGGTCGCCGTGACCGTCTTCGGGGGCCTGTACGCGTCGGCGCTGCTGTCCTTCGTCGTGGCCATCCGGCACGGGCCGCACAGCGACGCCCACCCGCGCGGCTCTGTGGCCCTGGTGGTGCTGCCGCTCGTCGTGACCTGGGTCTGCGACACGTGCGCGATGGCGGCGGGGACGCTGGTGGGCGGGCCCAAGCTCGCGCCGGTGTTGTCGCCTCGGAAGACGTGGGCCGGTGCCGTCGGAGGCGTGGTCGGCGGCCTGGTCGCCGCGCTCGCGTACGGTCCGCTGGTGCTCGACCGCGTGGCCCTGCGGTTGGACGTCTGGCAACTCGCGATGGTGGGATTGGTGGTGGCGCTCGCGGCTCAGGTGGGCGACGTGGCCGAGTCGCTGTTCAAGCGCGAGGCGGGGGTGAAAGACTCCTCGGCCCTCATTCCGGGTCACGGCGGCGTGCTCGATCGGCTCGATTCCCTGTATTTCGTGCTGCCGCTCACGGCCGGCCTGTTCCGCCTGTTCGGCGTCGCATGAGCGTCGGCGTCGCGATTTTGGGCTCGACCGGCTCGATCGGGTGCTCTACGCTCCAGGTACTCGGGCGCCAGCGGGAGCGGTTCCGGGTCGCGGCACTGACGGCGTACTCGAACGCGGAGCTGCTTGAGCGTCAAGCAGCCGAGTGGAAGCCGGAGTACGTGGGGCTGGTCAATTCCGGGAAAGGGGAAACGGGAAAGGGGAAAGGGAAGGGCAACGGCGCCCGCTGCCTGGTCGAGGCCGCGACGCATCCCAACGTGCAGATCGTGGTGAATGCCATCGTGGGGGCGGCGGGGCTCGAGGCGACGCTGGCGGCACTGCGGGCCGGGAAGCGTGTGGCGCTCGCCAACAAAGAGACGCTGGTGATGGCGGGCGAGCTCGTCACCCGCACGGCCCGCGAGGGCGGCGGGGAGATCGTGCCGGTCGACTCGGAGCACAGCGCGGTGCTGCAATGCGTCACCGGGCGCCAGCCCGCGGAGCTGGCCCGGCTCATCCTCACGGCGTCGGGCGGGCCGTTCCGCACCTGGACGCCGGAGCGCGTGGCCGGCGCCACGGTGGACGAGGCGCTGCGCCATCCCACCTGGAAGATGGGGAAGAAAATCACGGTCGATTCCGCCACCCTCGTCAACAAGGCGCTCGAGGTGATCGAGGCGCACTTCCTGTTCGGCTTGGCGTACGACGCCGTCGAGGTGGTGGTGCATCCCCAGTCGGTGGTGCACGCGTTCGTCGAGTTCGTGGACGGCTCGGTGCTGGCCCAGGTGGGATTTCCCACGATGGAGCTGCCGATCCTGTACGCCCTGACCCACCCGACCCGCGTCCCGGACGCGGGCACGCGCCGGTTCGACCCGGTGGCGGCGGGCACGCTCACGTTCGAGGCCGTGTCCGCCGAACTCTATCCGACGTACGGTCTGGGGCGGGCGGCGGCGGCGATGGGCGGCTCGGCGGCGACGGCGTTCAACGCGGCGAACGAAGTGGCGGTGGAGCTGTTCCTCGCGGGGAAGATCCGCTTCGGCCGAATCGGCGAGACGATCGCGCGCGTACTGGACGGGCACCAGGCGGGCGATGCCGGGACGCTCGAGGCCGTGCTCGCCGCCGACGCGGAGGCGCGCCGGCTGGCGCGGGAGGCCGCGTGCCGCTGACGCTCGCCGCGTTCATCGTCGTGCTCGGCGTGCTGATCTTCATTCACGAAGCGGGCCACTTCGTCGTCGCCAAGGCGGTCGGCATCCAGGTGCTGCGCTTCTCGCTCGGCTTCGGCCGGCCAGTGCTGCGGTGGCACCGCGGGGAGACGGAGTACTGGATCTCCTGGATTCCCTTCGGCGGATACGTGAAGATGGCGGGCCTCGAAGACGAAGGAATGGCCGGCGAGCTGGAGGGTGGCGCCAGCGCCGTCCCGATCGATCCGGCGCGTGCCTTCGACAAGAAGCCCGTGGCGCTCCGGCTGCTGGTGGTGTGCGCCGGCGTGGCGATGAACGCCGTGCTGGCGTTCGTCATCTTCGCGGCGCTGGCCGGCACCGTGGGCACACCCGAGCTGAACACCACCCAGATCGACTCGGTCGTCACGGCGCGGCTGCCCGCCGGCGCCCGCGCGCTGGGGTCGCTCGCGCCGGGCGACCGCATCGTGCGGATCAACGACGATTCGATCCGCACGTGGGACGACGTGGTGCGCCTGATCGTCAGTGGTCCGGCCGGGCTGCGGTTCCGCATCGCCGGCCGCGCCGAGCCGGTGCTGATCGACCTGGGGCCGGGCGGGCTCGCGGCTCGCCAGGCGGTGGCGGACGCGCTCGTGCCTCAGATCCCGGTCGTGGTGCAGCGCCTGGAAGAAGAACGCCCCGCGGCACGCGCCGGGCTCAAGCCCGGCGACGTGGTGGTCGCCGTGGACGGGGCGCCCGTGCGCTCGGTCGAGGGTTTCCTCGAGCGGATATGGCCGAGCGGAGGGCGGCCCCTCGCGTTCCAGGTGCTGCGCGGCGGCGCGCCCCGCTCCGTCACGATCGTGCCCGACACAGCCAGCGGCGTGGACCCTCAGTACCCGAAGCGTCCCCACAGCTACGGCTTCATCGGCGCGCAGGTGCAACCGGGCGTCACCCGCGTGCGCAAACCGCCGGGCGAGGCAATCGTGAGCGGGTGGCAGGAGACGACGCGCACCGCGACGATCATCCTCGGCTTCCTCAAGGGGCTGGTGCTGGGACAGATCTCGGTCCGCGAGCTGGGCGGCCCCATCCTCGTAGCGCAGGCGTCCGGGCAGGCGGCGCGGCTGGGGATCGACTGGTTACTGCGCTTCATGGCGTTCTTCTCGATCAATCTGGCCATTCTCAACCTGCTGCCTATTCCGCTTCTGGACGGCGGGCAAGTGGTGTTCCTGCTCGCCGAGGCGGTGCGCCGCAAGCCACTGCCGCTCGAGCTCCGGTTGCGCCTCACGCAGATCGGGTTCGTGGTACTGCTCGGCATCATGATCCTCGCCACCTCGAACGACGTGTTGCGCTGGCTGGGACATGTCTTCAAGCGTTAGGCAGGAGCTGGAGGGCTTCGTCGCGGGGCGGGTCAGAGCCGAGCGCGTTGTCATCGCCGTGGCGGCAGCGTACTACGGGGAAAGGGGAAACGGGAAAAGGGAAACGTTACGGCCCTTGATCGATGTGATCGATCGTGCCTCCCCGGGGATCGTGGAGCTTGGGATCGTGGCGGGTGGGGCGGGGTTCGAGATCAGGCTCGCGGAGCGGCCGTTCCCGAAAGAATACGCACCGGAACTCAGGCGGGCGGCGCAGGCGGTGCTGACGGGACTCGGGAATCGGGACTCGGGAATCGTGGAACATGTGAGAGCAAACGGCCTCTGGGCTTGGATCCGCCGATTGTTCAAGTCAGGCTGACCACCAACGTCGCAGGCGCTGCAGCAGTCCCGGTTTCGCCGTCCCGTCCTTCCCACCGAGATCATCCAGCAGCTCCGCCGCGTCGCGGTAGCGGTCGTCCGGATGCTTTGCCAGGCACTTCATCACCACGCGCTCGAACCGCTTGGACAGCTCCGGCCGCTTCTTGCGAAGCGAGGGCGGCGCGTCCTCCACGTGCATGCGCGCCAGCTCGAACCAGTCGCTCGATGAGAACGGCACCTCTCCCGTCGCCGCCTTGAAGAGCGTGACGCCGAGGGCGTAGAAGTCCAGGCGCGCGTCGAGCGGGCGGCCCTGGGCCTGCTCGGGAGACAGGTACTGCGGCGTGCCGATCGTCATGTTCACGCCGGTGGAGGCGACGTAGCCAGAGAGGGCGCGCGCGATGCCGAAGTCCGAGATCACGGCGCTGCCGTCGGCGTGGAGCAGGATGTTGTCGGGCTTCAAGTCGCGGTGGATCACGCCCTGGTCGTGGGCGAAGCGCAGCCCCTGGGCCACGTCGCCCGTGATGCGCAGGATGTCCGCTTCGGGGAGGGGACCCTCGCGCTCGAGCCGGGCGGCGAGCGAATCGGCGCACAGGTCCATCCCGAAGTAGACGTAGTTGCCCGAGCGAGCCACGAAGCGAATGCGGATGATGTTGGGGTGCTTGAGCTGCGCCGCGGTCTCGGCCTCGTTGCGGAAGCGGCGCTCGAACTGCGGGTCGCCGGCGTAGCGCGGCATGAGGACCTTCACGGCGACTGGCGTGCCGTCGAGCTCGCGGCCGCGGAACACCCAGGCGAACCCGCCCTGGCCGAGCAGGCGTTCCAAGTCGTAGGGGCCGACGGTGCGGCCGACCAGGTCGGTGGGCGAGGGGGCGGGGGGCGTGTGGGTCACGAGGGCTTTACAAACCGGTGTCGGTGGTCTAAGTTACTGCGCTCACAATAATTAGGGAACTAGAACAGATGTACGACAAGACGACGCCGGTCAGGAAGTACGGGCGGCACGAGGGCGATACGGGGTCGGCCCCGGTCCAGATCGCGCTGCTCACCGAGCGGATCAACAGCCTCACCGACCACTTCCGGGTCCACGCCAAGGACTTTCACGGGCAGCGCGGCCTACTGCGCATGGTGTCGCAGCGCAGGCGCCTGCTGGAGTACCTGAAGCGCAACGACCTGGAGCGGTATCGGCAGCTCATCGACGAGCTGGGTCTCCGCCATTAATACCGCTGGCGTCGCGTTGGGCGCCCCGGAAGAGCACCGGGGCGCTTCGCGCATTTCTTTGTGCTCTAGTGCCGTTCCAACCATTCTCGTAGAGTGCCTCGAGAGGTGTGGACCAGCACGGGTTGATGCGACCGACAGATTCGCAGACCAAATCAGGTTGGAACGGCACTAGACAGGCAATATGGTGAAACACGTCGAACGCAATTTCGCCGGCCGCACCCTGAAACTCGAGGCGGGACGGCTGGCCAAGCAGGCGGCCGGCTCGTGCCTCTTGCAGTTCGGGGAGACGGTCGTGCTGGCGGCGGTGACGGTGTCGGACAACGTCTCGACCCTCCCGTTCTTTCCGCTGACCGTCGAATACCGCGAGAAGAGCTATGCTGCCGGCAAGATCCCGGGCGGCTTCCTGAAGCGCGAGGGTCGTCCCTCCGACGAGGAGATCCTGTCGGCGCGGGTCACCGATCGCTCGGTCCGTCCGCTCTTCCCCGAAGGCTTCAAGAACGAGGTCCAGGTCTTCATCTACGTCTTGTCGGCGGACCAGGAGAACGACGCCGACGTGCTGGGCGTGACGGCGGCCTCCGCGGCCCTCACGATGTCCAAGGTGCCGTGGAATGGCCCCATCGCCGCGGTGCGGGTGGGCCGGGTGGAAGGCGCGTGGATCCTCAATCCGACGTTCCAGCAGCTCGAGTTCTCCGACGTGGACATGGTGGTGTCGGGCTCGGCGGACTCGATCGTGATGGTCGAGGGCGGAGCGCTGGAGCTGACCGAGGCCGAGATCGTGAAGGGCCTCGAGGTGGCGCACAAGGGCATCCGCGAATTGCTCGAGGCGACGCAGGAGCTCGTGGCCGAGATGCGCCAGCCCAAGATGGAGTGGACCAAGCTGGAGCCGCCGGCGGGACTCGTGAGCCGGGTGAAGCAGCTCGCGGAGGCCCGGGTGTCGGAGGCCCTCAACCTGCCCGAGAAGTCGGAGCGGGCGCAGGCCCTGGCTGCACTCAAGGCGACCATTCAGGACCAGCTCGCGGCGGAGTTCCCCGAGAACGTGAAGGACGTCGCGAACACGATCGAAGAGATCGAGTACCGCACGATGCGGGAGCAAGTGCTGACGCACAGCGAGCGGGTGGACGGCCGCGACTTGGACACGGTGCGCCCCATCAGCTGCGAGGTCGGGGTCTTGCCCCGCACGCACGGCTCGGCGCTGTTCACGCGCGGGCAGACGCAGGCGCTGGTGTCGGTAACCCTCGGCACCACGCGGGACGAGCAGCGCATCGACTCGATCGACGTGGCGCAAGAGACCACGAAGTCGTTCATGCTGCACTACAACTTCCCGCCGTTCTCGACCGGTGAAGTGAAGCCGATCCGCGGGACCTCACGGCGTGAGGTCGGACACGGGGCGCTCGCCGAGCGGGCGCTGCAGGCGTTGCTCCCGCCGTACGAGCAGTTCCCCTACACCCTCCGCATCGTGTCCGATATCCTCGAGTCGAACGGCTCGTCGTCGATGGCCACGGTGTGCGGCGGCTCGCTGGCGCTGTTCGATGCGGGCGTGCCGATGACCGCCGCCTGCGCCGGTGTGGCGATGGGGCTCATCAAGGAGGGCAAGCGGGTCGCGGTGCTCACCGACATCCTCGGCACCGAGGATCATCTGGGCGACATGGACTTCAAGGTGGCAGGGACGCGCCAGGGGGTCAGCTCGATCCAGATGGACATCAAGATCGAGGGCCTCGATTTCCAGATCATCAGCCAGGCGCTCGAGAAGGCGAAGCAGGCACGGCTGCACATCCTGGACATCATGGATCAGGTGATGCCGAAGCCGCGCTCGCAGTTGTCCAAGTACGCGCCGCGCATCATCACGATCCAGATCCGCCCCGACAAGATCGGCGACCTGATCGGGCCCAAGGGCAAGACCATCCGCGGCATCCAGGAGCAGACCGGCGCCGAGATCAACGTGGACGACAACGGCATGGTCACCATCTCCGCGGTAGGCGAAGGCGGCGAGCGGGCGCGGGACATGATCCAGGCGCTGGTGCAGGAGCCCGAGGTGGGGAAGATCTACGAGGGCGTGGTGAAGAGCACTACGGCGTTCGGTGCGTTCGTCGAGATCATACCGGGCGTCGAGGGGTTGCTGCACATCTCCGAGCTGCAGCACGGGCGCACGGAGCGCACGGAGGACGTGGTGAAGAAGGGGGACCACGTGCGCGTGAAGCTGCTCGAGGTGGACGAGCGGGGCCGGATGCGGCTCTCCCGCAAGGCGCTGATGGACAAGCCGGAGGCGGCACCGGCGCGCTCGCACTGATGGAGACGGTCCGGCTCGACCGGGACATCTTTCAGACCACCGCGCCGACCGGCGTGATCATCTTGTCCGAGCGGGTGGCCAGTGTCCGCTCGGCGGCGGTGGGCATCTGGGTGCGCAGCGCCAGCGCCCACGAGCCCCGCCCCAAGATGGGCGTGTCGCACCTGCTCGAGCACATGGTGTTCAAGGGCACCGAGCGCCGCAGCGCGCAGGAGATCGCGCTGGCGCTCGAGTCGCGCGGCGGCTCGCTCGACGCCTACACCTCGCGCGACACCACCGCGTTCCAGGCGCGGGTGCTCGACTCGGACCTGCCGCGCGCGCTCGATGTGCTCACCGACCTGGTGCGTAACCCCGTGCTCCGAAACAGCGATCTCGAGCTCGAGCGCAACGTGGTGCTCGAGGAGATCAACACCGTCGAGGATACGCCGGATGATCAGGTGTACGATGTGCTGTACCAGACGCTCTGGCCCAAGCATTCCTACGGCTATTCGATCCTGGGCACGCGTGATACTGTCAGCGCCCTCTCGACCGACGATCTGAAGCAGCTGCACGGGCGAGCGTATTTCCCGGCCAACTGCGTCATCGCCGCAGCCGGCAACTTGACCCACGAGCAGCTGCTGGAAGAGCTGGGGCAGCAGGGCTGGCTGGACAATCGGGAAGCGGGAAAGGGGAAAGGGGAAACGTCAGCGCCGACTCCCGTTCCGCCCGCCGTCCGCGGCGCCGAAGCCCGCCACGCCAAGGATACCGCCCAGACCCACATCGTATTCGCCACCGACACCGTTCGCTACGCCGACCGCCGCAAGTATGCGCTGCTGGTACTCGGCAACGTGTTCGGGGGCGGGATGTCGAGCCGGTTGTTCCAACGGATTCGGGAGGAGCTGGGCCTGGCGTACGCGATTTACGCGTTCACGAGCTTCTATCGGGAGATGGGCGTGGCGGGCGTATACGTTGGCACCCAACCCAAGACGGCGTCCCAGGCCGCGGCGGCGATTCGCGCGGAGTACGCCAAACTCGCGCGCGAGGGGCTCGTCGGTACGGCGCTCGCCGAGGCGAAACAACAGACGCAGGGTCAGCTGATGTTGTCGCTGGAGAGTCCCACCGCCCGGATGTATCGTTTGGCGAGCTTTCCGATCTATGGCGAGTCGTATCGCAGTCTGGACGACGTCGTAGCAGCCGTCGCAGGACTCACCGAAGACGAAGTCGCGACGGTCGCCGCTGAATTCTTCGATCCGGCGCGGCAGACGGTGGTTTGGTTAGGCAAAGACTGAAAAGCGTCACGGAGAGACGTCACGGAGAGACGTGAACATCGTCACGGAGAGACGTCACGGAACGGCGTCAAGGAAAGACGTTAGGCCGAGGTGCCCATGATCGTTGGGGTTCCCAGAGAGATCAAGACAGCCGAGCACCGCGTGGCGCTGGTGCCGGCGGGGGTCGAGTCGCTGGTGGGCGACGGGCACACGGTGCTGGTGGAGCAGGGGGCCGGGATCGGGTCGGGGTTCGCGGACGAGACGTATCGCGCGGTCGGCGCCACGCTCGTGCCGAAGGCGGCGGACGTATGGGCCCGGGCCGAGATCGTGGTGAAGGTCAAGGAGCCGATCGAGCCCGAGTGGCCGTGCATGCGTAAGGGTCAGGTCGTGTTCACCTACTTCCATTTCGCCGCCTCCGAGCCGCTCACCCGCGCCGTCATCAAGTCCGGGATCATCGCGATCGCGTACGAGACGGTGCAGCTCGCGTCGGGGGAGCTGCCGTTGCTCACGCCGATGAGCGAGGTGGCGGGGCGGATGGCGGTGCAGGAGGGAGCGAAGTATCTCGAGAAGGTGTACGGCGGCAGCGGCATCCTGCTGGGCGGTGTGCCCGGCGTGTTGCCGGCCGAGGTGGTGATCCTCGGGGGTGGAGTGGTGGGCGCGAACGCGGCGCGCATGGCGGCCGGTCTGGCCGCCCACGTCACCCTGCTCGATCTCTCGCTCGACCGCCTGCGCTATCTCTCCGATGTGCTCCCGCCCAATGTCGATCTCCTGTACTCGAACCGCCACAACCTGCTGGAGCAGCTGCGCAAGGCCGATCTGGTGATCGGGGCGGTGCTGTTGCCGGGCGCCAAGGCGCCGAAGCTGGTGCGGCGCGAGGACCTGAAACTGATGAAGCCGGGATCGGTGATCGTGGATGTCGCGGTGGACCAGGGCGGGTGCATCGAGACCAGCAGGCCGACCACGCACGAGAACCCCGTGTACGTGGTGGATGGGATCATTCATTACGCGGTGGCGAACATGCCGGGCGGCGTGCCGCGCACGTCCACGCTGGCGCTCACGAACGCCACGTTCCCCTATGCCAAGCGTCTGGCGCGCAGCGGCTGGAAGCAAGCGTGCAAGGAAGACGCGGCGCTGTTTCTCGGGCTCAATGTAGTGGAGGGGAAGGTTGTTTATCCCGCGGTCGCGGAGTCCTTCGGCTTGCCCTCGACGGATCCCACGACCCTAGTGTGACGCCGCGCGTGCAGGTCCGGCGGCTGCCGCATCACGACGGGTTGCCGCTTCCCAGCCGCCAGACTGAAGGGTCCGCCGGGTACGACGTGGCGAGCGCCGAGCCGGATTTCACGCTGCAGCCGCTCGAGCGCCGGCTGGTGCGCACCGGGTTGGCGTTGGCGATTCCTGTCGGGTACGAAGCGCAGGTCCGGCCCCGCTCGGGGCTGGCGGTGAAGCATGGACTGACCCTGCCGAACGCTCCGGCCACGATCGATTCGGATTACCGCGGCGAGCTGCTGATCCCGATGATCAATTTGGGCACCGAGCCGGTGGTGGTGGCGCGGGGGACGCGCATCGCGCAGCTCGTGTTTCAGCGGGTGGAGCTGGTGGATCTCGAGGAGGTGGCGGAGCTGCCGCCGAGCGCGCGGGGTGGGGGAGGGTTTGGGAGCACGGGGGTGTGAGCCCAAAGGGCGGGAAAAAGGGGAAACGGGAAAAGGGGAAGGCCGGGAAAGGGGAAACGGGAAAGGGGAAACGTGAAGGCGGGCTTGGTGCGCTGGAATGATGTCGAGTGCAATGTCGTGGTAAGGGGTGTTGGACGCGGCGCTGGTAGGGTACCTGATGACGCCGCGGCAGAAGCTCCTCACGCTGGTGCGCCGGGCGATCCGGCTGCGGCATTACAGCCGTCACACCGAGGACGCGTACGTCGGGTGGGTGCGCCGGTTCGTGCGCTTTTGCGGCCTACGCCATCCCTCGGAGCTGGGCGAGCG
>Ga0070698_100002189_pt1 | contig 21696 bp, 19 predicted proteins | sample KBSK1502metaG_FD_65477 | JGI IMG/M metagenome (GOLD analysis project Ga0070698, IMG submission 65477) | Corn, switchgrass and miscanthus rhizosphere microbial communities from Kellogg Biological Station, Michigan, USA - KBS K1-50-2 metaG | ecosystem: Host-associated > Plants > Roots >...
CCATCTTGCGTCCCGTTCGTCTAGCGGCCTAGGACACCGCCCTTTCACGGCGGCGACACGGGTTCGATTCCCGTACGGGACGCCAAAACTATCAAGCACTTACAAGAAATCCTGTTTCAAAGTGCTTGTTCGGCGGCGGTTCGGAACAACGGACCAATTCGGGTGCCGTTGCGCACGATAGACGCACCTTGAAAGATCGAGATTTCATCCTTCCCGCCTTCATCCTTGCTTTTTCAACCCCGCAAAGTTCCCACGAATCTTGAGCGGTTGGTAAGGCCACGCGGCAGTTGTACCTGAGACAGCATTCTTGCAAATAGCGACTTCCAGTTGGAAGTCCCCTTCCAATTCCTCCGAGTCCGTGCGGGCGGTGGTATGAAGATAGCCAACGCTCGGATCTGCGGGTCGACAGTTGAATTTCAACGGTCTGCCCCCGAGTTTTACCGGAAATGCGACGTGTGTTCCATTAGCGAGCCGTCCTTCGCCGTCGGTCTCGATCAAAACGTCCCAGCCGCCGTCGGCTCTAAGCTCGATATGATCCGGTGCTGTCTTGTCGACTTGGGCGCCAGGACTTGTTTGATCGAACCGCGGTCCATGATCGTAACCCAAGATGACGCCAGGGATCTCCCAAGGTGCACGGCCTGAATTGAAGGCAGGCATCTCGACCTGAACCTCGAAGCCCGGGCCTCCGATTAATCGAGAACTTTCCGACACATTCGGACCAATCGGCTTATCCCTTCGCCCTCTCAACGCGATGAGAGCAGCAAGCAGCAACGCCAGCGCGATAATGATCACCAATATCTTCTTGCCGCGCATTTTTACCCAGTCCTTAGTACTGTAATAAACGATGCCTGGGCCAGATTCGATTGCCTTGTTCTCTTCCGAAGAATGAAAGCCACCGAACCTTGCATTTGAGCGGCTCGCCCACGGAAACTACCAAGAGGCCCGCTCATGGCGAGTCCGCTCCAAGCGCTTGTTCGGCTTTGCAGAAGGGGTAGCCTTCGATTTCGATTCAAGCAATGACTGCATGGCCAAACTTCACTCTCTCGCTTTTTACTCGGAATGCTTTGGGACGCCAGGCTTGAATTCCCTTCTGAAACTCGAACTAAGATCAAACTTTCTGAGAAACCAGCACCGACCGTAAGTGGCTGAAAGTTTCCATCGTTTTTTGCTCTGAGACGCCCAGCGCAGAGCGAATAATGACATTTAATCTTAAGATGTAGTTTCATAACAATCGAAGGCTGCAAGCAGCAAAGGCGTGTCTCACCAATGAAGCATCTCTCCGGCGAAAGCCTATCTTATGTTCACGGCGCGTGTGACGTGCCGCTCATTGGCGAGACGATCGGCGATCTTTTCGACCGTGTCACTGAGAAGGTCCCGGATAACGAGGCGCTAGTCTCGTGCCATCAGGGATTGCGCTACACCTACCGTCAGCTTCAGGAGGCCTGCGACCTTTTGGCGCGGGGGCTGATGGCCTGCGGCATCCAGAAGGGTGAGCGTGTCGGCATCTGGTCGCCGAACTATGCTGAGTGGGTCATTACGCAGTTTGCCACCGCCAAAATCGGCGCAATCCTGGTCAACGTCAACCCTGCCTACCGGGTGCATGAACTGGAATACGCGTTACGCCAGTCAGGGTGCTGCGCGTTGATCGTCGCACCGCAATACAAGACTACGGACTTCGCCGCGCTGCTGCGCGAGGTCTGTCCCGAGCTCGAGGACAGCGCTCCGGGCCGGCTTTCCGCCGCGCGGCTGCCGCAACTGCGCACGGTGATCGCACTTGGCGCACAGAGCGTGTGCGGAGCCAACACCTGGCAGCAGGTGATCGCTATGGCCCATGAGGTCTCGCCGGATCTGCTGGCCACGCGACAGCGGTCGCTTAACTTCGACGACGCCATCAACATTCAATACACCTCTGGAACAACGGGTCTGCCGAAGGGCGCCACGCTTTCGCACCACTCGATCCTCAACAACGGATTCTTCATCGGCCAGCGGATGCGCTTCACCGAGCGGGACCGGCTCTGCATCCCCGTTCCTTTTTATCACTGCTTCGGAATGGTCCTCGGCAACCTCGCGTGTGTGACACAGGGCGCCACAATGGTCCTGCCCGCCGAGGTGTTTGACCCTCGCAAGACGCTGGAGGCGGTGGCGGCCGAGCGCTGTAGCGCCCTCCACGGCGTGCCGACAATGTTCATCGCCGAACTCGGCCTCCCAGACTTCGACGGCTATGACCTTTCGTCACTGCGGACGGGTATCATGGCGGGTTCTCCGTGCCCCGTCGACGTGATGAAACAGGTCCGTACAAAGATGGGTATGGAAGAAATCACGATCTGCTACGGGATGACGGAGACCTCGCCCGTTTCCTTCCAGACCATGACGACTGACTCGATTGAAAAGCAGGTCAGCACGGTCGGTCGCGTCCACCCTCACGTGGAGTGCAAGATCATCAACCCTGAGAGCCGCGCGGTAGTGCCGCGCGGCGAACCGGGCGAGCTACTCTCCCGGGGTTATATCGTGATGCTCGGCTACTGGGAGGATCCCCTGGCGACCGCCCAAGCAGTCGACTCCGCCCGCTGGATGCACACCGGCGACCTGGCGACCATGGATATGGAGGGTTACGTGACTATCGTCGGCCGCTCGAAGGACATGATCATTCGCGGTGGCGAGAACGTCTATCCGCGGGAGGTCGAAGAGTTCCTCTATGGCCATCCACAGATTCAAGACGTTCAGGTCATCGGAGTCCCGGACGAGAAGTACGGCGAAGAGGTGATGGCCTGGGTCATCCTCAAGCCGGGTCAAACGACGACGGCCGGCGAGCTTACTGACTACTGCCGGGGCAAGATCGCGCACTACAAGGTGCCGCGGTACTGGCGCATGACTGATCAATTCCCGATGACTGTCTCAGGTAAGGTTCAGAAGTACAAACTCCGTGAGATGGCGTTGTTGCAAGAGCCGAAATAGATCTGTGGGTTGGCGGTGATGGGCACAACGGAACAGATGGACCACGGCCGCTTAGCTTACAAATGGATCAGAGTCATTGGAAATGCTGGCACGCGATGGCGGAGAACTAACCCTTCCAACGATGCGCCAACTGACCTTGCGAATTCTGCTCAATCCATTTCTTCAATGGGCTCTTCAATCACTAAGCTTGTCTGACTTAGATACTGCTTGCCGGCCACCTTCGCTCGCTTGCAGCGATAACGTTCATTTAGTTAACCACGCTTCTTCTCGGGCTTCACTGTAAAGCCACGTCGCTCTTTAGTCTGCGAAGAAGCTGAACTCTGCTCTTTAAGCATTTTTTGGCGCTCGAGGTTTTTCTTTTCGATCGCTTCCTTCAATCTTTTTCTTGCTCGTTTATTCATAGCGGGATTATACAGAGTAGATCTGAACAGTGTGCGGGTGTGTTTCGCGGATTCCTGCTAAGGCGGTGAGATGCGCTGTAAACGTGAGACCGGTGGCAAGTACGCGGATGTTGAGATTCGCCTCACGCGCGTTAATTTGCGCCGTCTCATAGTCCAAACCGATGAGCGCAGGAACCGACGTTTGTGGAGGTCGTGAAAGTCGTTTGCGCAACTGACACGGGTTCGATTCCCGTACGGAACGCCAAATGTTTTCATCACTTACAAGATATCCCGATGCTTCTGTCCGCAACGACTGCCAGCCTAAGCGCTACTTGATTGGCAGTCGATTAGTAATAAAGTCTGCAACTCGAGTCGCCGCTGACGGATCGAGGTTCGCCAAGACTGCGACGACGTAACCTGGCCCGGGGCAGATCTTCAACTCGCCATTCATCCCGGGTGCGCCACCGCCATGGCCGAAGCATCGTGTGCCGTTAACCGAGGCTTCTTGAAATCCATAAGCATACTTACCGCCGTTCGGTGTCTCGACTTTCCCCGTCGTGAGCATCTCGGTGTACTGCGGCTTGAGTAGTTTGTTTGTTTGGAGTGCCGTCGCAAACTTCAATAGATCCTCAACCGTCGAATAACCGCCACCCGCAGAAGTCCCGCGATAGGGAAGTGTGTCAGTGTTGCGCTGCCATCCGGTGCCATCTGATCGCATGTAACCCACGCTGCGATCGTCAACGACTTGGTCTTCCGGCTCCGAAGCAGTAGCGATCATTCCTGCTGGCTTGAAAATGTAATCTCGAACGTAGTCGTAGTAGTTCTGACCGCTAACTTTCTCAACTATCACACCCAACAAAAGAAAACCGTAGTTGCTGTACTCCCAGCGACTGCCCGGTTCAAACTTCGGTCCGCGATTGCCGTAGAGCTTCACATAGTCCTGTAGCGTCTTTAGCTCAAGTCGATTCTTATCGAACTCCGGACCAAAGATGTCGCCCGTGCCTCCGGTGTGCGAAAGCATCTGTTCAATCGTTACCTTCGACGCCACGTCCTTATTCAAATAGCCGGTGAGGTAATCGCCCATGGGTGCTTTCAGATCGAGTTTTCCGTTTTGTACAAGTTGAAGTGTGGCGACTGCGGTGAACATCTTGTTCATCGATCCGAGTCGGAAGCGCGTCTTCAAAGTGTTCGGCGTTTTCTTCTCACGATCTGCCAGTCCATACGCTTGTGCAAAAACAGTCTTACCATCTTTTGCGACGAGGACAGCTCCTGAAAAAAGATCGACGGCTACTACTTCATCTAACCGTTTTCGCAATGAGGTGACCAACTCATTGTCGTTCAAGTGACGAATAGCAAACTCCGCCGGTCGTGGGAGCACTTGAAATTGAAATTGCTTAATAGCGTGAGGCGGCGCGGGCTCGACCTCAACGGTAAATTGCGCGAACTGCTCGCCCAGGCGTTCCTGGATCAGCAAGACGATTTTGGTTGGTGTCGACTCCGCGACTTTCATGACGTCGAAACCACCAGTCCCGCGTCGCATTTCTGTTTCGCGATCAAAGCGTTCCAAACGACTCGGATAATTCTTTTGGAGGAAGGCCCTGCGCTTCTCGACATCTCCCGCGTTGAAAACTTCCAACCACCCTTTCGCTTGGTTTGCGGCGGGTGTGTCTGGCAACTGTGGCAACGCTGATTGGGCGACGCAAGCACCGTTGATGAAAAATAGAAGTGCGGCAACTGGCAGTAAATAGTTTCTGAGATTCATGGTCTGCATCCTCGTCGGTTGAAGTCGGTGATTCGTTAGTTTACACACGGACGCCTTACAGGTGGAGTACCTGTTTTAAATTGTACGAATCCGAAGATTTAGTTCCTGTTTTTCGTAGTGCGCTGCGACTTTCGTGAGAAGTCTCTTGGTGAGCACGTGGGCCAATGTCCGAGACGCATCAGCTTGGCGTGACTTGAATAAACGGGGCCCAATACGAACAGAAATTCTAATTTTGAAAGACTGAGAACTCCTGGTCCATCCAGGCAGCTCCCGCCAAAGTCTATCGATTCAGAAGAAAAGTAATAGAATTGTGTGCACCCGACTTCGAGGTCTCTGCAGCGTCCTCGAGTACTACAATGGCCATGCCTCAAAGCTTAGCCCGGTGCGATCGGGTTCTAGCTCTTCGGTTGAGGTGACGTTGACGGGCTGGGATGGCCGCCGGACTAAGGTGCTGATCACGAGCTGTTATGAAAAAGCCGTGTGGCCCAAAACTATGCAACAGTAGGCTCCGAGCTAACTCTCTCATCAGTTGAACTAGAGTTGATTCAAAATCGTAAGCTGATTTAACACCGTCGAAGGAGGCAAAAACTATGCATTGCCCTAGCTGCGGATCGAAAATGTCTGGGGCGCAGCAATTCTGCCGCGCTTGTGGTTTGGACTTGGAGCAAGTTTCTCGTCTTCTCGCCGCGCAACTCGTGGCCGCACCACGCGAACTCCAGGAGAAAGGGTACACGGTAGATAAATGGGGTTCCAATCTGTTGATGGGAAGTTTGGCGCTCCTCTATGTGGCAATCTGCTGGATAATCATTGAGCAAATTATTATTGGTGGGGGCCAAGCCCTGGCGGGCCTCGCTTTTCTGATAATTCTCACAGGGATTTCGGTCGGGGCGGCGCTCAAGGTCTACGCTTCATCGTTGCGCAACTCACTAAACAAGCGCCAGCAGCTTGAATCGACCGCGATAGGTCCGCCGCAAGATAACACTAAGTTCCTGCCTCAGTCTCAAGTCGCATCAGTCTCCTCCATAACCGAGCACACAACTGAGCTATTGATAGCGGAAAGCAAATGCAGCACCAAAGAAATTTAGGTGTGTAGACGTAAGTCGCACGGTTGTTATCAGGGTCCACTCTCGCTCGGTGGTGATCCACTCAATAAGGGATGCCTTATTCAACCCAAAGCCCATCACTCACTTCGCTATTGCTAGTCATGATAAAGGCATCCGAAGCGTTTCATTTGCTTAAGCCACGAAACAATCCGGTTCCACGTCAGAATGCTTTGGGACGCCAACACTAATCAATGACGACAGAGTTGTCAGTCTCCACCAGTAGATCGCTAGTGACGTTGTGGTGCCAAAAAGTATCCAGTGGATTCGTCCAGAACCTTGATTGAGATCGATTCCGCGAATAACGGTAACCGTAGTACACGAGTCGTGAGAACGCGCTGTGTGATATTGTGGTGCCGACTCTACTGAGAGTTGATAATGAAACCGCTAATCGCTCTTCCCTTCATACCCTTATTGCTCACATTATTCTCCGCGTGCCGGAATACTGACACCCGACTTTCCTCCAGCAACGTATCTGCTATCACACCGGAATATGAACGAGCCATTCAGAACTTAGCGGAGGGCAAAGATCCGCAAACGGTAAAAACGGCTATCCAAGTATTGAGTGATGCAAAGACCCAGGCCTTCCCCGCTCTGATCAAGCATTTGAGCGACAAAACACCCGCCTCTGTCGAATACTTCGGCCTCCGCGACATAATGTGTGCGCCGCAGACAACCCCTTGTCTTCCGTGGCAACCGAGAATTGGCGAAGCTTGCTTTGAAATTATCCAGTCCGAAGTCGAAGGCAATTGGCCCAAGGCATATAGGAGCCATTACACCCTTACCGCCGGAAATGTCGGAGAGTGGTGGGAATCTCGCAGGACCATGTCACTGAAAGACCTCCAACTCGATGCTGGTAAAACCTCGTTGGAGCGTGCCAGACATAAGGGCGATGCCGAAACGATCAGATTCCTGCAAGAGCACTTGAAGGACGTCCAGTCAGGCCGCTGCTGTCCAGAGGGAATTGGAGGGACATGAGCTTTCTTAGCCAATCAGGCGAGATTTTGCCGCAAAGTTTCCATTGCGTTTACCAGCAGATAATCCCATTCCAACTCAGAATGCTTTGGGACTCCAATAAGTAAACCTCGAAACTCAGCGAACAACGTCCAGGTATTCTATTTTTGAGGCCGTTAGCTGGAATCTGTAACCACCCAAATGCCCGTAGTGCGCTCCTGGGCGCGCGAAAAGAATTCCTGTGACTCGAACTCGGTTTGCCTGCGATCCCACGCTGCCGGATTTGATGATCTTCGTGTTAGGTGCAGTTTCGAGCCACATCTCATCCAACACCGACACCTCGAATCCAGTTTGATAAATTCCCTCATATAAGATTTGTTTGCGGTCCCATTGAGCAGGATCGTTTTTGATGACATCCAGCGAAGCAATTCTATGAGGTGGTCCCATCACAACTGGTTCCATCGATAACACGCGAACTACGTAGAACGGTCGACGTCTAGACTTGGACATCTCATCATCGCTCAACAACTCCCCTTTAACCCTAACCGGAGATTCGATTACGCGGTCAAACTTGTTCCGGTAACGGTTTGGATCAGTTGCTTTGAAAGCTGCCGGTACCAGCGAAAGAGTTCCGCTCATTCCTTCCGGGATGCGAACTTCGACCTGGCCGTATTCGGCCCTGACAAGGTCTTCCGGCCTGGATGGACCATACAACGGTTCGAGAATTTCGAGGTCGACTGATTGATTCAGGTAGGTATTGGCGTTCTCAATCAACTCTGACGGCCGTAATGGATTCTTCCTCGTTTGTGCAGGCAAACCACACGACAAAAGCATCACAACCAGCAGGAGATAGAATGGCATTGTTGCTCGCAAGGGTAGTTCCTGTTTTTAAGTAGTTACCATTCTCGAAGAGCTACGTCGTGCTCAAATTTCCGCAACTACACAGAATGCTTTGGGACGCCAAAGCTGTCAATCATTTACAATCTTTGGGTCAATGGATGAGGAGTGTGAAACGAATAGCGTTTGAAAGCCTTTGGGCCTTTTGTGGCTAAAGATACGCAGCACATCCCATGACGCGCCCGCCATACTCCTGTATCATCTGCTCATCCCGCGCCCAGTTAACAATGAAGTTGTTTAGTCGTAGACGACTACTCACTATGCGTCGCCTGATTAAACAAGTGTAAGTGATCTGGTTAGCGGTGTTGAAGAATGCGGCTGTGGCTTGTAGCTTCGCCGCTTACAACCAGCATCGCCCCGGATGGTCGTGATGGAAATTGAAATGAGCCGGATGGGCGGCACTTTAGCCACGCGGAAATTCTCAAGACGTTCCCCGCCGCAAAGGGTAGTAATAACGAGCAAGCAGGATGCCGAACTGGCGATGGATGGGACCCTCTCGCTATCCGTTAGTGGCTCGGAAAGTTGTCGCAATCCATCAGGCAAAACCCTCAACAGAAAGGAATAGAACGATGACTAATCTCACTCAAAAGATCTTTTCCGGCGCAGCGATCCGCATAGCAACGCTCGCGCTATTTCTCGTTGTCTTCGGAGCCAGCGCCGCTCATACGGCAACTATCACCGTAACCGCCGCTGACGATCAGGTGCCGTGGACCGCCACCGGCACGGCTGTGATCACGAGTGTAACGAAGCTGCCTGGAGGGCTGATCCAACTGGACGGTTTCGTTTTGGGCAACGCGACGCACCTTGGGGACGTCACGGGGCCGGCGACGCGTATCCAGGATCATCAAGGGAACTTTGGCACCACCCTGGTCTTTATCGGAGCCAATGGGAAGGACAGTGTGTTCCTTTCTGTCAGTGGGCAGTCTGAGACTTCAAAGGATAAGTGCTTGATCACTTCCACGGGTACTTACACAGTGACTGGCGGCACTGGAGCCTTCGCTAACGCCACGGGGAGCGGTACAATCGACTCGCAAATCGACCTGTGCGCCGGCACCGCCGTAGGAGAATATACGGGGACAATCTCCAGGCCGCACTCGAACTAAGAGAACCTTGCGCAGCAGTTCAACTTCATAGACGGCCACTCACTGATGCGTCGTCTGATCCGGACACAGGGACCTGATCGCATCGCTCATCGCTCATCGCTGAGATCGAAGCAGTGATCGCGGACGGCATATACGCAAAACCAAGGCGACGGGTTGATCAACTTCTTCCTCAGCTCGAGTAAGTGCGCCGCTTTTTAACCTCGGCTGTTCGTAAAAGCCGACCGGCCGAGCGACTTCCGTTACTGGTGGGCCGCTCGGTCTCCTTATTTACTCCCCCACTCTGAACGCGGTTTGCAGCGTCAACCAAAGTCTGCGAATTGAAGTAAAAAAAACGATGAATTAGTAAGTTGTCGGCACGTGCGGACTATAGACATAGCTGTTGATCTCGTTGTGTTGAAAAAACTGCGCGAGATATTCAAGCGGGTCGAACGACTCTTCAGCCTTCTGTGGATAGTACTACGCCTTAATAAGACCAGCCGGCAGGACCGATGCGACTGATTCGTTTTTGCCAACTCAGTTCGGCCGTGGTGGTTGAAATAAATCCGGAATCGCGTCGATGACCTGCGCCCGCAGCGGTTTCAATTTCAACTGCTCCGTCAAAAACGCGATGCGGTCCCGCCGAGCTTCGGCGTTCAATGCGTGTGGTGCGTCGTACAGTTTAAAGCGTTTGGGCTCGCTCACGACCTTCTCAAACTCACGCGCGACAGCAGGCGTCACGAAAGGCTCTTGCGACGCGTATTGCAGAAAAACAGTCGCCGGTGCCGCGTGCGAAACAAACTTCCCTTCATCGAGATAGACGTGACTCGCCATGTAAGCGTCGAACTTCTCCGGTCCCACGTGCTGGCGGAACTGCTCGAAGCCGCCAGTCTTCCGAATCACCTCGTCCGAGATGGATCCCGCCATCAAAACGAATGCTTTGAATCTGTGGTCCACGCCGCTCAGCGTCGCCCCAACGGAAGCGTTGTAACTGTGACCGACGAAAGCGAGCCGTTTAGGGTCCACATCTTTACGCGTCAACAGCAAATCAACTCCCCGTCGCATATCAATCACTTGCTGCACCTTGTCAGCGGCCCGTTTTTCGGACAAAGGATTCTGGTCAGCAACATAACCTGGTCGCGCAATCGGGCCGTCCGTCAAAAGTGAAACAACTCCCGCGGACGCAAGCGCTATAGCCTCGTCGAGAAACTGCTTCCGGTTTCTCATATCCGAGCTGGTCCAGTACCAGTGACCCCACACCACCGCCGCAAATGGGCCTTTACCTGTCGCCGGCACGACGAGGTACGCAGGCACGACACCACCGTTCGGACTGGCGTAGGTTATATCGTAAATAGTCGAATCACCGCGCTTTTGCGAACTAATGATCTTCAGATCCAGCGGCGCCTTCGCGTCGTAATCAAAGCGCCGCACCAACTCCGGATCTTGTGCGAAAACCACGGCGTTGGACAGGAGAAGACATGCAATGCTTAGAGACAACCTGACAAGTATGTACGACGACTTCATTGTCAAAAACCTCCTGCGGTCTATCGCTGTGGATAGATCATTTTACAGGACGGCGGGATTTGCAAGACTGGTCTCGCGGCATTCTGACGAAGAGCTTCGATTTCTTTAGCCCGGGCTATAATCCGATTCCAACTCGGAATGCTTTGGGACGCCAAAGCTATTTACTGCCGTTCGTTTTCACCGAGACGCTCAGATCTTATCTTTGTTCTCAGTCTGTCCGCTTCCATAGCGAAAAACGAGCTCACCACCGAGCCAACCCGAGATCAAGATCAGAATCACGCCGACCAGCGAAAGCAGAAACGGAAGAGTGAGTCTGCGGCCCACGAGTTCACTGTAGCTGCCCGTTCGCAGTAAGAGACTAATCGCAAACACCACGAGCGCTGCGACGTTGAGCCGCGCGTGCCAGTTTGCGACTCTCTTCACGTCGCCAGTTTTGATTGCCAGCCAGTCGATGATGCCTGGGATCGCCGCTGCGATCGCTCCTAAGCAGCCTGCTGCAATCATGAACTTAGCAATTACGAGCAGCGTCGGATGCCGGAGAAAATAGAAGAGAACATCGACTGCAAACGACGTGGCCCAAAGAGCAAGCGGAAATGGAATTAGCATCGGATGGATCGGGTGACCGCCGATATTGGCTTTGCTTTTCATGCAACACTCCTTTCGGGAATGAATGTTGTTTACGAGTCATTGAAAGCTTGCGCCCTGTCTATGCTTACGGATAATGACCAATTAAGTAAAATGGAGCGACACAGCAATTAGAGAGTGACAAACCACAGGAGAGTCTTTATGCCCCGTAGATGCATCCTCAGTTTTTTTTCTTGTGCTGTTACTCCTCATCGCGCCCGTCCTCGCACGGGCCGACAAAACAAACGACTTCGTCACCGCCGAGTTGAAGAGGCAGAATATTCCGGGCCTCTCCTTAGTCATCGTCAAGGACGGCAAGATTATTAAGACGGCCGGTTGTGGCGTCGCAAATATCAGATTCAACACAGCATCCACACCCGAGACGGTTTACAAAATCGCCTCGGTCAGTAAGCAATTTGTCGCCACCGGGATCATGCTGCTCGTCCACGAAGGTCGGCTCGGTCTTGATGATCCCGTCAGCAAATATCTTGACGGAACGCCGGCGATGTGGAAAGCGATTACAGTTCGGCATCTCCTGACTCACACTTCAGGCCTTGTTCGCGAGGCTCCCGGCTTCGATCCTTTTAAGATTCAAAGTGATGACGACGTCATTAGGTCCGCCTACCCTCTACCTTTGCGGTTCGCGCCGGGGATCAAGGGAGAATATAGCAATCTCGGTTACTTTGCGCTGCCGAGATCATCCGCAAAGTGTCCGGACGGCCATGGATTGAGTATCTGAGCGAGATGGTCTTTAAGCCTGCCGGCATGCAGACGACCTATCCAACGAACACAAAAGTGAGTCTGCCCAACATGGCTCAAGGATATGTCCACAACGACATACTGATCGACGCCAAAGGCTGGCCCGCCCTGCGTCCGAGCGGCGCGTTCTTCTCCACAGTGCTAGATCTGGCGAAGTGGGACGCAATACTCTTACTCGCGTGCTTTATACGCGTTAACTAGTGTTTAGCGCGGTCGGATAAGGAACCGCCTCCAATTTCATACCGGGTTTGATTCCTATTGAAACCAGCGTGCGATCGTCGCGAGCTATACCTGTGTTCTTGCGGGCCCATGTTCTTCCCGCATCTTTGAATGTTGCTCCTGACACAGCATCACGCACCACCCACGTCACTGCATAGTTCATTGATTCGATGTGCTGCCGCATCGAAGACCATACATAATCGAGTAAACTAGAAACCGTCAGGATTTGATCGTAAGGCAGTTGCAAGACCGTTCCTTCTCCCTTAAGCAATGGCCTGGTGTCTATTGTCAGAAAATTCTCTTCCCTAATTGCTTCTATGGTTTTATCAGCAACCGTAGCCAAAATCTCTGTGATCTCTGTCTGACTGTTGCTTTGTATGTTACGTGCTGTTCTCATCTCAGTGACAACTTCATTCGACGTAAGCGACGCGCGTAACGACTTTTCAATGCGTGAATAGGTGAGGTGCTGGCCGATTTGGTTCAACAACACACCAAGCTGGAATGCATAACTTGGTAGCACCTCGGTTATTTTGGAAACGAGGATCTGCGGATCTTTGCTATCACGCCACTCATCGCATATACCCTGGGCTCGCTTCCAAAGATAGTCAGAAACCGGGTTATCTGATTCAGGTTCTTCCGAGTCCAAGACTACCAATCGTTCCTGAATAACTTTGGTGAGTGAATCTCGTCCTTGCTTAGTTTGGGTTGAATAGTATAACGCGATAAAAGCACTGAGGTCGCTTGGGATAGAGCTATCTTTCTCGGCTATCATAATTGTTCTTCGTCGGAGCGCATTGCGAACTCCCAGTTCGTACATCACATTGGGACGCAACTCTGTCAGCACAGCAATGACCACTTCTGCATTCGCAAGATGATTCACTATGTCATGCATGAAGTTGCCATGAGGATTAAGCGATCGAATACATCTGTATCCAAGGTTGGCATCATCAATAGCAGGCTTCAGGAGATTCAGGAATAAGTCATCCCACCGATTGTCCAGGATGCTTTCGTTATCCGAGAACGGCATAACTACGAAGCATTCTTTTTCTCTCATTTTGCCATCACGATGTTTAGAGATCACCTAAGGCTTGTTGCCGTGCTTTTACGATCTAGGCAATATCCGCTGGTGCATTCGAATCCCGCACTACATTCTGAATCGTTTAGCTCAGCAAATTTCGGTTTTAGAGGTAGCGCTTCAATCAAAGAACCTTTGACGTGAACTGCGCCATAAGAAACGATAACAAGGAAACCTCTGAATGTGCTCTTCTTCAATGACGAACCTCTGAAGACTGAGGGTGGTAGAGCGAGGATCGAGAGTTTTTATATCATACTTTCATGATAGCGGTACCATTCGAATGAACAGATCTTGGACCTCGTCGATAGCAGCGACCGATGAACACTCCGCACCATTCCGCTGATTCTCTCTACGCATTAAAGCGGATGAGGTTTGCCGTTTGCGGCGCCTCAATCAAGATGGATGTCGGTTTCGAATCAACCAGTGGATTGCGATACCAAGACCGGCATTTGATTTCTTACCTTTGCTGGCCAGCGTGGAGCTAAGCGCAAGTAGAACGCTCTAGATTTAGCATGGCGGCAGGAGCCGATCGAAGACATTCAAAGCTAAGGTTCAAATCACTGGAAGGAAATTTTACTTGTAAGGGTTCTAATACTCATTTGAGGCCGCTTATCAAAACCAGGTCGTTCAACCATGCACCGCGATTGAGCGCGAATGATTGGCCATCCGGGGAATAACCAAAGTCAAAGAGTTCGTCAGCATCCAGGTTCAAAGGCTCCTCGCTTAAACCACCGTTCAGCGATTGCTTTATGATCGCTCTCCGTCCATTACGCTCACCTGCATAAATCACCGTCTGGCCATGGTCCATCCACTGTATCCTGGAGACCCAGCCAAAGAAATCCATTTCCTTAACAGCAGGTCCACCGTCAATCGGCAAAATCAAGAGCCGGCGTTTTGATTCGTTTCGGCCGATGCAGGCGATCATTTTTCCGTCAGGAGAAACTTCGGGTGTACTGGCGACAAAGTCGGTAAGTTGCGATGGCTCGCCACCATCAACCGAAACTTTCCACAAATGCCAATTATCGGTTGAGTTGTAAAGAACCCATTTACCATCAGGTGTGATTGTTGGATTGGTTTTAGCGGAACCATTGGTGAGTTGTGTTTGGTTCAACCCGTCCATGTTCATGCGCCAAACTTGAAATGAGCCACTGCGATTCGAAACAAATACAATGTAGCCGTTGTCGGAAGTTGCGGCCGGTGAGCCATTGACGCCGGCGTTAACTGTCAGTTGTCTTTGTTCACTACCGTCCGGCTGCATAATCCAGATGTCTGTATTGCCGCTTGCCGTTGAGGAATAGACCAGTTGTCCGCCAGGCGTCCAACAAAAGTTGTCCAGGGCCGGGGTTATCCTTTTCAGATTCTGAAGATCACGGCTGGAACCAATCCAAATATGCGATTCGCGGATTGACTGGGAGGCGGCGGCATGATCGGCGTTACCGGCAATGCTGAGATCCGAATATGAAATCAATCCTTCCGTGATCTGGCTAATCTCCATACCTGGATAAGAGACGCGAAACAGTTGATTCGAGTCGCCGGGATTCTTTCTTGCCGACATTATTAATCCAGTCTTATCACGCAACCAGCCCATCTTTTTAATCAGGAAGAATCGAGACGACGATAAATCCTTTTTAGCCCCACCGTTGATATCAACGGCTACGAGACTCACCTCCTGTCCCCCCGCGGAAGAGTTTCCATAAGCGCAGATGATCGATTTGGCATCCGGAGACCATAGAGGTACGTCCAACTTGTCCGGATGCGCGCTTACCATCAAAGTGCGCTCGTTGCTGCCGTCAGAGTTTGCAACCAGTAGAGAATATTCTCTTTGTCCATCCCGGTTGATAACTTCTCGAACAAAAGCAATTTGACTGTCGTCGGCGGAAATTGAAAACTTGCCTTCGAGACGATCGATTATCTTTGTCGGTACGCCACCCAATAACGAAACCCGATAGAGCGCGCTCGGATCACCCTTGACGAAGTAAAGCGACTCACCGCTGTTAGCAAACATCAATCCGGCGATTCGGTCCGCGTGGACGATCTCTACGTTTGTGTTGGTGGCCAGTTGCCGCACCCAGATACCAAGCGCGTCTCCCGAGCCACGCGTATAAGCGACGTACTTTCCATCTTGTGAAATAGCGACGTATTGGCTTTGACCATTTGCCGTTAATCTTTCCAGCTTCAAAGCCCTGCTCGAAACGGCCTTGCCGTTACCTTCGTGATTTTCTGTTGAGCGCTTGCCGCGGTTTCCAACTCCCCACGAAATTAACGCGAGAGCTGTCACGGCCACGCTGATTACGGTCAGAATAAGGGTTGGCCTGGTGCGTATCAGCGTCAACGTAACGTGTGGAGGTGTGGAGACGTGCTTGGCAGCGAGAGCTGCACCCGTTTCGTCGATTTTCTCGACAAGAGGCTCCGCGTGTTGAACTTCGCTGTTATCGCTCGAGACCGATTCCACCACAGCAATAAAGCGGTAACCGCGCCGCGCAATCGTTTGAATGTAAATCGGGTTGCGGGCGTTATCACCGAGCGACTTCCGGAGTTGCTGAATGTTAAAGGTCAGGTTCGCCTCTTCAACAAATGTGTCGGGCCAAAGACGCTTCATCAATTCTTCTTTGAGGACAATCCGGCCATGGTTCTCGATTAGCGCCAGCAGAGTCTCAAAGACCTTCGGCGCCAACGCTACGGGCATTCCATCGCGCAGCAGGACCCTTTGATCGGTATCAATCGTGAAGTCGTTGAATTTGAGAATATGGCCGCTATTTGAAGACATGATTGCCCTTTGAACTTCCTAATAACTTTCTTTTGAACTCCTAAGGACTTTTCAGGGCCGGATTCATAGGCTTTAGCCCATGGAAAGAAAACGAGAAATTTGAGAGGGAATTCTATCAGCAGGCCTCAGTGCACACCACCTCAACGGAAGGTATCCATCCCGAATGAAACACCTAAAATTAATAGCCATTCTTTTAATCACTGCCTTAATCGCAGTAGCAGTTATTCGGCAGCGTTCAGCTTTTGCCCAACTGAATGACCGCACGCAAAACCCCAATGCCGCCAATTTCGGAATTGCCAAATCGCTGACAGAGCAGATCGGCAACGGAACCGGAGATTGGTCCACACCTGATTCCTCGTCTTTTATTATTGCTCGCGATCCATTTCGTGCAATTCGACGAGGGCGTCAACTCTTCCAAAGGAAGTTCTTGCGTAGCCAGGGACAAGGCCCATTGGCAAATGATGGCTCCGGAGACATTAACAGTAATCTATCGTTGGGGGCCGGTGTCAGCGACAGTTGCGCCGGATGTCATGGGCGGCCGAGAGGCTCAGCAGGCATGGGCGGCGATGTAGTGACGAGGCCAGACAGCCGCGATGCACCACACCTGTTTGGAATAGGCTTGAAAGAAATGCTGGCCGATGAGATCACCGCTGACCTGCGTTTGATACGATCGCAAGCCATCACGGAATGGCGCCGCACGAATCGCAGTAGCAGCAAGCTACTCGTAAGCAAAGGTATCGAATTCGGCGCCATCATTATTCGCGACGATGGTGAGATCGACACCTCGCAAGTGCGCGGCGTCAATCCTGATTTGCGGGTCCGTCCATTTTTCGCTCATGGCGCAAAAATTTCGATTCGCGAATCTGCGATTGGTGCGTTCAATGAGGAAATGGGTTTGCAGTCAGTCGACCCGGATCTGATGCGAGCACACAATGGCGCCAGCATCACCACGCGTTCCGGTATGCAACTGGATGGCTCAACTGATCAGATCGAGGCGCCGCCAACCGATGCCGCGTCCGCCGATCCGGATCAAGATGGAATCACGAATGAACTTCCCGCCAGCCTAGTCGACTTCATGGAGTTTTACCTGCTCAACTACTTCAAGCCGGCGCTCTACCAGCAAACACGGGAGACCGAACACGGCAAGCGACTGTTTGTTAAATCGGGCTGTGCCGGCTGCCATATTCCCGACCTTCAAATCAACCGGGATCGCCGGGTCGCCGACGTTGAAACCGTATTTGATCAGGAGCGCGGTATTTTCAATAACCTGTTTGCGACTGCGAGTCCCCTGTTCGACACTGTGGACGATCATCTTGGGTTCCCAACACTGAAACAACCTGGACTGCGACCATTCCTGGTCCAAAACATCTTCGCTGATCTCAAGCGTCACAACCTTGGATCTAACTTTTACGAACGAAACTTCGACGGCACCATCAGGACAGAGTTTCTGACAATGCCACTTTGGGGAGTCGGCTCAACTGGACCATATGGCCACGATGGACGCAGCATTACTTTGAGAGAAGTCATTTTGCGTCATGGTGGTGAGGCTCAGGCAGCTCGTAACGCTTTTGCAGGACTCTCGCCCGAACAACAGGAACGCATCATCTCATTTCTTAACTCGCTGGTGATCTTTCCTCCAGACGACACCGCCTCCAACCTCGACCCTGGCAATCGCAGCGCCTTCAACTTTCCGCAGTTCGGTCACGGAAGCATCAAGCTAAGCGCGCTATTCAACAATCCAAACGATCCTGAATAAGGGAGAAAACCGGATTGCTGCCTATGACTGCGTGACTCCAACTCGGAGTGCTTTGGTACGCCAAACGTCAATCGCAATCCTACGCGCTAGTGACTGTATTCAATTGCAAGGGTGAACGGATAGTGCTGCGAAATCCTGGGCATCCGCCGCAGATGCTTCGATACCAGGGTTGATGAACACGCGAAATCCCGTCACACTGTGCAACAACTGGAGCTGCCGCGACACCGCCCGGGCCGCCTCAGGGAATTCCTCGTTCGCCCACGCCCACAGCCATGTTTGGTAATTCAACGCCGTGAGTACCAACCGCAGTCACGGGAACCGCTCCGAGCCGATCGTGAGCGAATTATCCCGCAGATCGTAGGTCCAGCGTCCGGCACCCGCGATTCGCTGCTCGAAGCGCAACCGGGGTTCGATCCTGTACTGGACGCCAAACTTGAATTCACTTCTGAAATTCCTAGGCCTTGGCATGGCACTCAGACCAGACATTTCATTTGCTAATTTCACCGGACATATCATGTGCTAGCAACAATGGTACGGAAACGCTTTGACTTGGAACCGAACTGAGAGTATAAGACGAAACGTCACCCCCTGACATCGAAACCTCGCAGGTTCCGTTAGTCCGATAACTTCTCAAGTGCCTTTCCTCGCATGAAGGTCTTTACGATGAAACTCAGCAAAACAACCTATTTGGTTCTTATCGCTGTAGTAACCATTATGACGCTCTCTGTGACTGTATTTAAGCCCGGAAGCGATTCAGTTTCAGGTCAACAGAATGTGCGCCAACCGCAAGTTCCTCTTTATGACCGCGAGGACCGATTTCCGGTTGTCGAATCTGAGGAAGTGGAGCCGAGTGATCCAATCAAGCGTGCGAAACTAAGGAAACAAAAACAGCGGTATGACAAAAACGCTCCTTTTAGGCATCCTGGACCAAACCATGGCGAGGTCGCTTTCCTACCAGAATGGCAGTTCAATTTTCCTGCTCTACCCGTTAACCAAAGTGATGCGATCATTATTGGTGAGGTATTGAAGGCGGAAGCTCATCGTTCCGAGAACAAGCTGAATGTTTTCTCAGATTTCGAGATGAAAGTGGATGAGGTTCTAAAAGGTAGTAATTTGAGTGCCGGAAGTGTCATTAACGTTCAGCGAGTCGGAGGGTTTGTAAACTACCCTAACGGAAAGAAGGTGTTATTTAGATTAGTCGGAAATGGGATGCCGGCAATCGGAGCCCGTTATGCGTTGTTTTTAAAACTCGGGGACGAAGACTACAGCATTCTAACTGCCTATGAGTTCGGAGCCGAAGGCGTAGTGCCACTCGACAATTCACGCCAGTTTGAAATTTATCACGGCAAGAACGAAGCCGAATTCCTTAGCGCGCTCCGTGAGGCAATCTCTCAAGCTGTTCCTCAACAGGAGTAACCATGCGTTACAAACACCGGGAGCGCACGATTCAACTCGGTCTTATTGTTTTCTGTTGTTTGTTCGTTGCTGTTTCGAGGACTGAAGTACCAGTCAATTCGCAATCTTGTATCGTTCCTCATCTAGCACCCCCACCCAAATTTTCATGGTACAAAAACCAGCAAGTTGCAGTGAAGATAGATGATACTTGGAACCCGGAAGAACGAGGCTATTTTCAGGAAGGAATTGAAAAGTGGAATCAGGCATTGAACTGTTCGGGTGTTAACTTTCATGATTATTCCTCTATTCACTTCACAAGTTATAGTGTTACCCAAGCGCCCCCAAACTTTACGGTTTGGTGGCAAAGAACGTCCCCACTCGGCGTGATATATTTCTTTACTTTTCCAGAAACTTCTAAGCGCCTACTGTCGGTTATTGTGCCAATCATTCCTGAGTTTCAGAATTCCATTGGTAACAGCTTTTTTGTGTATCTAGGAACACACGAAATCGGTCATACCTTCGATCTAAAAGATTGTTTGGCAGCGAATAATTGCCAATCCGTGGCGGGGACGTGTTCGATAATGGGAGGACAGTCGCAGAGCTCGATTTTTAACACTGGTGGTCCACTGGCCGCAGATAACGCCGCTGTTGATTACGTCTACTGTCCTCAACCGTGTGAACTTTTTTGCGATCTTGAGGCATGTGGAATTAGTTGCGTTTCTATGGATCCTTGTTCGTATCCAGACAATGGTGGCTGTCCGCCGGGATACTCCGGCGGATTCGGGCGGGGCTGCTGCACGGCGCAGTCACCCATTGTAGTAGATGTAAACGGCAACGGAGTTAACCTCACCGATGCAGAGCGTGGGGTCTTATTTGACATTTCCGGCAGTGGAACATCAAAACATTTGGCATGGACTGTACCTGATTCCGATGATGCCTGGTTGGTATTAGACCGGAACGGTAACAGTACCATTGATAATGGATCTGAATTATTCGGGAACTTCACTCCTCAACCTAGTCCACCTGCTGGCTCTGAAAGAAACGGGTTCCTTGCCATTGCCGAATACGACAAAACAGTTAACGGTGGAAATAACGACAGGCTAATCACAAATCAGGATTCAGTTTTTACATCGCTGCGCCTGTGGCAAGACGTCAACCATAACGGTATATCGGAGCCGGCAGAATTGAAAACCCTCAGTTCTCTGGGTTTGAAGTCAATTGAACTGGATTACAAAGACTCTCGGAAATTTGACGAGCACGGCAACCTCTTCAGATATCGAGCTAAGGTGAAAGATTCACAAGGAGTTCAGTCGGGCCGATGGGCGTGGGATGTATATCTCGTCTCTGCGCCTTAGGAAATCGACTATTACGTATAAAGCTTTAGTGGCGCCGTTGGCCAACCGAATCGTGATACCGAACCTCATCAGTTCTCTTAAATAAACACGTTGGAATTTACGAGATCTAATCGACAGCGGGAAAATCTTGAGACGCCAAAGACAAGCAGCAAACTCCGTTCGCAATGTTTGCGATGCACACGAGCAGGAGGTGCCATGTACTTAAAGACGTACTTCGAAACCCACATTCAAACTTAATGTAACTGCTCTAACGCACCTTCCTCGTCGAATACTTCCACTCTTAGCAACACAGTAAAGGAGCATTCCAATGAAGAGAATTATCAGTTGTCGCGCTCGTTGCATCAGAATCGCAGTTCTGAGCTCCTTGATTGCGGCTTTCACGTAGTTGGATCGGCGACAACAATCGTCTCTACAATTCCAGTGGGCGATGGACCGGTGCGCATCGCGTTGTCACCGACTATGAACCGCGCTTATGTGTCTAATCGTGACAGCGACACCATAAGCGTCATCGACACCAGAACTCACACAGTAATCGGCGGAGTGGCCAACCGACTTGATAGTCTTTTCACATGACGGAACTCGCGCGTATAACCAACACCAGATTTGGGTTCGGTGTCTATAGCACAGTGACCGACACTCCCTTCGGCTTTATCCCCGTTCAATACGTTCACAGGTCTCTTGTAGTTAGTGCTGACGATCGCGTTGGCTACCTGGGTGTAAATGAGCCTGACGGCCAAACATGCGAACACTAGTGCTGGATTTGACGAACGTTGCCGGTCTGTCTACGGTATTCGTACTGGGAGAAATTCATGACACATGGTTGAGGCAACCTGCTTACCGACGTATTTATGATTGCAACAACTTCCGAGTGGCCAATTTCACGAAACGCTTTTAGCGCATCCGGCCAAACGATACCGGTGCTGTTGAAGAAAAACTGATCGTGCCTCCGTTGTTTACTTCGCTCAGATACCAATGACCAATGTTGAACATGATCGACGTTGTCATGAAGAAACATCCGCTCAAACGGAAAATCGCTCAACTTGTGCAAGTAGTTCATCAACTGGTCGCTCGCCTTCCAACCTCAGGATCGGCGTT